>Ga0207872_100038_pt1 | contig 121257 bp, 116 predicted proteins | sample Passage260B_FD_187372 | JGI IMG/M metagenome (GOLD analysis project Ga0207872, IMG submission 187372) | Cellulose adapted compost microbial communities from Newby Island Compost Facility, Milpitas, CA, USA - Passage2 60B (SPAdes) (version 2) ...
ACGCCCCCACAGCGCCCTAGGCAACTTGACCCCTGTGGAGTTCGCGAATCAGTTCAACATGCTCACGTTACGAGTGGTACAGTGATTGGGGGCAGGTCAATGGAATCCGACCGTAAGTCATCTGGGGGGTGGGGAAGCCGATTTATTGGCCGGTCTTATGCGCATCTGTTGCTGGCGTGCCTCTTCATGGGGCTTCCGTCCTGTGTTGCTCGGCCGGGCATTGTGGTTCGTGTCGTTGGTGGGGAGATGGTGAGGCGCCTGGAAGGAGTAGAGCAGGCATTCGTAGTTGAGAGTGGAGATGTTGTGTTGGTGCATACTGGAATCTTGCGTCTGGTGGGCGATAGTTGCCGGCTTGTGCCTGAGGTTGGGGAATTTCGGTATCGTATAAACTTTGCTAGTAGGTGTTATGAGCGAATTCGTGTGGGAGAGTCTGTGATTTGCTTGGACAATCTCGTTCTAGATGTTCTTGATTCGTCGGAAAAAATTATTCTGAATGGTTGCGTTGAGAGAATTTCAATGCCTGAAGAGATGCGGTCCGAGATCTGCTTTGAGTGGCCGGAGGGTAATCGTGTTTGTCGGGGGGATGGATGGGGTATGATTTTGTCGTCCGAGCGTTCTGTCTGGAAATGAGCCTGGCTTGTGGGGTGTGGTGTGTTTGGTGTGTAGAGAATTGAATCGGGTGAGTGTTCCATATTAAATTTAGGTATATCGTTAAGGCTTGCGGGATAAGTTGTGAGACGGTGCGTACGGGCTCATGTGGTCCCGTGAAGTAGCCTCTTGTTATGTGTAGAGGGAGAATGCTTCCGTTTGAGACAGGCGCAGCCCTCCGGTCCGCGATACCACCTTCGAGCTTTATGGATTGAGCCCGAACGGTCCACGTGTCGAACCTGAGGCGTTCGACCAGCTTCTCCAGACGGTTCCCAAGATTCCCTACCACGAGCCTCCGGGCTCCGGGGGACTTTTGCTCGTGCGGACGACCGATGCCGTCGGGAACGTGACCGTGGTCGACTATGACTACCAAGCCCTTCAGCCGCGGCGCATTCTCGATCCCAACCAGAACGAGACCTTCTTCGCCTACGACGCGCTGGGCTTTTTGGTGAAGGTGGCCCGGCACGGAAAGGGCGAGGGGGACGACCTCGCCGATCCGACGGTCGTCCATTCGTACGACCTTCACGCCTGGACGCGAGACGGGCAGCCGTGCTGGTCGCGGACGGTGGAGAAGGAGCGCTACGGCTCCGGCAACACACGGCACCGCATCTCGTACACGTACACGAGCGGCTTCGGGAAGGAGGTGATGCGCAAAGAGCAAGCGCAGCCCGGGGAAGCGCCGTTGCGTGGTCCGGACGGGCAACTGCTCCGCGACGAGGACGGAAACCTCGTCTTCGGTTGGGTCGACGAGCGCTGGGTGGGGACAGGGCGGACGGTCTTCGACAACAAGGAAAACGTCGTCAAGCAGTACGAGCCCTTTTTCAGCTCGACGCCTGCGTACGAGGACGAGGACGACCTGGTCGAATGGGGGGTGACGCCGATCTTCTTCTACGACCCGCTGAGCCGGCTGGTGAAGACGGAGCTTCCGAACGGAACGGTCCGGCGCGTGGAGCTCGATGCGTGGGGCCAGGCGGAGTGGGACGAAAACGACGCCATCGAGGGAACGTCGTGGCTTTTGGAGCGGATGGCGCTTCCGCCGGGCGACCCCGAGCGTCGGGCCGCAGAGCTCGCCTTGGCGCACGCCGACACGCCGACGTTGAGGCGATTCGACCCGCTGGGGCGGGCCTACCTGCAAGTCGAGGACAACGGTGAGGCGGGAAAGTACGAGACCCGCACCGAGCTCGACATCTTGGGCAACCCCGTGCGGGTGATCGATGCCCGAGGGCTGGTGGTGGAGGATCGAGCGCTGGACATGCTCGGGCGCACGCTCCACCTGAAAAGCCCCGATTCGGGCGAGAAGTGGACCTTCCCGAACTGCGTGGACGCGCCGCTTCGGCAGTGGGATGGGCGGGGGTACGAGGTGCGGTGGGCCTACGATGCGGCGCAGCGGCAGACCCACGTCTACGTGCAGGCGCCCGGGGAAGACTGGCGCCTCGCCGAGTATGCGCTCTACGGCGAGCACCATCCGCAAGCGGAGGCGGCCAACTGCCGGGGGGCAGATCCACCTTGAGTTCGACGAGGTGGGCGTGGTTCGGAACCTTCGCTCTAACCCGGCGGTTCGCCGTATGGTGGCAGGAGTTTGGACGGAAACCGGGTGCTACTTTGGGGGATAGGCGATAGAGGAGCTGGGCCATGAAGATCGCGGTTCTTGGGGCGACGCGGGGGATCGGCTTGGAAGTGGTGAAGGCGGCGCTGGCGGAAGGGCACGAGGTGACGGGGCTCGCCCGGCACCCGGAGCGCATGCCGATCGAGGACGCACGCCTTTGGCTGGTGAAGGGGGACGCGCAGGACGCTCAGATCGTTGCGCAGGTGGTCGAGGGGCAGGACGTCGTCTGCGATTGCCTCGGTACGACGCAGCTGAAGGGGGAGGTTCGGTTGTTTTCTCGCAGCGCGGAGAATCTCGCCCGGACCTTGCGGCCGGAGCAGCTCCTTATCGCAGTGACGGGAATCGGCGCGGGGGAAAGTCGTGGGCACGGCGGCTTCTTCTACGACCGGGTTCTTCGACCTCTCTTTCTCCGCCAGATGTACGAAGACAAGGAGCGGCAGGAGAAGATCATTCGGGAGCGGATCGCTCGCTGGATCGTCGTCCGACCGGGCTTTCTCACGAACGGCCCGCGCACGGGCCGGTACCGGGTGCTCACGGACCTGAGGGGAGTGCAGGCGGGAAAGATTTCGCGAGCGGACGTGGCGGACTTCATCCTGTCGCAGGTGAAGGACCCTCGGTACCTCGGGCAGTCACCGCTGCTGACCTAATGATGGTGCCCTGCGCGGGTGTTCGCCGCTTTCACGCCGGTGCGAACGGCGAAGGCGCTCGCATTCTCGCGAGGAGGAGGCGTGCTTTCCCTCCTATTTCTCTTGAACTTCGCGGGCCGGCGGCTATGGTGCGAGGGCAGCCTGATCGGTTGACCTAGAGTTCGACGGTCGCTTGAAGCGGGGGCAGGCGTCTGTCGGGCCGGGTTGCGCGCGAGGGAGCGCATGGTCCACGTCGATGTCATCGGCGATGGCCCGCGCAATGTCGTGCTCTTGCACGGCTGTCCGTCGCCCCCCGAACACATGGGTGGGCTGGCGCGGGCGCTGGGGGAAACCCACCGGGTTTGTCTGGTCCACCACCCGGGTTACGGAAAGGCTCCGGCTCCTGGGAGGCCGTACTCGCTGGCGGACGCGTCCGAGTGGATCGAGACGGCGCTGCTCGATCTCGGAGTTCGCGAGGCCGCGATCCTCGGCTATTCGGCCGGCGCCTATCGGGCCCTCCATCTGGTGGTGCGGCGCCGAATCGAGTGGAACGCGGTGATCGCGCTCGCGGGCTTCGGCCGGCTTCCCTCCGAGCAGCGGGAGGCATATCGCCGCTTTTCCCGGCAGCTCGTCGAGGGCGTCGATCTGACTCCGGTCCTCGTCGACCTCATTCTCACGCCCGATTTGCGGACGTCGTCGAAGGCGCTCGTGCGGGAAGTCGCGAGTTGGATGCGAGCGACGAGCCCGCAGTCGCTTTCCTTTGAACTACGGGCATACGCGGACCGCCCGAACCTGATCCCGATGCTGCGCGAGGTACGAGTTCCCTGCCTGGCGCTCGTCGGAGACACGGACCATACCACTCCCCCCGCGCGAAGCCGGGAAATCGCAGAGGCGATGCCACGGGGAGAACTGGAAGTGCTCTCGGGGATCGGCCACGCGATTCTCCTGGAGGACATGCCGAGAACCGTCGCTGCGGTGAAGTCCTTCCTCGGGCGTGTCTCGGACGAATCTCGCCGAAGATGGGTGTCGTGACCTCGTTGGAGGTGACCCAGTCGATGAAGTCGAACGCGGGGAGGTTGGGAAAGTCCGCTGAGCTCAGCCTGCTCGCTTTCGACGAGATCATCCGGACGATCGCCTTTGCAGGCACTGAACCGGTGCTGCAACAGATCGTTCCGTACGTCCGCGACTTGCTGGAAGGAGACAAGTCGATCGCCTACCGGTTCGACATGCATGGCGAGCGGCCCGTGCTGGACTTTCTCTTCGGTCACGGAGTCGGACCCGAGCATCGCTTTCGTTGCACCGTCACGAGCTATCTCGCCAAGAAGGTCGGGCAGGTCACGGGGTATCGGCTGCCCGTTCCAGATCCGAAAGACCGCAATACCGTCTATCTGCTCAAGACGGAGAAGGACCGGGAGGCGTTCGCGCAGGTACCGCTCGTTCGCGAGCTCTTCCCGCTGGTCGGGCTACAGGGTCAGGACCAGATCCGCGTACTCGTTTGCGACGGCCCGCACCTTCTCGCCTGGGTGGGGGCCTTTCGCCAGCATCCTTTCTCGGAGCGCGAGGCGGAACGGCTCGCCCTGCTCGTGGAGCCGCTCCGCCGGAGGCTCAAGCTCGAGGAGAGCCTGCGGCGGCTCTCCGTCATGGAGTCGGCGCTCGACGTGGCCCTGGAGGCCCTCGGCTCGCCCGCCTTCCTCCTCGACCACCGGGGCCGGGTGGTCCACGCCAACGCGGCAGGGCGCGTGCTTTCGCGCGAGGAGCGAAGGCAGCTCGTCGACAGAGGCAAAGGCGTTCTTGCAGGGAGGATGCTGGAGGATCCTTCGCTTTCCCTGCTGCGAGTGCACGCCGAGGGGCTTCCGCCGCACTCCTTTCTCGTCCAACACGCCGCAGGATCCGTGGAAGCTCGGCTCGCTGCCTTCGCGATGCGGTGGAGGCTGACGCGCCGGCAGCGCGACGTGCTTCGGAGGCTCCTCGACGGGAAGACGAACAAGGTGATCGCCGCAGACCTCGGAATCGAGGAGGGAACGGTCGAACTCCACGTGACAGCGCTGCTGCGCAAGGTCGGCGCCGAGAATCGCTCCGAGCTGATCGCCCGTTTCTGGCGCGAGCCGTTCTGAAGGCGCGAGGCGTCACCAGGCGATGCACCTCGTCTAGAGTGTGCGCATGACCGCATCGCTCGGAGACCTGAACGTCATCTTGCTGGGCACGCTTGGGAGCCTCGCCGCCGGGATGGGCACGGCGCTGGGCGCTGTCTTCATCCTGCTCCGCCCGCAGTGGAGTCATCGCTCTCAGGTGGAGATGCTCGCCTTTGCCGCCGGTGTCATGTTGGCGGCTTCGATCTTCTCGCTGCTCTTGCCGGCCATCGAGATCGTGGCGGCTCGCACCGAGAGCGTCGCCGCCCTCGTCGCCGAGGTGACGGCGGGATTGGGTCTCGGAGCGCTTGCGGTCTGGGCGGGAAACCGCTGGATCCCGCACGAGCACTTCATCAAGGGGCCGGAGGGACAGGCAACCCTTCACCTCGGCAGACACTGGCTCTTCGTCATGGCCATCGCGCTACACAACCTGCCGGAGGGGATGAGCGTCGGCATCGCTTTCGGGGGAGGGCCCGATCGTGGCATCCCGGTTGCGCTGGGAATCGGGCTGCAGAACTTGCCGGAGGGGCTGGCCGTCGCCGCAGCGCTGGTGGCCGATGGATTCGAGCGCCGGCGGGCTTTCTGGCTGGCGACGCTGACCGGGCTGCTCGAGCCGCTCGGCGGCTTCGTCGGGGCGCTGGCGATGGCCCTGGGCGACGTCCTTCTGCCCTGGGGCCTCGCCTTCGCCGGCGGCGCCATGCTCTACGTCATCTTCGCCGAGGTGCTGCCGGAGACGCACAGCGGCGGCCGCGAGCGCGCCGCCACTTTGAGCCTGGTGATCGGCTTCGTCTCGATGATGGCGCTCGACCTGACTCTGGGATGAGGCGAAGGGCACCTCGCGTGCCCTTCGCGCCGCCGGAGTCGATCGCGGCGAAGCCCTCGATGCCCGAGTCGCTCAGTCCTTGATCCCATGTTCGTTTGCAACGGCGGCGTTCTTCGCGTCTGCACGTTGCAGGGCGGGACGTTGCTCCAGCCGTCCGACGTAATCCAGGAAGAGGGGTAGCGGATCGAGGATCTTGAACTGGAGCAAGAAGCGCATCGTGCTTCCCAGCACGACGTCCGCCATCGAGAACCTATCGCCGAGAAGGTACGGACCCTTCTCGAGCGCATGCTCGAGCGTGCGTAGTGTGTCCTCGTACGTTCCCCATCCCGCCGATCCGGGGTTGGCGTTCCAGCCGGTTACCTTCGCCATGACGGCGGGTTCGAGTACCGAAGGCCCGAAAAAGGACCAGCGCAGATACGGGCCCCGCGCGGGATCGTCGGGGAGCGGCGCGAGCTTCCCGAGCGCGTACCGGTCTGCGAGGTAGAGGCCGATGGCGGCCGTCTCGGTGAGGACCGTGTCACCGTCGGTGAGCACGGGCACCTTGCCCATCGGGTTGAGCGCCAGGATCTCCGGAGACTTCTGTTCGCGCTTGTAGCCGTCCACGAAGCGCAGCGTGTAAGGAACTTCGACTTCCTCCAGCATCCACACCACGCGCGCCGCGCGCGTCCAGGGGTGATGATACAGAGTGATGGCCATGATCGCTCCTTGAGGGTTGTGTGCCTGCCAGTCTACATCGAACTCCCGCAGGATGTCGCAACTTGGAGTCAGTTTCCTTCCTCCGCAAGGAAAAAGGGCACTGCCAGTAGAGGGTCCTACGTATCTCGGCAGGGCCACGCCTGAGCCGGATCGGTGTCGACCGTCCGGAATCGGACCCTTTGCCTCCTACCTGTGGGCAGAGTAGGCCGCTTGAAGCTTTTCCATCGCCTGATCGATCGTGAACGTTGCCGCCCTCTGTCGAGGCGGAAACTCCTCGAACGTCTGGATGAATTCGGCGACGATGTTCTGCGCCGCCATGATGACGAAGGCCTTGGAAAGGTACCAATCCCAGTAAGTATTCGACGTCGTGTCGGCCCGCTCGAAGGGGTCGGTGCGGAGGTTGTAGAGCTTGGGGATACGAAGGACGGTGAACGGTTCCGCCCAGACCTGCAGGGTTCCTGCACAGCGCTGCTCGAGGAAGACCATCTTCCAGTTGTCGAAGCGAACCGCCATCAGATCCCCGTCGTCGCTGATGTAGAAGAAGCGGTCGCGGGGACCCCTCTCCTCTTGGCCGCTCAAGTAGGGCAGCAGGTTGTAGCCATCCAGGTGAACTTTGAAGGTCTTGCCTGCAGCCTCATGGCCCTTCTTCAGCTGCTCGACGATGTTGGGCTCTCCGGCCGCGGCCAAGAAGGTCGGAATCCAGTCGAGGTGGCTCACGATCTCGTTGGAAACTCGACCCGGTCGGATGACTTTGGGCCACCGCAAGAGAAGCGGAACTCGAAAGGCGCCCTCCCAGTTGGTGGCCTTTTCGCTGCGGAAAGGTGTCATGGCGCCGTCGGGCCACGTGTTCATGTGCGGGCCATTGTCGGTGGAGTACATCACGATCGTGTCTTCGGCGATCTCGAGTTCGTCGAGGAGGCGTAGCACCCGACCCACGTGGCGATCGTGGTCCATCATCGTGTCGTGGTACGAGGACTGCCATCTGCCGGACTGCCCGATGCTTTCGGGCTTCGTATGGGTGCGAACGTGCATGTGGGTCGTGTTCAGCCAGCAGAACCAGGGCCTTCCTTGCTGATTCTCCTCTCGGACCCATTCGATGGCCGCGTCCACGAACTCGTCGTCGCAAGTCCTCATTCGCTCTCGAGTCAGGGGACCAGTGTCGACGATCTTTTGCTTGCCGACTCGTCCCCAACGCGGGTGTTCGGTCGGATCGTCCTCGTCGGTCGCCCAGCACTTGAGCACTCCGCGAGGACCGAAGCGCGCCTTGAAGTCGGGAAAGTCCTTGGGGTCCGGGTAATCCCGGTCCTCGGGTTCTTCCTCGGCATTCAGGTGGTAGAGGTTGCCGAAGAAGATGTCGAAGCCATGAACCGTTGGTAAGAATTCGTTCCGATCGCCGAAATGGTTCTTGCCGAACTGTCCCGTCGCGTAGCCGAGAGGTTTGAGCAACTCGGCGATCGTCGGATCCTCGGGACGAATGCCGATCGGAGATCCGGGCATCCCCACCTTGCTCAGGCCGGAGCGAAGAACGCTCTGCCCCAAGGCGAAAGCGGCGCGGCCAGCCGTGCAACTCTGCTCGCCGTAGGCATCGGTGAAAAGAATCCCTTCTGCGGCGATGCGGTCGATGTTGGGGGTCCGGTACCCCATCATCCCGCGGCTGTAACAGGAGAGATTCCAGATTCCGATGTCGTCTCCGAAGATCACGAGGATATTCGGCTTCTTGTCGTTTCGCTTGGTCGCCATGGCATTTCTCCGCGGCTATCACCTCGAGACATCGAAGGGGAAGACGACGCGCCAGTCCCTTTTCATGTCGACTACGAGCCAACCGAGCACATGTGCGCGCTCGAGGGCCTTTTCGAGCCTGCCGACGCTCGATGAACGATCGTAGGCCCACTCGCGCTCGGCGTCTGTATGATGAACGAGCATGCCCAGCCTGACACCTGACGCACCGGTCGTCCACTCGAGCATGGCCTGGTCGCCGTCGGAATTTCCGATCGCCGCAAGGGGGCGGCGTCCCAAAAATTTGTAAATCGCGACGGGCTTGCCGGATCCCTCATCGAGAAAGTCGAGTTCCGGTTCTCGTATCAAGGCAGGACGGCCATCCGGAATGACGAATCGCGTCTTGATGGTGCTGCCGATGACGTGAGATCGAGGTAGTCCAAAGGTCTTTTCGGTCCACACCCTGATGAAGTCCGTGCCGCCAGCCGAGACAATGGAAACGCGAAACTCGTTCGCCTCGAGGTACCGAATGAGTTCGATCATCGGCTGGTACACGAGGTCGGTATAGGGACGCTGGAACCGCGGATGGTGTGCCTTTCCTAGCCAAGCGCGCACGATCCGTTCGAACTCGTCGGTCGTCATCCCAGCATGCGTGGCGGCGATGATCTGGGGCACGGACTGTGGACCTTCGATCAAGGCCGCTTGGACGTCACCCTCCAGGATCGACTTGAATGGCTGCTGGTCTTTCCAGTCTGAGTTTCGAGGCGCAAGCTCGCGAACTCGGTCGATCGCAAATGCCAGCTGAACATATGTTGGTTGCTCGGCCCAGAGAGTGCCGTCATTGTCGAAGACGGCGATCCGTTCGGGGGGCGGGACGAAATCTGGCGAGTCCTTTGCCGTGGTTCGTTCCACGAAGGTGAGGATCGCCTGCTTGACGGCACCGTCATTCCAGGAGGGGAGAGGGGCGGAGCAACCGGTCATGATGGCTTCAGGGATCTAGGGCGCAGGTCTTGTTCGGCCCAGTCTGGCTGCCGGCCGCGAAGCACGGCAACGCCCTTTCCGTGCGCGTCTGCCTGGCTAGAGGATGGGCTCCTCCATTTCGGCGTGCAGGGTCATGTCGGCGTAAGGGCGAGGAATCGAGCGGACCCGTCTGGCGGAATGGCTCTCGGTTGGGTGCGTGTAGATTGTCCATCGTATGGGGCGAAGAGTCGGTGCACGCTCGTTGCAGAGGGGCCTGCTCGTGCTGCAAGCGTTGGGGCTGGTGCCTTCGCAAGGTAGGGCGTTCGCAGAGGGATGGACTCTGGCGATGCTCGCATGGCTTCCTTTCGCCCTTCTTGCCGGCGTCAGTAGCATTCGCAATCGGGAACTGGACCCGTATTTCCGAGACTTGACGCTGCATGCGCGCTTCTTGCTCGCCGTGCCGTTGGTGCACGTTGGAAGCAGCATCTCCGTTCGCTTGGCACGACAATCGGTGCACCGGCTGGCGGACGAGGGATTCGGAGATCGCACCGCCTTCGAGCCACTGGCCTCGACGGTTGGGGTGTGGATGGAGGAAAGAGGAAAGTCGGCGATCCTCCTCGTCGTGAGCGTCCGCCTCGGGCAGGCGTTGCTCTGGGGAGCGATTCAGGCGCCCCTGGAGCTTCGACAGGCTGCCGCGCAGGGCGAAGGCATGCGGCGAATCTGGGTGGAGGGTATCGGCTTTCCGATCTTCTACTTCGTCGGTTTGCGGGCGATCCTCTCCTGGGCGGGTTGGTGCGGGGTCCTGGCCCAATTGAGACGGGTTTCGCTGCGGCTCTTTCCGGCACATCCCGACTATTGCGGTGGTCTGGAGTTTCTGGTGCTCCCGTGCCGCGCCTTTTGCCTCGTCATCTTGGGGGTTTCGTGCATTCTCGTCGGGGATTGGGGCGCCGAGATCGCCTTCGATGCCGCGGATGTTTCGGAGTTTGGAGGGCTGTTGGGTGCATGGGCCGTCACGGCTGTGCTCTTGACCTTGGGGCCGCTCGTGCTGGTCTCGCCTCGTCTTCTCGAAGCACGACTCCGCGGGTTACGAGAGTTCGGCGCGCTAGCGACCTCCTACACGCGCCTTTTCGAAGAACGGTGGATTCGTCGGGGCCCCGACAGGCCCCTGCTCGGTACTCCGGATCTGCAGTCCCTCGCGGACCTCGGGAACTCCTTTCGGGTCGTCCGGGAGATGCGGGTGATCCTCGTGCGAAAAAGGGACGTCCTGCTGGTCTTGCTGGCCTCGGTCGGTCCGGCGCTCCCGCTTCTGCTCACGAAATTTCCTCTGGCGGAGCTGCTCGAACGGCTCTTTCTGACCGTCGCGAGGTAGGGGCCCGAGTTCGCCTTCTCACCTGGAAGAGATCCCGTCCGGGTGGCGTTCTCTCGTTCTCTTGACCTTCCCACGATGGGAACCTTTACGAACGTGGGGAGGAAGGAGAGAGCCGTCATGGAAAGAAGCGATCGAATCCTTCTCGCCATCCAGGGAATGACGTGTGGGCACTGCCAGGGACGCGTCGAGCGAGCCCTTCGGGCGGTGTCCGGGGTGACCGAAGTCGAGGTCGACCTGGCCGCCGGACGGGCGAGCATTCGCGGCAACGCCGACGCGGAGGCGCTCGTCGCCGCGTCGACCGAGGCGGGCTACCCCGCACGGGTCATCGAATAGCGGGAATCCCGGAGGAGTTTTCCGTGGCTACACCTGCCGTCCAGAGCCCTCAGCGCGTCGACTTGGCCGTGCGCGGCATGAGCTGCGCCGCGTGCGTGGCGCACGTCGAACGCGCACTGCGCGCCGTTCCGGGTGTGGCCGAGGCGAACGTGAACCTCGCCACCGAGCGTGCGGAGGTCGTCCTGGCAGCGCCGGTCGACGCGGCCGAACTCGTCCGCGCCGTGGAGAGGGAAGGGTACGAGGCGAGCCTGCTGGCCGGCTCCGACGCCGAGGAGCGCGAAGAACGGCGCGCAGCCGAGGAGGCGAGGCTCCGCCGGGATCTCGGGTTCGCGGCGGCGCTCACGCTGCCCGTCTTTGGGCTGGAGATGGGCGCGCATCTCGTGCCCGCCCTGCATCACTGGATCGCCGCTACCATCGGCCTGCGCGGAAGCTGGCTCCTTCAGTTCGCGTTGACGACGCTGGTCCTCGCTGGTCCGGGCCGCCGCTTCTATCGGTCGGGCGTACCCGCGCTGTTTCGTCGGGCGCCCGACATGAATTCGCTGGTCGCGGTAGGGACCCTCGCCGCCTACGGCTACTCCGTCGTGGCCACTTTCGCGCCGGCGGTGCTTCCGACGGGTACCGCCCACGTCTATTACGAGGCCGCAGCGGTAATCGTGACCCTCATCCTTCTCGGCCGCTACCTCGAGGCGAAGGCGAAAGGGCGAACCTCGCAGGCGATCCGTCGCCTCATCGGATTGCAGCCGAAGACTGCGCGCGTGCGGCGCGGCGACGTCGTCGTCGAACTCCCCGTCGGTGCGGTGGCGCCGGGCGACATCGTCGAGGTACGCCCTGGCGAGCGCATTCCCGTCGACGGTGAGGTGATCGAGGGCAAGAGCTACGTCGACGAGTCCATGATCACCGGCGAGCCCATCCCCGTGGAGAAGGGCGTAGGCGCTCGGCTCGTCGGGGGCACGGTCAACCAGATGGGCGCGCTCGCCTTTCGCGCGACGGCGGTCGGCAGCCAGACCGTGCTTTCCCAGATCGTTCGCATGGTCGAGCAGGCCCAGGGCTCCAAGCTGCCCATCCAGGCCATGGTCGATCGCGTCACGCGCTGGTTCGTGCCGGCGGTGATGGGGGTGGCGGCGCTGACCTTCGTCGCCTGGCTCGTCTTCGGCCCGAGCCCAGCGCTGACCTACGCCCTCGTCAACGCCGTCGCCGTTCTCATCATCGCCTGCCCCTGCGCCATGGGTCTGGCCACGCCCACCTCTATCATGGTGGGAACGGGGCGCGGCGCCGAGCTCGGCGTGCTGTTCCGACGCGGTGAGGCGTTGCAGCGGCTGCGCGAGGTGCGGGTCGTGGCCCTGGACAAGACGGGGACGCTCACCGAGGGGAAGCCCGCGCTCACCGATTTTCACGTCCTCGAAGACTTCGATCGCAAAGACGTGCTCGCGCGGATCGCTGCGGTCGAGGATCGCTCCGAGCACCCGATCGCGCGCGCGATCGTCGAGGCCGCGCGGGCCGAGGGACTCGAGTGGCCGGTCGCGGAGGCGTTCGAAGCGATTCCCGGCTTTGGAGTACGCGCCGAGGTGGGGGGTGTTCGCGCGGAGGTCGGCGCCGATCGCTTCATGGCGCGCCTGGGCTACGACATCGCCGTCTTTGCCGCGATCGCGTCGCAGATCGCCGACCAGGGGCGAACGCCCCTGTACGCTGCCATCGACGGAAAGCTCGCCGCGATCCTCGCCGTGGCCGACCCGATCAAGGAATCGGCGCCGCGAGCCATTCGCGCGTTGCATGAACTCGGTCTGCGGGTTGCGATGATCACCGGCGACGACCGCCGCACCGCCGAGGCCATCGCTCGTCAGCTCGGCATCGACGAGGTGGTGGCGGAGGTCCTCCCCACGGGCAAGGTGGAAGCCGTGCGACGGCTCAAGGATCACGGCGCGCTCGCCTTCGTCGGCGATGGAATCAACGACGCACCAGCACTCGCCGAAGCAGACGTGGGAATCGCCATCGGTACTGGCACCGACATCGCGATCGAGGCCGGCGACGTGGTCCTCATGTCCGGCAGCGTCGAGGGCGTGCCCACGGCCATCGCGCTGTCGCGCGCCACCATCGGCAACATCCGCCAGAACCTCTTCTGGGCCTTCGTCTACAACACCGCCCTCATCCCGCTCGCCGCGGGGGTGCTCTATCCGGTGAGCGGCATCCTGCTCTCGCCCGTCTTTGCCGCGGCGGCGATGGCGCTGTCGAGCGTCTTCGTCGTCGGAAACGCCCTGCGCCTGCGACGGTTTCGACCGCCCATGGCAGCCGGAGGTGCTGAATGAACATCGGAGAGGCGGCTCGCCGAAGCGGCGTTTCCGCCAAGATGATCCGCTACTACGAGAAGATCGGCCTGCTCGGACCGGTCGCCCGCACGGAATCCGGCTACCGCGTCTACACCGAAACGGACGTCCACACCCTGCGTTTCATCCGGCGGGCGCGCGACCTCGGTTTTGGCGTGGAAGGCATCGCCGAGCTCCTTGCCCTCTGGCGCGACCGCTCCCGCAAGAGCGCCGACGTCAAGCGCCTCGCCCAGCAGCACCTCGCCGTCCTCGAGCGAAAGATCGCGGAGCTGCAGTCGATCGCGGATACGCTGCGCCACCTCGTCTCCTGCTGCGCAGGTGACGACCGTCCCGAATGCCCCATCCTCGCCGACATCGAGGCCGCAAGGCCGAGCCCGGGCCGCCACGCCCACCGTTTCGGCGCTCCGGGCGGTCGGTGAACCCTTACGGACGCGAGGATTGCACTCGCGGGCGCTTCCCAACCACCTGGTGGAGCCATGCAGGCCGACCTCGTCCACCCCGATTGTCCGAAGCAGCACGACCTTTCCCGCGCCTACTGGGATCGCCATGCGCCCAGGTACGACCGCTCGATGAAGATCCTCGGCGGTCCGATGCCGAGGACGTTGCAACTCGCTGCCGAGGCCGTTCGAGGAGCGGAGCGCGTTCTCGAACTCGCCGCGGGTACCGGGCTGGTCACGCTCGCTCTGGCGCGGGAAGCACGTTGGGTCGTGGCCACGGACTATTCGCGCGCGATGGTCTCGCTGCTCGAGAAGCGGGTTCGGGCAGCCGGGCTGAGCAACGTCGAGTGCAGGCAGGCGGATATCTACGCGCTCGACTTGGAGCCCGGCAGCTTCGATGTCGTGGTCGCCGCGAACGTCCTGCATCTGCTGCCGGACCTCGAAGGCGCTCTTCTGGCCATGCGGCGGATGTTGCGGCCCGGGGGGCGTCTCGTCCTCCCCACCTTCTGTCACGAGGAGACGAGGCTCGCTCGGCTGGCCTCTCGGATCCTCGCCATCACCGGCTTTCCCGGGCAGCGTCGCTTCTGCGCACGCTCGCTGCAGGATGCACTGCAACGAGTGGGGATCGAAGTCCTTCGGGCGGAGACGATCCCCGGTCTCCTTCCCATCGGCTACGTCGAGGGACGATTCGCCAGGTAAAGGCGCGTCCCCTCACGCCGTGTCGCCGGAGACGGCCGCTTCGGCCGGCCGCGGACTCGTCGTGCGTGCGATCAGCAGGCCTCCGCCGAAAGCGATGGCCGCGGCGGTCACCGAGCCTGCGATCCCTGGCTTGGCGCACATCACGAAGATGGCGGCGATCAGGACGGAGGCGCGGACCACAAGCGAGTTCCAGAGCGCCGGCAGATGTGTCGCCAGCGCCCGGCCCTCCGATGCCATGATCGCCTGCACCCGCTTGCCGGTGACGGATCCGCCGAGAAATCCGAGCACGATCATCGCCAGCAGGCCCACGGCCACCCATGGCGTCTTCTCGACCTTGCCCACCCAGGCGAGGTACGCGCCCGGCACGAAGAGGAGCGTGGAGCCGAGCGGGATCAGACCACGCCCCGCACCGAGCGATGCGAGAGCTTCCGTCACGTGCCTGGGCTCGGGCGAGCGACGGAGTCGAAGCAGCGTTGCCCACTCCATTCCGTAAAACGCCACGAGGGCCATCACGCCGACGACGTGGAGGAAGAGGGCAAAGGGATAAAGGGTCGAGTGATTCATGACGGATCCTCGGCGGATGCCAATCGAAACCTTCAGGAGGTGCGCCGCCTTTCGACCTCGGCCCGCATTCTCTCCTCGCTCTCCCGAAGCTCCGGCGTGTAGGCCTCGCGGAAGTCTTCTGGTTCGAGGAAGGGCCGGATCTCGAGCTCACCCTCCTCACCCGGCATCGGCGCGGGGCAGCGTAGCGCCCATTCGACGGCTTCGTCCATCGACTTTACTTCCCAGATCCAGTAGCCCGCAACGAGTTCCTCCTGTGCGGGAAGGGCCCATCGATCACCGAGGTCTTGCCGTCGGCGAAGCGGATTCGCTTGCCCCGACTGCTCGGGTGCAGACCGCCGCCATCGACCAGGATGCCGGCCTTCACCAGCTCCTCGTTGTACCGGTTCATGGCCTCGAGAAGCTCCTTCGAGGGCATCACGTTGGCTTCGCTATTCTTCGTGGCCTTGACCATCACCATGACTCGCATGTTCTCACTCCTCGTGTTGCGGGACGGTGGACCTCCCGCCTCCGGATTGCAAGTCATGGACGGTCTGCCGCGCGAAACATCATCGGTCCCCCTCGCGGGGTTCCGTCACCCCTCCACGAACCGCCGCAGGGACTCCAGCGCCTCGTCCCAGGCGGCGGAGATGGTTTCCAGGTAGAGCCGGGCCCTCTCCAGTCGGGCGGGCGCGAGCTCGAAGATCCGCTCTCGCCCGACGTGCCGATCCCGAACCAGGCGCGCTCGCGCGAGCACGTCCAGGTGCTTGCTCACCGCCTGCCGGGAGATCGAAGCCTCTCGACTGAGCTCCGTCGCCGAGGCGGGACCCCGAGTTGCCAGCCGCGCGACGAGGCGCAGGCGGGTTTCGTCTCCGAGCGCCGCGAAGAGGGGGGCGGCGTCGTCCACGCGCAGCGCGCGCTTAGCCCTCGACATGCCGTCGGATATTCTCCATCTGGAGCGTCCAACCGTCCTCGTTCTGCCGCCACATCGCCACGCGCAGGTCGTCCGGCAGGCGATCGAATCCCGATTCCACGAGGGCGAGCCGCGTTCCCTCCGGCACCTCTTCGAGGCGGAACTCGACCCGCGTCCATAGATGGGGGTCTTGCGCGTCCTCGACGGCGGGCCAGCTGAGGACGAAGAGCGACTCGGGGACCACCTCCACGATCCGCATCTCCCACCTGGTGCCCTCGTGACCCGGATACGTGCTCTCGGCCTGCACCAAGGCGCCGGGCTCGAAGGCGCCGTCGATCTTGGCGCGGAACCAGACGCCGAACTGCTTCGGATCGCTCACGGCCTGCCAGACGCGGCTCCGAGGCGATCGGATCACGATGGTCTTCACGATCTCGTCCATCTCGCTCATGCGCAACCTCCAGGTTGCACAATGGTACAGGCACGACGGACGTGCAACCAATTGGTTGCGTGCATGGCCCGGATGGGGGAGTCTTCGGCGAGACGTCAATGCGATCGACGGAGAAACCAGGCGCGCAGGGCGAAGCCGATGCCCAGAAGGACGAGGCCGGTCAGCCAGACCGTCCAGTCCACGAAGAAGGCGAGGCCGAAGCAGCTCACCAGGCCCGCCGCCGCGATCCAGCGGGGAAAGCGCCGCTTTTCCGCGGGGAGGCGGAGGGCCGCGAGGTTGGTGAGGCCGTAGTAGACCAGCACGGTGAAGGCACTGAACGACCAGGTCGTCTTCACGTCCCCGACGAGGACGAGCGCCGCGGTGGCGGCGCCGACGGCCCACACGGCTTGCGTGGGGCTCTGCGCGGATACGCTGACCCGCGCAAGGGAAGGGGGCATCTCGTGACGCCGCGCCATCGCGAGGAGCATGCGGCTCAGACCGAGGAGGAGATTCACGAGGACGCCCGCCATCGCCGTGATGGCTCCGATCGCCACCAGCCCGGCCACCTGTGGATGACGGTACGAGCGCGCCACCATCTCGAGGGGTGCTGCCGTTCCCGCGGTCGAGGCAGCGAAGAGCGGTGCGCCGACCGCCGCCACCGCGGTGGCGGCCACCGAGACGTAGAGGAGAAGCGAGAGCACGAGGGTGAGGACGATCGCCCGAGGGATGTTTCGCGCGGGCTCGCGCATCTCTTCACCCAGGGTGGCGATGCGCGCGTAGCCCGTGTAGGCCACGAACATCAGCGCCGTCGCGTGGAGCAGGTCGTCTGGTGAGGCGAGGGCATCCCGCCAGGCCGCGCGGCCGACGAGTCTGAGGAACGCACCCGGCTCCACACTCCACCAGCCGAAGAGCACGAACGCGACGAGCGAGGCGAGGGTGATGGAGACGATCGCGACGTTGGCGCGGTTCGAGCGGCGCACGCCGCTGGCCACGAGCCCGGTGAGGACGAGGACGATGCCGAGCGCCACCGCGACGCGCACGCTGGCGCCGACCTCGAGACCGAAAGTGTGAAGGAGATAACCCGAACAGCCGAGTGCCGCCGTCGCCGCCGACGCGCTCTTGGCGACGAGAAACATCCATCCCGCGGTAAAGCCCGCCGCCGGAAAGAGCAGGCGGTGCCCGTACTCGTAGGTGCCTCCGCTGACCGGATAGACCGCCGCGAGCTGCGCGCTCGAGAGGCCGTTCGCCGTCGCCACCAGGGCCGCGAGCGCCGTCGCGACGACCACTCCCGAACCGACCACCCCGGCTGCGATTCCCAGGCTGACGAAGACTCCGGTGCCGAGGATCGATCCGAGCCCCAGCCACACCGCCCCCCAAAGCCCCACCACCCGCGCGAGCGGCCGGCTCGCGTCCGCGTTGCGCCCTCGCTTTTCCTTGGCACGCCGGCTCATGACGGGAATCATGGCCGCCATGCGAACGGGAATCCACGAGGCCCTGTCGCTGCTCGCCCAGGCTGGCGCGTTCTTCGGTCGCCACTATCTCGTGATCGCCCTCTTCTCCGCTCCGGCCGCGCTGCAGCGCTTCGTGGCGGTGGGCGGTGGAGGGGTACGATTCGGACCGCTCGCATCGATGGCGCAGGGTGTGATCGGAGAACTTGCGACCGTCGCCTTGCGCCTGGGCTTGCTGGCGTGGCTGGTCGCCACGATCTTTCGAGGAGTGCCCCGTGCGGATGCGAGCAGCCGCCTCACACACTTCGTCGAGGCACACGCGCCCATGCTCCTCGCGAGCGCTGGGTTGCTCGTTCTTCTCACACTCCTCGCCAACGGCATACCGATGGCGCTAAGGAGCGGCCTGGTTGAACCCGAGCGCAAGTCGCTTCTCGCCTGGGAGTTGGCCATCAAGAACCTGACGATCATTCCCTTCGTCATGGTCTGGATGGTCCTGCTCGCCCGCGTGGCGTTCGGCGGGTTCGAGCCGAGGAATCGAGCCGGTCGGACCACGCCCGGGGTTCGGCTCGGATCGAATCGTCAGGGCGGGGTGTAGTGCTGCGTCGGCGTCTCGTCCGGAAGTGCCGGGATCGAGCGAGCTGCGACCTGGTCCACGTAGCACCAGGCCCAGGTTTCGCCGGGCTCGTAGGACTTGATGACGGGATGGCCTGTCTGCCGGAAATGAGCCGTCGCGTGCCGGTTCGGCGAGTGGTCGCAGCAACCCACGTGTCCACACTCGAGACACAGGCGGAGGTGCACCCACGTCGAGCCCATTTCGAGACACTCCTTGCAACCGGGACCGCTCGGCTGGACAGGCTTCCGATCCGCCTTCGCCACCCTTTCGATGTGCTCGCAACTCGACATCTGAGCCGCCTCCTGTGCGAGGGACCTTCCTCCACGCGCGAAGATCTCCCCGCTTCCCTTGCCCGCCCATCCCCCGTGGGGAGGCGGGGAGGCTCGGCCGGGGACAGGTCGGCGACCCGTCGACTCGACCTGCAGGTCGTGAGTCAGGCGTGGGCTGCTCAGGTTGCGGCGAGGGGGCGTGGGGTCGAGGTGCCGCCTTTCAGCCGTACTTTTCCGTCATTTGCTTCCAGGAGCGCGCGGCGAGCTCGCGGAGCACGTCCATGTCCACGTCGGAGAGGCGAGTGATGTAGAGGCAGGCCTTGCCGAGCTCGTACTTGCCCAGCTTCTGCATCAACGGGTCCGAGGCGAGGAGCTCTGGCAGCAGGTAGAGCACGTTGGCGTTCTTGCGCGGGCTGAAGCCGATCTTGGGCCACTGCGCCTCGCCCATCGAGTTGCGCAGCGTGTACTCCCCGTAGCCGATGATCGAGGGGCCCCACATCGCCGGCTTCTCGCCGGTGATCTCGCGCAGCATCCGATCGATCGCCTTGGCGTCCTCGCGTCGGGTCTCGCTTTCGACCGAGTCGATGAAATCCTCGACCGAGGTGCTTGTCCTCTGCGTCTTGACCTGCGCCTTCTTCGTAGTCTTTCGAGTCGTGGATTTCGTGGCTATGCCGCGCCTCCTCGTCACGTGCGATCGGGCCAGACCGCGAGCTCGTTCCCGGCGACGAACTTCCAGCCGAATGCCGGGAGACTTTCGCGCCCTCGCCGAGCGGAGGCTCCCTCGCGCCGTGAATATGGAGGAGGGGGCCTCCGTCAGAGGTGGCATGAGAACGACGATCCTCGGTTCGTTGCTGGCGCTACCCCTTCTCTTCACTAGCTGCGCGGTACATGCGCGGCCCGTCGAGACGGTGGTCGTGGAAAAGCGCGCTCCGCACCCGGCGAAGGTCCCGGTGAAAGTGGAGAAGAGGAGACCGATGCCGAGGCTCAGCAAGCGCGCGGCGGTGAAGGTGGCCGAGTCTTACTGCGACCGGCGCCGTTACGACTGCCGCCTCGATCACGCCCACCTGACCAAGGGCGGCGAGGTGTGGAAGGTCCACTTTGACGCCCGGTCCTGGCGCGCGAAGGGCAAGGTCTTCGTCGAGGTCGATGCTCGAACCGGCCGCATCCTCCAGGCCAAGGAGACCGGCCGCCTCACCCGCCGCCACGCCTGAGTCCGCTGCGGGCTTCTGCTACACGGGGGCGCCCTCGCGGCGCCCCTCGTCGCTTCAACTGGCGGACGAGGCCGGGCTGGGCGTGGGTCGGGCGGACAAGGTCGCGCCCGCGGAGGCAGAGCAGACCAGCCCGACCGCAAGCCACTGCGAGGCGGTCAGCGACTCGTCGAGAAGCGCCCAACCCACCAGCGTCGCGATCGCCGGCTCCAGGCTCGTGAGAATTCCAAAGACCCGCGGCGGCAGGGCCTGCAGCGCCACCATCTCCAAGGTGTAGGGCAAGGCGCTCGCGAGAACCGCCACCCCCATTCCCATCGCGGCGAGCGTCGGGTTCATCCGCGCTGCGGCGCCGCTTGCGAGCGCGAAGGGCAGCACGACCGCCGTGGCCACCACCATCCCCGCCGTGACGCTCTCCACCTCGGTGAGCTTTCCGACCGTTCGCGCACCGACGAGGATGTAGGCCGCCCAGAAGGCGCCGGCGAGCAGCGCCAGGCCGGCACCTAAGGGATCGATCGCGCTCGCGTCGCCAGCCCAGGGCGAGAGCAGAAAGATCCCTGCTCCCGCGAGCAGCACCCAGACGAGATCCATGGGCCTCCGGGAACCGACGAGTGCCACGCCGAGCGGGCCGACGAACTCCAGTGTCACCGCAAGCCCCAGGGGGATCCGTTCGAGCGCCAGATAGAAGGAGAAGTTCATCCCGCCGAGCGCAACGCCGTAGGGGATCACTGCACGCCACTTCGCTGTTCCGAGCCGCCACAGCCGCGGGCGAAAAAGCGCGAGCAGAAGCGCCGCCGCAAAGCTCAATCGGACACCGGATGCACCGGCCGGCCCGAGCGCGGGGAAGAGCTGCTTGGCCAGTGCCGCCCCCGCCTGCAGGCTCGTCCCTGCAACGATGAGCGCTGGAACCGGTGGGATGCGAAGTGGAAGGGTCGACATGCGGGCCGGAACGTAACGGTGGCACTCTGCCTCGTCCACCGCACCCGGCCGGCCCAGGGACGCTCAATCCAGGCCGGTTCGGCCGGGAATCCAGTACGTCTTGACTCTGACGTCGCGCATCCCGCGGGCCCGGAGCGCCGATCGAACCGCGACGACGAGCTGCGACCCGCCAGTCACCGCGATGGTAGCCGTCGGGGAAGCTGCGCGCGCGTGCATCACCGCTTCCACCAGGCCGTCGATGTCGCCTGCCGGGCGAACGACGGCGCCTGATAGCCCGAGCTCTCGAACGGCGGCCTCGACCTCGTCGACCTTCCGCGCCTGCAGCACGGCATGTACCTTGCCGGGGCGCTCCGCCTCGAAGGCCGCTGCGACGGCCACGCTCGTCTCGTCGCCTACGAGGATCACGGGCCCCTCGGGGAGCCGAAGGGATTCCTGTGGGCCGACGAAGCGCACCAACGTCCCGACATGCGCCTTTGTCATCCACCGCGAGCCCGGTCCGCCTGCATCCCGGTCGGCGACCAGCACGAACCCATCGTCGGTGGCGATCGGCGTGTAGGTCCGCATCTCGTCCGAGGGCAAGAGGAGCTGGACCTTCGTTCCGGCGCGCGCTTTCGGCGCGTTCGAACGGAGCCGGAGCCAGCGGAAACCCCCGATGTCCCTGGCCTCGACGACCTTCGCCTCGGGGAGAAAATTCCCGGCGAGGAGGCGGACCACTTTTCCCTTGAACGACATGCGTTCACCCTCGAGTTCCCCCCACCGAACCGAGCCGGCAAGTGGATCACGGCACCGGAGAGGTCGTCAAGCTCGGCTCGGCGCTCGCCGCTTTGAATAGGTGGAAGGGGGCGACCGTCAGAGGTGGCATGAGGACGACGATCATCGGATCCTTGCTGGCGCTTTCCCTCCTCTCCACCGGCTGTGCGCTTCACGTTCGGCCCGCCGAGACGGTGGTCGTGGAGAAGCGCGCTCCCCGCCCGGTGAAGGTGGAGAAAGCGAGGCCGATGCCGAGGCTCAGCAAGCACGAGGCGGTGGAGGTGGCCGAGACCTATTGCGACCGGCGTCGCTACGACTGTCGCCTCGATCACGCCCACCTGACCAAGGGCGGCAGGGTTTGGAAGATCCACTTCGACGCCCGGTCCTGGCGCGCGAAGGGCAAGGTCTTGGTCGAGGTCGATGCCCGAACCGGCCGGATCCTCGAGGCCAAGGAGACCGGCCGCCTCACCCGCCGCCACGCCTGAGCCGCTGCTGGCTTGACTGCCCGGGGGCGCCCTCGCAGCGCCTTCGGGCTCGTTGTCGCCCGCCATCGGTCTCGTCGCTACGCGATTGCGGTTGTTGGGGCTCCGGGCATAAACGGGAGCTTAGCCCGCAAGAGATTCTTTCGGAGCGCTAGACGGACTGAGATGCACGTGAAGTAGGTCGGCGGCGACCCTATGGAGCGGAGGGCAATGACCAGGGTGCAGAGGCGGTCCGAGCCGCTTCCCAGCGACGCTCGGCCCGGCTCTTCCCGTGGGTCGAATCGCGAGCGGGGAAGGGCGAAGCTGCAGGAACTCCTCCAGTTGGATGCTGCTCGATTCGGAGGGGTTGCGGACGCGCTTCGTGGGCTGCTGGATGGGGGAGGATCTTCCGAACCGGAGATCGGGGAGCACCTACTTCAGTTCTTTGGGCGCTTTTTTGAGGAGGGGAAGGCGAGCCCGGTAAGAGGGCGAGTTGGCGGGAGCGGTAAGAGCGACGTCAGCCTGCACTGGTGGGGGTTCGACCAGATCCATTTCGCTTGCGCGAGTCGAACGGCTGACCATGAAACGGAAAACGGCCTCCTATCGGGCGCTTTGGGGGCTAGCGTTGGCCACGTCATCTTCAAAGACCTCGCCGCCTACCTCCTTCGAGAGCTGGATGATTATCTCTTGCGGAATGTGGTACAGCTCGGAAAGCCAGAAACCGACCTGCAATCCTCTCTCGAGAAAGCCGCGGCGATTCGGAAGGTGGCGAATATAATCATCGGGCAGCTGGCCGCGGCGGAGGAGGTTCGCAAGCGCCTCTGGCTGAAGAAAAAATTCGTCTTCGATACGCGCTATTTGATTCGCATCGACCTTGTTCCAAAGGAGCTCTACCCAGAAATCGCGAGAAATTGCGCCCAGGTGGACGAGTGGGTGGAGCTCTTTGGGATCGATGGCGCGCAGCGCGACGAGCGAGGCGCTCTCCCGGAAACCTTTCTCGAAATGCACCCGACTCTGACCGTGGATACGAGGCATTTCGACGACGGCTTCGCTGCGCGCCTACTCGAGGCTCTCGGCGACCTCGAGGAGAAGACCGATGGAGTCCTCGTCCATGGGGAGAACTTCCAGGCGCTATCGCTGATTCATGAGCGTTACCGGGAAAAGGTCGACTGCATCTACATCGATCCTCCCTACAACACGGGCAACGGGGGCTTCGTCTACCATGACAGATTCCCGCATTCCGCCTGGCTTTCGATGATGGCGGACCGGCTGGGACTCGCGGAGGGGCTGCTGCACGACGGGGGAACGCTCTTTGTGAGCATTGACGGGAACGAAAGGGATCGGCTTGCGCTGATGGCGCAGCAAAAGTGTCGCCGGCTGCAGCTGCTCGACACCTTCGTCTGGGTGAACAACCTGAAGGGTCGGCAGATCGCGGGTCGGGGCGCCGCCGGAACGCACGAATACGTGCTCGCGTTCGGTGGGCCTGGGCGAGGTCTCTTCACGGTGCCGGTGAAGTGGGCCACCCAAACGATGCCGTCTGCTTACAAAGGGTTTCGCTACCAGGTCTTCGAGGACGAACGCGGTCCTTACGTGCTCAAGAACGAGCTGTACAATACAAACAGCAGGTTCAACGAAAAGACGCGGCCCAATCTGGTCTTCAACATTCACTACAACCCGGTCACCAGAGAGATCCGCTTCTCGGACGTGGACGAGACAGTCGAGTTCGAGGGCTTCGTCAAGATCCCGCCGCATCCGAACCGGGACGGGAAGCATCGCTTCCACGCCTGGCGATGGAGTCGGGAGCGGATCCTCGCCGATTCGGGCGACCTGGCCTTCGTTCGCAAGGGAAGGGTGTATCGCATTTTCACGAAGGTGCGCGACTTCGCGGAGACGAACCTCAAGGACCTCATCACGGATATCTTCACGAGCGATGGTACGCGCCAACTCGCGCAGCTCTTCGGTCATCCGCCGAAGGTAGATTACCCGAAGCCGGTGGAGCTCGTGCGCATCTTCGTCCATCAAGCACCACAGGATGGGTGGGTGCTGGACTTTTTCGCCGGGTCGGGGACGACCGGGCATGCGGTGATCGAAGCCAACCGCGAGGAGGGCAGCCGTCGAACGTTCGTCCTCGTGGAGATGGGGGACCACTTCGAGACCGTGCTTCTGCCTCGGCTGAAGAAGGTGGTCTTCGCCCCCGAGTGGAAGGACGGCAGGCCCGTACGCATGCCGACGGCCGAGGAGGTGGAGCGAAGTCCCCGGATCCTGAAGGTGCTACGGCTCGAGTCGTACGAGGATGCCCTCGATAGTTTCGCGCTGGATGCTGGTGAGGCGAACGAGAAGAAGAGCGAGTGCCTTTCGAGCCGAGGCGACGAGGCATTCATCCTTCGCTACGTGGTCGAGCGGGACGACGGGTTGAGGCTGAACATTCCTGCGCTTCGCAAGATCGCCGATCCCACCTCGTATCGGTTGAGGAAGCCGACGCCCGATTCCCGCGAGCCCCAAGAGATTCGCGTCGACCTGGTGGAGACGTTCAATTGGTTGCTCGGCCTGCGGGTACGGCGCATGTGGGCTCCGCGCCAGTTTCGCCTGGACGGGGAGATTCGGCGGTGCAGGACGGGCTTGCAGTTGGCCGGGCGACTGGTACGGGATGCCCACGGTCCGTACGGGTTCCGCGCGGTCGAAGGCGAGCTGCCGGAAGGGCAAAGAGCGCTGGTGATCTGGCGCAAGCTCGGCGGTGTTCCCGAGGAGGACGATCTCCTCCTCGAGGAGTGGCTCCACCTGGAAGGCTTCGCGCAGCGGCTGCGCGAATTCGACGTCGTCTACGTCAATGGCAGCCGCCATCTGGAGAGCCTGAAGGCGCCTGGCGATCGCTGGACGGTCCGGCCCATCGAGGAAGAGCTCGTCTGCCGCATCTTCGATTCGACGAGCTCTTGAGGGTGCTATCGCCCCGGTGCAAAGCAGCGAAGGCCTTCGTTCAGCGATCGAAGGGCTGCTGAAGATGGGGAGGGACGACGTAGTCGCCGCGGTCGGCGACCACGCCCCATTCGGCCCACCGGGCGGGAAGGTCGAGGCCGATCTTCGCGTGGTGTTCCCGCATCCTAGATTCGGCCAGGGCGAGGGCCTCGCGGCTCTCCCATACGGCGATCGAGACGAGTTCGAACCTGGACTCTCCGCCAGCCTTCTCGAGCACGAGGTGGCCGAGGAAGCCGGGCAGAGTCCGGAGAACGTCGGCGCTTCGGCGCATCGCCTCTTCGAACTCGATCCGGGAGGAAGACGGTACGCTGTATGCACCAATGCGGTAGACGTGGCCGGGGTGGGCGCCGATCTCGACGGATTGGACCTTCATCGATTCCTCCTTTCGCGCGATCTACGAGTTCCGCGCGATGGTCCCGTCGATCTAGTCCGCGTACGGCCTCCAAGAATTGGAGGAATTCATTGGGGGCTTTCCTTTGCTGCCGCGGACGTGATGGGATGCGGCCATGCGGGTTCGGGTCGTTTCCCCCTCGCCGGATCTCGCACCCTTCGTCCGGCGCATCGAGATCGTCGAGGCCTCCGAAGCGGCGACGCGCGTCCTCTTTCCAGAGCCGGGGCTTCTTCTCGGAATTCGCTTTGCGGGGAAGGCGGTGCTTCAAGGGGACGGTGGGGCGCGCGAACTCCCACGGAGCACGGTCACGGGCATGCGCGGCACCGTGCGTCGGATGCATACCGCGGCAGAGGGTGGCATCGTAGTCGTCAAGTTTCGGCCCGAGGGGGCTGCCGCTCTTTTCGAGCCACCACTCCACGAGAGCTACGGCGCGATCCTTCCCCTTGCCGATTGGTTTCGCGCAAGCGAGGTGGGGATTCTCGAAGAGCGCCTGGCCGAAGCTCCCGATCATTCCGCAAGGATCACGGCGGTCGAGGCCTTCCTTCGGGAGCGCCTCCGCGATCACCGGGCGGATCCGCTGATCGGGGCGGCGGTGGAGAAGATTCGCAGGGCGCCCGGTGAGATCCGAATCGCTCGTCTCGCCGACGAGCTGGGCCTGAGTGTCGACGCGCTGGAGAAGCGCTTCCGTCGCGCGGTGGGCTGCTCACCGAAGCAGTTCGCTTCCATCCTGCGCATGCGAAAGGTGGTGCGGGGCCTTCGTAGCGGAATGAGCCTGACGGAGCTCGCCCTGGAGGCCGGCTATTACGACCAGTCTCATTTCATCCGGCATTTTCGAGCGATGGCCGGCATGTCGCCTCGGCGATTCCTTTCCAACGAATCCTTCTGCTAGCAGCACCATCGGGCGGTAGCGATCCGAGCCGGGGCGGTCACTCTCCGACGGAAATGGCCGGAGGCTCCCCCGACCGGATTGCGGCCTGGCCCCCGCCTCAGTCGTCGAAGACGTTCCAGCAGATGGGGCTGCGACGCTTCTGATCCTCGAGGACGAGGTAACGGATGGGAGCGGGGATGCGGGCCCGCTGCCAGTCGCCCTCGGCCATGCGCGGCCCATCTCGATGGCCTGGCGGGGCCGCGGATCGTCGCTCTCCTCCTCGAAGAGCGGGAGCACGTGCTCGGCACAGAGAAGCGCCCACTCGGCGATCAGGCGGTGATGCTCGTCCGTGAGAGTGCCGCCGCGCCGAATGGTGATCAGTCGCGGGTCTCGTTCCTTGGGAAGGATGGGCACGCGGCGATTCTATTTTGAGCCCGTTCCATGTGCCAACATGGACGGCCGCATTTCACAGGCTGCGCAGTGATTCTCTACCGAGGCTCAACGGTCGTGCCCGCGTGTAGCGGCGAAAGAACCAGCGCTTCACGAGTTCGACCGCGAGCAGATAGATGGCTACGAGAGGGACGAGGACTGCAAAGTACGCGGGTGGGAGCGGTTGGAACCCCAAGAGCTCGCCCACGGACGTGAAGGGGAGGACCAAGGCGGTCGCCACCACTGCGAGAGAGGCAGGTGGCGCACCCCGACCCGTGTGGTCGACCCGGCTGCGGGTCCGGTTCCCTGCGTGGTCAAGGTTCGAGCATCGAGTACAGCTCGTCTTCCTGGGCGAAGTGCAGCGTCAGGACGGCGTGAAGACCGTAGAGGACGCGGCGCAGGTCCCGGATGTCCTCGGGAAAGGGGCCGGCGGCGGGAAGCCGATCGACGAGGCGGCCGAACAACCGGACGAGGCGGCGGATCTCGTGGTGCGTCTGGACGAGAGGGCCGGTGGGGTCCTCCCTTCCCAGCATCTCTACGATCAGGGGATAGGCGACTCGCTGCTCTTCCCTCTCGTGGGGAAGGAGCTCGTCTTCGAGGACGGCGCGAATCGCTTCGAGCTCGCGGCGCGCCTGCGCCGGATCGATGACGTCGAGCCGTGCGGCGAGTGCGGCGAGCTCGGCGACCTGGGGGCGCAGGGTTCGGTGGGCCGAGGCAAGCTCCCGGGCCATGCGCTCCGATCCTGCGGGGCGACGCAGGCGCCGGATCCCTCCTCCGAGCGCCCGCAACGCATTCACGATGACGAGCAGGTCGATGCCCTCCTGAAGGAGGGCGCCGGCGACCGGCGTGATCGCACCGGCCGCGGCGAAGCCCATCGCAGCGAGGGAGAGGCCCATTCCGGTGAAAACGCTCTGGGCGGCGATGCGCAGGGTTCGACGGGCGATTCGGGTGGCGGCGACGAGACCCTCCAGCCGGTCGGCCGACAGGACCACGTCCGCCGCCTCCGACGCGGCGGTCGCTCCGCGCGCGCCCATGGCGATCCCCACGTCGGCCAGGGCGAGGGCGGGTGCGTCGTTGATGCCGTCGCCGACCATGGCGGTGACGCCCTCTCGACGCAGGCGACCGACGACCTCGACCTTTTCCTCGGGGGTGCGCTCGGCAAAGACGCGGTCCAGTCCGAGCGCGTCACCGACCAACTCGGCCACGTCGGGATGATCGCCCGTGACCATGTAGAGCCGTCGCGCTCCGGTTGCCCGAAGCGCGCGGATGGCGCGAGGCGCTTCGGGGCGGAGGGGATCCTGGAGGAGCAGGACGCCGGCGAGCGACCGGTCCACGGAGACGTAGACGCTCGCGGTACCCTCGACTGCCGTTCGCACCTCGATGGAGCGGAGGGTGGGTGTCGGGCTCGTGCGGGGTGCCACGAATTCGAGCTGCCCCACGGCCACACGCCGGCCGTCCACGACACCCCAGACCCCAATCCCCATCTCCTCGTGAACGCCTCCGGGAAAATCGAGACGGAGTTTGCGGTCGCGGGCCTCGGCCACCACGGCCGGCGCGTAGGGATGCGCCGAGACCTGCTCGACCGAGGCCGCGAAGCGGACCACCTCGTCGCTGGTGAAGTGACCGAACGTCTCCACCGCGATCACTTCGGGCCTCGCCGAGGTGACGGTGCCGGTCTTGTCGAGGAGGAAGGTCGTCGCTCTGGCGAGCGTCTCCAGCGGGCCGCCGCCTTTCATGATGATCCCACGCTTGGCTGCCCGGGATACGCCGGCGACGATCGCGGCCGGCGCCGCCAGGATCAGGGGGCAGGGGGTGGCGACCACGAGTACGGCCAGCGCGCGCGTGGGATTTCCGGAGGCGATCCAGGCTCCTCCGGCGACGGCGAGCGTCACGCCGAGGAAGGCGAGGGCGTAGCGATCCGCGAGCCGGACGAAAGGCGCCTTCGACGTTTCGGCGTCACGGACGAGGCGGACGATGCCGGCGTAGGTGCTCTGCGCCGCGGGCGCCGTGACGCGCAGGTCGAAGGGGCCTCCCGCGTTGGTTCCACCGCTGCGGATCGGGGCGCCCTCGTCGAGGTGCACCGGTCGCGCTTCGCCGGTGAGCGCCGACTCGTCGAGGACGGCGCGCGGCGAGGCGAGGATCCCGTCGACGGGGACGACCTCGCCGGGCTTGACCAGGAGAAGCTCTCCCGTCTGTACCTCGTCGACGTCCACGTCGACGACATCCGAGCCCAGGCGACGGTGCGCGACACGTGGCGTTCGCTCCAGGAGTGCTCGCAGATCGCGCCGCGCACGCGCAACGGCGAACCGCTCGAGCGCGTTTCCACCGGTGAGCATGAGGGCGATCACCGCGCCTGCCAGATACTCGCGGAGCCAGAGTGCTCCGGCCATCGCGAGGACCGCGATGACGTCCACGCCCGCCTCGCGACGGAGGAGACCGCGAAGCACGTCGACGATCGTCGGGACGAGCACGATCAGGGTGGACGCGGCCCAGGCCAGCTGCCCCGCGCTTCGTTTTCCGAGGAGATGGAGCAGGGCCCCGGCTGCAAGCCCGAGCATCGTGGTGCCCAGCAGGACGATCCGTCCGCTTGCTCTCCCGTATCCTCGCATCGCGCGTTCGTCAGGAAGATGTGCGCGATTCGGGCAGGCCGCAGACGTGGACAAAAAACCGGCGGCCCCACGGGTCGGGGCCGCCGGTTTCGACGGTCTGCGCCTCGGCGAGGGCTTAGTTCTCGAGGCCTTCGGCCTGCAGCGCCGCCTTCACGCCGTCCCGCTCGGAGACGCGCTGGACGTATGCCTCGAGCGCGGGCCACTTCTGCAGCTCGGGGCCTGTCCTGCGCGTCCAGCGAAGCACCGTGTAGAGGTAGGCGTCGGCGACGGTGAACGCCTCACCCAGCAGGTACGGCCTGTTCTCGAGGTGCTTCGCCACGAAGTCGAGGCGGCCGGAGATCCGCTCCAGCGCCGCCTTTCGTTGCTCGTCGGTGGTCGCGGGATTGAAGAGCGGACCGAAGGCCTTGTGGATCTCCGTGCCGATGAAGTGCAACCACTCCTGCAGCCGGTAGCGCTCCATGGTGCCGGCCGCGGGGGCGAGCTTCTTCTCCGGCACCCGGTCCGCGATGTACTGCAGCAGGGCGGCGATCTCGGTCAGGAGCGTGCCGTCGTCGAGCTGGAGAGCCGGGACGTAGCCCTTGGGGTTGATGGCGGAGTAGTCCTCTCCGCTGGCGGTCTTGCGAGCGCGCAGGTCGACGCGGACCAGGTCGACGGGGAGGCCGGCCTCCCGCAGGGCGACGTGGGGTGCGAGGGAACAGGCACCGGGAGCATGATAGAGCTTCATGGTCTTGACCTCCGGTCACGCGGCCGCCGGCCAAGCGACGGGCGGCCCGTGGCTGGATGGCGACATAACGCGGCCCTCGACCCCCCGCAACTCGGCGGCGAAGGTCGCGGAGCCGAAGCAGATGGTGAAGACGAGGTCGAAAAGGATCCGATGAGCGGCTCGCTCCGGGACCGCGTGGTTGGCGAGGTGGAGCAGGTGAGGGCGATTCCCTACCTGTTTCCCGGGCCTGCGGACGCGACGTCGGTCCTGCGGGATGGATACGGAACCTGCGCCTCCAATCCCTTGGTCCGGTGACGAAGACATGCCGCTGGCCATCCCGCCCGAGGGGCGGGCGTGGGCGGTGCCGGCTGGCCGGCTTCGAGAGGCGAAGGAGTCGATCCGCCGGCGGCTCTACACCCCCGAAAAGCGCGCGCTCCGCGACCGGATCCTCGAGGGCATGTCGCAGTACTTCACACATCTGCGAGCCGGCGTGCTAGGAACCGAGCCGTGACTCGCCCTTCGGCTTTGCCTTGCTCGCCTCCACGCTGCTCGCGTGCGCATCCACTCCTGATCGCGTCTCTTTCCGCGACCGCGAATCGATCGGGGACCTCGCGCCTGGCTTGGCGACCACCCCGGACGCCGGGCGTGCGTCGGACGCCGCGCGGCCGATCGAGGCAGTGGTGTTGCACCCCATCTTCGACACGTGGTTTTTCACGCTCGAGCACTGGGAAGGCCAGCTCTCGGATCTCGGAGATGCGCTCGGTGGCGACTGCGTCGTGGCCGAGTTCGTGGAGGAGGAGGGGCCTGCGCCGAGGCGAGGGCACGCGGGGCGGCAGCGTGCCGAGAGTAATGGGCCGTGCGGCCTGCTGGCCGCCGAGGATTCCCATCGGCGGCGCAGATGCATAGTTCCTCGGAGACGCAGGCAAGCGGAGGGGGCGTGAGCACGGCGGGAATTGGGACGATTCGGGCGGCCTTGCCCGATTTCGCCGAGGACATCCGCAGGAACCTGGAGCTGGTGCTCGAAGAGGCGGAGTCGACGCTCGAGCCCACGCAGCGGTGGGGCGTCGCCGTCGCCTCGGCGGTCGCCGCGCGGCGCCCGTCGCTGCTGGCGGCGGTCCTGGCGGACGCCCGAGAACGCGTCCCGGAGGAAGTCGTGCAGGACGCGATGGCCGCCGCGGCGATCATGGCGATGAACGTCGTCTACTACGGCTTTCTGCACATGGTGCACAAGGAGGCCTATGCCGCCCGGCTTCCGAACCTGCACATGCATCGGATGGCGCGGCCCGCCACCAGCCGGCGCGACTTCGAGCTCTTCAGCCTCGCGGCCGCCGCCGTCCATGGCTGCCACCCCTGCGTGGTGGGGCACGAGCAGGCTCTCACCGAGGGCGAGGAGGGCCTGAGCACCGAGCAGGTGCACGACGCCATCCGCATCGCCGCAACCTTGCACGCCGCGGCGGTCAGCCTCGATGCCGCCGATGCGATCCAGACGCGCCACCCGGCCTCTTGAGCCTCACGCGGTGTGAGGGACTCGCCTCGGACGTGTCATGGCGACGGGGCGCACGTTTCGCATCGGGGAGGCTGCACGCACTCCACCACTACGACGACATCGGCCTTCTCGTGCCGTCAGGACGGACTACGCCTGCTCGAAAGAGATGCACGTGGGACTGGCCGACCTCCACGAGGCGGGACGAGCGCTTGCCCGGAGCATCGACGCGTACGCGCCAGGGCTCACGCCCTGGTGGTCGGCGGCGATCCGAGCGAACGCGCGTCGCTGAGTGGATGCGAGTTTCCGTTCAGGCGGCCGCTTTGCGTGTCGAGTCCTGCTCTTCGGCCGACTCGGCCTTGAACAGATCGCGGCCGACCAGCACCAGGGCGCCGAGCGTGCCGAGCAACAGTAGGCCGGCGGAGGGGGCGGCGAGGAATCTGAGGGCTTCCTTTGCGGCGCCCGTTCCTCCCATGCCAGGAGCGAGCTGCCCGGCGAAAAGCCAGAAGACCGAGTAGCCGAGGCTGCCGAGGCCGAGCGCCCACGCGACGAGCGAGCGCGTGCGAGCGGAGGGTCGGCGCAGGGCGGCGACGAGGAGGATCATCGCCAGGCTCGCCGAACCGATGCCGCCGCCGTGAAGGTGCGCGCGCTTGTAATACGACCAGCTCTTGGCAAGGACCTCCTGCACTTTTGCATTGTCTCCGCGATACACGCTTTCGCGGACCGCTTCGGCGCTCGTGCGCAGGCCTTCCTTCAGCGTTTCCTCCATGCCGCCGAAGAGGCCGCCGAGGCCGAAGCCGAAGAGGATCGTGAGCAGTGCCAGGACGAGTCCGAAGCGAACGGCTCGCAGGTTTTCGTGGAATTGGGGGGCGGATTGCATGGCGCGGCCTCCGAGCTTTCGAGCGCTTGAAAGGCGCTCGTACGTCTCCGAGTTTAAACCCACGGCGTTTCGCTCGAAATCCCGATGTACCGACTTTATCGTGCGGATTAGCGCATCGCTTCGTGTGCCCACCCGATGCGGGCCACTGCGCGGAAATCCGGCGTCTGCCAGCCGGCGCCGAGGCCCGGGCCCGCTCCGATGCTCGCGTGGATCCGACGGAAGAGGGAGAGACGGAGCGCGGCGAGCAACTCGTAGCTGGCGCCGGCGTGGGCGAAGGGGATCTGAGCATTGCCCTCGAGGCCGAGCCGAACCGCGTCCTCGCCCGCGCGCAACCCGGCGGTGGCGGCGATCTGCAACATGGTTCCCGTGGTGGTGCCGGCGAGGCGAAGCTCGGGCCGCGTCAGCACGCCCACGGTCCCGCCGAAATACAGGAAGGACGAGACCGCCTCGGCGATGGCAGTCACTTGCACGCGCACCTTTCCGTCGGAGGCGAAGGCCTCGCGGCTTCCGGTCGGGACGAGCAGGGCGCCGTCGACGGCCAGTCCGAGGGGGCTGTCGTCGCGCGGCGGCGAGGTGAGGGCGAGGCGAGCCCCGAGCCGCAGATCGCCGGCGGCGAAGGAGTGGAGTCGCGCGGTCACGCCTTCGGCCTCGCGCGCCTCGCCCACCTGGCGAATGGGCACGGGCAGCGTGGCGTGCAGCGTCAGGCGATCGAAGAGGCCGAGCGCGAGGAAGGCGTAGAGCCAGAGCTGTTCCTCGACGATGTGGCTGGAGCCGCCATCGTCGAGGCGCCCCTCCAGGGCGTCGTCGGCGTGGGAGATGGCGACCGCGGCGCCCCAGGTTCCACCCGCGAGGGAGGTGGGCCGCTGCAGGCTCAGGCCGTCGACCGCCAGCGGCGGCGCCAGGTAGCGATTCGCGTCGAAGCCTCCGACGGCGTGGGCGGCGGGTGCCACCACCATCCACGCGGCCAGCCCAATCGGCGCACCCCGGCATGCACTCCTGGCTCGTCGCATGGTCGCCTCGCGATGGAGATTGGGGCCGGCCCGCCCGGGAGGCGAAGGGCCTATGCGCGGCGCTCGTTCGGGGGAAAATCCGCAGCTTTCGACTAAAACCGGGTGCGAACCCAGAGACCGAGGCGGCTGGTGTAGCCGAGGAAGGATCGCTCGACGATTCCCTCCTCGTCGATCACGTAGAAGCTGGGATAGCCGCGCACCGCGAAGGCGCGAGCCACAGCGTCGTCCGCGACGAGAACTCGATCCGAAAAGGACTCCGGATCGGCGGCCAGGACGGAGGCGGGATTCTCGCGGGTCGAGACCACGGTCACGACCTCGACGTGATCGGAGCTCGCCAGCCAGCGGACGTTGGGCGTGACCGCCTTGCAGACGCCGCACCAGGGCGCCCAGAAGTAGAGCAACACCTTCTGGCCGCGAAGCTCCTCCAGGCGGACGGGATTGCCCCTCAGGTCGGTAAAGGAGACAGAAGGGGCCTCCTCGCCGGAGGGAAGGAGATGGTGCCCCTGCCAAAGGGAGACGGCGCTCAGGACCACCAGAAAGAGGACGAGATCGCGCAGCCGTCCCTTCAGGAAGGAGAACCATCTCGTCGCCAGGTCGTCCGCCACGCCCAGCATCTAAGCGCAAGGCGCGCACCTCGTCATGACTTTCTTCGACGCCACCTCTATTCGAGGCGGTCTACGCGGACTGAGCCAGCCAGCGCGGCGGAAGCCGTGCCGGCGTGCGGAGGATGCGCTCGGGATCCCAGCGCGGGACGAGATCGCGCGGCGTCAGGCGCTCACCGGGGCGAGCCAGGCCGGAGAGCTCGGCGAGGGCGCCGCAGACGGCTCGCGGATCCTCTCCGCGCTCCATCAGCTCGAAGAGCGTGGATGCGCCGTGGCGCTTGGCGAGGCGCTCGCCGTCGGGCCCCACCACGAGCGGCACGTGGCAGAAGCGCGGAACGGGAAGGCCGAGCGCCTCGTAGAGGAGGATCTGCCGCGGCGTCGAGGAGAGGAGGTCGTCGCCGCGCAGCACCTCCGTGATCTGCATGGCGGCGTCGTCGAGCACCACGGCGAGCTGGTAGGCGGCCACGCCGTCGGCGCGGCGCACGACGAAATCGCCCACCTGCTCCGAGACGTCGATGCGCTGCGGACCGCAGATGCCGTCCTCGAAGGCGACGGGCCCCGGCGGCACGCGGAAGCGGATGGCGGGCATGCGGCCCTGGGCGCGGCGCTCGGCGGCGCGGAGGGGATCGGGAACCCGGCAGGTGCCGGGGTAGCGCGGCCCCTCCTCTCCGAGATGCGGGGCGCTGGCGGCGGCGGTCACCTCCTTGCGCGAGCACCAGCACTCGAAGGCCAGGCCGGCGTCGAGTAGGCGTCGCACGGCCTCGTCGTAGAGCGCCGCGCGCTCGCTCTGCACGTAGGGGCCGAAGGGCCCACCCACGTCCGGGCCCTCGTCCCAGTCGAGCCCCAGCCAGCGCAGCGAGCGCAGGATTCGCTCGGCCGCGCCGGGGCGCTCACGGGGCTTGTCCAGGTCCTCCATCCGCAGGACGAAGGCGCCGCCGCGCGCGCGCACGGAAAGCCAGGCGAGAAGCGCGGTTCGCGCGTTGCCGAGGTGCAGGTCGCCCGTGGGCGAGGGAGCGAAGCGCCCGCGGAGCGGGCGGGATGTGGCGTCCTTGCCGTCCATGGCTGCGAGACTAGCGCGAAGCGGCCGGGCTAGGTGCCCTCATCCCAATCCGGATGGCCTCCCGTTCATTTCGCCGGTCGCCGCGATCTGTCGTCGTCTTTCCCTACCTTCGCTCACCCCATGACCAGGGCGTTCCCCGCGCGTGCAGAGAGTGGCATTCGGCCGCGTTCGCTCGGAACCCCGCTCGTGGGGAGGGAAGCAATGAAGAAGCACCATCATCTTTGGATCATCCTTTCAGTCGCATTCTTGTTCGCCTGCGATGACGCCAACGAAGACGACCCCCAGGACGAGCCTCCCTTGCTCGGTGGTCCTCGACGGGTCGGCGACGTCGGGCAGGGCTACGACTCGATCAACCGCACCATCAAGCCGCAGTACTGCATTTAGCCGAAAAACGATGGGAGGTGGCCCGAGGTCGGATTGCCATCCTCGACGATCTCGATGACCCTGCAAAGCGACAGGACGAAGATCGCTCGGTCGCTCGGGATCGATGCGGACATTTCCTACGGGATCTACAGCGCCGCGGCGAGCTTTTTGAGGGAGACGGAGTCGGACGACCTGTCGGTGTCCTACATCTTCGGTGGCACCATCAACTTCAAGGACGTCCAGGTCGGCGGAAACTACGAGGTCAATCCGAACCTTTTGGACGCCGACGTGGTGAAGTGGTACCGCCTCTGCGGTGATTCCTACGTGCAGAGGATCACGCGCGGCGCGAGCCTCTATGCGGCCTTGAAATTCCACTTCTCGGACCGGCTGGAAAAACAGCAGTTCGAGAGCAGCTTCAAGGTCAAGGGTGGCCTCTCGGTCTCGGCTGCTCTCAAGGAGGCCCAGAAGGTTTCGCAGCAGTCGGTTCAGGTCTCTGTTTTTGCCGTGCAGGTTGGCGGAAACGTCGCCGAGCTCTCGAGCGCTCTTTCGGAAGTCGAAGTCGCGACCTGCGGAATGGCCTCGATCGACCACTGTCTCGGGTATCTCCAGGCCATCGAGCATTACGCCAGCCATTCGTTCCCGAAGCAGTTCGTCGACGGCGCCGGCCGCCCGCTCACGGGTGCTGCGCTCGACACGGTCACCGCGACCACCCACTACGAGTCGGCTCCCTGGCACACGCTGGCGATCCCCCACCTCCCCGACCTGAGCGACAAGCCGCAGGCCACGAAGCTGCTTCAGCTCTACCTGAAGCAGTTCGCCCTGAAGGAAAAGATCGGCATCATCCTGAACCTGCCGGTCCTGGCGCGCCGCGGCGACGAAAGGGCAGTCATCCAGCGGGAGGTGTTGGAAGCGGACGCCGTGGCCGTCTCTCAGAACGGCACGATCGACAAGCGCCCCGTCCTTCTCCGGCGCTACGCCGACGGTAGCGTCGACGTCCTCTCCTCCCGGAACACGGCGGGAATCGACGGGAAGAAGGTCTTCGACGCGGCCGTCAAGAAGTTCAAGGACCGCTGGGGCGACTTCTGGGACGCCGTCGACTGAGCTGCCGGGGCATCGGTCGCTGACAGGGTGGACCTCGCCACGGGATGATGCGATGCATCTTTTCCCGGGTGGGGTCCACCCTTTCTTTTGCGCCACGTGCCGTAGGAGTTTCGGATGAGCGGGATGAGTCTTCAGGGAACGTGGGCGGTGGTGACGGGAGCGTCGGCAGGGATCGGCGCGGCAACGGCGCGCGCACTGGCTCGACTCGGCTGCAACCTGGTGCTGGGCGCGCGCCGCGTGGATCGGCTCGAGGCGCTGCGCCCCGAACTCGGCGACGTGGAGGTCCGGATCCTTTCGCTCGACGTCACCTCGCCGGAGAGCTGCGAGGCTTTTGCGGCGCATGCAACCGAGGCGGAGATCCTCGTCAACAACGCGGGGCTCGCGCGCGGCGTGGACCCCGTGGCCCAGGGGCGCGAGGAGGACTGGCGCGAGATGATCGAGACCAACCTCGTCGGCCTCCTTCGCCTCACCCGCTTGCTCTTGCCGCGGATGATCGAGCGGCGCCGGGGAACGATCGTGAACGTGGGCTCGGTGGCGGGCCTCGAGGCGTATCCGGGCGGCGCGGTCTACTGCGCCACCAAGGCGGGCGTGCGCTCGATCACCAAGGCCCTGCGCCACGAACTTCTCGGCACGGGGATCCGCGTGGCCAACGTCGAGCCGGGTGCGGTGGAGACGGAGTTTTCGCTGGTGCGCTTTTCGGGCGACGCGGAGCGCGCCCGCAAAGTCTACGAGGGCTTCACGCCGCTGACCGCCGAGGACGTGGCGGAGGCGATCGCCTTCGTCGTCTCCCGGCCGCCGCACGTGAACATCGAGGAGCTCGTGCTCTACCCGACGGCCCAGGCGTCGACCATGGCCTTCCACCGCCAGTGAGCCTGTACCGACCGCAGCTGCGCATCCGTCGCCGCGGTCGGCGGGGGAAACCAACCGGCTCCTGAGCCGCCGGTTTCGGCGCGGGGCCCGGTGGGGGCTTGGGGGGTGCCGCCCAGCGGGACTAGACTGCCCGCATCACTTCGGGAGCCGAGCGCGATGCCGGGAAGGCTCTTCACCATCGGTTACGAGGGACGTGACCAAGGGGAGTATCTGTCGCTTCTGCGCGAGGCTGGCGTCACGGTGCTGGCAGACGTCCGCGCGAATCCGATGAGCCGCAAGAAGGGCTTTTCCAAGAAGGCGCTCGCACAGGGGTGCGAGACGGCCGGAATCCGCTACGTGCACCTTCCCGAGCTCGGCATCCCCTCCGCCCGCCGCAAGGGCCTGAAAACGCGGGCCGACTACGACGCTCTCTTCGAGGTCTACGCGCGCGAGTGGCTCCCCCGGCAAGGCGAGGCCCTCGACCGCATCCGGGCCTGGCTCGAACGGGGCGAACGGGTGGCGCTCACCTGCTACGAGCGCGAGGCAGGTCGCTGCCACCGGCGCTTCGTGGCCGAGGCGCTCGGCTTCGAGGCCCGAAATCTCTAGGAGAATTGCGCGGGGACTGCCGCGTGACTCGGTGAAGGCGGCGAGGCCGGGATGGCGGACCCCCTCGCCGGGCTGGACCGACGCGGTCGAAGATGCGATCTCTGCTTCGATGAGCAGGCGATGGTTCGCACCGATCCTCGTCGGATCTCTCGTCGTCCTTGGTAGTGGCTGTGCCCTCTTTCAGGCCTTCCTCGGCGGGAAACGTCCCGAACTCACCTTCCGGGACGTCCGGCTGACCTCCTGGTCGCTCGACAGCGTCGATCTCGAGCTCGTCTACGAGCTCTCCAATCCCTACGACGTGGCGCTGACCCTCCACGAGGTCGCCTACCAGCTCGAAGTCGAGGGGCGCCGCATCGCGTCCGGCAAGCCGAAGAAGGGCCTTTCGATCCGGGGCCGGGGCAAGCAGATCCTGCGCTTTCCCGCCACCGTGCACTTCCTCGACGTCGTGCCGGTGGTCACAGAACTCTTCTCGAAAAAGAGCCTGAGCTACCGCGCGAGCGGCAGCCTGGGGGTGAAGACGCCGCTGGGCATCGTGGCGCTTCCCCTCTCCCGCTCGGGGAGTATCGCGGTGCCCCGGTTGCCGAAGGTGGAGATCACCGATCTCTCCTCGCCCCGCATCACCGCTTCCGGTGCGGAATTCTCGCTGGGCTTGCGTATCCTCAACGACAACGAATTCCCCGTCTCCCTCGACGTGCTCGAGTGGAGTTTTCTCGTGGACCGCGCCTCGTTGGCCTCTGGAAAGGTCGGCCAGACGGCCGTAGGCGGCGGCGGCGCTCGCGAGGTGCGGATCCCCATTCGGATCGGGCTGGCCGGTGCGAGCCAGGCGGTGCAGCGCCTCGTCTCCGGCCAGCAGACCTCGGTGGCCTTGACCGGCAACCTACGCTCCGGACGCGTGGTGGCGCCGATCGACGCGCGTCGTCTCTTGCGCGCCGGCAGTCGGTAGGCGAGGTCGGCAAGCGCAGCGCCGATCGACGCAGCAGGCGGGCCCCGCAGCAGGCCAGGCGACGGGAGGGATCCTGGGGCGCGGTCCCTACCCCGCATCCGTCGCCGCAGTAGGTCGGTGACTGCAACAGGCTCCTAGCCGTGCCCGATGCGCCGCGCGTCGTGCGCGCTCGGATCTGTCGTCGTCCCGGCTCGGTGCCAGAGGGGGCCCTCGCCATCGCCGAAGGTGGGGCCCGCGCGCATGGCCTCGAAAACGAAGGCGCGCGCCTTCACCACGGCCGTCTTCAGGTCGTCGCCCAGTGCCAGCGCCGCGGTGATGGCGGCTGCGAGCGTGCAGCCGGCGCCATGGCGATTGCGGCGGTCGAGGCGCTCGTGGATCAGGCGATGCGTGCCCTCGGACGTGACCAGCCAGTCGGTGACCTCCGGCTCGCGGCCCGCGCCACCGGTGACCAGCACCGCCACGCCGAGCCTGGAGGCGAGTTTTTCCGCCGCCTCCTGGGCGTTGTCGTCGTCGACCTCGGGCCAGCCCAGCAGGACGGCGGCCTCGCTTCGATTGGGCGTGATCAGCCGCGCTCGCGGCAAGAGCTCCTCCGAGAGCAGGGCCTCCGCCTCGGCGTCGAGCAGGCGCGAGCCGTGCTTGGAGACCATCACCGGATCGACCACGAGATCCTGCCCCCACCACGCACGCAGTCCCTCCACGACCGCGCGGATCACCGGAGCGCCTCCGAGCGCGCCCACCTTCACTGCGCGAACGGGCAGATCGGAGAGGACGGAGTGAAGCTGCGCCCCCACGAGCGCGGGCGAGAGCAGTTCGACCGCTTGCACGCCGCGCGTGTTCTGCGCGGTGATCAGCGTGACCACGCTCGCTCCGTACACGCCCAGCGCCTCGAAGGTCTTCAGGTCCGCCTGGAGACCGGCGCCGCCGGAGGAGTCCGAACCAGCGATGGTCAGGCAAACAGGGGGTGTGAACGTCTCAGTCGGCATGTCGAGCACTCCCTGGGATCGGCGCCGAAATATTGCCTCGGCGCTCGGCTGTCATCTCGGGGCAAGGGCGCGGTGGGCATGCGGCACAGAAAGAGGGAGGCGGTTGCCGCGGACATCCCAGACGAGGGACGGCGCGCCCATGAGGCGCGCCGTTCGAATGCTCCGTCGCCGCATCCCCGCGTCGACCACGTGCGGCCTCACGGCAGTCGCGGCGGCGGAAACGGAAGGCGGATCAGCCGCGCTCGTAGGTGCCGATCAGGCGGTTCATGCCGAGCACCTTGGGCTCGATCCTGGCGAGCAGCTCCCACATGGTGAGGCCGGGCTCGAGCTGCGTATCGTCGCTCAGCGCGAGGACCCAGAAGTAGTAGTGGTGCGGGCCGTGCCCCTCCGGAGGCATCGGGCCGCCGTAGCCGGTCTTGCCGTAATCGTTCTTTCCGGCGGTGTAGAGCTTGGTCCCTTCCTCGAGCCGGTTCACGTTTCCGGGGATGTTGTAGAGCACCCAGTGCACGAAGCCGTAGGTGCCATTGGGCGAGACCAGGGGTGCGTCCGGGTCGTGGCAGATCACCGCGAAGGCCTTGGTTCCCTCGGGCGCATCGCTCCACGACAGCTCGGGAGAGACATCCTCGCCCTCGCCGGTATGCTTGCGGGGAATCATCCCCATCTGGCTGAAGGCGCTGCTGCGGACCTGCATCTTGGAAGGTGCGAAGCCCATCGAATCTCCTCCTCTGGTTCGGGGCCGGTGCCGCCGGCCGCTCGGGGCATGTTAACAGATCGGGACCTTCACGGGCCGTCTCGGCCGCGAGCCCCGCGCGGAACCGTTCACTACCTCATCTCGCCGATCGTCGGGCCCGATCGGCGCTGCCCGCCTTCTTCCTGGTGATGGCCTCGCCTGCGTAGGCGGCGAGATGCTTCCCCGTGAGGGTGGAGCCATCCTTCACCATCTGTGCGGGCGTGCCCTGGAAGACGACGCGTCCGCCTTCGTGGCCCGCTCCGGGGCCCAGATCGAGGATCCAGTCCGCGTGCGCCATCACTCCGAGGTGGTGCTCGGCGACGATCACCGAGTTGCCGGAGTCGACCAGTCGATCGAGGAGGTCGAGGAGATTTTCGAGGTCGGCCCGAGCGTGTGCTGCAGGCGGGCGAGCAGCGGAGCGACCGAGGGCTCCTTCAGCTTGCGCACCCACTCGGCCAGATCGCTGACCTGCATCGCACAGAGCTCGGCGATGTTCTTGCCCGCGATCTTGGCCGAGCGAGCCGCATCGTTCAGTCGCGTACCCTTGCAATCGGGGCACTGCCGGAAGACCACCGCCCGCTCGACGAAGGCGCGGATGTGGGGCTGCATCGCCTCCACGTCCTTGGAGAGGTAGGACTTCTGGATCTGGGGGATCAGCCCCATGTAGGTGAGGTTGACGCCGTCGATCTTCAGCCGCGTCGGCTCGCGGTACAGAAGGTCGTGCAGCTCCTTCTTGGTGAACTTCTTGATGGGCTTGTCCGGGTCGAAGAAGCCGCAGCCCCGCAGGAAGCGACCGAACCATCCTTCGGTGCTGAAGCCGGGGATCGTGATCGCACCCTCGTTGATCGACTTGTTCTCGTCGTAGAGCTGTGAAAGGTCGAAGTCGCTGACCGTGCCCATGCCCTCGCAGCGCGGACACATCCCGCCCTGGTAGACGAGGTCGCGGACGACCACCTTCTCCCCCTTCCCCTTCTCCACGGTCATCACGCCGGTCGCCTTGCGGGTGGGCACGTTGAAGGAGAAGGCGGCGGGCGGACCGACGTGGGGCTTGCCGATGCGGCTGAAGAGGATGCGTAGCAGCGTATACGCATCGGTCACCGTGCCCACGGTCGAGCGGGCGTTCGCGCCGATCCGTTCCTGGTCCACGATCATCGCGGGCGTCAGCCCCTCGATCACGTCCACGTCGGGCCTCGGCAGGTTGGGGAGGAAGCCCTGCACGAAGGCGCTGTAGGTCTCGTTGACGAGGCGCTGCGATTCCGCCGCGATGGTGTCGAAGACGAGCGACGACTTGCCCGATCCCGAGACGCCGGTGAAGACGGTGATCCGCCGCTTGGGGAGATCGAGAGAGACGTTCTTCAGATTGTTCTGCCGGGCGCCGACCACGCGGATGCGATCGTGGCGGTCTGCGGGATGGAGCGTGGGCATGACGTCGGCTCCTTTACGCCTGCTCGGCGTCCGAGGGGTTGGGGTGGGCGAGAAGCTGCACGAGCTTTTCGCCCATCATTCTCCAGCCGTACCGCGCACCGCCGCAGTTCCGCTTCTGGTGCGGCTCGAAGCCGGTGTGCTCGAGAGAGAGTCGCGTGCCCGTCTCGGTCGGCTCGAGCATGAAGGTGACGACGGTGTCGAGGTCGCCGACGACCCGGGAGTAGCGCAGCTTCTTCGGCTCCTCGGCTTCGAGAACCTGGCAGCGCACGATGCCATCCCATCCTCCCACGGGCTCCGCCTTGAAGCGAAAGACGGTGCCGGGTGTCGGCTCGAACCCGATCGCGGGAACCAACCACTGCGCCAAGAGCGCCGGCTCGGTGAGGGCGCGCCAGACCTTGGCCGGCGGGTGGGCGAATTCGAATTCGAACGAGATCGTCTCGCTCTGGCCTCGGACGGTCCTGTCGACGTAGCGACTCATCGATCCATCTCTTCGAGCAGCCTGCCCAGGCGAGCCATTCGCTCATCCCAGAAGGCGCGGTAGTGGGCGATCCAGTCGACGAGGGGCCTGAGCCCCTCGGGCTCGATACGGTAGTAGACGCAGCGTCCCTCCCGCCTCCCCCGAACGAGGCCTGCCTCCCTCAGGACCGCCAGGTGCTGCGAGATGGCGGGCTGCGAGATCTCGAAACGGGCGGCCAGATCCTTTACCGCCACCTCGCCTCCCGCCAGCGATTCGAAGATCGCGCGCCGGCTCGGATCCGCCAGCGCCTGAAAGACCTTCGTGATCGCCGCCGCGCTCTGCATGCCGAAAGAATAAGCGATCGCTTATGAATTCGTCGAGCCCCTGCCGTCCCCGTCTGCCGCGGGGCGAAGGGGCCGCTGTTACTGGGCGAGGTAGCCGCCGTCGATGGCGTAGTAGGTGCCGGTGATGAAGGAGGCGCGGTCGGAGGCCAGGAAGGCGATCAGCTCGGCCACTTCCTTCGCCTCACCCAGGCGACCGATCGGATGCTTCTCGATCAGCCCGCGCTTGATGTCCTCGGGCAGGGCATCCACCATCGGCGTGCGGATGAAAGCGGGCCCGATGGCGTTGATGCGGACGCCATCGGCGCTGTATTCGAGCGCGGCAATTCGCGTGAGCCCCACCACGCCGTGCTTGGCCGCCACGTAGGCGGTGAGGCCATGGAAGGCGACCTGGCCGAGGATGGACGAAAGGTTGATGATGGAGCCGCCGCCTGCACGCTTCATCGCCGGGATCTGGGCGCGCATGCCGTAATAGACGCCGGAGAGGTTGATGGCGATGACCCGATCCCAGTCCTCGAGCGGATAGTCGACCAGCGGCTCCATCGGCCCGGCGATCCCCGCGTTGTTGACGGCGACGTGCAACGCGCCATGGCGCGCCTCCGCCTCCCGCACCAGCGCCTCGTTTTCCTCCGGCTTCGAGGTATCGGCCCGGAAGAAGAAGGCTTCGCCGCCTGCCTCGGTGATCTCCTCGACCGTCTGCTTGCCGCCTTCTTCGTTCACGTCGGAGACGACGACGCGTGCACCGCCCTTTGCCAGTCGAACCGCGGTCGCCCTGCCGATGCCGCTCCCCGCGCCCGTCACGATGGCCGTCTTCTTTTCGAGGTCCATGTTTTCCTCCTTGCCGGATCAATCTGCGGTCGACCCCCATCGTTGCCAGGGGCTTGCGCGCAGCCGTTCGCTTTGGCAGGTGGGCCGCGTGCGCTACCTCGTGCTGGTCTCGATCGTCTGGGGAGCTTCCTTTGGCCTGCTCAAGCACGCGCTGGCCGGCGTGGATCCCGACCTGGTCAACGCCGTGCGGATGGGGCATGCGCTTCTCGTCTTCCTCCCCGCGCTGCTTCGTCCGAGTCGCCGAGGGCGCCTGGAATTCGCCGCGCTGGGCGCGGTGCAGTTTGGCTTGATGTACAGCCTCTACAACCGCTCCTTCGCTCTCCTGCAGGGCCATGAGGTGGCCTTGGCCACTCTGCTCACCCCGCTGTACGTCGCGCTCTTCGACGACCTCTTGCAGCGACGATTCCGGTGGCGCTACGTGGCCGCGGCGATTCTCTCAGTCGGAGGTGCGGCGATCTCCGTGGGTGCGGGCCGGATCGAGGGTGCGCTCGACGGGCTGCTGCTCCTGCAGGCGGCCAATCTCTGCTTCGCCGTGGGGCAGGTCTGGTATCGGCGCGCATTCGGCCGGCACCGGGAACTCGGGGACGCCGAGGCGATGGCCTGGGCCTATGTCGGCGGCTTTGCCGTGGTGCTCGCCGCGGCGATGCCCAAGCTCGATCTCGTGGCGGAGCTTGGGACGACGCACTGGTTGACGCTGGCCTGGCTCGGCGTGGTGGCTTCGGGCCTCTGCTTCTACTGGTGGAACCTGGGCGCGCGCCGGGTGAACGCAGGTGTTCTGGCGGTGATGAACGATCTGAAGATCCCGCTGGGAGTCCTCTTCTCGCTGGTGGTCTTCCGGGAGTCGGCCAGCTGGCCGCGCCTGCTGTTCGGCGCCGCGGTGATCGTCTCGGCTCTCTACCTCGCCTCGCGCGAAGGAGCGCGGAAGGAAGCGCCTCTGGCCACCGCCGACGTCTAAGAGCGTCGGGCTCGGCGGCGGCGCCGTTGCGTCCTCGCCGACCGAAACGAGGGCGCACCGGTCGACGCCGGCCCCCTTTCGTTCGGGCCTTCGTTCCGGCGCACGCTAGTAGATGATCCGCACCCGCATGGTGTCCGTATACGTGCCACCCGGAACGTACTGCCCGGGAGGAATGTATCCATATATGTCGACGTTGAATCTGGAAAAAAGCTGTAAGCCACCGCTGCGGACGTAGGCGTTGCTCCCGCCGGTGCCGTCCCCGAAGATCTGGGTCCGAGCGGGATCGAGATAGAGCTGGTAGGCCAGGCGCGACGAGCCGGAGGCGAGGTGGCGGTTCCATCCGCCCGTGGAATGAGATCCCGCATCGAGTTCGACCCGAACGCTTCCCCAACGCGTGAGGATGCAGCTCACCGTGAGCGTCGCGTGGCTCTCACTGCCCGCGATGTTTCCGGGTTCGTATACGCCGAAGGCGAGCGGAGTGACGTTCTGCACTCCACACCAGAGGGCGGCGGCTCCCGCGGAGCGAGCCGCGAAAAGCGCGAGGGAGAAGAAGAGAATGGCCAGCGGGCGCTTCATGGCAGACCCTCCGCGCATTCGAGCGCGCCGAGTTCGACGATACTCGACTCCCCTTCCGGGATCCGCAGCACGAGGGCGCAGGAGCTTCGCGCGTCGACGAATTGCGCCTGGTAGACGCCGCCAGCCAGGTCGAGCTCGAACTGCCCGCGCGAGCCGACCACGAAGCTCCGCTCCTCGCCGTCCACGTGCACCACCAAGAGCCCATGGCAAACGGGTGATCCATCGCGCTGGATCCGGCCGCGCACCGAGCGGATCGACTTCGGCCGAAACTCGACCAGGGCGCCGCCGCGTTCCGAGGTGGTGACGAGGACTTCCAGCTCCTCGATCTCCAGGTGGAAGGGCAAGTCGTCTGCGTCCACCGAGATCCGATTGGCGTCGTAGCTCAAGAGGCCCGGAACCAGGAGTTCTCCGCGAGCGTTGGTCCGGCCGACTTCGCGGTGGTTGAGGCGAATGGTGGCGTTGGGGATGCCCGGGACTCGAACGAGGGCAAAGCTGCGGTCGATGGGACGAGAGACGTGAAGGCCGCCTCCCATGGCAACCAGAGCTCCCGATACCTCCGCTCGCGCGGCCGTGCGTGCGGCCGTGGTCTGCAGGTCGACGCGTGCGATGCCGTGTGCTCCCCGGTGAGCGATGCGGAGGTCGGCGCTGGGCTGCTCGGCCTGCACGATGCTGGCGTGGTACTGCCATCCCGTGTCGCCGAGCGTGTTCTCCTGGATGGTCAGACCGGTTTGTGGCCGGTCGAGATCTCCGCGTCCCCAGGCGTGGGCGGTCGCGGTGGGCGAGAGAACGAGCCCGAGCATGGCGAAGACCTCGAATCGATGCCCGGCGGCATCGATCCAGTTCGTCCCGGAGGTGGTGAGCACGAGGTGTCGGCCGAGCCGCCAGTGCAGGCCCAGCTCGGTGCGGTGCTCGTCGCCTCCGTCGCGCATGCGTCGGTAGCCGTAGCGCGCGGTCGCGCTGGCGATCTCGCCCACGGGGAGTGAAAGGCCGGCCCCGGAATCGAAAAAGGGTCGGTCGTCCTTCGGGGCGAGGCTGGCGTGAGCGTAGGACTCGGAGAAAGTCTGCGCCCAGAGCGAAAATCCGATTCGACGACCGAGGAAGGTCCAGGACAAGAGCCCCGCCGCGCCGGAGCGATCGTCCGCGAAGCTGGCCGCGCCTTCCAGACCGATGGCACCGACCGGCAGCGCCAGGATGGCGTGCGCGCCTCCGGAGACGAGGCGATGCGAGAGCTCCAGTCGGCCACCGAGCGTGAGACCCTCGCTCAATCCCCAGCGGTGGTAGCCGAGGAGGGTGGGCTCGCCATAGGCAAAGCTCTCCGTTCCCAGCCGCTCACGCCGAAAGCCGAGCGTGTAGGAAAAATCGGACAGCCCCTTTTGCAGCAGCCGGCCGTCGACCACGTAGGAGCTCGTGTGGACGGTCTCCCGGCCGAAGGAATCGCGCAGGACGTAGTGCACACGGCCGCTGCCCGTGGCGACTGGCAGGTTGCGGATCTCGAACGTTCCGGGCTGGATGCGTTCGCGGCGAACCAGCACGCCATCCACGTAGACTTCGAGGGTGGTGGGAGTCTCGGCCGCGCCGGTCAGGCTCGGGAGCGGCGTGCGGATCAGCCAAGGGTCGAGCTCGAAGCGCCGCGTGAAATGGATGCCTCCGAAGAAGCCCGCGCCGCCCAGGGCCGAGGTGGAGGCGAATTCGTCGCCCAGCGTCAGGCGGGCAAGGATGCTTCCGAGATCCCAGTGCGCGCGGCTCAGACCGCGGACCACTCTGCCGTCTTCGGTGCTCGTGAAGGCCGAGTGGAAGAGGAAGTCGGTCGTGCTGGCTCCGACCTCGCCCGCGTAGCCGTAGGAGGGTTCGCCGAGGCTGGAGGTGTTCCCGTACGCAGCGTAGTTGAGAAATACGGCAGGCTCCTGCGGCTTCTTCAGGCCCGGCGGCCGGTGGCGCAGTCGCAGGTCGACGACCTGCTCCTCGAGAAAATCGGGGCGCACGTTCAGGCGCAGGACGATCTCTTCCTCGTCGAAGCGGTAGTCGAGGTAGGGTGAAAGAGAGGAAAGCGAGACATAACCAGGATCGTGCGTGGTCTCGCCCGGAAGACGCACGATGCGGCCCGCCATCCGATCGGTCCGGATTCCCGCCGCCGCCAGGATCGCTTCCCGGATGAGGATGTCCTCGCCCTGCAGAACGATGGTCACGTCGCCGCGAGGGATCTCGTTGACCACGAGCGGAAGGACGAGAGAGGACGCCGCCGAGGCCCGCAGAGCGAGGGCCAGGCAGAAGAGGCCGATCGCGGGAAGGGTGAAGCGGGATCGCGACAGGACCGGTGTCACGGCGAGCAGCGGTGGGCAGAGCTCACCTCGCGGGCCGGCGCGTCGACGAATTCGGCCCGCACGACCACGCGATGGGCGGCCGGGCAGGCGTTTTCCGGAAGCTGCACGGTGTAGGACTTTTCCCGCCCGGGAAGCACGTACCAGCCGTGGATCTCCGCGGAATGGAGGGTGGCGCCCGCCTCGTCGAGGACTCGGACCTCCATGGGGAAGGGCTGTAGCCGCCTCTGGCCTGCGTTTCGGAGTTTCAGCTCGACGCGCTGGCCCTCGGAACGCACCACGGCGAGCTCGGGTGCAGGTCGAATTCCCGCGTGACCCGCGAAGACCGGGACTAGAAACTCGGTGAGGATGTGGACGGCGGTTCCGCCTTCCGGGGCGCTCCGGGGAGGTAGTTGCTTGAGGAGGAGGCGGTAGGCCTTCTCGGTTTTTTCCAAAGGAGTCTGGGCGGCGACTCGGACCTTGCGGACTTTCCCCGGCTCGACGGAGACCATGGCCGGGAAGAAGACGATTTCGCGGGTCTCCGTCAGGTGAACGTCGTTTTCCTCGTCTTGATCCCAGGCGAAGGCGAGGACCTCGAAGTCGACCGTGACGTCGCTCAAGTTGCGGAGCTGGAGGACGGCCGTCGGCCGTTCGGGGCCGAGCTCCAGAAGCGTCGGAGAGATCTCCACGCGGCTCGCATCAGCCGGAAAGGGGCTGACGAGCAGGAGGAGAATGGCTCCCCGCACGAGAAGATGCCTTCTTCGCATTGGGCGAGGGTCGGCGGGGAGGCGGCCTCCAGCCGCCTCCCCGATGGAGCCGAATCAGAACCTCACCTGGATGGTGACCGTATCCGTGTACTGGCCGGCAGGTACGTTCTGCGATGCCGGGATGACCCCGTACACGGTGAAGGTCTCCGGGGTTCCGGTCCCGATGAAGGCAACGCCGGTGGCAGGCGTATTGCCCCAAACGTTCACGCCGTTGGAATCGGAGTACAGCGCGTAGGAGAGGTAGTTGGTGCCGCTGGCCATGCGGCGCAGCGGATTGTCATCCGTCGATCCGCTGTCGGGGTTCATGCCCTGGTCGAGCATGATCGTCGCGGGCGTATCCTTGGTGCAGGTGACGGTGAAGGTGCCGCTACCGGTCACCTCCTGCCCGGACAGCGGGTCGTAGTTGCCGAAGTCCAGCGTGCCGCTCGTGACCTCGCACGCAGCCAGAACCGTGGCGGTCACGGTGAGCTGCGCGGTCTGGGCCGCCGCCGGCTTGGCGAAGAAGAACGGAAATGCAAGAGCCGCAGCTGCAAAGATGATGAATTTTTTCATAATGCAGACATCCTACGGTTTCGGTGAATTTGCAAAATTCGCCGTCGCCACGGTGTGGCAGCGATCAATCTGGCCCAGGTGTCTGCACTGTCAAGGAAGTCGCGTATGGCTCCGATCTAGTAGTAGCGACACTAATTCGGGCAATGATCTGGATGAGTCGGGAGATTTAAATAAAATCTGCGTGTATTTTGCGTGGAGCGCCGAGATGAAACATCAAAGACATCGCGATCGACTGCGCTGTTTGTGGAGGGTTCGGCCGATGGCAGAGCATCTCGACCGCTCGCGCGACCCCGACGATTCCGGATTTGCGTACATTCAGCCGCTCGCGCGTTCCCCGTCTCGCTCGGCCTCGCGCTCCTGACGCGAGAACTGGAGCCGGTAGAGGGCAGCGTAGATGCCGCCGCGGGCGAGGAGCTCCTCGTGCGTTCCCGTCTCCACCACCTCGCCCCGGTGAAAGACGGCGATCCGGTCCGCGGCGCGGATGGTGGAGAGGCGATGCGCGATCACCAGGGCGGTGCGGCCCTCCAGGACGGCGTCGAGGGCGCGCTGCAGCCGCGCCTCGGTCTGCGAGTCGATGCTCGCCGTGGCCTCGTCGAGCAGGAGGATGGGGGCGTCCCGATAGAGCGCCCGGGCGAAGGCGAGGAGCTGGGCCTCGCCGGCGCTGAAATTGGCCCCGCGCTCGTCCACCGGCGCATCGAGTCCGCCCCGTCGCTCGAAGAGCTCCCACGCGCCGATCCGCTCCAGCGCACGTCGCGCCCGCTCGCGGTCGGGCTCGGCGTCGGCCATGGCGATGTTGGACAGGACCGTTCCGGGAAAGAGGAAGACGTCCTGCGGGACCACCGCGAAGAGGTGGCGCAGCTCCCGCGGGTCGTAGCTGCGGACGTCCTTGCCGAGGACGCGCACCGAGCCGGACGTCGGCTCGTAGAGCCGCAAGAGCAGGCTCGCCACCGTGGTCTTGCCCGCTCCGGTCGCGCCCACCAGGGCGAGCTTCTCGCCCTTGCGGGCCACGAGGCTGACGCCCTTCAGGACCGGAACGCCCGGCTTGTACTCGAAGCGCACGTCCTCGAGGGCGATCGCCTCGTCGGGCGCGGGCCGCGCGGCGGGCACGACCGGCAGCGCACCGGGGGCGAGGTCCACTTCGTCCAGCAGGCCGAAGACGCGCTCGGCGCCGGCCATGGCGCTCTGGAGGATGGTGTAGCGGTTGGAGAGCAGGCTGATCGGCTGGAAGAACTGGCGGACGTACTGGGTGAAGGTGACGACCAGGGCGAAGTCGATGGGCCGGGCGCCGAGTCGCTGCACGCCCGCCCACCACAGAATGCTGGCCAGGCAGAGGGTGCTGACCATCTCGATGGCCGCGTCCAGCACCGCCTCGTAGAAGACCGCGCGCTTGTTCGCGTCGCGGTAGTGCGCGTTGATCCGGTCGAAATCGCGGGCCATCTGCTCCTCGCGGGCGAAGGCCTGCACGACCGCGATCCCGGTCACCTGCTCCGAGAGAAAGGCGTTCAGCTGCGCGGTCTTCGCCCGGATGTCCCGGTAGGCTGCGCGCGAGCGCCGCCGCACGAAGTCGACCAGCACGCCCACCACCGGCATGGCGGCGAAGGTGATGAGCGAGAGCCGCCAGTCCAGGACGAGCATCAGGACGACGATCGCGGCCAGGGAGACGAGGTCGCCAAAGGCGTTGAGCACGCCGGAGAAGAAGAGCTCGCCCACCGCGTCGACGTCGTTGGTGGCGCGCGTCACCAGCCGGCCGACGGGCGTCCGGTCGAAGTAGCGGAGGCTGAGCCGGTGGTAGAAGTCGAAGACGTCCCGCCGCAGGTCGGCCATGGCCCGCGCGCCGGTCAGCTGCATGGTGTAGACCTGCACGAAGGCCACGAGCTGGATGGCGACGAGCAGGCCCGCCAGCAGAGCACCGGTTCTGAGAAGCAGGGCCGGATCCTTCTCCGCCGCGCGCGCCACCACCTCGCCCATGAGGAGGGGCTGCAGGAGCTGCAGCACCACCTGCACGAGCAGCGCGACCAGGGAAATGGTGAGAACCGTTCGATGCGGCCGGACGTAGGTCCACAGGCGGCGCAGCAGTCGCCCGTCGTAGACCTTGCCGAGGGCCTTCTCCTCGTGGAAGGCGCGCAGCTCGCGCGCGGCGCGCCCGCGCTCGGTCGGCGTTGCAGGTGCGCTCATCTCGTCGCGGCTCCTCGCGGGCGCGGAAGCTCGGCCAGCGCCTCGAGCTCCGACTGCCTCTGCTGCTCCTCGGCGAAGGCGGCGTAGATCCCGCCCGCGCGCAGAAGCTCCTCGTGCGTGCCCCGCTCGACCACGCGCCCCTGGTCGAGGACGAGGATCGAATCGCATCGCGCCGCCGCGGCCACGCGGTGGGTGATGAGCAGCAAGGTGCAGCGCCGTGCCTGGCGCTCGATGGCGTCGAGGATGGCGGCCTCGGTACGCGCGTCCACGGCGCTCAGCGGGTCGTCGAGGATCAAGATCTTCGGCCCCCAGACCAAGGCACGTGCCAGGGCGATGCGCTGCTTCTGCCCGCCCGAGAGCTGAACGCCGCGCTCACCGACCACCGTGTCGAACTGTTGTGGCAGCGTGAGCACCTCTTCGAGGACCTGGGCCTCCTGGGCGCCCTGTCGGATCCGCTCGAAGGCCTCGGGGGATTCCGGATCCGGCAGCGCCAGGCCGATGTTGCGGGCGACGGTGGTGGAGAAGAGGAAGGCGTCCTGCTGCGCGTAGCCGATCGCCGAGCGGACGGTCGTGAGCGGCAGGTCGCAGATGTCGATGCCGTCGATGAAGACGGTGCCCGGCGGCGTGGGCAAGAGCCGCGCAAGCAGCCGGGCGAGGGTGGACTTGCCCGCGCCGGTGCGCCCGACGATCGCCAGCGAACCGCCCGCGGGCAGCTCGAAGGAGACGTCGTCGAGCACGCGCCGGCCGTCGTAGGAGAAGCTCAGGCCGCGCACCGAGAGCGAGCCCTCGACCACGGGCGGCGGGGGCCGCTTGCCTCCCACCACCTCCGGCTCGGCGTCCAGGATCTCCTTGACCCGGGAAAAGCTCGCCCGCCCGCGCTGCAGCACGGAGAGGGAGAGCCCCAGCGCCATGATCGGCCAGTTCATGCGGGCGAGAGCCAGCCAAAAGGCAAAGAAGCCGCCGGGCGTGAGCCCTCCGGCTTCCGGCCCGCGCAGAAGCAGCGAGCTGCCGTACCCGAAGAAGATGAGGACGCCGAGGGCGCTCACCGCTCCTACGAAGGGACCGACCAGGCCCCGCAGGCGCGCCAACGAGAGGTTCGCCTCGAGGTAGGCGCGATTGGCCTCCTCGAAGCGCGCGCGCTGTACCTCCTCCACGCCGAAGCTCCGGATCACGCGGATCCCCGCCAGGTTGGACTGGACGATGCCCGTCAGCTTGCCCAGCGCCGCCTGGTTCCGCCGCATGCGCGTGTAGAGTCCGCGGGAGAAGCCCCGCGAGACCAGCGCCAGCACCGGCATGGTCAAGAGCACCGCGAGCGTCAGCCGCCAGGAGATGGAGACCATCACCTGCAGGGCGCTCGCCAGGGCGAAGACCACGTTGACCAGGTTGAGGACGCCGAAGCCGTAGAGGAGCCGGACCTGCTGCAGATCGCTGGTGGCGCGGCTCATGATCTCGCCGGCGCCCATCCTCCGGTAGAAGTTGGTCCCGAGCTTGTGGAGCTGGTCGAGGATCGCGGCGTGCAGCTCGTACTCGACGTCCCGACCGGCGTTGAAGAGGAACCACCGGCTCGCCACCCGCGTGGCGAAGGCGAAGATCGCCAGCGCGAGCATCCACAGCGCCGGAACCCAGGCGCGGCCCGGTTCCTCGCCGAAGATCGCGTCGATGGCGGCCTTGGCCTGCCAGTCGATGCGATTCATGGCGAACTGGAAGAGCGCCAGCATGGCCGTGCCGGCCACGTAAGCGCCCAGGTGTCGCCGGAAGAGGCTGGAGAGGGTCGGGGAACTCTTCAATTCGCGGTCCTCGGACGGCCGTAATTAGTCGGCCACCCGAATTCACGCACGCCTTTTGCCCCCATTGGCCGGCGCTGGTCAACCGAGGCCTGTGGAGGATCCTCCTTCGGCATCGTCGGGCGGCGCCTTGAGGGGCTGAAGCAGGCGCAAGGCCACGAGGGTGGTCCCCGAGAGGATCGCGGCGAGGAGGAAGAGTCCGTAGGCGGCCGCGGCGCCGACTGCCACGGTGACCCAGAGGCTCACCGCCGCCGCGTGGCCGTGGACCTCGGCCCGTCCCTTGATGATGGCGCCGGCGCCGAGAAAGCCGATGCCGCTGACCAGCCCCTGCACGACGCGCGCCTGGGCGTTGGCGTCCTCGCTGAAGGCGATCTGGCCCACCACGAGAAAGCCGCAGGCCCCCATCGCCAGAAGCGGGTAGGTGCGCAAGCCGGGGCCGTATTCGTGGTGGTGCTCGCGCACCCAGCCGATCGGGAAGCCCAGCGCAAACGCGATCGCCACGCGCAGAAGGGGATGCGCCAGGGCCTCCCAGCCGTTCATCGCTTCACGCGAGGACGAGCACGAGGCCCGAAAGGCCGATCCCCGCGCCGGCGAGGCGCACCCAGCTCTTCCGCCTGCGGAGGATCAGGGTGGGGAGAGCCACCCCTGCGCAGTGGAGGGCGGCAGTCGCCACGGCGAACCCGGCTCCGTAGATCACCCCCGAGAGGCCGGGCGCCATCTCCGCACCGTGGGCGTGTCCGTGAAAGAGGGCGAAGGCGGCCACCAGGGCGAGGGCCGCAGCGTCGGAAAAGCGCGACGCCGTGGCGACGAGGGTCCCGAGGACGAGGACCGAGGCGACGATCCCCGCCTCGACCCCGGGCAGGTTCAGGCCGGCCAGCGCCAGCCCACCGCCGACGAGCGTGGCGCCGACGAATGCTGCCGGCAGGAGCCATACGGTTCGCCCGCCGCGCTGTCCCGCCCAGATGCCGACGGCGAGGGCGGCGAGGAGATGATCCCAGCCGAGCAAGGGGTGGAGAAAGCCGTGCGCGAAACCATGCGCCGCGCCGTGCCCGGGGTGGGCGAGCGCCGCGGCAGGGAAGAGGGCGGCTGCGGCCGCGAAAAGCCAGGCGGGTGGGCGACGATCTCGTGGCGAATACACCTCGACCTCCTGGTGCGAAGATGAGGGAACGAGCCTTCAAGCTCGCACGAGCGGAGGCTTCCGGCAACCGGAACCCCCCACCTGGAGACCGGCCGGCTGTGCAGTGGTGCAGCGCGTCGCGGTGGCGGGGCCCGCTCGACACGGCTACAACTGCGCGCCCGACGATGACGGAAACGTTACGCATGCGCATCGACTCGATCGCCCACGGAGGCGAGGGCATCGGCACCCTGCCTTCCGGAAAGCGGGTTTTCGTCCCGCTGGCCGCGCCGGGCGATCAGGTCGAGGTGGAGATCGTCGAGCGCCGTCCACGCTATGAAAGGGGGCGCATCCTCCGCGTGCTCGAGCCGGGGCCGGAGAGAGTGGCGCCGGTCTGTCCGCACGCGGAGGACTGCGGGGGATGCCAGCTCCAGCATCTCTCCATCGAGGGGCAGCTTCGGGCCAAGGAGCGCGTCTTCTACGACGCGCTGGAACGCCTGGGACGGATCGGTCGCGACGCGATCGGCGCGGCGCATCCCGTCCTCCCCTCGCCGCGACCTTTCCGCTACCGCATCCGGGCCCGACTGCGCGCGAGCGGAGCCTGCCTCGGCTACCTGCGCCGGCAAAGCCACGAGCTCGTCCCGATCCAGACCTGCCACCTTCTCGTCTCCGAGCTCGAAGACCTGGTGTCTGCGGTGCGAGAACGGCTTCGCGAGCGGCCGATTCCGTGGCTGGCCGCGGTCGAGTTCTGCGTGGGCGAGGACGGTAACGGCGCGGTCGCTCTCGAACCCGGGCCCGCCGCCCCGCCCGACTGGGCCGGTGGGGTGGAGAGCTGGCTCGAGATCCCCGGGCTCGTCGGCGTCGTCGTGCTTCCGGTGAGGAAGGGAGAGCCCGCCGAGATCCTGGGCGACCCGCTGCTTTCGAGATCGGCGCCGCTCGCGCCGGACTCGACGCTTCTGTTCCGCCCCGACGTCTTCGCCCAGGCCAACGCCGCCGCCAACGAGCACCTCGTGCGCGCGGCCGTGGAGGAACTCGATCCAAGGCCCGGGATGGAGGTTCTCGAGCTCTTCGCCGGAACGGGCAACTTCAGCCTCGCCGTCGCCGCGAGGGGAGCACGAGTGATGGCGATCGAGGGCGATCCGATCGCCTCGGCGCTGGCCCGCCAGGCGGTCGCCGCCAGCCCCTGGGGAGAACGAATCCGCGTGATGCGGGCCGACGCCCGGCGCGCGGTCGATCGGCTCGGGCGCGAGGGCCGTCGCTACGATAGCGTGCTGCTCGACCCGCCTCGGACCGGGGCGCGCGAGGTCCTCGAGGGGATCGTCCGGCTCGGACCTTCGCGAATCGTCTACGTCAGCTGCGATCCCGCCACGCTGGCCCGCGACCTCCGCATCCTCGTCGACTCTGGCTACCGCGTCGTTTCCACCCGGCCCATCGACATGTTCCCGCAGACCTACCACGTGGAAGGCGTCGCCTGCCTCGAGCGCGAATGAACCGAAACCGAACCCGTACGGCCCATGAAGGGACTGGTGGCGAACTCCCTTTCCTGGTGCGGATCGTGAGACGCGATTCGTCCAGGAAGGAAAGATGCTCGTCGCTGCGCTCGTTCTTTTCCTGATCGCCGCCGTGGGCGGCGTGGTCATGGCCGCGGTCCGAATTCGCAACGAGAAGAATCCACCCGTTCCCATCGCGATCGTCCACGGGCTCGCGGGGGCGACGGGACTGATTCTCTTGTTGATTTACGTATTTGGCTCTGGTTTCCCCGGGCTGCCCACCGTCTCTGCCGTGCTTTTCGTGATCGCGGCCATCGGCGGCTTCGTTCTCGTATCCAATCACGCCAAGGGCAACCTCATCCCCAAACCCCTGGTGGTCGTGCACGCCCTGATCGCCGTGACGGCGTTCGTGCTGCTCTTCATCGCAGCCGTCGCGTGATGCGCAGGCTCGAGTTTTTCGGGCATCCGCTTCATCCGGCGACGGTGCATTTTCCCCTCGGCCTCCTGGTCGGCGCGACCGCGGTCGACGTCCTCGGCTGGCTCTGGCCCGCGATCGATGGGGATGCGGCACGGTTGATGCTCATCCTCGGCCTCGTCGCGGCCGCCCCGACGGTGGCGACGGGCTTTCTCGATTTTCTGGCGATCGCCCGGGAGCCGGCGGTCGAACGCACCGCGGTCTACCACCTGCTTTCCGTCTCGGTCGCGCTCGCTTTCTACGGCGCTTCGCTCTGGCTGCGCCAGGCCGCTGCAAGCGGGGCCATCGCCCGCTGGACGAGCCTGGGCGGGGCTCTCGCCTTGCTCGGCGCGGGCTGGTTCGGCGGGCAACTCGTCTACCGCCACGGCGAGGGCGTGGAGGCGACACGCCGCAACTTGTGAGCGCGGCGGCCGGGGGTCATGTTTCAGGGAGATGCGGGAGGACGAAAAGAGGACGCTGCCACAGGAAGGCGAGCCGCACGAGCGCGAGGAGAAATGGGCGCCGAGCCACCAGTCGATCATGGAGGATGGCCAGCTCGGCGGCGCCAATCTCGATCGCGGTCCGGAGCGCGCCAACCCCGAGGGCACCTCGGGCACGCCCAATCCGCCGGCGGACCGGCGCTAGGGCCTGTCGTAGTCGCGAGGCGGCGGACCACGGGGATGCCGGCGCCGCGCGGCGTGCCCAGCCTTGGATCATGGCGATCCAGTTGGATTCGGGAATGAGCCCGGTGGTGAGCGCCGGGAAGGGCGTGCTCGCGGGCGCGGCCGGGACGGCGGTCATGACGCTCGCCCAGACGAAGCTCTGGCCGCCGAAGGTCCTGGAGAAGATCCCCTCCGGCTACCGACCCAAGCCGCCGCGATTTCCCTCGAACCGGGAGGAACCGGTCACCGAAGTCGTTGCCCGGCGATTCGTGGAGGGTGTCCTTCGCCGTCCGCTTCGCGGCCGGGCCAAACGATGGGCCGGGCAGCTCGTCCACTTCGGGACGGGTGCCGCCTGCGGGGCGGTTCTCGCTCTCCTCGCTCGCGGGCGGCTCGGTTTCCGGCACGGCCTGCTCTTCGGCACCATCGTCTGGGCGCTCAACGACAACCTCGCGGTTCCGGCGATGCGGCTCGCGGACTGGCCCTCGCGTTACCCGCTCGGCGTTCACCTCGGCGCGCTCGCCAGCCACCTCGTCTACGGGGTCACCACGGCGCTCGTTCTCGATCGCGCCCTGCGCAGGTAGACGCGTGTTCGTCCTGCTGCGCACGCGTCGCACTCTCCATTGAAGCGGCGCAAGGGGCTCGTTATCCCTTCGCCGCGGATGCTCTCCCGCCTGTTTCCCAACCCTTCGTTCCACGGCTGGCGCGTTCTCGGGGCCGCGGTGGTCTTCGCCGCTCTCTCCGGTCCGGGCCAGTCGTATCTGCTTTCCCTCTACATCGACCACCTGGTCGCCGACCTCCAGCTCTCCCGCCTGGACGTCTCCGCGGTCTACGGGGCGGCCACGATCGCGGCCGCCCTCGCGCTGCCCTGGGTCGGTGCGCGCGCGGATCGCATGACCTCCGCCGCCTACGCCCGCGCCGTTCTCGCGCTGCTCGCGCTGGCGATGGTGGGCCTTTCGCTTTCGCGCGCGGTCTGGGCGGTGGCGCTGTCCTTCTTCGCGCTGCGCCTGCTCGGACAGGGCGCGATCAGCCTGGGCATCGTCACCACCGTGGTGCGATGGTTTCGGCGGTACCGCGGCCGCGCCTTCGCCATCACCTCGGTCGGTTACTCGCTGGGCGAAGCCACCTTGCCCAGCGCCGTGGTAGCAGCCGTCGCCGCCTTCGGCTGGCGCGGATCGCTCTGGGCGCTGGCCGCGGCCTATCTTCTCCTCTTCGCTCCGCTCGTGGGCGCGGTCATGCGCGAACGCGACCCGGAGCGGGAGCCGCTCGACGGCGCGCCGGATCCCGAAGCGTCCGAGCTCTCCCGCGCCCTGCAGGCCGAGGCCTCCTGGGACCCTCGGGATGCGCTGCGCTCCCCTGTCTTCTGGACCCTGCTGGCCTGCAGCTGCGTCTCGCCCTTTCTGCTGACGGGCATGCTCTTCCACCTGCCCGCCATCCTCCGGTCGGTGGGCTGGGAGGCGGCGGCCGCGCCTCGCGCCTTCGCCGCCTACGCGCTGGCCGGGATGGTCTGCACCTACCTGGCGGGCTTTTGGCTCGAACGCGTCCACTCGAAGATCGGGCTCGCCTCCGGTCTGTTCGCGCTGGGCCTCGGCGCGGCCGCGGTCTTTCTCCCCCTCGGACCTGCGCTCGGCCCCTCGGCGCTCGGAGCGGCCCTCGGCGGCAGCGCCGGGATCGCCAACGCGGCGAACGGCGTGCTCTGGCCCGCCTATTTCGGCGTGCGCTCGCTCGGGGCACTTCGCGGCGTGGTCAATCTGGCGCGCAACGGCTGCACGGCCGCGGCTCCTCCCCTGGCGGCCTGGTTGGCGGGGTCGGAGGAGTCCTTCGGTGCCTTCGCCGCGCTCTGCGTCGGACTCGCCTTCTCCTTCGCGCTGGTCGCCCTCCTCGCGCCCCGGCAGGCGGAGCCGCGTCCGCGCCCGGTCCCTGCGGCCCGATGAGGATCGGCGCACCCGGTTGGCGTGGCTCGGCCAGCGCGGGTCGGCTCAGAATGGCGAGCGTCAGGCTCAAACGAAGAAGCGCGCGAGAGCCTCCACCAGCCGCGCGCGGAAATCGGGACGAACCGACAGGTCCTGCCGAACCTCGAGTTCGAGCGCGCGCCGGCCGTGCGCGCGGGCGTGCCGACCCGCCGAGTAGATCAACCCCGCCTTGCCGGAGTAGGGCTCGTTCATGGCGGTGGCGAATCCGGCGTCACGCAGGATGCGCTCCAGCCGCTCCGCCAGCTCCTCCTCCTCGTCGAAGAGGACGCCCACTTCCATCGGCCGGGGCTTTCCCGCCCAGACCGGCGTGAAGCTGTGGATGGAAAAGACGATCTCGGCCCGGCTTCGACCGAGGCGGGTGTCGATCGCCTCGTGATAGGGGCGGTGGAAGCGTTCGATCCGCCGGTTGCGCTCCTCCTCGAGCAGGTCGCGATTCAGCTCCACCGGGATCCCTTCGGCCTCGGCGAGGAAGAGGGTCTCGGAGGACTCCGAGCGGTTCGGGTCGATGAGCAGCCGGCTGAAGCGCGAGAGAACCGCGGGCGCGCCGATGACCGTGGCGAGCTCCTCGGTGATCTCGGCGGCGCCGAGATCGTAGGCCCAGTGCGTGCCCACGAGCCGCCGGTCGGCGGGATGCCACTCGTAGCCTTCGGGGAGCCTCTGCGAGGCGTGCTCACAGGTCAGAAAGACCGGTGAGGAGAGTTCGCCTTCGATCGCCTCGAAAGCCTCGCTTACCTGCCGCCGGATCTCGACGCCGCTCTTCTGCATCCCTTTCGCTCCTCGACCCGGCGCTCCTTTACCCGGCGCCGCCCTCCGCGGGCAAGGCGCCCCGTCGATCGTCCTTCCAGCGCCGGTAGACCTCGCCGATGGTCCCGCCGCGCTCCAGGCGCGCCTCCAGCGTCTCGCCCTGGGGACCGACGAGGACGACGAACTGCAGGGTCGGTTCGCCGCCCATGTTGTAACGGAGATCCGCCACCCGGACTTCCAGCGCGCCTCCTTCGCGCTCCTGGATCGAGACGTGCGGGACTCGCGCCCAGACGAGCGCCTCGGCAACGGTGGGGTTGTCGGCCGCGCGCTCGGGAAGCTCGGCCGGCAGGTCCTGTGTTCGCACCGGCTCGACCGGTCCGAAGATCGAGACGCGGCCCAGCGAGTAGCCCTCGGGGAGGATGGCGGCGTAGCGCCAGGAAAGGGCGGAGAGCAGTGCCGGAAAGACCTCCACTCGCGTCGCGGCGGGATAGGCCCGCTCGACGCGGCGGACCAGGATCTCCCGCGACCCTACTCGAAATCCCATGTACGCCGCAGCGATCGTCAGCCCGACGAGGAGCGACCGCCTCCAGCTTCGCTTCCGCGCCAGCGCCCACAGCGCGCCCGCGAGGAGCGGAAGGGTGAAGAAGGGGTCGATCACCGCGGCCCAGTCCAGGCTGTAGCGCTGGTCGGAGATGGGGAGGAGGATCCGCGTTCCCCATCCCGTCCACAGATCCGTGAGCAAGTGGGCGAAGAGGACCGAGGCCAGCGAGTACGAGAAGACGGGGCGCGACCGGGCGCGGCGGTAGATCAGTCGCGCGATTCCGGTCGCACACAGGGCCCAGACCGGCGCGAAGACCAGGGCGTGCGTCAGTCCGCGGTGCGTCTGCAGCGCCTGCAGCACGGGATCGGCCGCAGGAAGAAAGCCGTCGAGGTCCGGAAGCTCGGCCGCGAGCACGCAGCCGAGGAGAACCGCCCGGTCGGTGGGCGAGGTCCAGCGCAGGCCGGGGCCATCCAGCCGGGGCCCCTGACCAGGGGCGGGCGCTCGCTGCCCGTCGGGGCGTCGCAGCGCGCCGATGGCGAGTCCGAGCAATCCGTGGGTGAGGTTGTCCATCGACGGGCTCCGGTCGGGGCTTGTCCGCCCGAAAGGGGATCCCGCTGCCGGGATTCGGGCGACGGCCGCGATCTTGGCTTCCTTACTCGCCGTGCTAGCCTTTTGCCATGCGTCTCGCCACGAAGCTTCTGCTCTGCACCGCGGCGTTCGTCGCGGTGGAGGCCTGTTCGCGCGCCGCCAAGGCACCCGCTGCCGAGGAGCTGGTCTCGCGCCCCGAGCCAGGGCTCGTCGGCACCACCGACGTGATCGCCACCTCCGAGGGGAAGGTGCGGGTGGTGCCCGTCATGCACGGGACCCTTCGCCTCGAGATGGAGGAAACCGTCGTCTGGATCGACCCCTGGTCGCAGGCATCCCTCGAAGGGCCGAAGGCAGACGTGATCCTCATCACCGACATCCACCCCGACCACTACGATCCGGACGGGATCGATCGGGTGAGGAAGCCGAGTTCGCGGATCGTCGCGCCACCGGTGGTGGCGGAGCGGATCCCCGGTTCGATCGCGTTGCAAAACGGCGAGACGCGCGACATGGGCGCGTTCCGCGTCACCGCCGTACCGATGTACAACCTCGTGCGGGGGCCGGAGCCCGGCAAGCTCTTCCACGAGAAAGGCCGAGGAAACGGCTATGTCCTCGAGGTGGGCGAGACGCGGATCTATGTCTCCGGCGACACCGAGTGCACGGAGGAGATGAAGGCGCTCGATGACATCGACGTGGCCTTCGTCTCCATGAACCTTCCCTATACCATGCCGCCGGCCGAGGCCGCGGAGTGCATTCGCGCCTTCTCCCCGCGCATCGTCTACCCCTACCACTACCGGGGCTCGAACCTCGAGGAGCTCACCGAGGCGCTGGCCGACCGCGAGGACATCGAGGTCCGCATCCGCGATTGGTACTGAGCGCGCGCTGCGAAGGGTCGCTTGCGGACGGAGCGCCGCGCGACCGAAATTCGAGGAGATGGCGGACGCGGCTCGGCCCATCACGCTCTTTCTCTGCGGCGACGTGATGATCGGCCGCGGCATCGACCAGATCCTCGAGCATCCGGCGCCGCCCGAACTCCGCGAGGACTTCGTCGGGGATGCGCGTGTATACGTCGGGCTCGCCGAGGACGCGAACGGCCCCATCCCGCGGCCCGTCCCGCCCGAATATCCGTGGGGCGATGCGCTCCAAATCCTCGACGCCCTCCGGCCAGACGCTCGCATCGTCAATCTGGAGACATCGATCACCGAGCGCGGCGCGTTCTGGCCTGCCAAGGCCATCCACTACCGGTGCAGTCCCGCCAACCTCTCCGTGCTGCGCGTCGCGGGCGTCGATGTCTGCACGCTGGCCAACAACCACGTCCTCGACTTCGACGAGGAGGGCTTGCTCGACACGCTCGATGCGCTGGACGCCGTCGGCATCGGCCGATGCGGCGCCGGCCGGGACCTCGACGAGGCCCGGGCACCGGCGCGCATCCAACTTTCCGGCGGCCGAGAACTCTGCGTCTTCGGCGCAGGACACGCTTCCAGCGGGATCCCGGTTGCGTGGGCGGCGGGAGCCTCTCGGCCGGGAATCGAGCTCCTCCCGGAACTCTCGCCGAGGACCACCGAGGAATTACTGGCCCGGATCCGTGCTCTGCGTCCCCCCGGTGCCCTCGCCGTCGTCTCCCTCCACTGGGGCTCGAACTGGGGGCACGAGATCCCGCACGCGCAGGTCGAATTCGCGCGCCGGTTGATCGACGGCGGCGTCGATCTCGTCCACGGCCACTCCTCGCATCACCCCCGCGCTCTGGAGGTATACCGTGGACGCCTCGTCCTCTACGGATGCGGCGATTTCATCGACGACTACGAGGGGATCGGCGGCTACGAAGCATATCGGAGCGAGCTGCGGCTCATGTATTTCCCGGGCCTGGCCGAGGATGGTCGCCTCCTGAGCCTGAAAATCTTCGTGCTGCAGAGCCGACGCCTCCGCCTCCGTCTCGCCTCGCTCGAGGACACGCAGTGGATGGCGGCGGAGCTCAGGCGGGCGAGTCTTCCGTTCGGGACGCGAATTCTCCTCCGCGGGGCGGGGGAACTGGAACTTCGTCTTCGAGGTTGAAGGCACGCCGGAAGGCGGCGCGCCCTCCCGTTTCCACGACCTTGCCGTGTGCCACGACGATGTGGTCGAAGTCCCAGGCGGCGATCCGCCGGATCGATGCGTCGAACGCGGCGGGGTCGTGGATGGAGGATCGGAGGACCCGCGTGGGGCCGAATCGGTCCCAGCCGCCGTTGAGTCGCAAGGCGATCCGCGTGAAGAGCCCTCCCTCGCGGACGTTGAAGGCCAGGTCGGTGAGGACGAGCGTGCGGGAAGGGGGATGGAAGAAGACCACCTCGCGGGTGGAGGTGCCTTTCACCAAGAGCTGCTCGAGGGAACCGGCCCAGAGCTTTGGCGCCTCGTCGGAAAGCGCTTCGCCCGGGGGAAGATCGGGGACCTTCTCCCGCAGCCCGGGGGCGAGGAAGACGGCCGCCTCGGGGAAGCGCTCGTGGGCGCGCCGAAGGTAGAGGTGGTAGAAGACGTTGGGCGCCACCAGGCCCTCGACTCGGCCGAGCTCGTCGATGGCGCGGAAGTCGTCGCGCGACAAGGGGCCAGGGGAGAGGAGGACGATCCCTCCCGTGGGGAGGCGGACGATCGTGGTCCGCGTGCCCAGTTCGATCCCCATCGTCCTGTGTGGCTTGTCGATGGTCCAGATTCCCTCGCCCCACTCGACGATCGACGGCATCTCCGACCTCCCACAAAAACGCAGTACACGGTAAGGTATCCTGACGAGATGGTCAAGCTACCGGACGAAGAGATGCCGACCGCATACAATGGTCCCATGTCGAAAGCGTCCAGCGATTTCGAGGCGGTCTTGCGGGAGGCGAAGGAATCGAGCGTTGGACAGCTTCTCTTTCGCGCCGCGCGCCTGTGGAACGAGCAGGCGCTGGAGCGGTTGCGCTCGAAAAATCCCGCGCTGCGGGCGGCTCATGCTCAGCTCCTCCCCCACATCGACCTCGAAGGAGTTCGGCTCACGGAGCTCGCGCGGCGCGTGGGCGCGACCAAGCAGGCGGTGGGGGAGCTCGTGGATTCGCTCGAGGCGCAGGGGCTGCTGGAACGCGTCCCCGATCCATCGGATCGTCGCGCCAAGCTCGTGCGCTTCACCGAGCGCGGAAAGAAGGAGATCCTCGTCGGCCTCGACGTCTTGCGAGCGATGGAGGCGGAGTTCGCCGAAGAGCTCGGTCGGGTGCGGATGGAGCGTCTCGGCGATACGCTTCGCCGCCTGCTCGCCCTTCTCGAAAGGCCGCGCGGGTCGGCCTTGCCTTGAGGGCCGTGCCTGGCTAGATTCCGGCCGTCATGTACTCCGTGCGCTTGCGCTGAGAGGACACCCCGCCGACCGCCAGTGGTGGCCGGGGTGTGCCGAGAGCCTTCTGGGTCTTCGTTCGGAAGGTCGCGGGCGCACGGACGGCGAGCACGACTCGCCCCCTCCATCCCAAACGATCGAGCCAGGCGATCCGCGACCTCCATCTCTTCTGGTTTCGGAGGTCGACATGCCGTCTTTTCGCTACCCGTCCGCGGGAGAACTCCGCGCGATTCTCGTGGCCGTCCAGCTCCCCGAGATGGAGGATGCGGACGTCCGCCGCTCCCTGTCGGAGCTCGAAAACCTCTTGGGGAGCCTCGGTATCGGTGTCGCCGACCGGATCGTGCAGCGCCGAATCCAGCCCTCCCGCGTCACGTACGTTGGAGAAGGAAAGCTCCAGGAACTCGCCCGGCTCACGGGCGGAACCGGCGAGCTTCCGCGCGGGCCGAAGACCAACCTCGAGAGCCTGCGCACGGATCTCCTCGTCGTCGCCGACGACGAGCTCACGCCGGGGCAGCGTCGCAACCTGCGCGCGGCGCTCGGCGTGGAGGTGATCGATCGCACCGAGGTGATCCTGCGCGTCTTCGAGTCGCGGCCGCAGTCGCACGCCTCCCGGCTCGAGCTCGAACTCGCCCGGCTCGAATACGAACTTCCGCGGATCCGCGACGAGCACGTGGACGACGACCGCGAGGGCGGAGGAGGGCGCGCCTCGCGTGGCCACAGCAACGTCGAACTCGCCAAGCAGCGCATTCGCGACCGGATCGCCTACCTGCGCAAGGAGATCGCCCGGGTGCATGCGGTGCAGGACCGCAGCCGCCGCGCCCGCTCCGACCAGATCCGGGTCGCGCTGGTGGGATACACCAATGCGGGAAAGTCGTCGCTGATGCGGCGCCTGACGGGGCGGGAGGTCTTCGTCGAGGATCGGCTCTTCGCCACGCTCGGGACGACGGTGGGGCAATTGTCGCCGCCCACGGTTCCGCCCATCCTCGTCGCGGACACGGTGGGCTTCATCCACCGCCTCCCCCACCAGCTCGTCGCCTCGTTCCGCTCGACGCTGGAGGAGGCGAAGGAGGCTTCGCTGCTCCTTCACGTGGTCGACGTCTCCGACCCCGCCTTTCGCGCGCAGATCCGGGTGACCGAGGAGGTCCTCGCCGAGATCGGCGCCGGCGAGATCCCGACGTGGCTCTTGCTCAACAAGGCGGATCGCCTGGACGCGAACGCTCGCGAGGCCATCGCGCGGGAGTTTTCCGAGGCGCTCCTCGTCAGCGCCCTCGATCCGAGGGACGTCGAGACGATCCACCGGCGCTTGCGCGAGCACTTCGCCCGCAACTTCGTGGAGGAGACGATCATCTTGCCCTACGCGCGCCGGGGCCTGCTCGCCGAGTTCGCCGATCGCCTGCAAATCGTCCGCGAGGAATACGGCGAATCCGTCGCCGTCACCGTGCGAGCCAGCGAGCAGGTCATCGCCATGCTGCGCGCGCGGCTGACGCGTTGAAATGCGCGCCTGTCCCGCGTTGCCGCGGCGGGCATGCAAGGTTCCCCGGATCTGCGCGGGTGCGCCCGGCCGCGAGGCGAGGGCCGGCACACCCGCGCGGACGCCGTTCGGAGAGATCGCGCGCAGGGCCGGCGCCTTGCCGCTTCCCGCCTGGACGACTAGAAAGCCGGAACATGAAAAAGCCCCTCGTCCTCTCCTACGCCGGGTGCAGCACCTGCAAGAAGGCCCTGAAATGGCTCGAGTCGCGCGGGATCGACGTCGACGTTCGACCCATCGTCGACGAGCCGCCCACGCGCGAGGAACTCGAAAAGTGGATCCCCGCGAGCGGCCTTCCGGTGCGCAAGTGGCTCAACACCAGCGGCCAGAGCTACCGGGCCATCGGCAAGGAGAAGATCGCCGCCGCCGACGACGAGACGCTGGTCCGCTGGCTCGCCGAGGACGGCAAGCTCGTCAAGCGGCCGGTCCTCGTCCATGGCCAGAAGGTCCTGGTCGGCTTCCGCGAGGAGGAATGGGCCGAGCTCTTCGGCCGCTGACCTACCAGCGAAGCACCAGGCCGAAGCCGCGGCCCGCGGCGACCGTGGCGGAGTCGTCCGGTGCGAGCGCCCGGTGGATGGCCCAGGCAAGAAGCAGGCCCACGCCCGTGCCGGCGACGTCCCACGCCAGGTCGCGCCACGAAGGGTGGCCGTATCCCGCCAGGTCGTAGAGCTCCTTGCCGATTCCCACGCCCAGGGCGATGCCCGCGCCGAGTGCGAGCGCCGGCTCGGGCTCTTCCCAGATCGCCGCGCCCACCGCGTAACCGCCCGCCGCCAGCGCGGCGCTGGCGCCGAAATGCATCCACTTGTCCCGGCCGAACCAGGGGTCGCTCGCCGCCAGGGCAGGAGCGGGAAGCGAAAGCAGGGCGAGCGCGAGCCAGAGCAGAGGACGAAAACGCCAGCGGGACATCGGCCGCAGCCAACACCAAAGCCTCGCCTCGCGCAAGCGAGCTCTCCCCACCCCACATCCGCCGCCGCAGCAAGCTGCGTACCGCACAGGTTTCTTGGAGCCTGCTGTAGTAACCGACCGGCGCGACGCGGCGGAGGCGGTAGGCGAGATCGGCAAGCGCAGCGACGAGCGACACAGGCGTGGCCGTCGCCACGTCGAGGAGCGAGGCAGTAGGTTGGTTCCTGCATCAGGCTCCTAGCCTTCGCCCGCCTCCGGCTCGTCGAAGACCTGGCGCGGCCGGACGAAGGAGACATCGACGGCCGGGCCTTTCCGGGAGGCCATCCAATCCCAGAGGCACGCCGGGACGGCGGGCGCCAGGCGAGCGGCCGTGCTCAGGGGTGCGGGGAAGGCCACGATGGGCTTGCGCTTGCGGATGCCCTCGACGATGCGCTCGGCGGCTTCCTCCACCTCCATGAGAAAGGGCATGCGGAAGCGGTTCGCCGCGGTCATGGGGGTGCGGATGAAGCCCGGCCGCACGTCGGTGACGAGAACGCCCGTTCCCTGCAGGTCGAGGCGGAGGCTGTCGAGGAAGGTCATGAGAAAGGCCTTGGTCGCGCTGTAAGCGGCGCTGGCCGGCATGCCTCGATAACCGGCGAGGCTGGAGATCCCCACCAGGTGGCCGCGGCCCCGCTCGACCATCCTCGGCAGCACGGCGACGAGGCTCGCCGCCGCGCCCTGGACGTTGACGGCGATCATGTCGGCGCAGTCCTCCCAGCGCAGCCTCCCCGCCCACCTCGAGTTTCCAACGCCGGCGTTGGCGATCACGAGGTCGAGACCGCCCACCTCGTCGTCGAGGCGGCACAATGCTCGAACGGTCGCTTCGGGATCGGCGACGTCGAGCGGCAGGCTGCGCGCGCTCCCTCCCGATGCGCGGATCCGCGCCGCCACTTCCTCGAGGAGCTCGGCGCGGCGCGCCGAAAGGATCACCTCTACGCCGCGCCGCGCGAGATTCTCCGCGAGGGCAGCGCCCAACCCGCTCGACGCGCCCGAGATCCACGCGGTGCGGATCCCCTCCAGCCTTCCTTCACGTCCCATCTCCGGCTCCTGTCAGGGGCTTTCTCCGACGATCGTAGCGGGTCGGGAGCGAGCAAGGAGCCGGGAGGGGAGTGCCGCCTCCCCTTCGCCATGCAGAGTGGCCACCAGGACAGGCTCGTCGGAGCCCGTCGTCGTAGCCGGCCGTCGCGGGCGGCTGGCAACTGGCTCCTAATGCCGCGTTTCGGCCCCGCCCTCGGGAATCGCGTCGAGCGCCGCCTGGCAGGCCTCCACGCAGCGTTCGCAGGCCTCCCGGCAGACCCGGCAGTGGTCGAAGCGGTCCTCGTGCTGGGCGCACTCCTCCGCACATGCCTTGCAGGCCTGGATGCAGGCCTGAAGCGCCGCGCGCCAAAGCTCGGGAACGGGCCGGGCCTGCCGCGCGATCAGGCGCCCGGTCGCGATACAGAAATCCGAGGCATCCAGATCGAGGCGGATGCATTCACGCAAGTTCTCGATGTCCTCGGCCTTTTCGGACAGGCAGGCGTCCGCGCAGAGGGTGGTGGCCTGGGCACAGTCGTAGCACGCCTGGATCGCCGCATTGACCACCTCGAAATGCGTGGTCGGCTTTGCGGGGTGCGTCTGTAGCATTTCCGTCGTCGAATCCATGAAGACCTCCCTTCGTGCAAGCTGGATCCGCATCGGAAGCTTTGCCAGCGCGGCAAAGCCTGCTAATGAGCGGCGACCGGCGGGGGGAGGAGGATCGACACGATGCGGAAGGCGGGATGGCTGACGCTGCTGTCGGCATTCGTCCTGGCGCTCGCCTGCGGTGACGGCGGGAATGGCGAGGACGGTGGGGGCGGCGGCGGGGGCTCGAACCAGCAGTTGCGCTGCATGCCCTCGGAGGCGATTGTCGTCGCACCCGAGTTCGAAACGGGTGGCCTGATCCACCGGGTGATGCTGGACGACGAATACGTTTTCGTCGGCGGCTTTTCGGAGATCTTTGCGGCACCGCGTTCGGGAGGCCCGGCGACGCGGGTCTATTCTTCCGAGAAAGAGGGCCGCATCGAGTTCTTTCCGGCCTACTGGCCTTACGACGGCAAACTCCTCGTGGGCGTGGACGACGAGATCCGCGTCTATCCGAGGCTGGGCGGCGAGGTCGAGGAGACGATCTCTCTGCCCTTCCCCTTTTCGACCAACCTCGACGGAAGGGCGGACGCCTTCATCGATCGGGACGGCAAGACCCTTTTCGCCAAGAACGATCCGCTGGTGCCGGATGGCATGACGCCGAGCGTCACCTATTTCTCCTTCGACCTCGAGACGCGCAACTCGCGCACCATCCTCGGAAACTCCGACATCGGCTCGCGGTCGACCCTGGTGAAGGGAGACGACTACCTCTACACCTCTCACGTCCCTGACAAGGACGTCGGCTCCATCTCGGCCGGCGAGCTGTACCGGATCCCCGTCGCCGGCGGGGCGCCCGAGAAACTCCCGCTGGAGCTGGAGATGGCCCAGTTGAACGTGATCGGCGCGGACGAGGCCCACCTCTACCTCTTCGGCATGGAGCTTCCTCTCGACGCGGGCGAGCGTCCGGCAGGCCTCTATCGCCTGCCGATCGAAGGAGGGACGCCGGAGAAGCTGGTGGTCACCCACGCGGTCGAACGAAACATGCTCGTCTTCCAGGACCGCGGAGACCACCACGTGGTCTGGGCGAGCGAGGCCGCCTACCGGATCGAGAAGGGGAGCGGAGAGGTGAAGACGATCGTCCGCTCCAACTGCATCCGAGGAATGGCGGCGGACGAAGGCGCCGTCTTCCTCGCCCTGGAGCCGGAGGAGGGGCGGGCCACCATCGTCCGGGTGTCGTACGAATAGGCTTGGGCGAGCCAGCGCACTGAACACGTGTTAGGCTCGCCGCATGGTCTGCGAGTACGCCCTCTTCGACACGCCCATCGGTACCTGTGGAATCGCCTGGACGGACCGCGGCATCGCCGCGGTCCGCCTCCCGGAGCGCGACCCGACTGCGACGCGGACCGTCTTGGCCTCGCGCTTCCCCGGGGCGTGGCCGGCCGAGCCTTCGCCGATGGCCCGCCGGGCCATCGAGGAGATCGAAAATCTCCTTTCGGGCCGTCCCGACCGCCTGCAGCAGATCCCACTCGACCTCGACGGCGTGCCCGCCTTCCACCGCCGGGTCTACGAGGCGGTTCGCGCCATCCCCGCCGGCTGCACCACCACCTACGGCGAGCTCGCCGCGCGCATCGGCGCCCCGGGCGCGGCGCGCGCGGTGGGGCAGGCGATGGCCCAAAACCCCTTCCCGCTCATCGTTCCCTGTCACCGCGTTCTCTCGTCGGCCGGGCGCCTCGGCGGCTTTTCCGCCCACGGCGGTGTCGTCACCAAGATGCGGCTGCTCTTGCGCGAGCGGGACGCCACCTGCGCCGGCCGTCTCGAATTCGATCCCGATGCGGCGGTCGAGCACCTGCGCCGCGACCCGGCGATGGCACGGCTCATCGAGACCGCTGGGCCCTTGCGCCCGCGGTTGCGGCCCGCCGAGAGCGTCTTCGACGCGCTCGCCCACTCCATCGTCCACCAGCAGCTCTCCGGCCGCGCCGCCTCGGCCATCCACGCGCGGCTGGCCGCGCTCTTCCCCAACGGTCACCTGGGGCTGGACCCGCGCCGGTTGCTGCGCGCGCGCATGGAGACCCTCCAGGAGGCCGGCCTTTCCCGACCGAAGATCGCTGCGCTTCGCGCGCTCGCCGAGAGCTGCCTGCGCGGCGAGATCCCTTCCTTCGCCGAACTTCGGGAGATGACCGACGAAGCCATCGTCGAGCGGCTCACCGCGCTTCGGGGCGTGGGCCGCTGGACGGTGGAGATGCTCCTCATCTTCCGCCTGGGCCGCCCAGACGTCTGGCCGGTCGACGATCTCGGCGTGCGTAAGGGCTACGCCCTCACATTTGGCACCGACCTCCCGTCGCCCGTCGAGCTTGCCGCGCTGGGAGAGCGCTTCCGACCCTACCGCAGCGCGGCGGCCTGGTACTTCTGGCGCGCCGTCGAGATCCACGGGCGCTCGCGCGGAGATGAGCGACGGCGTTCTCCGTTCTGGAAAGCGAACCCCAAACGGGTTCCTCCCCTCCTACGATCGTGTTAGATCGGGCGCATCCGATTATCGAATCGGAGGATGGTTCCATGCGGGAAGGGAGTACGGAAATGATGGGTAGGTGGAGGGGTTGGCAGGCCGTGCTGGCCATCCTCGCCGCGTTGACGCTGGCCGCGTGCGGCAGCGATCCGGACGACGGAAACGGTGGTGGCTCCGGCGGCATCGCCGGAAGCGGCGGCGACGGTGGCGTCGGCGGCGATGGCGGCACTGGCGGCGACGGTGGGACCGGCGGTGCCGGCGGTGAAGCCGGCGAAGGCGGCGCCGGTGGCGAGGCCGGCGAAGGCGGCGCCGGTGGCGAGGCCGGCGAAGGCGGCGCCGGCGGTGAGACCGGCGAAGGCGGCGCCGGTGGCGAGGCCGGCGAAGGCGGCGCCGGTGGCGAAGCCGGCGAAGGCGGCGCCGGCGGTGAGACCGGCGAAGGCGGCGCCGGTGGCGAGGCCGGTGAAGGCGGCGCCGGTGGCGAGGCCGGCGAAGGCGGCGCCGGTGGCGAGCCCGGCGAAGGCGGCGCCGGAGCCTAGCCCGCCTGCGTCACCGACGAGGACTGCGCGGATCTCGTCGCCGACGCGTGCATGACCTGGGTCTGCAACGATGGCACCTACGAGGGGCCGGTGGGCGCCTGCGTCGAGGTTCCGGCCGAGGCGGGCACGCCCTGCGACGACGGCCTCTTCTGTACCCTTGGCGATGCTTGCGATGGGGCCGGCGTCTGCGTCGGCACCCTTCCCAACGACTGCGGTCTGAGCGGGAGCGAGTGCGAGGAGGTGGTCTGCGACGAGACGCAGGATGCGTGTGTGCTCGTCGCGGCGAACGAGGGCGGCGCCTGCGATTCCGGCGATCTCTGCGCGCCGGGCACCTGCGTCGCGGGCGTTTGCGAGCCCACGCCCATCGATTGCTCCGGACTGGACGACCAGTGCGGCACCGGGGAGTGCAACCCCTCGACCGGCCTTTGCGAGGTCGTTCCGGTCTCCGCCGGTACGCCGTGCACGAACGTGAACACTGCCACCAGCCCGGCGATCGATCTCACCGGCGCCACGTCCCCGGTCCTCTCGTTCGTGGCGTTCGTTCACACGGCCGACAACGACGGGTTCAACGTGAAGGTGAGCACCGATGGAACGACGTACTCGGTGCTGACCGACGTGAGCCCGGCGTACAACGCGACCCTCGGCGGCGAGTCGGCGTGGGTCGGAAACCAGGCCCTCCAGGGCTGGCAGGAGTTCCGCGTCGACCTTTCGGCCTACGCGGGCCAGACCGTCTACCTGCGATTCGGCTTCAACGCGAACATCTCCAATTCCGCGCCCGGCGTGTACATCGATTCGGTGGTCGTGGCCGAGGAGGATTCGGTCCCGGTTCGGATCGCGACGAAGGCGCTTCCTCCGATGTTCGTCGACGTCCCCTACGTGGCGCGGGTGCAGCCGGTCGGCGGAAACGGAAACCTCACCTACAGCCTGATCCACGGGACGAACTCGTCGTGGCTCGGCATCGATCCGACCACCGGTGAGCTCACGGGTATTCCGCCGCAGGAGGGCGTCGTCTCCTTCACCGTCCGGGTCGAGCAGATCGGCTTCGCCGCGAATTACGACGAGCGGACCTTCACTCTCGTCGCCCAGGACCTCGGCTCCGGCCGCTACTTCAAGGAGACTTTCGATTCCTGCTCGTCCGGCTGGCTCCTGATCTCCGGCTGGGAGTGTGGTACGCCCTCGAACGTCGGGCCGGATTCGTGCCGGAGCGGATCGTGCATCGGGACGGTCCTGGACGGGACGGTGCCGAAGGGAGTCGGCAAGTGGGGAATGTCCCTCGCGCGGTCGCCCTACTTCCATGTTCCGGCGACGGCGACGCAGCCGGTGCTCCAGTTCTGGGCCTGGGTGGACACGGTCGCCGCGAACTACCACGCGATGCGGGTCCTCGCGCACCGTCTCGGTGATACGACCGCGGTCGATCTCGGCGACGCCGATCCCCCGCAGACCGTGGCCTCGCGTGAAGCTTCGTGGGGTGGTGCTCGAAGCCGTTACGGCTGGCACCGCTTCACGGTCGACCTCTCCGACTTCGTCGGCGAGACCATTGCGCTCGTCTTCGAGCAGTTCGTGAGCAACGCGGACGACTACATGGCGCATCCGGGCTTCTACATCGACGACGTGGAGGTCCTCGAGCTCGAGGAGGTCAAGCCCGCGATCATCCGCACGCCCTACCACGACGCTTTCGTGAACGTGCCGTGGACCTTCGTCCTCGAGCAGAGCGGCGGATTCATCGAGCCGGTCTGGAGCATCGTGGGCGGCACGAACCACAACTGGCTGTATCTCGATCCGACCACGGGCCGCCTCTCGGGCATCCCCGGCGCGCTCAACGTGGGCCCCGTCAGCGTGACGGTGCGCGCGGAGAAGCCTGGCGATCCGAACAGCTACGACGAGTGGACGCTGGCGTTCAACGTCCGCCTGGGTGCGCCCTATTACTTCTCGGACTTCGAGACGAACTGTTCGCAGTGGAGCCTGACCGGCGACTGGCAGTGCGGCGTCCCCGTTCCGCCCGGACCTACTGACTACATCCGTCCGGGAGAGGCCTATGGCGGCAGCCAGTGCTTGGCGACCAACCTCTCGGGCAACCACGGCTCTACCGGGCTCGGAGCGCCCTGGGTCACCGCGCGCTCGCCGTCCTTCACCATCCCGGCGAACGCCACCAAGCCGGTCGCCTACTTCCGCCTCTGGGTCTACACCTGGGGCGTGGGCTCCTCCGGCGGAAACCTGCGAGTCGTCTCGGGCAGCGGGAGCACGGTCGTCGAGACCGTGGAGCCGGCCTACCGGTTCGCGTTTGGCCAGAACGTCTGGGGCGGCGATCACTCGCGCTCCGGCTGGATGCTGGTCAAGGCCGACCTGAGCCAGTGGAAGGGCCAGACGATCCAGCTCGAGTTCGGCTTCCGGGCCAGCAGCGGGCTGGAGCGCCCCGGCATCTACATCGACGACGTCATCGTGATGGAGGAGTGATCCGCCACACGCTTGCCTGATTCGGCTGCCTCCGCGGCTTCGGTCGTGGAGGCAGCTTTTTTTGCGCCCGGTACCGTGCTCGCCGTCCGCATCGTCGCCCGTACCGGGATGACATCCCGCGCGGCAGCGCCCATCGTCCACGAGGTGACGCGATTTTTCTCATGGGAGGAGCGGTGGAGGAGCGTCGCGAGGTCGAACGAGCGGTGAGCCCGGCGGAGGAGGAGCTGGCAAGCCGCCTGGGGCGGGAACGCGGGCGAGCTTCTCGGGAAAGAGAACCGGCGCGCGCCGAAAGCGAGAAAAGCGCGGCGCCGGAGCGGGGTGCGGAAGAAGTCGAGGCGCGGGGGGAAGAGGCGCTGGCCCGCGAGTCGGATACCGAGGAGAGCGCGGTGGCGGAACGGCGCGGAGACGGTGCGCTGGAGCGCCGGGACGGCGCCGAGCCCGACGTCCTCTTGCACGTTCCCAATCTCGAGGTGGACGAGATCTCGGTCGAGGTCGACGAGCTCCATGCGCGCGTCGCCCTCCACGCGGAGGTCGCCAACCTCGTCCGGCTCGACGTGGGCGCCGACGTCGACGTCGGCCGCGTCAAGATCGAGATCCAGGGCGTCCGGGCGGCGGCCCTGCTGAAGGTGCGGCTCGACGAGGTCTACCGAATTCTCGAGCGCACGCTCACCACCATCGACAACAACCCGCAGCTCCTCGAGGCGCTGCTCGAGCCCGTGGGCGAGGCGGTCGGCGAGGTCGGCAAGGGCGTGGGCGAGGCGGTACCCGAGCTCGGGCGCGGTGTCTCCAAGACCTTGCCGGAGGTGGGGAAGGGAGTCGGCGAGACGCTTCCCGAGGTGGGGAAGGGCGTCCGCGAGGCCGTCCCCGAGATCGGCAAGGGGGTGGGCGAAGTCGGCAAGGGGGTCGGCCAGGCCGCGCCCGAACTCGGCAAGGGGGTGGGCGAGGTCGGCAAGGGCGTCGGCCAGGCGGCGCCCGAGGTCGCAAAGGGCGTGGGCGAAGTCGGCAAAGGTGTCGGCCAGGCGGCACCCGAGGCCGGAAAGGCAGTGGGCGAGGCCGGCAAGGGTGTGAGCCAGGCCGCACCCGAGGCCACCAAGGAAGCAGGCGAGGCCGGGAAGGGCGCTGCTTCGGAGGTCGGCGAGGGAGCGAGAAAAGTCGGCAAGGGTACCGGTGAGGCGGGACGAGCTGTCACGGGCGTTGCGGGGGCGGAATCCCGCGTGATGGAGTCGCAAACAGGGGGAAATCGGATGGCTGAGGAAAGGATGAATCGTCCGGAGGAATCGACCGGCGAGTCGAGCTCGCCCATCACCTTCGACAAGCTGAAGGAAGACCTGGTGCAGGTCGTGCAGGACCTCACTGTCCTGCTCAAGGAAAGCGTCGGCGAGCCCGGTGGAAAGGGGCTATTGGGCCAGCTCTCGCGCCTGCGCGACACGCTGCAGGAGTGGCGACAGGAGGTCGAGGGCAAGATGGCCGAAAGGAAGGAGAAGCGCGGGGCCAAGGAAGGCGGGAAGGAAGCCGAAGCGAAGGGTGAAGAAGGCGCCGAGGCAGAGGAAGGCGAGGAGAAGGCCGAGGCCGGCGCAAAGGAAGAGGGCCCCGTTCCCCTTTTCGACGGCACCGAGGAGAGCTTGGAGAACTGGAAGTCCGTCGGCTGGGGGCAGATGCGCTACGAGGGCGGCGAGCTCTGCGTGGAGTCGGGAAACGACCTCGGCCTGGTCTACTTCGAGGGCGAGAAATTCGACGACGGCGTGCTGCGGCTGAAGTTCTTGCCCAAGACGGAGGACTTCGACGCGAGCGTGGCGGTGCGCTTCCGGGATCCGAGCCAACCGGTCCCCGACCGAGACAACCCGGAGACAAAGTACAACTACGACAATCCCGCTTACGTGGCCTCTCATACGGGCTTTGCGATCCACCTCGCCAACCACCCGCCCGCGGCGGTGCCCGGCACCTTCGAGGGGATTCTCTTTGGCGAGGGGGACGGCGCGCAGCTTCACGAGGAGAGCGCCGAGATCCGCACCGACGATTGGAACGAGCTCGAGGTCGAGATCGAGGGCAACTGCTACGCGGTGACGCTCAACGGCAAGAGCACCTCGCGTTTCGTCAACGTGGATTCCTACCGGGGCAAGAGTACGGAGGACGATTCCGATTCCGGTTTCGTGGGGCTCTTGCATCGCAAGGGACGCATCCACCTCAAGGACGTCGAATTCGTTCCGCGAGAGGCGCGGGCCGAAGAAGCGCCTGAACAGGAAGAGGCCCCCGAAGAGGCCGGGGAGGAAGCACACGAGGGAAAGTCCTGATGGAGGGCCCGCGGCGCGCCGAACCGCGCGCGAGCCGCGCGGTCGAGATCGCCGCGGGCCTTTCGGCCGACCGGCTTCGGGTCGATGAATCCGAGGCGAAGGTGCGGCAGGGCTTCGCGAGGAGTCTTCGCCGCGGCTTGCCTCCCTCCGGTGCGAGACGAGGGGTCACTTACCGTGACGTGACGGTCGGTATCCGCATCGAAGGCGAGGCCCGGATCGACGAAGGCGCGGATTGACCGAGCGGGCCCTTTCGCGTGCCCGCTTTCCGTGCGAGACTTCGTCCATGACCGCCAGAAAGTCGGGAGAGGTTCGGGGGGCCGTCTCGGAGAAAGCGGTGCTCGAGAAGACGGGAAAGCCTCTCGACCACTGGTTCGCCCTGCTCGACGCCTTCGATGCGAAAAGCAAGGGGCATGCGGCTGCCGCCCGCCATCTGGAGGAGCACGGGGTGAGCGGCTGGTATGCCCAGGGGATCACCGTCGCCTACGAACGCGCCCGCGGGCTGCGCTCCGCCTACCAGGGCAGCGACGGAAAATTCCAGGTCTCCGCCTCGCGGGTGATTCCCGTGGACGTGGAGCAAGTGGCCCGCGCGCTCGAGGATCCGAAGGAGCGGAGAGTCTGGCTTCGCGTGGCACCGTCCGAGCTCGCCAACGCCCTCGAGGAGGGATTCCGCGCCGGTGCCACCGTCCGACGCCGGGATGCCTCGCTCGCCAGCCTCCGCTTTCGCTGGGCGCAGGCCTCGGTGGAGATCCGCATCACGTCGACCGCTCCCGGCAAGTGCTCGGTCGCGGTCCAGCAGCGCGGCCTGGCCGGCGCCGAGGAGGTCGAGACGCGGCGCGCCGAGTGGAAGACCGCGCTGGAGGGGCTCCGGTCCCACCTCACCGGCGAGCAGTGACGCTTGTCGGAAGAGGATCACCGTGAATCACAGCGTTCAGGCATCTTACTAGCTCGAAGCCACTTCGCGGCACCCTACAATCCTGGCTTTTCCTGAGTCGCGGCGCGGGACTGGCTGTCATGCGATTGAAGCCGTGAATTGCCCTCCTCGGCGTACCGAAGCTTGAGGAAGGCCCGTGCGCTGGCGACGAAGACTGCAACTGCCAAGTCTTCGAAAGGGACTGCGACTGTCCACCCATCTGTAAGCCAGTGGAGTACCAGGGCGTGGTGTACCCGAGTGAGTGTGTGCTGCACTGCGTCTTGGAACGGGGCCTTTGCCGCGAGAAGGCCCTCTGCGAGTGCCCCTGCGACAACCACTGCCAGCCGGTCTGCGGTGACGACGGGGTGACGTATCAGAATTCCTGCTTCGCGGAGTGCGTTGGCGTGACCAAGTACTCACCCGGAGCCTGTCCAGGAACAGTGCCGCCTTGCGAATGAGCTTGTAAGACAAAAGGAACCTCCTCGGAGCGTCATCATGCTCCGAGGAGGTTCAATGCAGGCCGAGGAGGGATCGGCCTCGGCGCCACTTGGTATTACCGAGGGGCAGATCCCCTACCTTTCATTCCTTGTACTTCACCGTGCAGCCGTAGGGCTGACTCGTCTTGACCGAAACGTCCTTGCCGGCGAGGAGCTCGGCCAGGGCCGCCTGCACGTAGTTGGTCTTCTTCTCCTTGTTGCCGCGCGGGTCGTCGTCGATGGCGCCTGCGTAGCGCAGGATGCCCTCCTGGTCGATCACGTACATGTGGGGCGTGGTCTTGGCGCCGTAGAGCTTGCCCACCTTGCCGTCGGGATCCTGCAGCACGGGATAGGAAAAGCCGCGCGCCTTCTTCCACTCTCTGGACTTCTCGGGCGTGTTGTGGTGGGTCGAGTCGATCGACAGCCAGACCACCTTCTCCTTGTCCGAGCCCTCCCATGTCGTCTGCATGGTGCGGGCGTCGTAGTGCCGCTTGACGAAGGGGCACTCGGGGTTCACCCACTCGAGCACCACGATCTTGCCCCGGTACTGCGAGAGCTTGTGGGTCTTGCCCTCCTCGTCCTTCAGCTCGAAGTCCGGCGCGGCCTGACCGACGGTCGCGGCCTGGGCCCATGCGGAGAAGGCGAGGGCGAGGGCGAAGGTGGACAGCGAAAGCGTCTTTCTCATCGATCCGGCTCCTTGTCGCTCGAGATCCTTTCCAGGGAGTCGAGAACGATCCGCTCGGTGAGGAGTTCCGGAAGGACCTCCGGCTCCTCGGGCTTCCGAGGCGAGTAGAGAAGATACAACGGGACGCCCGCCTTGCCGTAGCGAGCCAGCTCGGCGCGTATCGCCTCGTCGCGCCGCGTCCAGTCGGCCACGAGAAATTCGACCTCTCGTTCACGGAAAGCCGAGCGTACGCGCTCCGAGGCGAGCACCGTCCGCTCGTTGAACTTGCACGTCAGGCACCAGTCGGCGGTGAAGTCCACGAAGACCGGCCTCCCACTGGCCAGGGCCGAGTGCACCGCTTCCGGGCTCCATGCGCGCGCTTCGGCGCTCGAGCCGCGCGCGTCTCCGGCTTCGGCCGCCGAAGGCGGCAGGCCCGCGCCCACGGCGACCAGGATTGCAGCCGCCGCCGTCGCCAGGCCCAGCCAGCGTCCGGCGCCCGCCGCGCGCTGGGCTAGCCCGAGGGACCAGCAGGCGAAGGCCACCACGACCAGAAAGGCCACGAAGCGGCCCATGGCGTCCACACCGCCGAGCCCACCCATCACCCAGGCGAGCCAGGCGGCGGTCCCGAGCAGGGCAAAGCCGAGGAAGTGCTTGAAATGCTCCATCCAGGCGCCCGGTCTCGGCAGGCGCGCCGCGAGTCCGGGAAAGAGCACCAGGAGGCAGAAGGGCGCGGCCAGTCCGAGCCCCAACACGAAGAAGACCAGCACGATCGTCGCGGACGAGGCGGCAAAGGCAAAGCCCACCGCGGTTCCGAGAAGCGGCGCCGAACAGGGCGTCGCCAGCACCACGGCGAGCACGCCCTCGCCCGCGGCGCGCAGAAGGCCGCGGCTCTGGTTCACCCGCTCCACCAGGCTCTGCGCCGTAACGCCAACCCCATACACGCCGAAGAGGTTGAGGGCGAAGGCAACCACCACCGCACCCACCACCGCCACGAAGATCGGGTGCTGGAACTGAAATCCCCAGCCCACGCTCGCGCCCGCCGCGCGCAGGGCGATGACCGCGAGGGCGAGCACGAGCAAGGAACCGACCACGCCGGCAGTGTAAGCGAGCGCGTGTAGCCAAAGCCCGCGGCGGCTTTCCTCGGCCAGGCGGACGAAGCCGTAGACCTTCACCGCCAGCACGGGAAAGACGCAGGGCATGAGATTGAGCAGGGCGCCGCCGCCGAAGGCCAGCAGCAGAATCCAGAGGAGAGAAGCCTCGGCCGTTACCGCCGCCGCGGGCGCTTCCAAGAGGGGCGCGTCCACCTCCACGTATCGTGCCTCGCCCTCGGGCGAGAGCAGCTGCCCCACGCCGCGGACGCGCGGCGGCTCGGTACTCTCGACGCTGGCCTTCCCCGAGATGCGGACGATCCCGTCCTGCACCTCGGCCCGAAGCGTCTCGAAACCCGGCGACTGGTCGGGGACGAAGGCTTCCGCGCGCCAGCCGTCCGGCTCGATCTCGAGCTCGCCCTCGATGCGCTCTCCTACGGCTTGCGCCCGCAGGCCCAGGCGCAGCTCCCTCGCCTCGCGAGGGACGCGCGCCGAAAAGCCGTCGAAGAGATCTGCGGCCGCCGAGGGACGCTCCTCCCCGAGGGGGAGGATGCGCTCCACCTTCAGGAGCGCGGGGATGCATTCCACCTTGCAGACGAGGACGTCCGCCGTGGCTTCGACGCGCAGCGCGTCGCCCTCGTTCGGCGCCTTCGCCTCGGCGAAGAGGAGGACTTCGTCCGAGTAGCCGTAGGTACGGATGAAGCCGTCCGCCGTGTCGAAGGTCTGGGGAAAGGGCCACAGCACCGGTCCGAACTCGGCCCCGTCGAACCGCACCTCGGTTTCCAGGCCTCCCTCGCCGGCGTGCCGCCAGTAGACGTGCCAGCCCTCCGCCATCCGCAAGAGCACGCCAGCGCGAAAAGGTTTGCCGGGCGCGGCCTGATCGACGTCGAAGAGGAGCTCGGCCTCCACTCGGTGCTCGTCGCCCTCGAAGGCGCCACGCGCCACTGCCGCTCTTTCGATGGCGGACGCCGGACCGCAGAGAAGGAGGGCCGTGAAGGCCAACAGGAGTCGAGTGCGCACGCTCATGCCTTCATCCTCGCTCCCCAACCGCCGATCGGTCGAGCCATTCCCCGAGGAGGCAGAATCGGGGGCGATCGAAGTCGCACGAGCCTACGCGAGCACGTCGGAGGGCGCTAGGGCAGTCTCGCCCGGGGCGATCTGGCCACTTCCGACATCCGTTGCGAGGACCGACAGGGCCTTCTCACGCGCGAAGACGCGGCATGTCGAAACCGGCCCGATCATTCGCCAGGAGGTTTTCCACGCACGCGCAGCCTTCGCCTCTGGTGGCTCGAGCCTGGGACCCGGTAATCGCCGAACGAGATCGTTTCAATGGCAGACAGTCGAAGTCGAGACATGGTTAGGTGGCGCATTCGTCGGCCGAGCGTTCGAACATCTGAGTGACGGTCCGTCGCGAAATGATGAGCAGTGAACGCATGGGTGTCTATTAATGTTAGAAGCTAGAAAATATGTTCATTAATGTGGATCTCGATGTGGCGTTGGGTTAGGAGTGGGCGCCTCGCAAGGGGGGCTTGCGAGCGCTTCACAAGGAGCAACGTCATGAAACGATGGATGCTGATGTCGTATGCGGCAGCTCTATCTCTCGCGGTCGCTTCGTCGGCGGGCGCTGTTGGTTTGCCTCATTACGTGGGGCCGGGTCCCATCCAGGACAACTTCGAGTACGTGGCGCCTCCGCACATCGTCTACGTGAACGTCGACCCCGCGGGGCCCTACGACAGCGGAACGCGGCTTCTCGAAGCTGTCGATCCGTCGAACCTCGCTCCGATCGGCGGATGGCCGAAGCCCGACAATCGCTACCTGATCGTCGTTCGGCCGGGTGACTACGACCTGGCCGACCGGATGCTGCGTCTGCCTCCGTACGTGCACATCCTGGGCTCGGGGATCGGCGTCACGCAGATCTGGTCGAAGGGCGAGGTCGCCATCGCCGCCTACGGCGATTCCTCGATCCGCTCGCTCTCCGTGATCCAGCAGGGGAGCGACGTGCAGTACTCCTTGTTGCTGAAGTTCGAGACGAAGGGTCCCTTCCTCATGGAGCACGTCTAGGTCCGTAACGAGTGGGCCAAGAAGGCCTGGGGTCTGTATGCCGAGGGCGGCGCCGAGAACAAGGTGCTTCTCCACGACGTCCGTTTCGACGTGACGGCATACGAGCAGGCGACCGGCCTCGAGGCCCATTACAAGGTCTCCGTGGAGGCGAACGGGGCCACGTTCAATGCGGTCGCCGAGGGCGTTGCCATCGGGGCCTTGCTGAACACCGCGAAGACTGGTGAGTCGTACTTCGTTGCGAGCACTCTCGCGGCGAAGGCGAAGAAGCCCTACGTGATCGTGACGGAGAAGAATTTCGACTCCACCGTCCGAATCCATGCGAGCACCCTCAGGGGCGAAAAGATTTTCGCGAACCTGCAAGGTGCCGGCAGGGTCCTCGTCGGCACCACCGAGATGACGGGGCCCTATTACCAGAGCAGCGGTTCCACGTACGTGCAGTGCGTGCACGCCTTCGAACACGACTTCAACGACCTGGGTGGTTGTATCTGGACCCCGTGACGCATGATGGACGGGCAGCCGCCTGAGGGCCTCGAGTTCTTGATCGAGGGCCCCGCGCGGCTGCCCGGCCGCTGCCCCGTTGGCTTCTGTCGCTGGATCCGAGGGCTCGTCTCGCCCAGGAGCCTGCAGCAGGTAGCCGACGGCAACATTCTTCTAGTCGCGGCCGAGGATACCGGCGCGGTAGTCGGCGAAGGCCTGGCGGATCTCCTGCTCGCTGTTCATCACGAAGGGGCCGCGCTGGACGATGGGCTCGCGCAGGGGCCGCCCGGCCGCGACGAGGATCTCGCCGCGCTGGCCGGCTGCCCGCACGCTCATGCGATTCCCCGGGCTCAGAAGGGCGATCTGCCCTTCCCGAACAGGGCTGGAATCCGGTCCGATCTCCACTTCGCCCGCGGCGACGAAGACGAATGCCGTGTGCTCCTCCGGCAGTTCCAGTCGAAGCGGCCGCTCGTCCTCGAGCATGGCGTAGGCCAGCAGCGGCCGGGTCGGGCGCTCTTTCACGGGACCGACGAGGCCTTCCACCTCGCCGGCGATCACCTCCACCCGGCTGCCAAGGGGCGAGAAGGTACAGCTGGCGAGCCGCTCCGGCTCGAGGTCCTGGTAACCGGGCGCGCACATCTTTTCCGCCGCCGGCAGGTTCACCCAGAGCTGGAAGCCCGACAGGAGTCCCTTCTCCTGCTCCGGCATCTCCGAGTGGACGATCCCTCGCCCGGCCGTCATCCACTGGGCCCCGCCACCCGCGATCACCCCGCGGTTGCCGCGGCTGTCGGCATGTCGCATGCGCCCTACGCGCATCACCGTGACCGTCTCGAACCCGCGGTGCGGATGGTCGGGGAAGCCGCGAATGTACGCATCCGGATCGTCGGAGTGGAAACGGTCGAGAAGGAGAAAGGGGTCGAGATTCCTCAGGCCTGGCTGGCCGATGATCCGCGTCAACCGCACACCGGCACCGTCCACGGTCGGAATGCCGTGCAGCGTCCGCAGCACGCGTCGCTCGTTGCGCCGGACGAGAGCCGGCCCGAAGGCCGGGCTACACCCCGCGGTCGCCGCGGCGGCGACCAGGCCCGCGCTGGCGAGGAATTCTCGGCGGTTCAGCTTCATGACCCCAATCTAGCCGCAATTGCGTGCGGGCCCAACTACCGGGCGCCACCGGCCCGCCTCCTTGACGCCGGGCCCGATATCGAGATTCGATGTTTTTCCTCTCCCGCTCGAACCGCGAAAGCAACGGCAGGTGGACGTATGGCAACTCGGATCCGCGTTGCGATTTCGGCGATTCTGTTGTCGTTAGTTCTCACCCTCGCGATGGGCTGCGGCGGCGATGAGGAAGGGCCGGATGGGGCGGCCGGTGCTGGGGGTGGGGGCGCGGTCGGCCCCGGTGGAACGGGTGGCGACGGCGGAACGGGAGGCAGCGGCGGGGAAGGACCCCGCTGCGGCGACGGCGTCGTCGACGCTGGCGAGGAGTGCGACGACGGCGAGGACAACAGCGACGAGGCTCCCGGCGCGTGCCGAACCGACTGTCGCCTCGCGCACTGCGGAGACGGTGTGGTGGACCCGGGCGAGGAATGCGACGAGGGGGAGGCGAACAGCGACGAGCAACCCGACGCATGTCGAACGGATTGCAAGCGGGCGCGGTGCGGCGACGGCGTGGTCGACGGAGGCGAAGCCTGCGACTGGGGCGAGGAAAACAGTGACGAGGTCCCCGGGGCCTGTCGCAGCGACTGCCAGAGCGCGCGTTGCGGCGACGGCATCGTCGATCCCACGGAGGCCTGCGACGCGGGGAAGGCGAACAGCGACGAGCTGCCCGACGCGTGTCGGACCAACTGCGCGCTGCCGTGGTGCGGCGATGGGGTGGTCGACTCCGAGGAGGAATGTGACGAGGGCGACGCCAACAGCGACGAGGTTCCGGGCGCCTGCCGCAGCGACTGTCGCCTGGCACGTTGCGGGGACGCGGTCGTCGACCCGGACGAGCAATGCGACGAAGGCGAGCGTAACGGCGCCTCGCTGAGCGACTGCACCGAAGATTGCCGGATCGCCGTCTGCGGTGACGGCGTGGCGGAAGGCCGCGAGGAGTGCGACGACGGTACGGCCAATAGCGACGAGGAGCCGGGGGCGTGCCGCACCGATTGCCGGCTCCCGTGGTGCGGCGACGGGGTGGTCGACCCGTCCGAGGAATGCGACAACGGTCCCGCCAACAGTGACATCCAGCCCAACGCCTGCCGCAAGAGCTGCCAGCTACCTCGATGCGGAGATGGCGTGATCGACGCCGGGGAAGGCTGTGACGATGGAAATGCCATCGACGGCGACGGCTGCACCTCGCGCTGCGAGCTCGAGGAGGGGTGGTCCTGCCCGATGTTCCAGCCGTGCGTGCCGATCTGCGGCGACGGGAAGATCGTCGGCGGTGAGGAGTGCGACGGCACCAACCTGGGCGGTCTGAGCTGCGCCGACTTCGGCTACACCCACGGCCATCTGAGCTGCACGGAATCCTGCACGCTCGACCTCTCGAACTGCTCCAACCCCTTCTGCGGCAACGGCATCAAGGAACCGGGAGAGGAATGCGACGGCACCGACTTCGGCGGGATCACCTGCCAGGACCTCGATCCCTGCCTCGTGCCGTCGCCGCCCCTCTGCACGCCCTCCTGCACCATCAGCTGGACGACCTGCAACCCCTGGTTCTGCTAGGAGCCCGCTGTCGTCACCGACCGTCGCGAGGCGGCGGAGGGATGCCGATCGGTGGCCGGGCGCTACGCTTCCGCCGGGCCGCCGCGTTGATCCCACCAGGGTTAACTGCGACAATTCCCCGCCCCCGGGGGGAAAGGTGAACGGCGATGCGCTCTCGGCATCCGGCGAGGAGTGCGATTGCACCGACGTGGGCGACAAGAGCAGCGCCGACTACCTCCGGTGCACCGCCGGAACGCCGAGGTGTACGCTTTCGTGCACCTTCGTTCCTTGGACCTGCACGTCGTTCTCCTGTCCGAAACAGGTCGGACGACGCTTCACGAGGGCCTCGATTGATTCGACGGGGCTTTGTTGAAAGACTACGAGCGGTATCAGCGGGAGAGACGTGATGCGAAACGCAGCTCGAAATCGAAGCTTCCTCCTGGCATTCCTGCTGTCGATTTCGCTCGCCGTGGGGATCGCCTGCGGCGGCGGTGACGACGGCGGGTCGGGAGGCGCCGGTGGCACGGGCGGGACTGGCGGCACGGGCGGCACCGGTGGCACCGGCGGATCTGGGCCAGCCTGTGGCAACGGCGTCCTCGACCCCGGCGAGGAGTGCGACGACGGCTTCGACAACCACGACTTCAAGCCGGATGCCTGCCGGACGGACTGCAGGAAGGCGTACTGCGGCGACGGCGTCAAGGACAGCAACGAGGAATGTGACCGTGGCGCAAACAACAGCGATACGACGCCCGGCGGTTGCCGAACCGACTGTACGTCCGCCCGTTGCGGCGACGGCGTCCAGGATCCCGGCGAGGAGTGCGATCACGGGCCCGACAACAGCAACACGGAGCCAAACGCCTGCCGGGAAAATTGCCGAATGGCTTACTGCGGTGATGGCGTGCTGGACGCTGGCGAGCAGTGCGACAACGGCACTGACAATAGCAACGAGGAGCCCAATGCCTGCCGCCTCTTTTGCACCCTGCCCACCTGCGGCGACGGGGTGACGGACGACCTCTTCGGGGAGGAATGCGACGACGGCCCGAACAACAACGATCTCGAGCCGGACGCATGCCGGACGGACTGCAGGAAGGCGTACTGCGGAGACGGCGTCAAGGACAGCGGCGAGGCCTGCGACGAGGGGGAGAACAACAGCGACGTCGAGCCGCACGCCTGCCGCACCGACTGCACGAGCGCGCGTTGCGGCGACAACGTCGTCGACGAGCCCTTCGAGGAGTGCGACCAGGGAGAGAACAACAGCGATACCGAGCCGAATGCGTGTCGGACCAACTGCATGCCTCCTCGCTGTGGCGACGGCGTGACGGACGATCTCTTCGACGAGGAGTGCGACGACGGCGACGACAACAGCGACACCAAGCCGGACGCCTGCCGCACGAACTGCAAGGCGCCTCGTTGCGGTGACGGCGTGGTGGACTCTGGCGAGCAGTGTGACGACGGCGAGCTCAACGGCACGAACCTCTCCGATTGCCGCTCGGATTGCACGCGCACCGAGTGCGGCGACGGCGTTGTGGAAGGGCGCGAGGAATGCGACGACGGCGAGGACAACAGCGATACCGAGGTCGACGCGTGCCGGACCAATTGCCGCATGGCGTACTGCGGTGACGGGGTGATCGACACGGGCGAGGTCTGCGACGACGGCGAAAGCAACAGCGATACCCAGCCGGATGCCTGCCGCCCCGGCTCCTGCGTGCCGGCGTTCTGCGGCGACAGCGTCACCGACACCGGCGAGGAATGCGACGACGGCAACGACGAGGAGGGAGACGGCTGCACGCCCGATTGCGAGCTGGAGGAGGGCTGGGCCTGCACCGGACCCGTTTGTTCTCCCGTCTGCGGTGACGGTCTCATCGTCGGCAACGAGCAGTGCGACGGTACCAACTTCGGCGGCAAGACCTGCGTCGACTTCGGCATGTCGTCCGGCGAGCTCATCTGCACCCCCAACTGCCTGATCGACACGAGCGGTTGCCGATGAACGCGCTCGGCCGACCTCCGCGGCCGCGGAGCCTTCTTTCGGCGACGCGGCGCGGGGGCGCCTCGGCGCGTGTGGGCCAAGGTGAGCACGATCCGCGGTAGAGGCAGTCCGGAGTCCGCCTTCCCCGCGGGTTCCCGGCAGCCTGTCGTGGAAATCGCCCGCCGCCGCGGCAGGTCGGTTACTGCAGCAGGCTCCTAGGCCTCACGGGCCGGGTGGAGCGATTCCGCCCGGCCCTCGTCGTTTCTCTCGAAGGGCTCGAGCAGCGCGCGGCGCACGGCAGCCTCGTCGGGCGCGTGGGCGAGGACCGTCACCCGGTCCCACCCCTCCAGCCGCGTATCGCCCTTGGGCAAGACCACCTCGTTGCCTCGCGTAATGAGCGCGATCACCGCGCCCTCCGGTAGATCGAGGTCCCGGATGCGCGGCCCCTTCGCCCCCTTCGGATCGGGAAGGTCGACCACGACCAGGTCGTAGTCGGTCGGCGCCATGGTGATGAGCTCGAGGGCGACGAGGGGCTTGGGCCGCGAGGGCTCGGAGAGCTTCAACCACCGCGCCACCGTGCCGAGCGTCGACCCCTGCACGATGATCGAGAGCAGCACCGCGAAGAAGACGAGGCTGAAGATCTGCCGGCCGGTCTCCAGGCCCTCCGCCGCCGGGTAGGTCGCCAGCACGATCGGCACCGAGCCCCGCAGCCCTGCCCAGGCTGCGAAGAGGCGGTGCTTGAAGGGCAGGCGCATCCCCACCGTGCCGATGAAGACCGCCGCCGGTCGGGCGACGAAGGTGAGCAGCAGAAAGAGCAGGGTTCCCTGCCACCACAGGTCCTTCCACTCGCTGGGCGAGACCAGCAGGCCCATCAGGGCGAACATGCCGATGTTCGCGATGGTGGAGACCGCCTCGGAGAAGTTCTGGACGCCCTGCTTGTGGACGAAGGGCCGGTTGCCCATGGTGAAGCCGGCGGTGAAGCAGGCGAGCATGCCGCTGGCCTGCGCCGTCTCGGCCACGCCATAGGTGAGCAGCACGAAGCCCAAGAAGAGCACGTAGTAATAGCCGCGGTCCTGCGGCTGCAGCCGATTGAAGAGCCAGAGCGCCGCCAGGCCGAAGAAGCGGCCGAAGACCGGCCCCATTCCGAACTTCCAGAAGAAGGAGAGGACCGTTCCCCAGCCGAGCGCCTCGCCGGAGGTGAAGGCCGTGATGGCCACCGTGGTCAAGAGGATGGCCATCGGGTCGTTGGCGGCGCTCTCGATCTCCACGGTCGACGCCAGCCGCTGAGGAAGGGACTGACGTCGGAGGATGGAGAAGATGGCGGCGGCGTCGGTGGAGGAGATGATCACCGCGAGCAGGACCGAGAGCTCCAGCGGCCAGCCCAGGCCGAAGCGGAGACAGGCGAAGAGGACGAGCGCGGTGAGGGCGACGCCCCAGGTGGCCAGTCCGCCCGCGGGCAAGGCGACGGCCCGGAAATTCTCCAGGCTGGTGGAAAAGCCGCCTTGAAAGAGGATGAAGACGAGGGCCAGGTTGGCCACCTGGTTGGTGAGGACGAAGTCGTCGAACTCGAGGAGCTTGAGGACGTCGCTCCCGAAGACGATCCCCAGCCCGAGCGCCACCAGGATGACGGGCACGCTCCATCGCTCGAGCCAGACCGCCGCCAGCACGACGGCGATGAGCAGGATCGGGACGATGATGTAGGCGACGTACAAGGATCCTCCTCGCGAGAGGGTCCGACGTCACGGTCCTACCAGGCAGTGCTTTGCCGCTTCAAGAATCGTTTCAGCCCTTTGGCTCGACCCGGATGCGGGCGTCGAGGGCCACGACTCCCTGCCCAGGCGGAAGCGCGACCAGCGGGTTGATGTCGAGTTCTCGGATCTCCGGATTGTCGCCGACCATCCGGTCGACCCGAAGGATCGCGGACGCGATCGCCTCCTTGTCCGCGGGCGGCATGCCGCGGAAACCCTCGAGGAGCGCTCCCCCGCGGATCTGATCGATCATCTCGCGCGCATCGAGGTCGGTGAGCGGGTGGACCCGGAAGACCACGTCCTTCCACAGCTCGACGTTGATGCCGCCGATGCCGAAGGCGACGAGCATGCCGAAGCCGGGCGCCTCGGTGGAGCCGACGTAGGTCTCCACCCCGCCGGCGATCATCTCCTGCACGAGGGCGCCTTCCATCTTGTCGGCGAGGCCCTGCGCGGCGAGGTTGGCTCGGATCTCCTCGAAGGCCTGGCCCGCCTCCTCGGGCGTGGACAGGCCGAGCTTGACGCCGCCGACCTCGGTCTTGTGCAGCATCTCCCCGGAGACCAGCTTGACGGCCACCTTCCCGCCGATGGCGCGCGCGGCGTCCTCGGCCTCGGCGGCGCTGCGCACCACCTGCGAGCGGGGCATGCGGATGCCGTAGGCGCCGAGGAGCGCGCGCACCTCGTCGGCGGAGAGCCAGCCCGCCTTTCGTCCCTCGAGCACCGCGCGCGCTTTCTCGCGGGAGACGTCGCGGAGCTCGGGAACCACGCCCGTCGGCTTCTGCAGCCACTGCCCGTAGCGGACGGCGTGCGCCAGCGCGAACGCGGCCTCCTCGGGAAAGGAGTACGTGGGGATCTTCGCCGCGCGCAGGATCTCGAGAGCCTCCGGCACGCCGTGCGTTCCCACGGGACAGACGAGGACGGGCTTCGAGCTGCCGTTGCTGGCGCGCACCACCGCCCTCGCCATGTCCGCCGCCCCGGTGACGAGGGCGGGGACGAAGAGGACGATCACCGAGTCGATGCGGTCGTCGCGCAGCAGAAGCTGTAGCGATCGCTCGTAGTCCTGCGCCGAGGCGCTGGCGAGCATGTCGACTGGGTTGGCGATCGACGCGGCCCGGGGGAGGAAGGCACGCAGCGACTCGATGGTGTGGGGCGAGAGCTCCGGCAACTCCAGGCCGCGGCTCTCGCAGGCGTCGGAGGCCATGATCCCCGGCCCGCCGGCGTTGGTGAGGATGGCCACCCGGTTGCCCTGCGGGACCGGCTGGTTGGTCAGGAGCCCGGCGAGGAGGAAGAGCTCGGCCATGGTGTCGGCGCGGATCACGCCGGCCTGGCCGAGGAGCGCGTCCACCGCCACGTCCATGCCGGCGAGCGCGCCCGTGTGCGAGGAGGCGGCGCGCGCCCCTGCGGCGGTGCGCCCGCTCTTGACCACGAGGATCGGCTTCTTCCGCGAGACCCGCCGCGCGATCTCCATGAAGCGCACCGGGTTCCCGAAGCTCTCCAGGTACAGGATGATCTGCCGGGTGGCGTCGTCGTTCTCCCAGTACTCCAGCAGATCGTTGCCGGAGATGTCCGCCTTGTTGCCGGTGCTGGCGAACATGCTGACGCCGATGCCGAGGTTGCGGGCGTAGTCGAGCAGCGAGATCCCCAGCGCGCCCGACTGCGAGGCGATGGCCACGCCGCCCGTCGGCGGCCAGGTCGGCGCGAAGGTGGCGTTGAGCCGTACGGCGGGATCGGTGTTGAGCAGGCCCAGGCAGTTGGGGCCGAGCATGCGCATGCCATGCTCGCGCACCACTCGCGCGATCTCCGCCTGCGCCGCGCGCCCTTCCTCCCCGACCTCGGCGAATCCGGCGGTGATCATCACGATCCCCCGGACGCCCTTCTTCGCGCATTCCTTCACCGCGTCCAGGGCGATCCGCTGCGGCACCACGATCACCGCGAGGTCGACCTCGTCGGGGACGTCGAGGATGGAGGGATAGGCGCGCACCGACTGTACCGAGCGCGCGGCGGGATTGACCGGGTAGATCGGACCGGGAAACTCCGAGGAGAGCAGGTTGTGGAAGACCTCGCCGGCGATCGAGCCGCGCTTGCGCGAGGCGCCGATGACGGCGACGGAGCGGGGGCGAAAGAGAGCGTCGAGGGGATGGTTCACGGTCTCACCTCCGGCCGCGCGACGCGTCGAGCACGATGCGCGCCTCCGCGGCCGCCACGTTGCGCCGCGTGGCCTCCACCGCGTCCGGGCTGACCGAGATGGAATCGATGCCCTCGCGGACGAGCCACTCGGCATATTCGGTGTACACCGAAGGCGCCTGCCCGCAAATGGAAACCGTGATCCCGCTTCGGTGACATCTGCGAATGATGCGACGTATCGCATCGAGTACTGCCGGGTCGCGCTCGTCGAAAAGGGGAGCGACGACGCGGCTGTCGCGGTCGACGCCGAGCACGAGCTGCGTGAGGTCGTTGGAGCCGATGGAGACCCCGGTGGCACCGAGCCGCGCGTACGCCGGGATCCAAAAGATGACCGAGGGAACCTCCGCCATCACCCACAGCTCGAAGCGCTTCCGGCGCCCGAGTCCCGCTCCTTCGACGATCTCCTTGCACCGGGCGAATTCCCGGGCGGTGCGCACGAAGGGGATCATGAGGTGCAAGTTGTCGTACTGCGCCCGGACCGCCCGGATCATCTCCAGCTCGAGCCGGAAGAGGTCCGGTTCCCGGATGTACCGGTAGCATCCCCGGTAGCCGATCATCGGGTTCTCTTCGCGCGGTTCGAATTTTTCGCCGCCCTCCAACCCGCGAAACTCGTTGGTGCGGAAATCCATGCTCCTGTAGATGACGGGGCGCGGGAAAAAGGCGCGCGCCATGACGGTCACGCCTTCGGCCAGGCGCTCCACGAAGGCCTTCTCCTGCTTCCGTTCCAGCAGTAGGCGCGGGTGGACTCCGCCGAGCGCTTCGAGGATGAGGAATTCGGCGCGGAGCAGGCCGACACCGTCCACGGGTAGCTCGGCCACCTGGGCGGCGCGGGCCGGCTCGCCGAGGTTGACGTAGATCCGCGTGGCGGTGACCGGCGCCGATTCGAAGCGCGCGGGGCCGCGCTCGAGGCGCGGGGGTCGGGCGGCCGCTTCACCCGCCACGACTACGCCGGCTCCGCCGTCCACCGTCACCAGCTCTCCGGTCTTCAGCGTGGTGGTGGCCTTCCTCGTGCCCACGATGCAGGGCAAACCGAGCTCGCGCGAGACGATGGCGGCGTGGCTCGTGCTGCCGCCGCTGTCGGTGACGATCGCCGCAGCGCGCCGCATGAAGGGGACCCAGTCCGGCGTGGTCATTGGCGCGACGAGGATCTCGCCGGGCGTAAGCTCCCTGCCCTCCCGTGGCGAGCGGAGGACCCGGACGCGGCCCGTGGCCATGCCCGGGCTGGCGCCGAGGCCGCGCACCAAGATCTGGCCCTGGGTTCGCTCCGGATCGGTGGGCCGCTCCTCCTCCTTCTTCAACCCGGTCGTCACCGGGCGCGTCTGCACGAGGAAGAGTGCATCGCCCTCGAAGGCGAACTCCATGTCCTGCGGCGTGCCGTAGTGCTCCTCCGCGCGCAGGCCGAGCTGCACCAGGGCGCGAACGTGCTCGTCGTCCAGGCTGGGCGCGCGCGAGCGCTCGGGCGGCAGGTCGCGACGGACGTTTCTTCTGGCGCGCGGATCGAGGACCAGCTCGAACTGCTTGTCCGCCACGTGGCGTTCGAGGATCTGCAGGTCCGACTTGCGCACCACGAAGCGGTCCGGCTCCACCTGCCCCGAGACCACGGTTTCGCCGAGGCCCCATGCGGATTCGATGACGATGCGGTCGGACTGGCCGGTGGCGGGGTCGACGGTGAACATGACGCCGGAACGCTCCGCCTGCACCATGCGTTGTACCACCACCGCGATCCAGCGCTCCGCCAGGCCCAGCCCCCGCTTGATCCGGTAGAAGAGAACGCGCGCGGAAAAGCCGGAGGCCCAGCAGTCTCGCACCACTCGCAAGAGTTCCTCCTCGCCCCGCACGTTGAGGTGGCTGCGGAACATGCCCGCGAACGAGGCAGTGGCCGCGTCCTCGACGGTTGCCGACGAGCGAACGGCAACGAGGGCGTCGCCCCCGTCCAGCCGGGCATAGGCCTCGGCGATCTGCTGGCGCACCGCCTCGGGAACGGGCGTTCGTCGAATCAGCGATTGCAGCTCGGCGGAGGCGGCCTCCAGCCGCTCCGGATCGTCCACCGGGATCCGCTGCAGCCGATCCTCGATCTGCCGCTGCAGCCCGGCCTGGTGGAGGTGCGCGTCGTAGGCGTCGACCGTCACCACGAAGCCCGGCGGCACCGGCAGCCCGGCGCGACGCATCTCCCCGAGGTTGGCTCCCTTTCCCCCCACGAGGGGCGTATCGCTCCTCGCGACTTCGTCGAGTCCCCGCACGTAGCGCATGCACACCTCCCAAGCAATGGGGGTGTGATGTGTTGACCGGCCTTCCGAGGGTCAAGGCGGGGAATCGGAGCGCGTCGCGCGGGAGAGGAAGTCGTCGAAGAGTCGGCGGAAGGCTGCGGCCTCCGCCTCGTACTCGAGCCGCAGGCGGGGAGAGCGAGAGCGCTGCATCTGGGATTCGAGCCTCTGGACCGCGGCGCGAAGCGACTCGAGGTAGCGGCCGGCCTTCTCGGGGGAAATGCCGGCGCCGAGATGGGGGCAGTCGGGCCCGCAGACGCGCTCCCCCGGCGCGGCGATCCGGTGCAGGAGGTCGAGCGCGGCCTCGATGCACTTGATCTCCAGCGTCACCAGCCGCCGAAGCGTCGCAGCGTCGACCGGAGAACCGGCGGGAAATTCGCGCCGTCGCGCGATCAGGCCTTCCCGCCGATCGAGCGTCTGCTGCCAGAGGAGTCGCGCCGTCGCACCGTCCAGTGCGGGGCCAGGGCGCGATCCCTCGGTCGATGCCTCGGGCAAATAGTACGATCCGATGCGGGGCAGCTCCCACCGCGTCTTGACGATCTCGACCATCTCGCGATCGGACGCTGCCCCGAGCGCTGCTCCTTCAGTTCCAAACCGGGAGCCTCAACGCGCGCCGAAGGTCTTCACCAGCTTGGTGTAGACGCCCATGGTGAGGATGGGGCCCGGCCACATGCCGAGGAATCGACTCGCGCGCCGCCGGCCGGCGAGTTCCAATCCGAGGGAGACCGCCATCACCGCCACCGCGACGCCCAGAAAGGCGAGCGAGGGGACCTTGGCCGCCTGCTGCTCCACCACGCGCGTCAGGCGGTTTTCCCCGTGCTCGGCGCGAAACAGGGGCGCCGCCTCGTAGACGATCTCGGAGGCCTCGCTCATCGGATTCGTCTCCAGCTCCATGCGGATCTCCCCCCGCATTCAAAGATTCACATGCGGATGAGGTGGGAGAAGCTCGGTCGAAGGCGGAGCCGGCCGGTCCGGCTCCAGCTCGCCACGCAGGGGGCCGGGCCGCTGCTCCAGCGCGATTACTGGTGTGTGATCCGCAACTGCCGCTACAGCCCCCGCCAGATCGTCGCCACCGTCCGTCGGCACTTTCCCGTCTTCGCTCCGGCCGAGCTCGTCGTCTTTCGCCCCCCGAGCACCGAAGGGCTTTCTCTCGGCGACGTCGTCGACCTGCGCATCGCCGGTGCTGGACCGGCGCAGGTTCGCGTCATCCACGTCTCGGAGCAGAGTTTCACTCTCGCCACGATGAGCGGCCACCCCGAGGCCGGCCGCATCACCTTCGGGGCCTACCGCAACCTTCGCGGCGACGTCGTCTTCCACATCCGCAGCCGCGCTCGTTCGAACAGCCCCTTCCGTCGCGCCGGCTTCGTCGCTGCCGGCGAGGTGATGCAGACACTCACCTGGAGCGACTTCGTCAACCGCGTTGCGGTGGCCTTCGGCGAAGGTGTCGTCGGATTCGTCCACGCGGAGACCTCCCCCTGCGACGAGGAGCCTCCGGATCTTGCCCGCAATGCGCCCACCTACCTCGCCGTCTAAGGGACCGGAGTGGCGCCTGCTTTCCGGCTGGACCGAGGAGGAGCTCGGGCGGGCCTTCGCGGCGGCGAGGCGCGCCCGGCGCAACTTCGACCCCCGGCCAGGCGAGCTCTTCCGCGGCCGCTACCACCACGTCTGCTCGCAGGCCTACGTGGCGCGCGAGCCGCCGGGAGCACCCGGTCGGATCTACGAGAGGCTCTGGGAGGCGGTCTGTCGCTTCGAGCACTCCGACCCGCGGATCGTCGTCGCTCACTTCCATCCGGACGAGCCGGTGCGGGGGCGCACCCTCTTGTTGGAGGTTCACGTCCTGGGGCTGCGCTACCTCTGCCCGGCGCGGATCGTCGCCTCCCGCGCACACTCCGACGGGGCACGCACCCTTCGCGCCATCGCCATCGACACGCTCGATGGGCACCTGGAACGAGGCCGGGAGTGGTTTTTGCTGTGCAAGGACCACTCGACCGGCGAGATCCGTTTTCGCCTCCAGGCGGCCTGGCGTCCCGGCGACTTTCCCAATGCCTGGTCGCACGCCGGCTTTCTCGCGCTCGCGCCGCGCTACCAGCGCGCCTGGCATCGCCTCGCGCACCTGCGCCTCCGCCGCCTCGCCGCCGGTCTCGCCCCGCACGTCGGCGACGGCGGCCCCATCTTTTCCGCGAGGATCGAGATGCCCGCGGAACCGGTCGTCTTCTACGCGGGCCGAAAGCCGCCCCGTGACGTGCACCTGGAGGGCGAGGAGGAGGAGATGCGAGGGATCGTCGAGCCGCTGCTCCTGGGCATGGCGAGCGGACTGAGGAGCCTGGCCGGACCGGCAGCCGCGATGCACGGGCGGAAAGTCGCGGGTCGGGTCTTTGCCGCGCTCGCCGCTGCCGAAATGGTCGCCGACAAGCTGCCGGGCATCCCGCCGCGGACGCGCCTGCTTCCTCTCGCCGCCCGCGCCGTCTCGGGCGCGCTGGCCGCGAGCGCAGGCATCGAGGGCGGGCGCATGGTCCGGGGCATTCTCGGCGCCGCTTCCGCGGTGGCGAGCGCCGGCATGGCCACCGCCCTTCGCCTTCGCGCCCACCGCCTCTCGCCGCTTTTCGGCTTCGCCCTCGGTGCCGCCGAGGACCTCGTCGTGGGGCGCGTCCTGCGCCAGCGCAGCGCCTGACCGCATTGGCATCGGAGTCGGCCGCAGTCGCAGCAGGCTGGTGATCGCAACCGGCTCCTGGCGCTTCGGACGGGGAGGCCATCTCAGGCGCCCTTCCCCGGAGATCCCTCCTGCGCGCGGAAGGCGGCCAGCAGCCCGGGCGGGAATGCGGCGAGAACCGTGGCGAAGGTGATCCCGATCCCCAGCGCGGGCGCGAGCTCGAGGCCGCGCGTCAGGCCGTAGACCGCGCCCGCGAATCCCGCGCCGAGCGCGATGCCGACGTTTTCCATCAGGTTGAGCGAGGACGAGATCCAGCCCTCCTCTCCGGGGGCGGCGCGGTCGAGCACCAGCACGGAGGTGGTCGGGTAGGCCAGACCCATCCCCAGTCCGGCGAGCGCCCATCCCATGGGTGAGAGGAAGCCCGGTAGCGAGCGGGCGATCATCGCCGTTGCCATGACGACGATGCCGAAGGCCACCAGCAATAGCCCGCCCACCATCCGCGCCTGCCGCGTCCCGGGACCGCGGCGCTCGTCGAGCCGAGCCTGCGTCCACGAGCCCGCCACCCAGGAAAGCGAGGCGGCGGTCAGCACCAGTCCACCCGCCGTCGGCGAGTAGCCGCGCAGAAGCGAAAGCCCCAGCGGGACGAAGGCCTCCGCGCCGAAGAAGACGAAGGAAAGCAGCGTGCGGAAGACCAGGCCCGAGGGCAGGCCGCGCGCGAGCCGAAGCGTCCCCGGCGGGAGGATGCGTGTGGCGAAGACCGCCGCCAACGCCAGGCAGGCAAGCACCGCCGGCAGCGTCCAGGCCGATGGCACCTCGAGGCTGGCGAGGAGGACGGCGAGGGCGACGGCGAGCAGCACGGTGAAGGCCAGTCGGCCCCGGGCCGAACGGCGACCCGGCGCCGGCAGGCGCCCCATCGCCGGCAGCATCAGCGCCACCGTGATCAGCGCCAGCGGCAAGAGCAGCGCGAAGACCCAGCGCCAGGAGGCCCGCTCCGCCAGCGCCCCGGCCGCCACCGGACCGAGGAGCGAGGGCAGCACCCAGGAACTCGAAACGATCGCCATCATCCGCGGCCTCAGCCCTTCCGGGTAGCCGCGGCGGATCCCGAGGTAGGCCAGGGTGATGAGGGCGCCTCCGCCCAGTCCCTGCAGCGCCCGCCCGACGAGGAGGACCGGCCAGTGCCGCGCGGTCGCGGCGACGGCCAGCCCCAGGCACATCGAGGTCGCGGCGAGCAGGAGGGGCAGCCGCGCGTCGCGCTCGTCGGCCGTCTGCCCCGCGGCCATCGTGCCCACCAGGTTGGCGAGCATGAAGGCGGAAAAGGCCCAGCCATAGGCGCCCAAGCCATCCAGCTCGCGAGCCGCGGTGGGCAGGATCGTCGCCACTGCCATCGCCTCGAAGCCGACCAGCGAGACGGCGACGATGATGCCGAAGGTCAGGACGCGGTGCGGGGGAGCGAAGACCGAAGGATGCATGGCAGCGGAGCCGTGCGCCTCTGGCTAGTCCGACCCGCCCCCGAGCGCAAGCGCCCCGCTGCCCTTGGTTGGCGGGCGAATGTGTCGCGCCGCCGCGGGCGAGGGCCAGCCCATTCGGAGGCGGCAGAGCTCCGCTCGTCCTGCGAACCCACTACTGCGCCGCCTCGCGAGGGTCGTCACCGACAGTTTCTAGCCGGGCCGCCCATCGGGGCGGGGCGTGGTGAGCGGGCGGAAGGCGAGGCCGAAATAGGCGAGCGTCGCCAGCGCGAAGAGGGAACCGGATACCATCCAGGTCACGGGGATCGCCTTGGGCGGAAGGACGGCGGCGAGCAGTCGCGCCGGCGTGGCCAGCGCCACCGCCGAGAAGGCCAGGACCGTCACCCAGGAGTCCTGGATCGGTCGGCCGGTATGCCCCAGCGAGACCCGGGTCATCATTCCCACCGTCATCGTTCCGATCACGCCGATGGTCAGCGCATGCAGCGCGATCGAGGGCGGAAGGGCCGGCCAGAAGACGGAGAGACCGAGGAGCACCTGCCCCGCGCCGATCCAGAAGCATCCGAGGTGCAGGATGGCCAGAAGGGGGATTCGCAGCGCCGAGCGCGTGCCCCACGTGGCCATCCGGACGAGCTGCAGGCCCCCCGAGGCCAGGGCGACGGCACCGAAGAGCGGCAGCAGCGGATGGTCCACCCGCGAGGCGGTGAGCGCGCTCAGGACCGCCACGATGACCGAGGCGACGATCGCCGCACGGTCGAGGGTGGGGCGGTTGCGAACGGCCGGGTTTCCCGTGCGGCCGCGGGTGAAGAGGGGGACGATCCGCCCGACGATGATCACGTGGAGGGCGATGAGCAGGTGCAGAGCGCCGTAGATCGAGGCCCGATGCAGGCCGGGACCCCCTGCGTGCACGCCGAGCGCGGCCAGCGCCAGAAGAACGACCACCGCCACGACGAGCAGGTTGCGGTGGTTGCGCGTCTTGAGGATGGGGCGAGCCACGACCACGGCCAGTAGCGCGGGGAAACCCACACCAAGAGCGCCATGGACGAGCGGTGAGGCGGGCAGGATGCCGGCCATGGCCAGGCGTCCGAGAAGCCAGAGGAGAAAGAGCCCGAGAAGCGGCCAGCCGTGCAGGGTGTTCTCGCCCGTCCAGTTGCGCACGGCGGTGAGGACAAAGCCCGCGACCACGGCCATGGCGTAGCCGAAGATCATCTCGTGGCCGTGCCAGAGCATGGGCGGGAGGTATCCGCCCCCCGGGCTCGCCCCCGCGGAGACCGCATGCACCCAGAAGAGGGTGACGGCCGTCCCGAAGAGCGCCGCCCCGAGAAAGAAGGGCCGAAATCCCATCGCCAACAAGACCGGACTGCGCGCGAGAATCTCGTCACCCGGTCGGGAAGCCGCGGAAAGACGCGCCATGGACCACCTCCTCGGTTCCGAGGCGCGAAGCTTACGGGCTGAAGGCCGGCTCGCTATTCGGATTCGGCGGCGTGCGTCTCCACCAGGCCGAGTGCCCAGTTGCGGATGTAGGTGACGAGGTCGAGCTGGTGCAGGCTGCCACCGAGCGCCCGCTCGGGGTCGGAGGAGCGAAGCACCCGTCCCTTCTGGTGGATGAAGTAGGGCACGTACTCCAGCTTCTTGCCGTTTTCGTCCACCGGCAGCGGCACCGTCGCCGACTCGTGATCCCCGTAGATCACCAGCAGCGTACCGTCGGGGATCCGGTCGTAGTAGTCCTGCAGCGCCCGGTCTACGTAGCGGATGCTGTTGAGGTAGCGCAGCCGAAGGTCGGTTGGACGGGAGACGAGCTCCTCGTTTTCCGCGCCGATGAACTTGAAGGGCATGTGGCTGGAGAGGGTGATGATGAACTGGAAGACCTTCCCCTCCCGCTCGGCCAAGCGCTCGGCGGCCACCCGCATCATGTCACGGTCGCGCACGCCCCAGCCCTTCGGCTCCAGGCCGTAGTCGCGCATCAGCTCTTCCTGGAAGATCACCGCGTCGAACTGCATCGGCCCCTCGAAGACGCGGCGGCGATCGAAGAAGCTGCCGTAGAGCCCGTGGATCGCCTCGGTGTGGTAGCCGGCGCGCGCGAAGATCTCGGGCAGCGTATTTTCGTAGGGGTAGTCGAGCAGCCGGTACGTGATGACGTCGGGCGAGGGCGCGAGCCCCGTCAGCATGGAGAAGTCGGCGTCCGCCGATCCATTGTCGTGGATGGGCCGCACCTTGTAGAAGGCCGATCGGTCGCGAAGGCTCGTCAGGAAAGGAACGACGAGCTGGCCCTCGTACTCGTAGCCGATGATCGAAAAGTCCAGGCTCTCCACCTGGATGATCGCCACCCGTTCCGCGGGCGGAGGCGGTGTCTCGTCGGCGAGTCGGTTCGACTTCTTCGTGCGTGCCGCCTCCACGGCGCGTTCGAGGAGCGCCCGGCTGAAGTAGACCTCCTCTCCGATCCAGGTCCAGAAGTAGCCGTAGGCGGCGGCCGCCTTCTCGAAGTTGAACGTGGTCCGGATGAGGCGGAAGGGGTGGAAGTGCAACGTCAGCGCCGAGATGGCGATCCAGCCGAGGATCCCCCCGAGCCCCAACCGTACGTGACGCGAGCCGGGCGCGCGGGCTCGAAGCGCCAGCACCGCCTTGAGGAGGAAGGCGCCGACGAGCCAGGCGATGCCGCCGGCGCCGAGGACCGCCAAGCCCGTCCCCGCCACCGCGGCTCCCTCCATGAGCTGGCTCTTGACCGTTTGCAGGGAAAGCGGCCGGGCGAAGTACTCGTAATACGAAAGGATCGCTGCCGCCCAGACCTGCCAGAGAAGAAGCGGCAGAAGGACGAGCCTTCGCGGCACGAGCGAGAGCATCGAAAGCGCGAAGCAAAAGTCGAGCAAGAATCGCCCGAGCCGCGAGAAAAAGAGGTTCGAGGGCCGGAAATCGGGCGGGTAGCCGGCGATGAAGGTGTACTCCTGGGTGGCGAAGATCTCGACCGCCCAGAGAAGCGCGGCCACGAACACCAGGCGCGGACCCGCCTTCTCGCCTCGAACGAGGGCGCGCAGGCCCTCGACGAGCGAGCGCCGGGAATGGACCTCGGCGGCGGGGATCGCCGATGTGGAGAGATTCGATTGCCGCTGCATGGAACCTGGTCCGTCGCCAGTGCCGCGCAAATGAAAACCGGCGAGGGCGCCTTATGCAAGGCAACTTTCGCGCGTCGCCCGGTTCAGAAGGGGAAGAGGAGGGGAACGAGGATCGAGGCGACGACGATCGCCATCAGGTTGAGCGGCAGGCCGAGTCGGACGAAGTCTCGAAAGCGGTAGCCACCCGGTCCGACCACCAGCGTGTTGACCGGAGAGGCGACCGGCGTGGCGAAGGCGGAGGAGGCCGCCACCGCCACACCCACGAGGAAGGGTTCGGGTGACAGGCCCATCGCCATGGCCATGCGCGCGGCGGTCGGCGCGACGAGGATGGCGGTCGCGGTATTCGAGATCACCTGGCCGAAGAGCGAGGTGGCGAGCATCGTCAGCCCGAGCATGAGATGGGGGAGCTGCGCCGCAGAGCTCGTTTCGATCGCCGAGACCAGGATCGCCGTGGCGCCGGTTCGCTCCAGTGCCGCGCCCATGGGAAGCATGGCGGCGATGAGCACCACGCTCTCCCAGTTGACCGCGCGGTAGGCGTCCGCCGGCCGCACCGCGTTGACCAGCACCAGCGCCACGGCCGCCGTGGTCACCGCCAGCGCGTGCGGCAGCCAGCCGAAGGCCATCACCACCAGCATCGCCAGGGTGATGAAGAGCGCCTGCGCCGCCGGCCCGCGCCGAAGCCTCGGGTCCGGCGGAGGCTCCGGCGCGGCAACCACCACCAGATCCTGTCGCATGTCGCGCAGGTTGCGCAGGTGTCTCTTGTTTCCGCAAAGCAAGAGGAGATCGCCCACCTGCAGCGGCTCGTCGAGCAGTTCGGGGACGAGTTTCTGCCGCGTGCCGCGGCGGATGCCCAGCACGGTGGCCCGGTAGCGATCGCGGAAGCGAACTTCGCGCAAGGTCTTGCCTTCGAGCATCGAGCGACGGGGCACCACCACCTCGACCAGCTCGTCGTCCGGCGCCATCACCAGCCGGCCGGGCTCGTAGACCGGCCTCTGGTCAGCGGCGGGAATCGCCGGAGCGAAGGGGCCGAAGGGAAAGAGCGAGACCGGCGGCGGACGCAGCATGGTGAGGTTTTCGATGCCGTACTCGCGCGCGATCTCCTCGTAGCCGAGCGGTCGTTTCGCGGGGGCGGCGCCGCTTTCCGGCAGATGCTTGCGCCCGAAGAAAACCACATAGCCCACGCCCAGAAGGAGGATCGGTATCCCCAGGGGCGTCAGGCTGAAGAAGCGAAGCGGTTCCCGTCCCGTCGAGGCGAGGACCTCGCTGACCACCAGGTTCGGTGGCGTGGCGATCAACGTCAGCAGGCTACCGAGGTGCGCGCCAAAGGCCATGGGAAGAAGAACGCGGGAGAGTGGGACCCCGCGCTGTTGCGCCATCCGCCCCACGACCGGCATCAGTATGGCCACCGTTCCGGTGGAGCTCATGAAGGCGGAGAAGAGCGCCGTCGCCAGCATCGACACCGCGACCAGGCGCGCCTCCCCACCTCCCGCCATTCCACCCAGCCGCGCGCCCAGCCAGTCGGCCACACCCGTCTCCGTCAGGCCCGCCCCGATCACGAAGAGGCCGACCACGGTGAGGACGAGGGGACTGGAGAACCCCGCCACCGCCTCGTCGAAGGGGAGGATCCCTCCGAGCACCAGCGCCAGCAGCGAGAGGAGCGCGACCAGGTCGAGCCGGAACCGATCGCTGGCGAAGAGGACGATGGCGAGGACGAGGACCCCGAGCGTGTAGGCGAGGTCGAAGTTCACGAGCCCGATCTGCCACGACGCGGCGGCGCCGGCCACCTTCCGATCCGAAGCGGCCCGCGCCCTCGGGCATTCAGTCGCGGCCCAGGTCCTTTTGCGCCACGCGCGCCGCGATGAGGATCGGATCCCAGACGGGGGCGAGCGGCGGCGCGTAGGCGAGGTCCAGCGCGGCCAGGTCGTCGACGTCCATGCCGGCGTAGAGCGCGGTGGCATAGACGTTCACCCGGCCGGCCACGCCTTCCGGGGCCACCACCTGCGCGCCGAGGAGCCGACCCGTGTCTTTCTCCAGCGTCAGCACCGTGGTGATGGGTTTCGATCCCGGATAGTTGTGCCCGCGCGTCCGATGTCGCGAAAGCGAGCGAATGGCCGAGATCCCTGCTGCCTCCGCCTCGTGAAGGCTCAGCCCCGTCCTTCCCACGTGCAGGTCGAAGACCTTGAAGGCGGCCGTGCCGGCGATGCCCCGAAAGCGCTCGTCGGCGTCCGCGGCATTGGCCCCCGCCACCTTGCCCTGCTTGTTGGCGGTGGTGCCGAGCGGGACCCAGACCGGGCGACCGGTGACCACGTTTTGCGCTTCGGCGCAGTCACCCGCGGCCCAGACGTCCGGTGCGCTCGTCCGCATGCGATCGTCGACGGCGATCGCCCCCGATGCGCCGAGGCGGATCCCCGCCGCCTCGGCCAGCTCGGCGTTGGGACGGACACCGACCGCCACCAGCGCCATCTCGACCTCCAAGGACGTTTGGTCCGTCTGGATTCGGAGACCGCGATCGGTCGGCTCGAAGGCTCGTACGGTGACGCCGGTTCGTACATCGACGCCGTTGCGCCGAAGTTCCGCCTCGATCTGCCCCGCGATCTCGGGATCGTAGCCGGGCGCCACCTGGTCGAGGCGCTCGAGGATCGCCACCTCGAGCCCGAGGTGGCGAAAGGCCTCGCTCATCTCGAGCCCGATGTAGCCACCGCCGACGATGGCCACACGACGCGGCCGGCGCTCGGCGATCGCCTTCTTGATCGCCTCTCCGTCGGTGAGTTCTCGCAAGAGGAAGATGCCCGGAAGATCGATCCCCGGGATCGGCGGTCGCGCCGCGCGCGCACCGGTGGCGATCACCAGCCGATCGTAGGAGAGGTCGTATTCCTCTCCCGTGACGAGGTCCCGCGCGCGTACCCGCTTGCCTTCGACGTCGATGGACAGCGCCTCGTGCCGCAGCCGCACGTCGATGCCGCGGTCGCGGCGAAAGGCCTCCGCGGTGATGACCACGAGGTCCGCGATCTCGCGGCTCGGATCCTCGATGTTGTAGGGCATTCCACAGGAGCCGTAGGAGACGTGCGGACCTCGCTCCAACACGATCACCTCGGCATCGGGACGCCTGCGCTTCGCCTGGCTCGCCGCGCTCATCCCCGCGGCCACCCCTCCGATCACCACGATCCGCATCGGGCACCTCCGCTAGAAGCCTGCTGTCGTGACCGGCCGCTGCAGCAGGCTGGTGACGACAACAGGCTCCTAGGGGGATGCGCATCGATGCCCGACGTTGCGAGCGCTCCCTCTTCCGAGATCAGAGGGTTGGCGGGCTCACCTTCCGCGGAACGAGTGGCCGGCCGAGTTCACATTCGAGTTCGTCGCGCGGCCATTTGCCCAGCGTCGCCGCTGCTTCGTAGGTCGAGCGGAGAAAGAGAAGTAGCGTGCCTTCGGGATCCGAGGACGTGCGAACCGCTTCGTAGGGAAGGAGGAACTCGCGGAGGTTCTCGTCGTAGCGGGCCTCGGCCGGCTCGACCTTCCAATCGGCAAAGCCCTCCGGCTCCGGGTAGGCATAGGAATAGAACATCGGCTCCTCGGCTCCGGAGCCGCCCGGCCAGAATCCCGCCGAGGAGACTTCGTGGCTGTAGGCCTCGCGCGTCACCTCGTCCGGAAGGTGTGGAATTCCGCCCGGATGAAGGGGAGCACGCCGCCCCGAAAACCGCGTCACCGCAAGGTCGAAGGCTCCCCAGAAGAGATGGACCGGGCTGACCTTGCCCACGTACGAGGTGCGAAAGCGGTCGAAGACACGGGCGATTCGACGGAGCGCATCGTGGAAGCGCTCGACGGCCTCGGCGTCGTACGGGCGCTTGCGAACGTCGGTTGCGAAGGGGATCGGCTCCGGGATCTCGTTGGGGACGCCGTTCAGCGTCGGCGTGCCTCCGACCTCGACGATCGCCTCCTTCGTCCGCCGCAGAAAATCCGCCGTGCTCATCGACTCCAGCGGAAATTCCGCGCTGCGGCAGTCGCTTTGCACGACGAGCCGGTGGTCGCAAAAGTCGAAGTCGATCGCCACCGTCCGATCGCCGTCGGGGATCGATCCCGTCGTCAGTCCCCGCGGCGTCACGTGGAAGGTCGCGTGCCAGGAGTGGTTCACCCACGGCGCGTGGGCGAGCCGGTACTTCCCCACGATCTGCGTCCAGAGGTGCAGAGCGGAACAGGTTTCCCGCCACGCGCCGTAGGGGCTCGCCGGCCACCGAGCTCTCAAGGAATCGACCTCGCCTTCCCCTTCCGCTCAGCCCGTGGCGGCGGAGCCGGCCCGCGCCATCCGTTCGCGGAAGTACTGCACCGTCCTCTGGATGCCGTGCTCGAGATCCACCTCCGGTTTCCAGCCGAGGACCCGGCCGGCGAGCGAGGGATCGATGCACGAACGCCGCTGCTCACCCGGGCGATGCGGGGCGAAACGCGGTGGTGTCGCGCAGTTCGTCGCCTTCGCGATGGAGCGATGCAGTGTGATCACGTCCGTCTCCCGGCCCGTGCCGATGTTGAGCGGACCGACGTACTCCGACTCGAGCGCCAGGACGTTGGCCTTCGCCACGTCTCCCACGTAGACGTAGTCGCGCGTCTGCCGGCCGTCGCCATAGATGGTGCAGGGCGAGCCGGAGAGACATTGAACCGAAAAGATCGCCACCACGCCCGCTTCTCCGAAAGGATCTTGCCGGGGCCCGTAGACGTTGGAGTAGCGGAGCGCCACGTAGGGCAGTTTTTTCTCCGTGAAGTAGTAGCCGAGATAGAGCTCGCTCGCCGCCTTGGAGACGCCGTAGGGTGAAACCGGATGGAGCTCGTGCTGCTCCGTCGCCGGGAATTCCTTCTGCTCGCCGTAGCAGGCGCCGCCCGAGGATGCAAAGACGAAGCGGCGGACGTTTGCACGCACCGCCGCTTCCAGAAGGTTGATGAGGCCCATGAGGTTGACATCCGCATCGTGGTCGGGGTGCTCCACCGAGTGGCGCACGTCGATTTGCGCGGCGTGGTGCACGATGGCGTCGAAGGCTCCGGCGATGACGAGCTCCCGGGCCTCCGGCGAGCGGATGTCCGCCTGAACCAGCCGGGCCCCTTCCGGGACGTTCTCCCGCTTGCCCGAGGAGAGATCGTCGAGGACCGTCACCTGGTGCCCCGCTCGGAGGAGAGCCTCCGAGACATGGCTACCGATGAAGCCCGCACCCCCCGTGACCAGAACCCGCATGATGCATCCCCCCAGGCGCCCGCCGTTTTTCTTCCGTGCAGAATCTAGGCACCCTGCGCCGATCGGGATCGCCTACGGGGCATGCGCTTGCTTGCATCCGTGCAGAGTGTGACGGGGCGCTCCGCCGGGGGAGAGCGACGGGCGATTTTCCGACCACCATCGAGGGGGCTTGGGGGCGCCGCCCCCGCAGGTCATTCGGTCATCTGGCAGAGGTCCGCGCAGATGGCGTTTCGAATGCACCGGTCGGGGCCGTGATCCTCCACGCATCCCTGGAAGATCGCTTCCACGAGGGGCTCGCAAAACGCCAGGCACTCCTCCTGAGAAGGACATTCCTCGCCGGGCCCGATCTCGTCCGCTTGGAAGAAGACGACGGGCGTGTCGATGGGAAGGATTTCGAATGGGCCGAGGCAGTCGGGAGGCGGGGTGCGAATGCGGATCAGACCGGGGGTGTACGCCTCCGGATTGGTAAACAGCCAGCCGGGGACCTCGGCGCCGGGATCGAGTTTCGAGTAAAGGACGAGGTCTCGCGGCGGGAGGGCGAAGACCACGTCGTCCCCATCCTCATCGTCGAGTCGGCCGTTTCCGTCCCGGTCGTCGAAGGCGAAGAACGAACCTGGGACCATCCGAAATCCGGAGAGATTCGCCAGGCTGAACTCCGGCGGCTCGTACAGGACCGGAAAGCTCAGCTGAGTGGAGTTCGGCGGGATGGGCACGTAGTCGCTTTCCCATACCTGGCCACGCCACGAGTAGAGGGGTTGCCAAACGAGACCGATGTGGGGCGATTCCGCTTCAGGTGGAAGGCCCTCCACGTCGATCGTGACGACGGCGATCGGCTCGTCTTCGATCGGATCGGCACAAGAAGCGATGGCTACGCTCAAGATCAGGACGAAGGCTCGATACGTCCAGATCCTCATGATCGCTTGCCTCCAAGCGCGACTCGCGCTGGGTTGACATGTCCTTGGACACGCGAGGTCCCCGAGCGGGCAAGCGGTCGAGAAGAAAACTACAGCGTTCCCTTGCAGTCCCTCCCCTCACCGTCGTTTCGGAAGGGGAAGACGTGCGGCGGCAGGACGAGCCGGTCGGTCGGAGGAAAGAGGGAGATGTCGACCGTGCGCTCGTCCACCGGCTTCGACCAGCAGTCGACGGCGCGCAGCACGTGAAAACCGCGATCGAGGTCGGGGAAGGGAGCGCATTCCCGAAGCGGGGCGTCCGCGTAGAGAATGACCTGGGCTTCGCCGATTCCAAAGACCTCCTCCGGACTGACGCGAAAGCTTCCGTCTACACGCGTGGAAAGGTTCGCGCGGATTTCCGATCACCGTCCAGTAGGGCGTACCGTGGTCGGTTCCGGTCAGCAGGGGATCGCGGCAGGCGATCCAGAGCGGAAGGAGAGGTAGCAAGGCGAAGGCTCGCATGCTCACATCGAGAGCCCGAGGCCGAGGCCGGCGCGCAGAGCAACGGGCGTCTGGAAGCCCTCCGCTTCGGTTCTGACCAAGAAGGTATTCAGCGCAAGCTCCAGACGAATTCCGATCGGTCCCCAGGGAAGCCATTCCGCCGAGGTCACGGGTCCGACGACGAATCCCGATCCGCCTCTCTGCTCGATCAAGGGCGGATGCGTGCGCTGGCCGAAGAAGACGAAACCGCTCTCCAATCCCACTCCGAAGGTGAAGGCACCTGCGTCGAAGGAATGCGTGAAGAGGCCGAGGATCGCCGTCTCTTCCGTCTCGATCGCCAGGCGGAAATTCTCGGCTTGCGAGCGAAAGTGGAGAATGCGGGCCTCGAGGGAGAGGACCGGGTAGTCGATTCGCAAACCGGCGCCCACCCCATCCGCGCTGCCGAGATCGAGGATGGATGTTCGGAAAACCCGCAGGGCCTGCAGGGCAAAGGAGTGTCTACGCTCGGTCCCTCCCTTGCGCACCGCCTGCGCGTAGTCGATGCGCCGGAGCTTGTCGCGGTCGACTGCGGTCGTCTGCCTGTCGACCACGCGGACGTCGCCTTCGAGCAGATGCTTTCGGTCTCGCCGAAGAAGACCGTATCGACCGGGGCGGAGCGCGATGCGGACGCCGGGCTCGTTGGCCACCACCTCGGCCACCACCGCCTTGCGCGGGCTCGTGTCGCGAACGATCCAGGTCCCGGCGTTGGGTGACCGGCGTCCACCACCAGCACTCGCGAGCGCGCCGGCGAACCCGCCACCAGGTTACGAAGCTCCCGAAGCTCGAGCTCGGTCCCGTACAGGTGCAGGGCGCGCGTCGCCGTGCCCGGAGTAGTAGACGAAGAGCGTCGTCGGCCCCGAGTCCTCGCGGATGCGCGCGTTGAGCTCGATGAGCGTCTCGCGCACCGCTCGCGCGTCGACCCGCGCGAGCAGGACCACGTCGCCCGGCGCGAATCCCCCGACGTCCCGGAGGACCGCCGCCATCCGGGCCGCGTCGGCCTCCGCGTAGCGGAGCGGTTCGTGACGCGGCCCGCCCACGTTGGCGCCGATTACCAGTGCGTGGCGGCGCGTCGCCTCCGCCGGGGCCGCGAACAGCAAGAGCGCCAGCGCCGGCAGCACGATCCTCATGGCCTCTCCTTCCGGATGAGTACGGAAGCTTGCGTGCAGTCCGGTGCGTCGAGCCGCAGCTCTCGGGCCGGATTTCCGCTCGCGCGGCGGAGGGCATCGACCCCGAGCTCGACGAGCCGGTCTCGATCGATCGGCGTCGGGCAGAAGAGCGCCACGAGCCGTTCGGGCCCGAGCGTCTCGTCCAGGCGGATGGCGCCCGGCAGGACGGCGGGCTCGCCTGGCTCGAGCGCGATGCCCTCCACGTAGGGCGTGACCGCGCCGGCTGCGTCGATCCCCAGCACCGCGACCACGGCCGGCTGACCGGCGCGCACTTCGAAGCGGATCGCGTCGCCGGGGGCAAGCGAGTCCCCGGGAAGGACGCGGTCGATCGAGCCGTCGGCGCGGCGGGCGATCACCGAGAACCAGGGCCCGCCCTTGGTGCGGAGCCCCGGAGCCTCCATCGAAGGGACGAGGAGCAGCAGGCAGGCCGCCGCCGCAGCCGCCAGGCCCAGAAGCGGGCGCCAGCTCCAGCGCCGAACCGGTACGGGTAGCCGCAGCGGCACGTCGAATGCGAGCGCCTCTCGTTCGAGCTCGCGCTTGCGCCCGGCGCAGGCGCTGCAGGTCCGCACGTGCAGGGCGGCTCGGGCTCGCTCGAGCGCAGAGAGTTCGCCCACCCTCCAGCGGTCGAGGACGAGGTCGGAGAGACAGGCATCCGACTTCATCGCGCCACCTCCAAGGGCTCGAGCGCCGCCTGCGCCCGGCGGTGAAACTCCTCCAGCCGGTAACCGACGGTGCGCCGGGAGACCCCGAGGACCGCGGCGATCTCGGCATGGCTCATGCGGTCCACGTGGTAGTAGACCGCGATCTCCCGCAGCTCCTCGGGCACCTGCCGCAGGATCGCCGCCAGGGTCAGCTTCGCCTCCGTGGTGGATTCGATCGTATCCGGCGGGCTGCCGTGCTCGCGCAAGAGTTCGTCGCGCCGGCGGTCGTCGCGCAGGCGGTTGAGGGAGAGGTTGGTGGTGATGCGGTAGATCCAGGTCATCGGAGAGGCTTCGCCTCGGAAGCTCCCCTTCTGCTCCACCACCCGGACGAAGACCTCTTGCAGCACGTCGCGGGCCATCTCCTCGTCGCCCAGGATCGCGCGCGCCCGCCTCAGCACCACCGGCCCGTAGCGCCGGTACAGCTCGTCGATCGTGGCGGCGTCCATTCCTCCGCCATTGGACACGCCAGGGGCCGCCTTGGGCAACCGAGCCCTGCCGGACCCCCGCCGGGCAGGCGTCGGCGCTCGTCATCCCGGCCCCATTTGGCGTGTCCAACGGTTCAGCCGGAGGACCGGCTTCTCGGGCCTGTGCCACGGGCCGCGCGCCGCCTGGAACAGAATCGACGGTTCCGAGTCGGTCGGCCGGACCACGGGCCCTCGATGCGGGGTGGGTGAGAACGACCCACCCTTAGTGCCGAGGAGGCGGGTCCGTGATCGAGTACGTGAGCGTGAAGGTGGGCTTTCCCGGCGGGCGGAAGGTCAGCGCGCGGGTGGGCGAGCACGTCGTCTTCACCGATCAGCCGCGGTCGAAGGGAGGGCGGGGCGAGGCGCCCTCGCCTTATTCGCTCTTCCTCGCCTCCATCTCCACCTGCATCGGCTACTACGCCCTGGCCTTCTGCCTGAGCCGCGACATGCCGACGGAGGGCCTGGCGGTCGAGGGCGTCTTCCGCTCGGAGAACGGTACCCTGGTCGGTGCCGAATTTCGCATCCGACCGCCCCACGGCTTTCCGGAGAAGTACCGCGACGCCCTTCTTCGCTCGGTCGATCGCTGTTCGGTGAAGAGGTCGATCCTGGCCCGGCCGGACGTTCGCATCCAGCTGGAGCCGGCGGTCGAGGAGGTGAGCTACTTCGCTTGAGAGCCGGCCCGCGCGCGGCGGTCGGACCGACGAACTCCCGATTCAGAGCGCAGGGCTGTGGGTGACGATCGACGCTTCCCGCGCCGCCCGGGCGGCCGTGGCCTCCACCTCGCAGCGACTTCGGGCCTCCTCGTCGCCGAGCTTGGCGTTCACCTCGGCCAGCAGGCTCCAGGCATCGGCGCAGTTCGGCGAGACCGTGGTCACCGCCTCGAGCAGCCTTCGGGCGCCGGCCAGGTCACCCTGCATGACCAGGTGCCGTGCCATCGCCAGGTGCGTCGACTCGTCCGCCTCGTCGTTGGCGGCCAGAAGCGCGTGCAGCCGCGGGATCGAAGGGTCTTGCGGCGCCAGCGACTCCACCCGCTCGCGTAGGCGCCGGGCCACGATCGTGAAGGAGAGGCGGTATTCCGGCGCGAGCGGGTCCTGGTCGATGGCCTCGAGCGCCATCCGGAAGGCCTCCTCCACCTCCCCCAGGTTGTCGAGCGCCACGCAAAGTCGCCACGCGATCCGCGCGTAGGGGAGGCCGAGCCGACGCGCCGTCGCCCGGCCGTTCTGCAGGCGGTCGCGCGCCTCCGCCCAATTCCCCTCACGGGCCAGATCGTCCGCCTGGGCCAGAGCGCCGACGAGATCCTTTAGCTCCCGGTCGAGTCGAACCTTCATCGCCCACCTCCCTCAGGCCTTCGCCACCCGGGGCGGAGAGAGGACGAAAGCCGGCAGCTCCGGGGCCTCGCTTTCCACTCGCTCCCGGCCTCCGAGCGCGATGTGGAGCCGCCATACCTCCGGATGCTCCGGGTGAAGCACGGTGAGCGCATCCGCCAGCTTGCGGGCCTCGTCGAGCTTCTCGGTCGCGGTCAGGTGCCGGACCATCGCCAGGTGGGTTTCCACGGTGGCCTCGCCCTCGCGCGCCAGGATGGCGTGGTAGCGCGGGATTCGCGGGTCGTCGGGCGGCAGGTCCTTCGCCTCGATCACCTCCCGCATCCTCTGCATGAGCGTCTGGTGCGCCGCGTGAAATTGCGGGTTGAGTGGGTCCTGCGACAACGACTCCAGCAAGAGGTGGAAGGCGTCCTCCAGCCGGTCCTGTCGGAAATAGACGAAGGAGAGGAGATAGGCCGGCGTGGCGGTCCCCCAGCCCTCCTTGCGCGCGCCGTCCCGGACCTCGCGGAGCAGGTCGATCGCCTCCTCGAAATTTTCGGCCTCCAGCAGCGAATCGGCGCGGCGCTGCAGCTCGAGTAGTTCCTGTGCCTTCGCGGGGAGGTTCTTACGCATGTGCGTCCCTCGGGATGGGCGAGAGATCGACGCGCCCTCGCGGCAGCCTCTTGCAGCTTGGGCCGCGGGGCTCCGCCGGCGGACGCCGCATTCTTAGCAGGTTTGCCGGGGCCGCGCCGGTCGGCGGCGCCAACGTAAGGCGGAACTCGCTGCTTGCAACGGCCGCGCCCACCTTCCATCCGGCGATCGACCGATGGGGCGCGCTTTCGCCTCGTGATGGCTACCAGTCGCACGGTCGCCGCATCGGCGTTCCCCGGTGCCCCCGGAATTTCTCGGCCTCGTCCCCTTGGGCTATCCTCGCTTTAACGAGCCGAATATCGCTCTGGGGACCGAGACCTTCGGCGTGGAGGGCAACATGACGAGGCGATTCGGTCATCGAATTCTGCTCGCGTTCGCGACCGCGTGGCTCGCGAACTGCGGGCGATCCGCGGAAGGGGGAAACGAGTGTCGGACCGACGAGGACTGTCCCGCCCGGCACGTCTGTCTCGCCCTCGAGTACGGGAGCTATTGCGTCCGCGAGGTCGACGGCGAGCCCGGCGCGGGAGGCCAAGGCGGCGACGGCTCCGACCTCTACCCGGTCTCCACCACGGTGGAGCTCCAGCTCCTCGCCGATGCCGAGCTGATCGCCTATCTCGAGCGTCATGACCGCAGGATCGCCTCCATCGTCATCCGGCATGCGAATACCGATGGCGAGCGGGAAGTCTTGTTTCCACTCGTTCAGGACGAAACGTTTCCGCTGGGACCCTTGGAGATTCGCCTGCCGCTGAAATCCCGACAGGAGGAGCGCAGGCTGGAAGTGGCGGCGCGCGGCTCCCGCCGCGACGGAAGCCTCGCGCCCCTGGGCGAGGACGAGATCGTCGTGAAACTCTTTGCTCATCAGCGCCTGACGGCCGTCGCCACGCTTTCCCTCGTTCGCGATTTCGACTGGGACCTCGACGGCGACCCCGACCTCACCGACTGCGCACCCGCGGATCCGGAGGGCCATCACGGCGCCTACGACGTCTGCGACGGCGTGCGCCAGGCCTGTGGCTCGTCCTTTTGCTTCCTCCCCCTGGGAGAGGACGAGACCGTCGCGGATCTCTACTGCCGGGCCGAGGACCGCAAGTGCGTGGTCGCCATCGAGCGGCCAGGGGTGAACACGATTCGGCTCTACGAAACCGCCTTTCCTTTCTCCTGGAGGGACCTTTACAATCGAGACGCCAACGCGTTTGCCGTCGTTTCGGGGAGCGAAGACCCTCGCTATGTACGCGTAGGGGATAAAGCCATTTATCTGGTCGAAGTCTAGAACGATCAGTTGCGAGATGCTCGCACCAGCTCGAAGTACTTCCGTGGATCCGTGGCGGCCATGCAGAACGGGCCCATGACCACGGTGGTTGCGCCGCTTCGCGACGACTTCGGCGTCGCCGTGTGGGAAAGGAGCCAGGATTACCCGCCACCTTCACCCTTCGACTTCTCCCTCTTTCCCCGCTGCGATGCCGAGGGGAGCGAATGCACCTACGTCCTTCTGGACGAACTGCTGGGTGATCCGTCGTGGCGGGTCGGTCATTTGAGCATCGACCGATCCGAACCCTCTGGTATCCTCGACATCCTCTTCACGATCGAGGGCGATCCGAGGATCGGATCGCTCCAGGTAAAATGGGATGGGACCCGAGTTGCGTCCCTTCTCGAGCCACCTCCAGGCGCGGCGGTGAACCGCTTCTTCGCACCGCTTCGCAACGCCGGATACCTGTTCCTGAGCTATTTCGACCAGTCCTCGTCACCGCGGGCGACCGTGCTGCGGCGGACCGGCAGCTTCGCGAGCGACGTCTTCGTCCGGGATGTGCCGCTTCCGCCCGGTGCCTGCCCCTCCGCGATCGATCCGTTCCGCAGCGCCTACTGGCTCTGGATGGCCGACGACTGCACCGGCTCGCTGTGGGAGCTTCCTCTCGACCCGGAAGGCCTCCCCTCGCTCCAGGAGCCTGTGCAGCATCGGCTCGATCGCTGCGCCGAGCCCTTCGTCCTCTCGTCCCTTCCGCTCTCGGAGTACAGTCTCGCGGTCACCTTCGTGGGCTGCCGTGGCGAGAATCACATCCTCGTCTTCGGTCGTCTGTAGGATGCGGGCTCGGAGGCCCTCGACGTGCTCCTCGACTCGGCGCCGATCGAGTCGCTGCCGAGGGTACGCGTTCCCCGCAGCGGCGGGCAGGGTGCAGGGGGCCGATCGGCCCTGGTGACGCCGAACTCCGGGCGTGCTAGCTCTGCGCCGCGTCGGACCGGCGGGCGGAAATTTGGTTCCCGTCCGACCTGGGCTAAGCTTTTTGCTTCTCGTTTGGAGCTGGAGGGCACCCGGATGCGGCGTATCCCGTACCCCTGGCTGCTGGCCACGGCCCTGCTGTGCCTCGGTGGTGTGGGCTGCCTGAAGGATCTCGAGGACCTGTGCCAGACCGATGCCGACTGCCCGGAGGGAAAGCGCTGCGCCGACGTCGACGGCGTCAGGTACTGCGTCGGCGATTCGACCGGCGAGGCGGGGTCCGGCGGCACGGGAGGCTCCGGGGGGAGCGGAGGCACCGGAGGGGCCGGAGGGACCGGAGGGTCCGGCGGTCTTGAGCCCCACGAGGCCGTCGTCGACATCACCCTCGAGCCCTCCCCCGAGCTCGTCGAGTACCAGGAAAACTTCAACCGAGAGCTCGACAAGGTCGCCTTCATCTATATGACCGGCGGCGAGCAACGCCGTGTCGAGGTCGACCTCGCCAAGTCGACGAGCCTTCCCGCTCACCCGGTGGAGGCGCGCCTCCCCCTCGCCTCCGTGACCGAGACCTTGAACCTGAGCGTCGAAGTGCTGGCCCAGCGCCTCGAGGGCGGTCCCGCCGTGCTCGCCACCGGCCAGACCACCGCCGAGGTCTCCGCCCAGGCGAAGAAGACGGAGCTAACCGTCTCCCTCTCCCTCAACCCCGACTTCGACTGGGACCTCGACGGGGATCCCGACCTGCACGACTGCGAGCCCAACGACCCCAACGTCTTCCACGGCGCCGTGGACATCTGCGACGGCGTGCGCACAGCCTGCGAGGACTTCTGCTTCATCCCCTTCGAGGATGCCCACTTCGTCCGCGACCTCGCCTGCTCCACCGTCGAGCGCAAGTGCGCCGCCGTTCTTCAGGGTGGCGAGGGCGTTGTGCACATCTATGATCCCAGTACCCTTCCGGTGAAGGTTGAGTTACGCGAAGGAACGAGATGGATCCCACTGGGATTGGCTTGGAACGACGCAACTGGGGACTTGATGGTAGTTCACGCCGACAAGGCTGAATTTTTCTCGTCCACAGGGGAGAAGAAAGCTGGAGCGCTTGAATTCTCCAGCGACCTTGACGGTAAGTCTGCAATCTCTTCGGTTGGATCTTTCGCTGTCGTATCGGAAAGGGATAGAGCCGCAATTAGGGTTTTTAATCCTGCGCAAGTTGCCAGTTCAGGAAGCCTGAATACTTGCACATCGGGGACTAACCCAATTTGTGCGACAGTGGCGGTCGATGAGCTTCTTGCAGGAGGCCCGAGCGCCGGCCGCATCATTGATATTGCGCTGATCCATGAAGCCTCTGGAGATAATCCCCTTGTCTACTTGGCTGTCTCCGAAGAGACCAAGCTCGCTTTTTTGAGGTTCTCTGGATTGCAGCTGTCCGATCGCTCGGGTTGGCTTTCTGATATTGGTGCCACTACCATTCGGTCTGTTGCAAGGAAGGGAAGTAATCAAGTCCTAGTGTTTGGGGGCGAGGGGCCTGAAGACGCTTGGGCAGGATGGTTTGAGTCACGTTGGACTGCTGACGGTCACGACCCAATCGAACTCTTTCAACTACCGGGCGGTGCGTGTCCTGCCTACTTTGCCGTCAAACCTAGCAATGACGTGCTGCTTATGGCGGACGACTGTACGCCCGCGATTTGGGAGATTCCCCTCGATCAGGACGGAGTACCCATGGGCGAGGGGTTCGTCAAGCACGAGCTGAGGGACTGCGTGCCCGTCCTGCTCTCGTCAGTGCCGAAGGCGGGGGAGGAGGAGGCCGCCACCTTCGTGGGCTGCAAAGACCGGAACCACATCCTGGTTCTAGGTCGGCACTAGTGGTGTTTCTCGGGGTTGGAGCCCCGTGTGAGTGAATCTGTCGCAGGCTGGCGCCACAGGCGGTCGCCAGGGCGAGCTTTTCGTGGGCCGTTTCTGCGCGGGAATGTTGCTGTACGTCGGGAGCTTGGAATCGGCTGAAGCTCCTGAAGCCTCTCGCGCGGCGGAATGGATGCGGGGCTCGGTAGGCACGCCGAGGATGAGAGCGACGATGCGCTCCTCGAGCGGGCGCAGCAGCGGTACGTCAGCAAAGAGGCTCCGCAGGTCGCCGGGGTTGAGCGAGCGAAGAAGCTCCGGTGAGTTGCCCAGGTCGCTGATGCTCCACGGTCGGCGGCTGCGCCTCGACCGTCGCCCTGCGGTCCGAATTCGGTGGCGTGAGGGCGCGAGCGGCCGCAAGGGCCGAGCCGAATTTTGGCTCCCAGCCCATCTGGACTAAGCTCTTGCCTCTGTTGGAGGTGGAGGGCACTGCATGCGGCGTCCCCCGTACCCCTGGCTTTGCGCCGTGGCCCTGCTGGGCCTCGCCGGCCCGAGCTGCGTAGAGGACCGCGCGGACCTCTGCCAGACCGATGCCGACTGTCCGGAAGGTAAGCGCTGTGCCGAGGTCGAAGGCGTCAAGTACTGCGTCGGCGACGCGAGCGGCGGCGCCGGCGGAGGCGGCTCGGGCGGCGGCACCGGGGGGACCGGGGGCAGCGGAGGAACCGGAGGCTCCGGCGGCTCGGGCGGTAGAGGCGGCGTCGAACGCCACGAGGCCGTCGTGGAGGTGACCCTGACGCCTTCCACCGAGCTCGTCGAGTACCTGGACCGCTTCGGCAGGCAACTCCAGCAGCTGGTCTTCACCTACGCGAGCGGCGGCGAGCCTCGCCGCGTCGAGGTCGATCTCGACAAGTCGACGAGCTTGCCCGCTGGACCGGTGGAGGCGCGCCTTCCTCTGACCTCCGAGACCGACACCCTGAACCTGCGGGTCGAGGTCTTCGCTCAACGCCTCGAGGGCGGACCCGCAACCCTCGCCACCGGCCAGACCACCGCCGAGGTCTCCGGCCAGGCGAAGAAGACGGAGCTAACCATCTCCCTCTCCCTCAACCCCGACTTCGACTGGGACCTCGACGGGGATCCCGACCTGCACGACTGCGAGCCCGACGACCCCAACGTCTTCCACGGCGCCGTGGACATCTGCGACGGCGTGCGCACGGCCTGCGAGGACTTCTGCTTCATCCCCCTCGAGGATGCCCACTTCGTCCGCGACCTCGCCTGCTCCACCGTCGAGCGCAAGTGCGCCGCCGTCATCGAGGGTCCCTCCTCCAGCGTCGTCCGCATCTACGACCCGACCTTCCCGTCCACGCCCGTGGAGGTGGAGGGCATTTCCGAGGCCCGCGGCGTCGCGTGGAACACCTTCTTGAGTGCAACTCATTTGATGATCGCGGAACCCAAGCTTCTCGCATTCGCAAAGCCTGATGGAAAACTTGCCACAGGGCAGATTGGCACAACGGTCGAAATTTCTGGCCGACTGCACGCTTCCATCCAGGGGAACATTGCGGTTGTCCCCGCGCTCGACCTGCCCTCGATCGTTGTGTTCGATCCGAGCTTGGCGCCTGCGAGGACGGGAAAAGTGAGTTGCGGCGGTACTGGGAGCGCATGTAGTACGATTGCGCTTCTGAATTACATCAAGAGCGGGGACGGCGAACCTCTGAACCCGAGCGACTTAAACGTGGTCCGAGCTGAGGCTTTTCGTCTTGATTTACTTGGCGATATCGCCGTTCACTTGCAGTTCCGTGACTTCGACAAGATTGGCTTCTTGCAGTTGAGTGGGGCGCGTGTTGTTCAGGAGTCAGGGCTGTTAAATGTTTTGGGCGAAAGGCGAGTGCCGCGTCTTCTCGCGTCTTTCGGTGGCGATGAGTGGTTGTTCGTTGCTTCCGATGCGCTGCACGCTGCCTGGCTCCAAAAAGGAATCGACATGAGTAGCCACGGTTCGCCGAAGCCAATCGGTCTTCCAGATTCGGCTTGTGCGGCGTCGCTCGATTCGCAGCGGAGTGGGAAGTATCTTCTCTTGGCCGACGACTGCAACGGCTCGTTGTGGGAGCTGCCGCTGGACGAGGAGGGGCGGCCAACGGAGACGGAGCAGTTCGTGCAGCACCCGCTCGGTGAGCATTGCAACGAGCCGTTCATCCTGGCCTCGCTGCCCGAGGCGGATGGGGAGCCCGGCGTGACGTTCGTGGGTTGCAGGGGGAAGAATCACATCCTCGTGCTCGACCGCTCCTGACGAGAATCGCTCGTGGGGGGACCGGCATTTTCGGCGTGCGGAGGGCATCGTGATGGGTCGAGTGGACCATCGAGTACTTCTGGCGCTTTCGGCCGTGCTTGTCGTGAACTGCGGCCGCTCAGAGGAGGGGGGCAACACCTGCCAGTCCAACGAAGACTGTCCGGACCGACACATCTGCGTGGCACTGGAGTACGGGAGCTATTGCGTCCGGCAGGATGGCCACGGCGAGGGCGGCGTAGGGGGCGATGGCGGAAGCGGTGGGCTCGGCGGAACGGAAGGAAACCTGGAGCCGCTCTTCGCGATGGTCGATCTGCAGCTCCTCGCGGACGATGAGCTAGCCGCGTATCTCGACGCGCACGGGCGCAAGGTCGACGCGGTCGTCGTTCGTCACGCGACGTCTGCGGGCGAGCGGGAGATCGTCGTTCCGCTGGCCGAGCCGACGACCATCCCCCTGGGGCCGGTGGAGGTTCGTCTTCCTCTGCATTCGCGCGTGGAGGAACAGCGGCTGCAGCTAGAGGCGCGGGGCGTCCGGAGCGACGAAAGCCTGGCGCCTCTTGCGATCGGTGAGGTGGACGTGAAGCTCGAGGCCTACAGGCGCCTCACGGCGGTCGCCGTGCTCTCGTTCGTTCCCGAATTCGACTGGGACACCGACGGTGATCCCGACCTCTCCGATTGCGGACCGGACGATCCGGCGGTCCACCATGGGGCCTACGACATCTGCGACGGCGAGCGACAGGCCTGCGGCCAGTCCTTCTGCTACATCCCCTTGGGAGCCGGCGAGACCGTGCTCGACCTCGATTGCGGCACCATCGAGCGCACGTGTGCCGTGGCGATTCAGGGGCCCGAGCGGAAATTCCTCCGCGTCTATTCGAGCGGCACTCCGGGCCTGTTGACGGAGGTTCGTTACAAGGCCGACTGGGTTGGCCTCACGGCGAATCCCCTGGGCGACAAGGACTATTTCGTGGTGATCAGTTCGCAATGGATCGACTGGTTCGATGCAAGTGGAACCTTCGTCAACTATTCCAGCCGAAACGTACCTGCCGGGCTGTCCGGGGTGGTCGCGGCCTTCGACGCAGGCAGCATGCCGAAGGTGGTTGCCGGGTTGCGGGACCGGGTGGGCATCGTCCTCCTCGAGCCTCAAAGGCTCGATTTCATGAATGAGTGTGACACAGAGGGAAGCGACTGCAGGACGTACCTCCTCGAGGATCTACTGTACGAGGCAGACGGCGACCGGCCACGACGGATCACGGATCTGGCCGTGTTTCGGTCCGGCCCGCCGGAAGTCCTCGAGATGTACTTCACAGTCACGGACGAACCGCGAATCGGGTTGCTACGGCTAAGCTCCCGCCGCGACTACGGGGTCGCCTTGCTCGAGCCCCCGCCGGGCGCGGTCGCCAACCGGTTCCTCGAGCCCCTCCGCAATCCCGAATACGTTTTCGTGAGCTACCTCGACGAATCGTCGTCCCCGCGAGCGGCGGTGCTCCGGCGGACCGGCACCTTCGGGCACGTTGCCTACGAGCGACAGGTGCTCCTCCCGCCCGGTGCCTGCCCGTCTGCGATCGACCCGGGTCGCAGCATGTTCTCCCTGTGGATGGCGGACGACTGCACCGGCTCCCTCTGGGAGCTTCCTCTCGACGCGCAAGGTCTCCCGTCGTCCGGAAAGCCCGTCCAGCACCAGCTCGAACGCTGCGCCGAGCCCTTCGTCATGGCGTCCGTCCCGGTCTCGGTGGACGGATCGGCAGCGACTTTCGTCGGCTGCCGCGGCGAGAACCACATCCTCGTCCTCGGCCGCTCCTGAGGGGCTCCCGCAGTCGAAGGTACCCGTCGCGCGCGCGACCGGTGCCCGGGAATGTCGGGGGTGCGTGCGATGCTCGTCATCGAGGCGGGGGGACCGGGATGGGCCCGGTCGCCCGTCCGAAGGGAGGAAAATCGATGACGCGGCAGACGGCTCCTTCTTACCTTGCGACTGGTGCCTCTCCCGAGGCGCTGGCGTCGTTTTTCCGGGCGACGGCCGAGCTCTTCCGAGCCGCGCCCTGGGACGCCTTCCCCGAGGGTACGTTCGTGGCTGCGGTGACCGTCGAGGCGCTCGGAATCCGAGATCGGGTGCTCGGCTTGACGGGCGACGGGGACCGCGGCCCTGGTTGGGCGCTCTTCGACAGCCGCGAGGGATTCGAGACGGTGCTCGAGCTCGCCAACGGCGGCCCCGAGGGAGAACCCACGCTGCCGCCTCACCTCGTCCTGTCTTTCGAGCGCGGCGCCGAAATCTCGCCGCAGGCGCGCAGGGAGGTGGCGCAGCACGGGTGGGAGGTCGCAGGCCCGCGGGCCTATCCGTCCGCATGGGTGGTTGACGGGAAGGGGAACTATCGACCGCCGTCCGAGGACGAGTTTCTCCTAGCCGAGGCGATCTCGCGGCTCCTCGTCGAGGCGCCCGCGTACCGCGAGGAACTCGAGCGCGCCTGGTTCGGATTGAGGCCATTCTCCCGCACCTTCTCCGTCGCGACGCACCGGGGCCGGATGGAGGTCCTGGTCGAGGTGCGCGACCTCTTTTTCGCACCGGACTCGTTGCTCCTCTCCGACGACTTTCCGGTGGAAATCTCCTTCGACGAAGAGGACGACTGCCCCTGGTGCGCGCTCGCCGCTCATTACGAACGCCTCCGGTCGAAGAAGAAGGAAGCAGCGAAGGCGAAGAGAAAGGCCGCCCGGAAGGCGCGAAAGCAGAACCCCAGCCGCTGACAGGCCACCGCGCGGGCGCTCGCCCCCCAGGCCGTCGCTCACCCTCGGCGTTTCCGATCCCGCGAGAGACGGACGGGGACGATGGGATTGAAGAGGTAGGCCGCCGGCCCGTAGACCCACGGCCACCCCTGGCGCTTTTCGATGATGGCCCGGTAGGTCAGGTACCGAAGAAGGTGCAGCAAACGATCTGGAGCAGCCCGTAGTAGGCAAGAGGGTTGTCGTCGCGCAGCGCCAGTAGCAGCAGCGCTGCGACGACGACGCTGGGAATCGCTCCGATGCGCATCGGCACGTCCTCCTGCCCAAGGGGACACGGGAGGGCCGCCGGGCCTTTCAGTCGCGCGCGGAACCCGCCGACCGGGGCTCGAGGGATGGCGTCCTCGATCTCCGGAAGTCCTGCGCAGGTGCCCGAGACTCGCCACGTCCGACGTCGGGGGAACGGGTGCCCGCGCTCGGAGAGCACGGGGCCAGGGAGACGGCCACGAGCAAGAATTTTCGACCCGGTGGATCGTCTGGCCTCGGCGAGACGGGATGCCGACGGAGGTGAGAATCGAACATGGTTCCGGGAAAAGGTAGGCGAGAGGCGGGAGTTGTGGTGGGCGTTGCAGCGGTGACGGCGGCGTGGCTGACCGCCTGCACCTCGTTGCGCATGTCGGTGCCCGCCGACGTGGAAGCCGAGAGCGAGGTGTACGAGGCCACCGACCGAAGCTCCGCCTCTGGCCTGTTGGTGGACGAATCCTTCCGCATTGGTCCCTTCGCCGTCCAGGATGTCGACCGGAATGGGACGACGGGCCGGGAATCCTCCCGCGGCGTGCGGATTGGCGACGAGTATTTTTGGAGGGTCGGCAAGGAAGCTCTTCGCGCCGGATACACTTTCCACCTCGTCGAGGGCGCGGAGAAGCTGGAAGCCGAATGCCGCTCCTTTACCGATCGTGAGAAGGTGACCCACTTCGGCCTGGAATCGATCGACGAGATGGTCAACCTGCGCTGCGCCTGTCAGGGATCCGAGCGGACCGCCACCCTCGACCTTCGCCTCACGGGCCGCAATCCTTCCGGCACCGTAGGCCTCGCTGGCCAGACCTTCGAGGTGAGTGCCGTCTGGGCCGTGAACGGCGCGGTGCCCCATGTCGATCCTGTCGGCTTCCGCGTCGATGGCGCCGAAGGCCCCGCGGGTGCGGTCGACACCCTTCACCCTGGCCGAATCTGGCTCTCCAAGAGGCTTGGCTCCGCTGAGCGCCGCGACCTCGCCTGCCTCCTGGCCGGCGTGCTGCTGTACGTGGAGAAGAAGTAGCGGAGCCGAGAGCACGGAGCCGTGGATGGCTCTGCCCGACAGAAGAAGGGAGCCGGGTGATCCCGGCTCCCCGTACTCTCCGTCGCGGCCATCCAGAGGGCAACCGACTTCACCGCCGCCTACGCTGAAGGCTGCTCTGGCCGGAGTGCCTGCGTGGATTTTCTCCGCGTGCACCGAAGGAGATGCCGAGCGGGAACATGAGGGGGAACGGAGAAACGGGCTTGCTCGAGCCCCGTTCGGCGGCCGAGCGACCACTCGAGCCACGTAGGGGCTTTCGGCCCATCGCCACGGCGCGCCAGCGCGTGCGGCCCCGTCGTCGTGCCGGCGAGCTGAGCACCTGGTCCGAAGGCCGGAGCGCGAGAGGGCATCGAGAGGGAGGGCTCAATCTCCTCCGCCTGGACGACGTCCTGGTCCAAGCTCTCCGCAGGTGCTCGAGACCAGGCTAGCCGGTAACCCCGACATTCGAGGTCCAATCGCGCGCCTCGGCCGTCACGTTCCGAGAGACGGGGCCGCTCGAGGCCAAGTTTCGCCAGGATCCGCCGTGGCCCGACCGGTGCTCGCGCTACCGGGCTTCCGGCCGGGCCGACGCGTCGCCGAAATGTTTCAGAACGCCATGCCGAGCTGGATCGCGAGGTTGCGCGACCGAACTTCGACCGGGAACTGCTTGACTGGATCGATGAGCCCCCACTGGTAGCGCACGCCGAGAAGGAGACCCGTCGACCCCATCGGGAAGGCGATGCCGGCGCCGAGCAAGGCGCATGGCTCGGGCGACTCGAGGTACTCGGTGACGTCCTCGGAGTAAGAGTCGTATAAGTAGCCGTCCGTGTAGTAGCCGTCGAGCT
>Ga0207872_100039_pt1 | contig 118679 bp, 109 predicted proteins | sample Passage260B_FD_187372 | JGI IMG/M metagenome (GOLD analysis project Ga0207872, IMG submission 187372) | Cellulose adapted compost microbial communities from Newby Island Compost Facility, Milpitas, CA, USA - Passage2 60B (SPAdes) (version 2) ...
TTACCTGGCATTTCGTTAACTCTTCGGAACCGCCTGGTGCGGACCCGCATGCCAGGTGGTGTGAGAGGACGGGGGCTAGCCGCCCCCTTCTACTCGATTATCGCTTCTATCATGTGCATAAAAAGGATTCAACCATAGTATGTATGGGTGATAGATTGATATTCCGCCATGAAAATGGCCGCGAAAGCGCTGGCGCTGCATCTTTTCCGCTTCATCAAGGCTCAGGGGACGACGGCAATCCGATTCCCGAACCGGCGAATCCGGGCGGGGCGCATTTTCCGGAGGATGCGGCTCAGGGAACGTCCGCCGCCCGGGTTCAGGCGGACGCCGGGCCGACCTGTGACGAACCGGCCGCATGAATCCGATCGGAAGGGCAAGTGAAGTTGCCGCGTGACGATGGCCGTTTCGCGTCCGGCACCCGGCGACAGGCGACCGGCGACCGGCGACCGGCGGCACGGCCGCACGGGCGTGAAGCCGCTCCGAAGCCGACCGGGGTGCCGGGTGCGTCAGAACCAATCCCATGAACCGAGGTGTGTCCGTCAATGTGGACAAAGTGGACGAGATACGGGTTGTCTCTGGCCGGTTTGATTTTTTCGATCATTCTCGTGATCGCCGGATTCCGCTGTCTGGACAACAGCGCGGTTTGGGGAATGAAAGACATGCTTGCGGCTTTGAGCCGATATCAGCACGTCAACATCAACACGGCGGATCTCGCGGACAACTTGCTCGAGTCATCCGTCCGGACCTATAACATCAAAGGCATTTTGCTGGTCGCGCTCGGCGCGGGACTGTTGTTCGCTTCCATTCCGTCACGGTTTTTGCGCAATAAAAATCGTGCAGGCTCCTGATATCAGGATGATTCCGGACTGTCCGGAATCGTCCCGGTTCGCGGGGGCGGCTGCGTCCCTTCCATTTTTTCTTTGACGGAGGCGGCCGGCCCGACCGGCAGAATGATGCGAAACACGTTGCGGACATAAGGCTCCGAGGAAACCTCAAGGACGCCTCCGTGCCGCCGGACGATGGCGTCCGCCAGCGTGAGTCCCACCCCGAGCCCGTCGCTGGGGCGGCCGCGGTCGACCCGGTAAAACGGTTCGAAAATGCGTTCCGTTTCGTGCGGCGGGATCCCTTTGCCCCGGTCCTCGATCTCGATCAGGACCCGGTCTCCTTCCGGGATCAGCCGGACCCCCAGGTATTTGCCGCCGCCTCCGTGCAAGATCGCGTTGTCGATCAGATTGCGGACGGCCTGCGACAGTCCGTCGTGATCGAAGGCGGCCGGAACGGGCTTCGACGGCAGATCGAGGTGCCATTCCATGCCCTTGTCCTGCAGGATCAGCACATAATCGGCCATGATCGTTTGCAGAAGGAAATCGAGATGGCCTTCACGCAAGATTTTGCTTTCCAGTTCATGCTTGGCGCTGAGCAGGATCACCGGCATTTTCATCTTCGCCTGTCGAATCTCCCGGAGCACCTTGAAACCGTCCATTTCGTCCATCAGAATGTCCAGGATGACCAGGTCGAAAGGGTATTGGTGAAGCAGATTCAGCGCTTCTCTTCCGGAAGCGGCTTTGGACACGCGCATGCCGAATTCCGCCAGGTGCAATTCCAACAGATCCAACAGTTCCCGCTCGTTGTCCACCACGAGAATGCGGGTCATGTCGTCTTTCACCCGGAAAAAACCATTTCTTCAAACCTCGTATCCAGTATATCATAACTTCCTGATTTCCCCTTTCCAACAATTCCCTAATGAAAAGCGGCCGCGCCATGGATTACGATGGTAGTAACAATGGGAAAGGGAGGAAACCGCCATGAACGTCCTGAAAAAAGCCGTATCGTCCGTGCTGGTCCTCATGGTCGCGTTTGCGGCGTGGGCCCTTCCGGCTCCTCCGGCGGACGCGGCCGCGGTGGAAGCCAAAGTGATCTACGGCGTCAACTTCCGGGCCGGGCCAAGTACCTCAGCAAGCATCTACCGAATGCTGAAAAAAGGCGAAACGGTGCAGGTTCTGGAGCAGGTCAACGCCTACTGGCTCAAGGTCGTCGACCAAAACGGAAAAGTCGGATACATATCCTCAAGTTCCAAATACACCACATACCAGAGCGGCGCCGGAAGCGGAAGTTCGGGAAGCGGGAGCCAAAGCGCCGGAACCTTGGCCGACAGGATCATCGCCACCGCGAAGAGTCTCATGGGCAAAGTCACTTACCAATACGGGGTGCGCAACACGAGCAAGCTCATTTTCGACTGTTCGTCCTTCGTGGAATATGTGTTCGAGCAAAACGGCGTTCCGCTCCCCTGGGGCACCCGATACCTGCAAAACGAAGGCAAGGCCGTCTCTTACGGCAATCTGCAAAAAGGCGATCTCGTGCTGTTCGCCACAGGCTCATCCGGCATCAATCACGTCGGCATCTACATAGGCAACGGAGAATTCATTCACAATATCCCTTCGAAGAACGGCGTCGCCATCAACAACCTGAGCACCGGGTACTGGAAGGACAAGTTCGTCACCGCCCGCCGCGTGCTGTGATGCCGCGTTCCCGCCCGGGGACGGTCCGGGTTGCGGAGATCGCGCCGTATGGCGGCGGGTCGATCCGCTCTCGTCACAGGCTGTTTTCGCGACGCTCCCGCGCCCGGGCCGTCCCGTTCTCACGGCGCGGCTGCACGCGGGAGCTTGTCTTCGGTCCATCCCGCCGCGGGTGGCGGGTTTCGTGTGATCTGGTCAACCGGAATTTCCGGTTGGCCTTTTTTTACGCCCATGTTGCGATGGCGGAAGCCGGGAGATCGAGGCTGGCTTTGGGGCAAAGATCCCGTCAATTCGGTTGGTTTCTTTTTGTCCCGATTGATCGCGGAACGGGATGATATTGTTCACAATAATGTTATATAAAAAATTAATTTTTTATTTAATTGTATTGCAAACAAAATAAATGTTATATATAATAATCACCGCAGACGGAAATTATAAAACAATTCTTGCATGACGGTCGTTGACGGGGAGGGAGATGCATGGGCAACATCGCGCGGGGAACCGGAGAAGATCTGGAGCGGATGCGACTGGCGCCGGAGCGCGGCGGTTTCGCCGGACGGGACGCCGTGTTCCAGGACGGGCTGATCCACCCCGAATATGATCTGTATCCGTTGGCTCCCTTCCATATGGTCTTGTACTACTCGATGTTCACCGAAATCGAAGTGGAGTGAACCGGCCCGCTTCTCCCGGCGGCGCCGGGTCCGGATCCCCCACACCCGAACGTTCCGCACTCGACAACCTTCGTGAAACGGCATGCGGGCAGGCATTCTGTTTTTTGTTGGCGAAATGTAGGTTATAATTGGTGCAACAAGGAAAAAAACGTTCGGGTGAGGGTTGCCATGGCCATGGACCGGGACAGCGCGGATTACAAGACCAAATACGAGCAGGTCGCCCAGTACATCCGCTCGCTCGGCGTCGGCACGAAGATTTCGGTGCGGGAGATTGCAAGGGATTTCAACATCAGCGAAGGCACCGCCTACCGCGCCATCAAGGAAGCGGAGAACCAGGGACTGGTCAGCACGAGAAGGCGGATCGGCACGATCCGGGTCGAGAAGAAGGAAGTGCGCCAGTTCGACAGGCTGACGTTCTCCGAGATCGTGGACATCGTCGAGGGATCGGTGCTCGCCGGAGCGGAGGGCCTTGAGAAAACCCTGAACAAGTTTGTCATCGGGGCCATGCAGCTGGAGGACATGATGAAATACGTCGAGCCCGGGTGCCTCCTCATCGTCGGCAACCGCGTGCAGGCGCACCTGGGCGCAGTCGGGCGGGGCGCCGGCATCCTCATCACCGGCGGTTTCGACACCACCCCGGAGGTCAAGGAACTGGCGGACGAGCTGAAGCTGCCCGTCATCAGCAGCCCCTATGACACCTTCACCGTCGCCACGCTGATCAACCGCGCCATCGAGGCCCGGCTGATCAAGAAAAAAATCATGCTGGTCGGGGACATCCTCCGCAGGAACGTCGAAGTCTACTCGCTCAAGGAAACGAACACCATCAGGGACATGCTGAAACTCATGGAGCAGACCGGCCATACCCGGTATCCCGTGCTGGACGAGAAGGGCAGGCCGGTCGGCGTCATCACCGCCAAGGACATCATCGGCGCCAAGACCGGCCAGCCCGTCGGGCAGTTCATGACCCGCAACCCCATCGTCATCCGTCCCGACGTGTCGGTGTCGTCGGCGGGGCACAAGATGCTCTGGGAAGGCATCGAGCTGTTGCCGGTCGTGGATACGGACGGGAAAATGATCGGCATCATCAGCCGCAAAGACGTGCTGAAGGCGATGCAGGATTTCCATCGCCAGCCGCAGATCGGCGAGACCTTCGAGGTGCAGATCTGGTCGGGATTCGAAGGGGTGCGGGACGAACAGGGAAGGCTGGTGTTCCGCGGCAGCGTGACGCCCCAGATGATGAACGACGAAGGCACGGCCTCGGAAGGCATCCTCGCCACGCTGATCAACCGCGCCGCCTACCGGACGGTGCTGGAGCACAAGAAAGGCGACCTGATCGTGGACAGTTCTTCCCATTATTATCTGATTCCGCTGCAAATCGACGACGAGATCGAAATCGTGCCCAATGTGATCGAGCTGAGCCGACGTTTCTGCAAGATCGAGGTCAGCGTCATGTGCAAGGGCGCCTGCGCGGTCCGCTCGATGATCACCGCGCGCATCCTGTGACGCGGTCGCCGCCTGGAGCCGCGGCCGCATCGTCCCGGCGAACTTCTCCGAACGGCAAACGGACATACAGCCCGCCGCGTGACGCGGGACTGTATGTCCGTCTCATTTGCGCGTAAGGGTTGCGGGATCGTTTTGCCGCTCCGTTAGCCGTCAGGATCACAGCGTCGCCGATTCGCCCGGTTTCAGCGCGATCCCCTGAATGCCGCGTTCGCCGAGCATGCGGACGAACCGGTCCGCGTCCTGCCGGATCGGCGGGAATGTGTTGTAATGGATGGGCACGACCCGCTTGGCCTTCAGCCATTCGGCCGCCGTCACCGCGTCCTCCGGTCCCATCGTGAACAGGTCGCCGATCGGCAGGAACGCGAGATCGATGCTGTACCTTTCCCCGATGATCTTCATGTCGGAGAACAGGCTGGTGTCCCCCGCGTGATAGATGGTCAGGCCGTCCCAGTGGATGAGGAACCCTGCCGGCATGCCCGCGTAGATGATGTTCTGGTCCTGCACGATGATGCCCGAGCTGTGGAAAGCCTGGATCATCCGGACGTCGGCGAAGCCGACCGACGCCTTGCCTCCCATGTTCATCCCCAGCACGTTGCAGCCTTGCCAGCTCATGTAGGTGGCGAGCTCGTATATCGCGACCACCAGGGCGTTGTTCCGCTTGGCGATGTCGGCGGCGTCCGCGATGTGGTCCGAGTGGGCGTGCGTCAGGAGCACGACCTGCGCCCTGATGTTTTCCGGCTTGGTGACGGCTGCCGGGTTGCCCGTCAGGTAGGGGTCGATGACAATCGAATTTCCGCCGCTCGTCAATTGCACGCAGGAATGGCCATGGTACTCGATTTTCACGTGCAGCAACCTCCTTGTCTCATGGGGATTCCTTATCATTATATCGCATTTGGAACCGCTTAATCGCGTATGGAAGATTGCAAGAATGGAAAAAAGTGCATTGGACGCAGCAAGACATGCGGGTTTTCGGAAGGAGTGGGGAAGGCATGTGGGTGACCGTTGTCGCGTGGGCGGGAATCGCCGTGCTCGCGGCGCTGGCCGGCCTGGTCTGGCTGGCGGCGGTCAAGGCGCAGACGCCGCGGCGCGTGCCCAATACGGAGCAGCCCCCGGTGCCGTTCGAGGAAGTGGAGTGGACAAGCGGCGGCGCCGTCATCCGGGGGTGGTGGATGCCGCGGGGAACCGGTTCCGGCGCCGGACCTGATACCGCCGCTTCGGATGCGGAAGGTTCCGCCCGCGCGCCGGAAACCGCCCGTCCCGGTTCTGCCGGCCCGTCGCGGGCCTGCCGGTCTTCCTCCGACGCGGAAGCCGCCCGCTCCGGTTTTTCCGATCCGTCGTCGGTTCGCCCGTTTGCTTTCGACGCAAGTTCTCCCCGCCCGGGTTCTTCCGGTCCGACTTCAGCCCGTCCGGCGGTGGTGGTGGCGCACGGTTGGGGCTCCAACCGCACCCGGATGCTTCGCTATGCCGTTCCGCTCCATGCCGCGGGCTACTCCGTCCTGGTCTACGACGCCCGCGGACACGGGGACAGCGGCGCGATCCGGGCGCCCAACGGCCTCCAGTTCCGCGACGACCTGATTTCCGCCCTCGAGTGGCTGCGGCGTCAGCCCGGCGTAGACGGAGGCAGGATCGGCGTGCTCGGCCATTCGCTGGGGGGCTTCGCGGGGGTGCTGGCGCTGGAGGCAAACGCGCCCATCGCCGCCTTGGTCACCGACGCAATGCCGGTGCGTTTCGAGACCATGGTGGAGGCGGAGCTCAGACGCCGGCGGCTGCCGAAACATCCGCTCCGGTGGCTGATCATGCGGATCTTCGCGCTGCGCAGCCGCATTCCGTGGGAAACGATCCGGCGCGCCGATCCCGTGCGGGTGCTGGCCGAAAACCGCGCCGGCCGCCGGGTTCCCACCCTGCACGTGCATTCGATCCGGGACAATTTCATTCCGCATGCGGAACTTGAGCTCATTCTGGACGGCGTTCCGGACGCCGCGCATCTGCTGGTGGACACGGAGGGGCACAGCCGCTCGAACCAGGACCCCAGGTTCTGGCCGACGGTGCTGGGATTTTTCCGGAAGCATCTGGGCGATACGGACGTGCCGCCGGAGAACCTTCAGGGGCAAATGCGGGTGCCATCCTCCGGAACCTCCGGATAGACGGGCGGCGCGTCACCCGCTGCTTGCGGGGACGCGCCGCTTTTGCTTTGCCGGTCATTCTTCCCGTTTTTTCTCCTGCTGGCGGGCGCGCGTCATCTGCTGCCACACCGTTCCGGCGGCTTCTTCGCCGCTCTTGATGCGCGCGATGGCCATTTCCGCCTGCAGGCGCACCTCGAATTCCGGTTCGCCCGCGGCGAGCCGCTCCAGGGCGGGGATGGCGGACTCGTCCCCGACCTCGTACATGAAGCGGGCCGCCCGCCAGCGGACAAGCTTGTTCGGATCGGACAGCGCTTCGGTCATCGGTCCGATGGCGGCCGGATCGCCCAGGTCGGACAGCGTGTCGCCGGCCGTTCGTCTCACGGCGGGAGACGGATCGCGCAGGGCGGTGAACAGATGCGGCAGCGCCTCCGGCGAGCGGAGATCGCCGAGCAGCACGACGGCCATGCGGCGTACCGACGCGTGGGGGTCGGTGACCGCCCTGGCGAGCAGCGGCAGATGCTCCGGCTCCGCCTTCAGCCGGGACAGCGCGTTGTAACGCACCTGCCAGTCCGGCGATTCCATTGCCCGTTCCGCTTCCTCCAGCGTCGGCGGCGCCGGCGGTTCCGGAGGCGGCGGTTCGGGGCCGGCGGCCTTCGCTCGTTCCACCAGTTCGCGAAGACGGCTTTCCGGGTAGGACGCGTCCAGCTCCTGGATCACTTCCTGCAGGATTTCCCGCGGCTCGCCGTACCGCACGCCGAGCTCTTCCAGCTTGCGTTCCCGGATCATCGTCGCGCCCGCCGCCTCGCGCACCGCCCGCTCGAACCGCTCAGGCATGGCCGCGCGGAATTCTTCCCCTCCCGCGCGCACCCGGATCTGGATCGGGATGCCCCGGTACAGTTGCACCAGCACCCGCGCTTCCCCGAATCCGGTCGCATCCCCGACGCCCGCCGCTCCCGCTGCGTCGCCCGCCGCGCCGAACACTTCCCGCACGCCTTCCAGGATGGCCGCCCAGTCGGCGCTCGGCTTGCGGTCCACGGCGATGAAATCGGCGGTGCGAAACACGCTTCTGACCCCCGGAATCGCCAGCAGGCGGGCGATCAGCGGGGGCGCGCTTCCCGCGTCGGTGTAGGTGTAACGCTCGCCCGGCTTCAGCTTCTCGTCCACGTTCAGCTTCATCGTGTGCGGGCTGGGCGTGGGCTCGATGGACAGCAGCTTCATGGGCTTCCTCCCGATATTTAATTTCACGGCAATAATGGACCTCAAAACCTTCGGCGCCCGGCTAGCAGGTGTCCTGCACGCCGGCGGAATGCGGCTCCCGGATCATCCTCAGCACCGCCTCCGAGCAGCGGGCCGGATTGTATTCGGCGTCGCGGATGGCGATCAGCCGGTCGCGGTGCCGGTCGGCGGCGTACGGTTCCTGGATGAGGCGGAACCACCGGTCGATGGTTTCCTTGGACGACATGAGTTCGCCGAACCCGTGGCTGACGAAGTATTCCAGATTTTCTTCCTCCTGGCCGGGGATGGGCTTGTAAAACAGCATGGGAATGCCCTTCGCCATGCCTTCGGTACAGGTCATCCCGCCCGGCTTGGTGACCAGGAGGTCGGATACGTCCATCAGCTTGTTGACTTCCTTCGTATAGCCGAACACCTTGATGTTGGGATGCCGGAACTTCGGGTCGGCCAGCATTTTTTCCCGCATTTTCTCGTTGTCGCCCACGCAGAAAATCAGCTGGACCTTATCCGCAAAAGATGTCATGTATCCGATCAGTTCCTCGTCGTACAAGAGTCCCCATCCGCCGCCCATCACCAGCACCGTCGGCATGTCTTTCAGCTTGAACGTCCGCAGGATTTCGTTCCGGTCGTGCGGATGCCAGAAATTGGGGTGCACCGGAATGCCCGTCACCTCGATGCGGGACGCCGGAACGCCGCGGGCGATCAGCTTGTCGCGGACCGCCGCGGTGCTGACGAGATACCCGTCGACTTCCGGATTGGTCCAGGTGGCGTGGGCGTCGTAGTCGGTGATGAGCGTGTACAAAGGCGTCTTGAGGCCGAGTTTCTTGAGGCGGCTGACCACCGCGTTGGGGAAGGGATGGGTGCAAATGATGAGGTCGGGCTTGAGTTGATCGATGACCTGGGACACCTGGTTGTAAAACAGCTTATGCAGCGCGAACCGGGTCACCCGGTTCAGCGACTTGTCGTAATGGCCGCGGTAGAGCTTGCCGACCAGATGGGGCTGCTTGGAGACGGTTTTGCGATAGGCGGCAAAAATAAGCGGACCCAGAACGGGATTGAGAAAAGACCCGAGCTCGATCACGCGGGTCTGGATGTTCCGGGACAGGTGCCTGAGTCCCATCGCGAGCGCGTAGGCCGCCTGCGTATGCCCCGTGCCAAAGCCTTCGGAGAACAACAGCACCCTTTTTTTGCGCATAAAACCATCCCCAATTCCGCCTTATAAACATATTACGATGAAGGGCGGGAACGGACAAGTGCGGGGGACCAGGCGGGACGGGGTGGGATTCTGCGCCCGCAAGAGGGCGGTCGCCAGCCGCTGGAATTGACCGGGGGACAGGATGGACTGCGTCTCCGACCGGAACATCCGGGCGGAAGACGGGAAGCCGGACCGGGCCAAGTCATTTCCGACGTATTAACCGCTCGTTCCGCAGTTTTCCTCCCGCGAATCAACCCGTTCTTTGTCGGCCCGGACGAGGTGCGTTACAATAAGAGGAGATCATGCCCGCCGGTTGGCCGGGTGTCGACCAGCGCGATTGGAAAGGAACGACACCGACATGACCGCCTCCGAAACCATGCGGGAAATGCTGTCCGCCATGGCGCGGAAAGGCTGGAGAATAACCGAACAGCGGAGAACGCTGGCGCGGATTTTCGCCGAACATGAAGGGTATCTGTCCCCAAAAGAGGTATATGACCAGATGAACGCCCGTCATCCGGGCGTAAGCCTGGACACCGTCTACCGCAACCTGCGCGAGCTGTCCGACATGGGCGTGCTGGAGCAGTTTGTCATGATGGACGGCGGCCTGAAGTTCAGGGCGAATTGCCATGTCCGCCATCACCATCATCTGATCTGCCTGAGCTGCGAAAAAACGCTGCCCTTGGAATACTGCCCCATGGAGGACCGGGTGGACCTGCCGGGCAACTACAAAATCCTGCACCACCGCTTCGAGGTCTACGGCATCTGTGAGGATTGCCAGACGAACGGCGCCTCCTCCGCGGAACGGACGCCGGAAACCTGATCCAGCCCTGCGCATTTGGAAGACGAAAATGGATACAAATTGAATAAGGATTGCATAAAATGCATAACCGTTCGTCCTGTTTTCGACTGGAACACTCGAAAGCGGGCGAACGGTTATATTGTTTTGTTTGCGAGATTTTTGGATTATGAAAAGAAATGTCGAAAAAAGACGATCTATAACGAAAATTTATATAAACTAATATTCTGATAAATCATTTTATTCTGCCATCCAATCATCTATAATGAACGGTAGGAATTAACAATCAGTGAGAGGATATATCATGTCGGATGTACTGAGGGCCTTCCTGATGGATTTTACCGTAAACGTTTTCGAATCGATTGCGGGGTTTTCTCTCATCCTGAGTTTGTTTCGCTTTTCGTTCAACAAAAACAATTTCATCAACACCATCATCGCATCTGTCGTTCTGGCCATTACGTCGTACTTGCTGCGGTTTCCCTTGGAGGAACCGACCATCACGTCCTTCTTCATGTTGGCGTGGATCATCATTTTTCTCTGGCGTCTGTTTCGCATTCATATCTTTTATTCGGCGCTGATGGCGGTTACAGGTTACATGACATATATAACCATTCAAGATGTTGTCGTGATGGTGGCGAGCGCCATTTATGGTTTGGACAGGTTGTTCGGAAATTTCATGTTCTTGAAAGCCATACAAATTATCGCGTCCGTTGTGTCGCTCCTCTCTTACTTCTACCTGACCCGGAAACGGATCGGCTTCACGTTCGTGCCGGACCGTGCCGACATGCGCGTCGTGTTTGACCGCGTCCATCTTATGTTGCTCTTTATCACCATCGCTTCGGCGGTTGTGATTTGTTTCATATCGTTTGTCGCCGTTTATGCGACGTATCTTTTTCCCCTCCTGACAGTGACGTTTTTGGTGCTGTTAAACTATTTGAATTACAGTTATGAAAATATGAAAAGGGAGAAGAGCGTGTGATTGAGGCACTGACCCGTCGAATCGTCTTGTTTATCGAAACCCACAATGACCGCAAGCATGTAAGTTCCGCCGTCATGGTGTTCGCCCTTCAATCCCTGCTTACCAATGTGCTTACCATTGTTTTCAGCCTGCTTATTGCCGCGTTTCTGGGAACATTGAAAGAGACGGCTTTAGCGCTTTTCGCCGTGGCCGTGCTGCGCAATTTGACGGGCGGTTTACATTTCAAGTCGGCCACGGTCTGCGTCGTTGTCTCCACGTTGGTGGTCGTCCTGATTCCGTTTATCCCGATTGACAGGATGACCGGACTGGTCCTGACGGTTGCCAGCGTCTTATTGGTTTTTTTCTTCGCGCCTTCCGATTTGAAAGGAAGAACGCGCATTTCCGACAGAGGTCTGCAGATCATGAAGATGGCAGGATTGTTGCTGGTATGTTCCAATCTGGCGTTTCAATCCTCCCTGCTCGCACTCTCCTTTTTTTCCGTAGGGTTAACCCTAATTCCTTGGAAAGGAGGGACAAAGCATGCGTAAACGCCTGTCTTATCTGTTCGCCACATGCCTTGGCGCCGTTGCGATCATGTTTGTCACCACAGCTTGCTGGGCTTTTGGCCATCGTCCCGAAGTTCCGGAAGAGCTGCTGAAGTAACCAGGCGGCGCGCGGCTGCCGGAGCGCGTCTCCGGCAGCCGTCCCACCGGCCAAACCGGACAAGCGGAGTGATAGACATGATCCACCCCGTCACCCGTGACCGGAACAACGAGACGCAAGTCATCATGCTGGATTTGTCCGAAGTCACCCATATGGTATATGAAGACGGCGTCATCGCCTTTATTACGGAAACGGATAAATATTATCCCCTTGTCCCGTCGCTCAGCCTTTACGAAAAGCATCTGCACGACATGGGCTTTTACCGGCTGGACCGGGTCAATCTCGTCAACATGAACAAAGTAAAGGGCTTTGACGAACAGAGGGGACTCGTTTTCTTCGACGACCCCCCGCACCAGGTGAAAAACAGCGCCACTGTAGCTTTCATGAAAGTGCGTAAAATGAAACAGACCATCCTGGACTGGATCAGCAAAAACCAGCCCTCCGCCAAAACCGAAAGCGACGGTGAATAAACCGAGACCGATAAGACCCCGGAACCTTGAGGAGCCGCCAACTCCGAAAGTCCGGGGTTAAAATTTGGGCATCCTGAAAAGGGTGAACATTTTCATGCGCTTGATGCGTATCAACATGTAGAGAAACGAGCGTTCGCTCGGCAAGTGATCCTGTCGGAGGTGGCACATGACCCAAAGTCCCGTGGTGCGGCTTCAGGATGTGACGAAGAAAATCGGGGGCCGCACGATCATTGACCGCATCTCCCTGGAAGTGTATCCCGGGGAGGTGTTCGGCTTCCTCGGACCGAACGGTTCCGGGAAGACCACGACGATTCGCATGATGGTGGGCCTGATGTCCATCACTTCCGGGGACATCCTCATCGGCGGGCACAGCATCCGGAAGGAGTTTCCCCAGGCCATCCGCCAGGTGGGCGCCATCGTGGAAAATCCGGAGCTGTACCGGTACCTGACCGGGTATCAAAACCTGGTTCACTTCGCCAGGATGGCACCCGGCATTTCCCGTTCCCGCATCGACGAAGTCGTGCGGCTGGTCGGGATGGAATCGCGCATTCACGACAAGGTCAAACGGTACTCCCTCGGCATGCGGCAACGGCTGGGCGTCGCCCAGGCGGTGCTGCACCGGCCCAGACTGCTCGTGCTGGACGAACCGACCAACGGGCTGGATCCGGCGGGAATCCGCGAGCTGCGCGACTACCTGCGCAAGCTGGCGCGCGAGGAGGGGACGGCGGTGTTCGTGTCCAGCCACCTGCTGTCCGAGATGGAGCTCATGTGCGATCGGGTCGCGATTTTGCAGAAAGGACGGGTTGTCGATATCCGGGCCGTCCGCCGGGATTCGGAGTCTTCGGAAGCGGCGCCGGACGACGTGTGGTTCGATGTGGAACGGCCGGAAGAAGCGCTCCGTGTCCTGGACGGACTCGGGAAAGGACGGATCGAGGACGGACGCCTTGCGGTGACGGCGGACCGGAAAACCGTGGCCGAGATCAACCGCAAGCTGGTGGAAGCGGGCTTCAGCGTCTACGGCATCCGCGTCAAAACGAAGACCCTCGAAGACCAGTTCCTCGAAGTGACCAGGGGGGAGTCCGTTGGCTGATTTCTTGAGGCTTCTGCAGAACGAAAACATGAAAATCTACCGGCGTGTCGGTACCTGGGTGATGTATGCGTTCATCATCGGCATCCCCCTGGTGATGTCCCTGGCCATTATTTCGGTGACCCCGGAAGACCCGCCGTCCAACTGGCTGTTCATGTTCATCGCGTCCAACATTCTGGCCAGCCTGATTGCCATCTTTACTGTCGTCAAGGCGGCCGACGCCGTGGCCGGGGAGTTCTCCCAGGGCACGATCAAGCTCCTGCTCATCCGCCCGTGGCGGCGTTCCTCCATTCTGCTCTCGAAGTTTCTGGCCATGTTGCTGTTCGGCCTGGCCCTTACGGCGGCGGCCTTCACGGTGACGCTGGTCGTCGGAACCGCGTTTTTCGGCTACACGGCCTCGCCGGAGGACATGTTTTCGGAAATGGGCCGGAAAAACCCGTGGGGCTACATGCTGCTGTGGTATTTGTACCAGTTCATCTCCGCCGTCGCGGTCGCTTCGTTCGCGTTCATGATGTCGGCGGCGTTTCGCAGCGGCGGGCTGACGATCGGCCTTTCGATTTTCATCCTGCTGGCGGGCGGTCTGATTACCAATCTGCTGTCGCTGCTCGACAAACCGATCGTCAAGTACACGCTGTTTCCGCATCTGCAGTTGACGTCCTATCTGGACGGGGGGCCGGGGCCGTTGCCGCAATATCCGATGACGCTGGGGTTTTCCCTGGCGGTGCTCGGCGTGCATTTTGCGGTGTTCGTGGCGGTTGCGTGGCTGGCGTTCGGCCGGCGGGACGTGGCGTAAGGCATTGTACGGAAAGAAAATGGCGCCCGCGCGTGCGGGCGCCTTTGTTTATGCGGCGTCTTCCGTTGGCGCAGCCGTGTCGTTGCGAGCGGACCAGTCCAAGCGGCCCTGAGACCGCGGGCGCCGTCAATCTTTCCAGGCTTGCGGATGCGCTTCGCTCACCATGTCCAGGTCGGCGGCCTTGGCGTTCTCGATCATCTGCTCCGGGCTTTTGCAGCCGGGAATGACGCAGGTGACGCCCGGGTGGCTAAGGCACCATGCCAGAGCCCATGTCGCCATGGGGACGCCTTCCGGCACTTCCTCGCGGCGGATTTTTTCCACGAGCTCCAGCAGTTCGTCGCGCTCCTTCGGATCTTCGCGGTGGCGGACGTCGTTCGCGTCGAAGGTGGCGCCGGGCTTGTATTTGCCGCTCAGGTATCCGCTGGCCAGCGGCACCCGGGCCAGGACGCCGAGATCCTGCCGAATGGCGGACGGCAGCACCTCTTCTTCCGCTTTGCGGTCGAGCCGGTTGTAGACGATCTGGATCGTCTTGGCCCCGACCCGCGTCGCGGAGTCCACCTGATAGATGTTTTGCTTTTTGCTGATGGACAGACCGAGGTGGCGAATCTTCCCCGCCTGCACCTGCTTGTCCAGCATCGTCCACAGGTCGTCCTGGTCAAACGCCTCGTTGCCGAGGGAATGGAACTGGTACAGGTCGATGTAGTCCGTCCGCAGGGCGCGCAGCGAACCCTCCAGCTGCTCCAGCACCTGATCCGGGCGGTATTCATCCGTGCGCGTGAATTTGTCGTGGAACTTGTGGCCGAACTTCGTGGCCACGATCCACTTGTCCCGTTCCTTTTCGATGGCCTTGCCGATCAGCGATTCCGACAGATGGTCCCCGTAGCATTCCGCGGTGTCGATGCAGTTGATCCCCAGGTCGCGGGCCTGGCGAAGAATCGCGTCCACTTCCGCCTGCGTGAACGTTTTTCCCCATTCTCCGCCAAATTGCCAGGCGCCGACGCCGACCACGGACACCTTCAGCTCCGTTTTGCCAAGGCGGCGGTATTTCACCGGTAACCCTCCTTTGCGAAAATGCCGGCGAAAAGGGGAAAGGGCGCTCTTCGGCGCCGCCGTTTTCACCGGCTTGCTCCGGCTATTCTAAGCATAATCCGTGTTCCGGCGCTTGAAAAGGGTACGCCTGAAGCCGGGGAGAGGGTTCCGGTACGCCTGTGTTTTTGCCAGGGCCATCATTCGGCCTGCAACGGACTCAATGTCCGTTGCGATGCGCTTGAAGCGGCCGAGGGGGCGAGGGCGGCGTTGTCAGCCCGCCTGCCGCCCCCTGGCCTGGGCGTTTTCCAAAGCCGCATCCGACCGCTCCGATTTGGCCGGGCGGTCCGAGGGATCGAACCGGTCCGTCTTGCCCGTCCGGTCCGTCTGGTCGGACCGCTCCGCTTTTCCCGCCAATTGCTGTTTGCCCGCGCCGTCTTTTTCCATTCGGGTCATCCGGCTGACGCCGTTGAACTTCGCGCCTTCCTCGATGACCAGGGAAGCGGCGGAGATGTTGCCTTCAATCTCGCCCTGGGTGAGAATCACCAGCTGGTCCCGCGCGGTCACCTCGCCAAAAATTTTGCCGGCCACCGTCACGTTGCGCGCGGTGACCTGGGATCTGACGGTGCCGTGCTTGCCGACGACGAGGTCTCCCTGGCATTCGATCGTCCCTTTGAAATGGCCTTCAATGCGGAGGCCGGCCTTTGTTTTCAGGGTTCCTTCGATTTCCGTTCCGGCGCCGATGAGGGTATCGGTCGCCTGTGCCAAAGACTGTTTCTTGCGCCGAAAGCCCATGGCCGAATCAGTCCTCCTTCACCAGGCTCAAATAGCGCAGCGGGCTGACCGGTTTGTCGCTCACCGTGATCTGAAAGTGCAGGTGGGAACCGGTGCTGCGGCCCGTGTTGCCCAGCCTGCCGATCCGGTCGCCGCGCATGACCTGGTCGCCTTTGCGGACTTCGATTTTTTGCAGATGGTAATACGAGGATTCGATGCCGTTCCGATGGGCGATGACGATGTAATTGCCGCGCTCGCTGTGGAATCCGGCTTCCTTCACGACGCCGCTTCCCGCCGCAAAGACGGGATCGCCGATTTTGCCGTTGATGTCGACACCGGCGTGAAACGCGGTGCGCCCGGTGAACGGGTCCTTTCGGTAGCCAAAGCCGGAGGTGAGCTTCCGGGATACGGTGGGCCAGGCGGTGGGCTCGGATGTGGCCTCGATCTGCCGCTGCCGCTCCCGTTCACGGATGGCGTCCATGGTCAGCGCCAGGCTGTCCAGCAGGCGGATCAGCTCCGCAAAATCGTTTTCCGCGGCGCTTTCCGCCAGCGCTTCCGATGCGGCGCCTCCGTATGAGGCGGTGATCACGCGGCCCCGCGCATCCGACGCTTCGGGGGCAACGACCCCTTCTCCGTATTCCTGGATGAATGCTCGCAGTTTGTTTTCCAGCTCGTGAATCTGTTCCAAGCGGCGCCGCATGTCCGCGGCTTCACGGTCAAGCTCCGTCAGGCGGCGGTTCAGGAAGACGATTTGCCGGTTTTTCTCCGCGACGGTTTCCTCCAATTCCGCCGACTGCCGGTCCAATTTGGCTTCCAGTTCCTGGACGCGCTGTTCGGCCGTCACGCCCAAGCCCGCCAGGCACCCGGCGACCGTCAGCACCGCCGCGGCGGGCAGTGCGGTCGCCAGAGTCCGGGAAACCTCGAATTGTCTGACCGCCCGGTCGGGTTCCCGCACCAGGAACACCGACCATTTCGGACTCCGCTTACGTTTCGCCATCGACACTCCTTTCCGGCCGAACCTCCGTTTTGGATTGAACGCGTTCTATTGGTATTTATTCGCGCGGATTCCCATTCATGCCTGATTGCGTCTGCCGGCGGGCCGCGGCGGGTGGCGGAGCAGGCGCGGGAGAGGCGGCCGGCGCAGATCGTGACCGACAAGGGGCGAGGCCGACGCCAGGCAAGACCGGCGTTGGCTGCGATCGACACGGAGCATGACTGGCACGGGGCGAGACCGACACCGGGCATGACCGATGCGGGGCGGGATGGACGCGGACGACAGGCTCGGAAACCGTGAGAAGCGGCTTCAGACGCGGGAAGGAAGCGAGGCGAGGATGGCGGTCAGGTCCTGCGGCGGGGCGGAGGCGAGGAGATCCCCTTTTTCCCTGAGCCGTTCGGCCATGTTGAGCAGGTGAAAATCCGCGGGCTTCACGCCGCGCCGGACCTCTTCCCACGTCAGCGGAGCGGAGACGGGCGCGCCCGGGCGCGCCCGGGGCGTGTAGGGAGCGGCGAGGGTCTTGCCCGGATAAAACTGCAGATAATCCAGGTAAATCTTGTCCCCCCGGTCCCGTTTGCGGCGTGCGACGGTGAACAACCCGGGATGGCGGGCAACCAGGTATTCGGACAGGAATTTGCCGAAACGGCGCAGGTCGGAAAAGGAAGGGCCCCGCTGGACGGGCAGGACGATCTGCACGCCGGTGGCGCCGGAGGTTTTCGGCACCGCCTTGAGGCCGAGGCTGTCCAGCGTTTCGCCGATCAGGGCGACGGCCTCCATGAGGCGCGGTTCGTCTTCGCGGGACGGGTCCACGTCCAGGATGTAGCGATCCGGCAGCGGATCGCCGATCTTCTCGCAGGAGACGTGGAATTCGAGGCAGCCGAGGTTGGCGAGCCACACCAGCGCGGAGAGGGAATCGAGCACCACGTAGCGAATGTCGCCGTCCACGGCGGTGGTGACGAAAGATGGCGCGGGTTCGGGACAGTTTTTCTGATAAAAGGAAACGCCGCCGCTTGCGCCTTCCGGATACCGGATCGTGGTGAGAAACCGCTCCCGGCAATGCGGAAGCAGCCACGGGGACAATTCCGCCAGGCGGCGGACGTACTCGGCTTTGGTAATGCCGGCTTCCGGCCAGAGCGGCTTGTCCGGGCGGGAGACGGGGATGTCATGGCCGTCCGCGCGAAAAACGATTCGGTGGTCCCGCATGTCTATTCATCCTCCATCGGCCTGGGCGGTTCCGTCGGCCTGCGCGATTCCTCGGAATTTTCCGTTTCCCCGTTCGCTGCGGGATGTGGCTCCGCTTGGCGGGGCTTTGCCGGGTCCGCCTCTTCGGGATACCGGCCTGAAACGAAGCCGGACGGTCCCGCGGACTGCGCCGTGGTGCAGGCGCCGGGGGCCGCGTCCGCGACCGCCAGGATGACCGGCTGCCGCATGGTGCCGTACGGCGTCCATTCCTGGAAGCGGACCCGCACCGTCAACTCGGGCCGAAGCCACGTCACGCCCCGCCCGGTCTCGCGTCCTCGGCGCAGCTCAGCGCCCGGGAACGGGCTTGCCGGCACGGCCAGCGCCGCGGCTTCCCGCAGCAGCCGGCGCCATTCCGCGAGGGCGATCCGGCCCGGGCCGGCGCGGCCAATGTATACGAGCCGGCCTTCCGGATCAAAAAGCCCGAGCAGCAGCGACCCCGTGCCGCCTTCACCGGAGGCGATGCCGCCGGCGACGGCGGTGAGCTCGCGGGACACCTTGAGTTTCCGCCAGCGACCGTCCTTGCCGCCAATGGCGTAGGCGCTGTCCAGCCTTTTGCAGACGATGCCTTCCATGCCGTGCGCCTCCATGACGGCAAGAAGCGCCCGGGCGTCCGGCTCGTTTCCGACGAGCCGCACGGACGGATGCGGCTTCAGCATGGACGCAAGCAGCTCCTGACGTTCCGCAAGCGGCCGGTCTGTCACCCATCTGCCGTCGCAAAACAGCACGTCAAAGGCCATGTAGACCACAGGGATCCGCCGTGCCGCTTCCCGGACCCTTTCCGGCCGGCGGAGGCCGTCCCGTTTCATGATTTCGTGGAAGGACGGCTTGCTCCGGTCGAAGGCGATCATCTCGCCGTCGACAAGGAAAGAAGAAGCGGAACACCAGGAGGACGGATCGTGCAGTTCGGGATATTGCAGGGTCCGTTCGCGGCCTTTGCGGTTGTACAGCCTGAATCCACGTCCGTCCAGGCAGGCGAGCACACGGACGCCGTCCCATTTGATCTGGGCCGTCCAGCCCGGGCCGGCGGGGATTCGATCCGCCGGAACCGGTTCGAAGGGGATGACGGGGTCGAGCTTCAGCATGCCGCTTTCGGCACCTCCGGCCGGTACCGGCACCTTTTGCCGGGATTTGCGGGATTTGCTAACAGTATATCCCGCCCAAAAAAGAAAAAAGCCCGTTTCCGGGCGTTGCATTCCTGCACGGCAAATTCGTCGTTACCAGGCTTTCAGCACGTGGTCCGACCCGCCGGCGCTTTGCGCCACCTGCTGCGCATTGCCGCTCGCCGTTGCCGGTTGTTCCGCCGGGGGGGCGACATGTTCGGGCTGCTCCCCGCCCGTCATCTTGCTGCTCCCCTGGAAAACGGCGCCGGCCTCGATGTTCAGCCGCTGCGCGGTGAGATTGCCGTAGAGCTTGCCGGTGGAGCGGATGGTCAGCTGTCCCTGCGCCGTCACGTTTCCGTGCACGATGCCGGCCAGCTCGACATGGCGCGCGTGGATGTTGGAATACAGCACGCCCTTTTCCCCGACGATCACGTCTCCCGTGCATTCGATGTCGCCGACGATCCGGCCTTCCACCCGGATGCCGGCTTCGGAACGGATTTTGCCTTCGAAAACGGTGCCTTCGCCGATGAGGGTGTCCGTCGTGTCCGGGTCGATTTTCCGTTTTTTATTCTTGAACATCGTCCTCACGATTCCTTTCGCGCGGTTTTGATGTAGGGCCAAGGATCGACGTTCTTGCCGTTCACGATGACTTCGTAATGCAGATGGGGGCCGGTACTCCGGCCGGTGTTGCCGAGATCGCCGATCCGCTGTCCCTTCTGCACGTAGTCGCCCACGTCGACATGCCGCTTGTTCAGGTGAAGATAGCGGGTCTTGATGCCCCGGCCGTGATCGATGATGATGTAGTTGCCCTGCGTGCGGTCCCTGCCGGATTCGATCACCTTGCCGTCGGCGGCGGCATACACCGGATCGCCCACATCGCCGCCCAGGTCGATGCCCGCGTGGAACGTAAGCCGCCTCGTGAACGGATCGCGCCGCATGCCGAACTCGGAGGTGACGCGCAGCCGGGACGTCGGCAGGATCGTCGGCGTGACGCGCAGGATGGCCTGCCGCTCCAGGATTTCCGCTTTCAGCTGCTCGAGCCGCGGCATCCATTTTTCGATTTCCTCTTCCAAAGATTGGTAAGTGCTTTCGATATCGGAGATTTGGTCAGAACGCAGGGTGGCGGCCCGTGATTCCCTGTCGGGCATATCCGTTTCCCCGAAAAGGATTTCTTCGCCCCCCTGCCCGCCTTCCACCGTCGAGGCCACGGCGGGGAAGCCTTCGCTTTCCGCGCCCGTGATCTGCCGGATTTCCGATTCGAGGCTGCGAATGTTCTCCATGTCCTCTTCCAGGGCCCTGGCGAATTCGGCCAGGTCGGTGAGGCTGCTTTCCAGGGAAGCGATCTGGTCGTTCTTCTCCGCAAGCTGCTGGTTGTATGTATCGATGGTGTCCGTCAGCTGCCGCTGGAGCACCGACACCGCGTCGGCGTTCCGGGCGTTCAGCACGGCGAAGACGACCGCGGAAACGGTGATGCCCAGCATGATCAATCCGGCGGCCAGCAAGACAAAAAAAGACAGCCGGAAACGGACCACCGAGCGGTTCGCGTCCGGAATGACGACAAACGTAAACCGGGTCCGACTGCGCTTCTTCACGAATTTCCGCACCACGCTTTCAAGTTCCGAACAGTTTTATTCGACGCGGCTTGAAAAAAATCCTTTTTTTCTCGAAAAACATGATAATTCCCGCACAAAAAAAGAGGATTTTCCGCGGAACGGGACGAAACATACATAAATACGTACTCGGCCTTTCCATGCTTTTCGCCAATAGAGGACATGCAACGGGAAACTGTGGTCCCGGCTTCGACATAGGCAAATCATCGAAAAATTCCATCCGAAACGGGCAGGTGCGAGAAAAACATGATCAGACTGGCCGGCATAGACATCGGCAACGACAGCGTCAAACTCGTGCTGAACGGACAGAACGAACCCATCATCATTCCGAACGTCATCTCGCCGGGGTACGAGCGGCACATCCTGCAGGAAGAGGAATCTCCGCTGCAGGCTCTGGACGTGATGGTGTACAGCCCGAAGCTGAAAAAGAAAAACCAGCGCTATTTCGTCGGGCTGCTCGCGTCCGAGGACCAGGACAACGCGGAGCTGGAGGATACGGACAACAAGGCCACCAGCGACCAGGCGCTCATCGTGGCCCTGACGGCCCTGGCCTACGCCGCCGCGACAAGCGGCCCGTCCCAGGCGCAGCCCCAGCCGGGCGGAGGCTTCGTTTCCGCGGATGAAGCGGAATACATCATCGGCACGGGCCTGCCGGTGCGTACCTTCGCGCAGTTTCACCGGACGTTCGAAGAACGCCTGGTCGGCGAACACGAGGTGACCTTCCTGTCCACCCCGAAGCTGCGCGGTCGCACGATCCGGGTAAACATCCAGCGGGCGATCATCTCGGTGGAAGGCGCGGCGGCGCTGTTCCACATGGCGACCCACGAGAACCTGCAGGTCCGCAACGAGGAGCTGTATTACGGCTGCATCGGCGTCTGCGAGATCGGAGCGCTGACCACCGACTTCCCCGTGGTCAAGCGCATGAGCATCGACAACCAGTTCAGCACGGGGGAACAACTGGGGCTGGCCGCGTATCTTGACGGCATCATCCGCGATGTGGAAGACCAGTACGGGTACAAGTTTCCGAGCCGCGCCAAGCTGATCCAGCGGATTCGCCGCGAGGACTACACCATCCAGCTGCTTGGGGAAGGGCAGGCGGACATCAAGCCGATCGTCGACCAGTACTTCTCCCGCGCGGCGCAGAAGATCGTCGATCTCATCCGGAAACGCTGGAAAAAATATCCCGACATCCAATGCTTCTACGTGCTCGGGGGAGGCGCGGCGGCGCTCCGGCCGTACCTCATCGAAGCGGCGGAAAACATGCGGCTGCGCTTCGTGGATAACAGTGAGCTGCAAAATGTCTACGGCTATCTCAAGCTGGCGCGCAATCGTCTGAATCAGCTGGAAGGCGGCGCAACCGTCGTGTGACCGACGGCGCCGGGCGGTTTCCTTCGGCGAGCCGTCCTTCGGGCGGCAGCGGCCGGTTTCCGGCCTTGGACGGCCGGTTGCGGTTTCACCGGCGAGTTGCGTTTGCCGGCGGTAATCAAGGCCGGTCGCGGTGATTGGAAGTTGACGGGGAAAGCGGCGGTTTGCGGCGGAAAGGAGCGGTTCCCGGCGACGGGCCGCAATTTCCGGCGGCAAGCCGCGTTTTTTACGGCGACCTTCGGTTTCCGGCAATGAGCCGTGGTTGCGGGCGCATCGGGCGGCTTCCGGCGGTGAGTCGTGGCAGCGGACGCGTCGGGTGGTTTCGGGCGGCGGGTTGCCCATTGGACAAAGCCGGATTGACACCGCGGGGATGGCGGTGAGCCGCACTTCGTGCGGCGCCGGATTGACACCACGGAGATGGCGGTAAGCCGCCCTTCGTGCGGCGCCGGATTGACACCACAGCGATGGAGGGACGGAAATGGAGCTCAATCTGCAGGGCAAGACGGCCATCGTCACCGGAGGAAGCGCGGGCATCGGCCTGGCGGTGGCCAAAGCGTTGTATGGCGAAGGCGTCAATGTCGTGCTGGTGGCGCGGGATGGGGCGAGGCTGGAGAACGCCAGGCGAACCGTCGAAAGGGAGCGGCGCCTTGGCCATCCGGAAGTCGTGACCGTTCCCGGCGACATCCGGCAGGCGGAAACCGTGGAGCGCACGGTTCGGACCACGCTGGAGCGGTTCGGCCGCATCGACATCCTGGTCAACAATGCCGGCGCGGCGGTTGCGGGGTCGTTTCTGGATTTGCCGGAGGAAGCTTTCCTCGACGCGTGGAATTTGAAGCTGCTCGGCTATATCCGCTTTGTCCGGGCAGTCGTCCCTCACATGAGGGAGCGGAGGGACGGGCGGATCGTCAACATCATCGGCGGGGCGGCCCGCACGCCCGAGCCCACGTTCCTGCCCGGATCCACCGCCAACGCGGCTTTGCTCAACTTTACCAAAGGGATTTCCAAGGAACTTGCCAAATCCAACATCCGGATCAACGCCATTTCCCCCGGCTCCACCGCGACGGAGCGGGCGGAACGGCTGGCGGAACAGCGGGCCCGGGCCAAGGGCATCACCGTGGAACAACAAAAGGCCGAAACGGCGGCCGCCATCCCGCTGGGGCGCATGGTGGATCCGTCGGAAATCGCCTCGCTGGTCCTGCTGCTCGTGTCGGACCGGGTCCGTTCCCTGACGGGTGCGGAAATTGTCATCGACGGCGGCCAACAGCCGGGAATATAATGACAGCTAACGGACATTCAGTCCGTTGGAAGCGGATCAGGCCGGTTTCAAGAAAAAGCAACGGACATACGGTCCGTTTCAGCGCTCGGGAGCGCCGGTGCAAACAATGTCACCGGTCCGTGGCGGCTTCTTACGGACTGGATGTCCGTTGGTTTGTCGCGAAACGGAATTCTTCCGCTTCTTGCGGACCGGATGTCCGTTGATTTTTGATGCACCGGTTTTCGGTTGCCCGCGGAATATATGTCTCTTGCGCAGATGGGACGCACGGGCCGGCGCAACGGAGGGCGCCGTTCACCGGCTCAGCCGCGCGGGCAGCCCGAAGCGGGGAAACAGGCGCAGGTCCGGGTCGATGAAGTTCTGGACATGCCAGATTTTCCCGTCTTTCATCTCCGGCACGTGAATGCCCCACGGGATCAGCACCGACGGGTCGCTTTGGTCCGGAACGTAGTGCGCGAGGGCGGGATGGCCGCCGTTCACGGTGACGGGCAAAAACCGGGAGCCTTCGCAATGCCAGCGCACCAAAGGGAAAAACCGCGCCAGGGATTCCCGCCCGCGCACCCACATGACAAACGGCGGCATGGACATGCAGCCTTCCTCGTGGAACAGCGCCACCAGCGCCTCCACGTCGTAGCGTTCGAAGGCTTCCACATACCGCGCCAGCAGGTCTCTGTCGGGTTCGGAGCCGCCTTCGGACAATCCGACGGAGCGAAGGGCGGTCCGGCCGACCGACGTCCGCGCCCGCTGCAGGGCGCTGTTCACCGCCGCGGTTGACATGTCCAGGGCCTCCGCGATTTGCCGGGAGGGCCAATCGAACACATCCTTGAGAATCAGCACGGCTCTCTGGCGGGGCGGCAGCGTCTGCAGCAGGGCGATGAAGCATAGCCGAAGGGTATCCCGGCGGATGGCGATTTCCTCCGGATCGAAGGCATCATCGGGAACCGGCCAGACCCAGCGCGACGCGGGCAGCGTCTCGCGGGGCTGGACGATCGCCGCGGCCGGATCGGACAGATCCACGGGAAGGGCGCGGCGCCTGGCCTGCCGGAGCTTGTCCAGGCACAGGTTGGACGCGATGCGGTATACCCAGGTGCGAAAGGCGACCGGAGAATCCCCGCGGAACGTGTCCCACCGCCGCCATACCCGAATGCGGGTTTCCTGCACGGCATCGTCGGCTTCGTCCGGCGAACCGAGCATCCGGTAGCAAAAGGAAGCTATTTCCGGCCTCAGGCTTTCGAACATTTCCAGAGCGGTTTCGGATTCGCGCATCGCGGCCTCCCGGAGGGCGAAAAATGGAGAAAATCGATGAAACCTTCCATTCTCATCCTACCATGGCCGGCGCGCATGATCCACAAGTGTTTTTCCGTCACTGCTCCTGCGGTCCCGGCGGCCGGGCGAAGGATTTGACGTGCCGGAGGTTCAGTTTGATGCGCGAACCGTCCGACCGCACCAGTTCCGCCCAATGGTCGCCCGCGGCTTCGAGCATGCCGATCTTGTCGGGATTGTGGCCCAGGTCCATGACGACCATGCGGCCGACCGATTTTTGGAGCTGTTGCCGGAACGTTCGCGAGAGATCCAGGCGGGCCGGATGTACCGGATAGGACACGGTTTTCAGCCCGTACGGGGCGGTCGGCCCGGTGTGCGGCACGATGAATTTGATGTGCTCGATCAGGACGTATATGGTGCCGAACACGGGCGAATAGAATTCCACATAATCGTTCATGATCGCGGTGACGCAGCCGTGAATGGAATCCCTCCCGGTGACGTTCATTTCGATGAACTGCCCTTTGGCGTGCATCAGCATTTTCCGGAAGGAAATCGGGTCCGCCACGTTTTCGTGGGGAAGTTCGGGCCCGCCGTCCATCGCGGAATCGTCGCGGGGCTTGTACGGCTGGACGGCGTGGATGTGCAGGAGCGGAATATAGAAAAACTGTTCTCCCGTGTACACCACCGTCACATCGGGCCCCAGGTCGACCATCAATCCGGCGATGAAAAAGGGCCCCGTCACTTCCACTTCAACGGGACGCCCCAGAAAAGGCAACAAAGGATCGTTCATATCGCGACTTGCCCCCTCCTTTCTTCCCGAAAGCTTCCATTTACAAAAACAAGCCCGTCCATGAACGCTTCCACTAGAAAAACAAGCCCGTCCAAACATAGAGCGTGAAAAGGCTCACGACCAAACCGGCCGGGACGACGGCGAAAGCCACCTTTACGTACTTGCCCCAGGTGATGGGAATGCGGTGGCTCCGCAGGATGATCATCCACAGGAGGGAAGCCAGGGTGCCGACGGGCACCAGCAGGGCGCCGATATCGCTGCCCAGGATGTTGGTCATGTAGGCGGATTGCATGACTTCCGTTTCCAGATGCATTCCGGTCAGAGACATGGTGCCGATCATGACGGCCGGCAGGTTGTTCATGAACACGGACAACAGGGTGAGCCACCCGCCCATCCACATGATGGCGGCGAAGCGGTCCCCGCCGATCTGACGGCTCAGGAAATCCGCCGCCGCGTCCACGGCTCCGGATTGGTGAAACGCGTGGACAATGACGTAGATGCCGAAGGCGAAGACGATGATGTGCCACGGCGCCTGGGTGATCAGATCCTTCGGACCGCGCCGGAGCCAGATCCAGCGCACCAGGACCAGGGCGGCCGCTCCCGCGATGCCGATCCATTCGATGGGGATTCCCATGCCGGAACCGAGGAAAAAGCCCGCGCGCGTGAGCACCACAATGCCGATGGTCAGGCGGATCAGGCCGAGATGGCCCGCCTCCGGCGGAACCGCGTCCGCCGGGCCGAACTTGAGCGGATGCACCGGCGGATTTTTCGCCTTTTTCCCCGGCGGGTGAGCCGGCAGGCTTTCCGCCGGTTTCTCCGTGTCCTCCGGACTCCGCCGCGCGGGTCCGTGCGGACCGGGATGCGGGGCGTGCACCGATGCCGGGATTTCCCGGGGGATATCCCCGCGAAAAATCACGAACAAAAGCCCCGCGATGCATCCGATGCCGGCAAGGGAAGGCACGAACATATACAAAGCGTAGGTTTCCAGATCGAGTCCCACGATCCGCATGGCAATGAGATTCGCCAGGTTGCTGACGCCGATCGGGGCGCTGGACGCCGTGGCCACCATGGCGCCGGCGAACAGGAACGGCAGCTGCCGGCGGGGTTTGAACCGCAGCAGGGATAGCATGCGGATCAGGATGGGAGTCGTGATCAGGATGCTGCCGTCTTTGTTGAAAAACATCGTCATGAGAAAACACAAGAGAACGACGTTCCAGTACAGGAGCACGCCCGAGCCCCGGGACAGCCGCACCAGATTGTGGGCGGCCCATCTGAACACCCCGATGCCGTCCATCACGATGGACATGGCGATGGTGGACAGAATGGTCAGGGCGGCCCCGCCCACGATGTCGAAAAGGTCGAGCAGGTCGCCCGGCGGCACGACGCCGAGGCCGATCAGGATCACGGCGCCGGCGGCGGCCGGGACCGCCTCGCTGAGCCCTCTGGGTCTCCAGATGATCAGAATGACGGCGGCCGCGAAAACCGCCCAGGCGACGAGGGCCTCAAACGGGGGCATTCCTGGTCGCTCCGCGATTCGCCAGGCCGCCCTGGTCCTGGCCAAACGCGGGCGTACGGGCCGATTGCGTGCCGGCTTTCACGGCGGGGATTTCGGGTCTCACCAGGTGGTACAAAGCAAACCCGGCCGCCACCATGACGACAAAAAAGATCATACGGTCCCTCCTCTCCCGGTTGCGTTTTTCCTCCTCAAGGACAATGCCGATTCCGGGACGGGCGGCGGACGCCGCGCCGCCGCGGACTGGCCGCAGACTCGTTCTCCGGCTTCTTTCGTGTTCTCGCCTTGAGCTCCGTGTCTGCCCGCCCCGGGTTCACCGTCTGCCGCCTTTGTTTCTGCCATTGCGGGATTTGCCGTTCCGGCTGTTTTTGCCCGAATTGCCGCGGTTGTTGCGGCTTCGGGCGTTCCGGCTGTTCCGGACCTGGCCGTTCTGGCCGTTGCCGTTCCTGAGGATCTGCAAGCTCCGGATGTGATCGATCCGGACCAGCACGAATTCGGAGTTGACCTTCAGGATCACCGACGGTCCGGTTACGCCAACGATCACGCCGGCGACTTTCTCGGGTCCGCCCCGGTTGATCTGCACCGTTTTTCCCGTCAGGGCGCGCAGCAAATCGCCAAAAAAGGGCACCTGCGCAACGGCGGGCGTTTGCCGGAGGTGGTGGACGGGACGGTCGGACTGGTCGGTGACGCTTTTCACGTGGCGGTTCACGATGTAGATCACTTCGCCTTCCGGAAGCAGCAGGGCAAAGTGGTCGGCCATGATCCCGACCAGCATTCCCTCGACGGCGTCGGGCCCGCCCCGGTTGACCTTGATATTGCGCATGAACAACGGTTCAAGTTCCATCGCGGATATGGGCATGTTTTTCTCACCTCCTTTTGGCTTCATCGTCCGTGGCTAGCGTTTTTCCGCTGCGCGGTGAGCAGGTTGACCGACCGGATGTGATGGATCGCGATCCGGATGACTTCCTTCCCGCTGATCAGCGTCACGGCGCCTCCGCCTACTCCCGCAAGGATGCCTTCCACCTTTTCCGGTCCTCCCTGATTGATCTGCACGAACCGATGCCTGAAAGACTCAAGCACCTCCCGGAAGGTAAGCCAGGGAGGGAACATCGGGTGCGCCGCGCCGGTGCGGTTTTGGCCGTTTCTCCCGGCGTTGTTCGCCAGCGGGGTCACGCTTTTGACATGCTCGAGGTTGAAGTAGACCAGGGTTCCGTTCGGAAGCTTGAGCACCAGCACGTCGTTCAGGGAGGCCACCAGCGTCCCGGTGACGGATTCGGGTCCGCCGCGGTTGATCCTCACTTCCATGCCCTCGTGCGGCAAACGACTCTCACCTCCCGTTGCAGGGGGAATGAAGTTGTGATGCATCTTATTTCCCTTGTCCTCTCTTTGAACCCGGCAACCGGACCAAATTCTCAAAAACGAATTCTTGTCCAATAGAAAATGTCCGGGAGCAATCCGCTGAAATTTGCCGGATTGGGTCCCTATCGTTTTCATGCGGGGTGGACTTGCCATACAATGGGGCATCAACGGCAAAGGGGGGATCAGGGATGGCGCCATCGGAAGAAAACGGAGCCCGCGGGCGTTCCCGAAGCAGGACGCGCGGCGATCAGGGAAACCGCGGCGGCCGCGGCGGGCAAGGCCCGGGCCGAACCGGCGGTCGGAACCGCAGCGGACGCGGCGGTGAACAAGGCCCGGGACGCACCGGCGGCCGGGACCGCGGCCGGACGGGCGGAGCACAGAGTGCCGGCCGAACTCGCGGAGGCGCCCGCGGGCGCGACGGACGCGATCGGTGACGGCACGGTGAAAGTCTATCGGAACCGCTCGATAGACTTTTTATTTTTGTGCGGGAGGGATTTGGAGATAAATCTTCCGGTTTTGTCGCTGCGCTTGGAAGAAAAAGCGATCCGCCGGCTTGAACGGGACCCGCGGGCGGACAGGTTCGTGGAGGCGGTGCTGGAAGAGGCGGGACAAGCGATGTCCGTCGGGGTGAGGTACCGGGGCAACCACAACCGGAACTATCCGAAGCGTTCGTACGACATCCTCTCCGCCGGAAGAATCCGCCATTTCAACGCGGAGTACAACGACCCTTCCATGATCCGCAACGCCCTTTCCTTCCGGTTCATGAACCGGATCGGGGTGCCTGCGCCGCGGACACGTTTCTGTCTTCTTAAGGTAAACGGCGGCCCGCCGGGAGTGTACGTCGAGCTGGAAGCGGTGGACCGGGATTTTTTCCGGGAGCGGGGCATGGACGTTGCCATGCTGGCGTACGCGGAAAACGACGACGCCCATCTGGGGCTGTTTTACGCAGGGACCCGGAAGCGGAAGGCATCCCTGTTCGAGGGGTATCGTCTGGTGATCGGCGGCGAAGGGGAGCGGAGGCGATGGGAATCGTTCATTTTCCTTTTGAATTTGCTGGACGGGCCCAATCTGGAAACGTACCTCCTGAGACATCTCGACGTGGAGCGGTATCTGAGGTGGCTGGCCGGCGCCGTGCTGACCGGCAACGAAGACGCGTTCGACCATAACTACGCCGTGTACAGGGATGCGGCCGGCGGCAAATACGCGTTTGTGCCCTGGGATTACGAAGGGTCGTGGGGACGGGATTGTTTCGGCGCGAAAACGCCGGCGGACGCGGTCCGTGTTACCGGGTACAACCGCCTGACCGCACGGCTTATGGGTTTTTCCTCATTCCGCCGCCGCTACCGGGAACTTCTGGCGCACATTCTGGATGAGCATTTTCGCGAGGAGATCCTCGTGCCCGTCATCCGCGAGATGCTGGAGGAGATTCTTCCCGATCTCCGCAGGACCGACGGGAACCGGCGGCCCGTCTCGTCGGCGCCTTGGGAACTCCGCGTGATGGCAAGGTATATCCGCGCAAGGCGGAAATACGTGCTGGACGAAATCGGACGGCTGTCTTAACCCCTGCCCGGGGGAGATCTGTCCAAAAGCCGCCACGTCGACAAAACCCGCATCGGCGATCTCTACCCCGCAGGCCAGACGCCGGAATAAGGGTCCCTGGCCGCGGTAAGCCGGTTCATCCGCGAAGCGGGCCGCCCCGGAGTGCCCAAGGTGTACATCGTGGTTTCGGACGGTCGTCCGGATGACGACATCCTGTCCCGGGATGCGCAAATTGCGGCCATCCGCAGGTTGGCAAGCCGGTTGAGCGCCGAGGGGAACGCGTTCGTCCATGTGGCGTTGTCGCCGCTGCGCTTCGGATTGCCCGCTTACCCGGTGAGCCTGACTTTCCCCGAAGAAGGATACGCGGGACTGATCCGGCGGTTCGGCCTGCTGGTGGAATCGTTGGCGGCGGCCCGCGCCTTTCGGCGGTGATCGGACGGAGGGAGCCGCATCCTTGATTTTACGGCACGAAATGCAGCACAATCGGGGAGGAAGGAATCGGAACGCCGGAACGATTCCCGACGGTTTCTTCGCGTGCGCAAATGCCGCGGCGGGACGGAAAGATTCGGAGGTCGTGATGGAACGGGGAACCGGGCGATTGCCCATAGACGATCTGCTGCCGGAAGTGAAGGCGGCGCTCGCGGCGGGGAGCGGCGCCGTCATCGTGGCGGAACCGGGTGCCGGGAAGACGACGCGGGTGCCGCTTGCCCTGCTGGACGAGCCCTGGCTTAACGGCCGCAAAATCGTCATGCTGGAGCCCCGGCGGCTGGCCGCCAGGCACGCGGCACGGTACATGGCCCGCAGCCTGGGCGAGGCCGTCGGCGAAACGGTCGGTTACCGGGTGCGGGCCGATGCGCGGGTGGGAACGCGCACCCGCATCGAAGTGGTGACGGAAGGCGTGCTCACCCGCATGCTGCAGGAAGATCCGGCGCTTGCGGAATTTGGCCTCGTCATTTTTGACGAATTTCACGAGCGGAGCCTTCATGCAGATCTCGGCCTTGCGCTTTGCCTGCAGGCCAGGGAACTGTTCCGGGAAGATCTGCGGATGGTCGTCATGTCGGCCACGCTGGAAGCGGAACCTGTGGCGGCTCTGCTGGGAGGAGTGCCGGTGCTGGCCAGCCCGGGGCGTTCCCATCCTGTGGAGACGGTGTACGTTCCGAGGCGTGGCGGTGCGGTGAGAACAACCGGTACGGCAAGGACGCAAGGGCCGTCCGGGACCGGGGCGGGAATCGGCGGATTCGGCGCCGGAGAAGCCGGCATTCCTCCCGCATTCTGGGAGCGGGACGTGGTGGATGTCATCCTGCGGGCGCTCAAGGAACGGGAAGGGGACGCGCTGGTCTTTCTCCCGGGCATGGCGGAAATTCGCCGGGTGGAAGAGCGGCTGCGGGAGGCGCTTGCGGGCCGGCCGGTGCTCGTGGCGCCGCTCCACGGTTCGCTGCCCCAGGAAGCGCAGGACCGGGCGCTTGCGCCCGCTCCGCCCGGGTGCCGCAAGGTGGTGCTTAGCACGTCCGTGGCGGAAACGAGCCTGACCGTTGAAGGCATCCGCATCGTGGTCGACAGCGGCTGGATGCGGAGGGCGAAATTTTCGCCCCGGACGGGGATGACCCGGCTGGAGACGGTGCCGGTGTCGCGGGCGTCCGCCGACCAGCGCCGTGGCCGCGCGGGAAGGGTGGCGCCCGGCGTCTGTTACCGGATGTGGCCGGAGGAGGAAAACGCCCGTCTGGCGCCGGCGAACACGCCCGAGATTCTGGAGGCGGATCTGGCGGGACTGGTATTGGAACTGGCGGTGTGGGGCGCGGATGATCCGGGCGAACTTTCCTGGCTGGACCCGCCGCCGGAGGCGGCCTGGCGGCAGGCGAAGGAGCTGTTGCAAACGCTCGGCGCCCTTGACGGGGCGGGCAGGGTGACGGAACACGGCCGGCGCATGGCGGCTCTGGGTGTGCATCCCCGCCTGGCGCACATGATGTTGGCCGCCGCCGAAACGGGGCGGGCGCGGCTTGCCTGCGAGCTGGCCGTCCTGCTGGGCGGACGGGATGTGCTGCGGGGCGAGGCGGCGCGCGACGCGGACATCCGCCGCAGGATCGAAGCGTTGCGCGGAATGGGCGGCGGCGCCGACGACAGGGCGCCGGCCGCGTTGCGCGAAGAGGCGCGGCAGCTGCTCCGCAGGCTGGAGGAATTGCGGGGGAAAGCGGCCGCTGCGGGCACGGACCGGGGATCGGCCGGGATGGCGGGGAACGCTGACGGTTCCGGCAATCCGGACGATTGCGGGATCCTGCTCGCCTTCGCCTTTCCGGACCGGATCGGCCGGCGCCGTCCCGACGGACGGTACCTGCTCAGCGGCGGCCGGGGCGCCGTCTTGCCTGACGGCCAGCCGCTGGCGCGGGCGGAGTTCCTGGTCGCCGCGGAGCTGGACGACGCCGGCGCGGACGGCCTCATCCGTTTGGCCGCGCCGCTGGAAGGGGACTGGATGCGGGCGCTCACGCGTTTCATTCGGCGGGAAACGGAAGTGCGGTGGGACGCGGAATCCCGTTCCGTGCGGGCACGGGAACGGCTCCTCATCGGAGCGGTCACGCTGCGGGAGACACCGGCGGCAAACCCGGACCCGGATGCGGTGGCGGAGGCGCTGCTGGCGGGCATTCGCGAATCCGGTCTGGAGCTTCTGCCCTGGACCCGCGAGTCGCGGCAGTTTTGCCGGCGGGCGCAGTTCATGCGCCGCTTCGATCCGTCATGGCCCGATTTTTCCGAGGAGGCCCTGCTTGAGACGTTGCCGGAATGGCTCGGACCGTACATCGCCGGCATGCGCGGCGCCGACGATCTTTCGCGCGTGGATTTGCGCGAGGCGCTTGCGTCCCGCCTCGCCTGGGAACAGCGCCGCCGGCTCGACGAATGGGCCCCGTCCCATATTACCGTGCCGAGCGGCTCCCGTCTGGCCGTCGATTACAGCGATCCGGAGGGACCGGTTCTCGCCGTCCGCCTGCAGGAGCTGTTCGGGCTGGCCGAGACGCCCCGCATTGCCGGCGGGCGGGTGCCGGTAACGCTGCATCTTCTTTCGCCGGCCATGCGGCCCGTGCAGGTGACCCGGGATTTGGCATCCTTCTGGCGCACGACCTACGCCGAGGTGCGCAAGGAACTGAAAGGCCGCTATCCCAAGCACGACTGGCCGGAAGACCCGCTCTCCGCCGCGCCTTCCCGGGGCCCGCGCGGCCGGCGCTGACAAAAAGACGGTATCCTAAAAAGCAACCTCAATGGACGGCAGGACGCTTTGGCGCCGATTCGTGAAATTGTTTGACGCCCATGCGCGCATCATGCCAGGATCCGGCCATCGTTAGGGGACCATGGCGCGTTTGCGCTTGATCTTCCCCGAGGCGATCCGCTCCTTGCCCATGCAGATTTTTTCAAATTCAAGGTTGACATCCGGTTTGGCACTGCATATAATAAGGTCCAACAATTGATCCTCTTGAGCAAACGCCGAGAACAGGAGCAGTAGGGTTGGCGCCCGGCTTCAGAGAGCTGCGGGTCGGTGCGACGCAGCGGAAGGGACACCCGAACTCGCCTGGGAGCGGACCGGTGGAACGAAGCGCGGCGTGCTCGCGCACGCAGTACACCGGTACGGCTGGCCCCCGTGATCGGGCATGAGAGGCCGCCGGCGGCCCGGCATGGTCCGGAGAATGGGACTGCCGGGAGCGGTTCAAGCAAATGTCGGCGGCAACAAGAGTGGTACCGCGGCAGGTCTGCAGGCCCGTCGTCTCTTGATGAGACGGCGGGCTTTTTGGTTAACCGAATATCGTCCATGCGCGATGAACAGGAGCAGTAGGCCTCATACCCGGGAGGCAGAGAGCTGCGGGTCGGTGCGACGCAGCCGAAGGGAAGCCGAACTCGCCTGGGAGCGCCTCGTCCGAACGCCTTTGTGCGCACGGCTTTCGCGCAGCCTTCGCCGCTGCGAATGACCGGGCGCCGCGGCAGGTAGGACGCTTGCGGCCGGCCCCCGATACCGGGCCGCCGGGATCGGACGCCATGAACGCATGCCGTCCGGCCCGGGCAGAGGGGAAGCGGACCAAACCCGGCGCCCGCAGGGGAAAATCCGCTTCAACAAGAGTGGTACCGCGGCGGTATGGCAACCCGTCGTCTCTTGCAGGAGACGACGGGTTTTTTCATACATCCCAACAACCGTCAAGGAGGGTTCAACCATGACCATGACCGAAGCCAAAAGGAGAATCCGCATTTTCGACACGACGCTGCGCGACGGCGAACAGGCTCCCGGCGCTTCCATGAAGCCGGAACAGAAGATCGTCGTCGCCCGCCAGCTGGCGAAGCTGGGGGTCGACACCATCGAGCCGGGCTTCCCTATTTCCAGCCCGGGAGAGTTCAAGGCGATCCAGCAGATTTCCCGCGAACTGCAGGAAACGGAAATCTGCGGTTTTGCCCGCTGCGTGAAGGAGGACATCGACGCGGCGGTGGAAGCGACCAGGGACGCGGCCCGCAGGCGTCTGCACCTGTTCGTGTCCTCGTCGCAAATCCATATGGATTTCCAGCTGCGCAAGACGCGCGATCAGGTCAAGCAGCTGGCGCGGGAGATGGTCGCCTACGCCAGGCAATTCGTGGATGAAATCGAGTTCTCGCCGATGGACGCGTCCCGTTCCAGCGAGGAGTTTCTGTACGAGCTGGTGGAAGCGGTCATTGAGGAAGGCGCGACGATCATCAACATCCCGGACACGACGGGGTACGCCCTGCCGGAGGAATTCGGCCCGCTGTTTTCCCGTCTGCGCCAAAACGTCCGCGGCGCCGACCGCGTCATTTTCAGCGCGCACTGCCACAACGACCTCGGCATGGCGGTGGCCAACAGCCTGGCGGCGATCCGCCACGGCGCCACGCAGGTGGAAGTATGCATCAACGGCGTCGGCGAGCGGGCGGGCAATTGCGCGCTGGAGGAGCTGGTGATGGCCATCCACACGCGGAGCGAATCCCTGGGCGTGGAAACCGGCATCCGCCTGGACCAGCTGTATGAGACCTCCCGCATTGTCAGCCGGATGATGCATTTTCCCATCGCGTACAACAAGCCGATCTTCGGCCGCAACGCCTTCCAGCACGAGTCGGGCATCCACCAGGACGGCCTGCTGAAAAATCGCAGCACCTACGAGATCATGGATCCGGAAGCGATGGGCATCCCGCGGGAAATGATCGTGCTCGGCAAGCACTCCGGACGCCATGCCCTGCGCCACCGGGTGGAGGAATTCGGCATCCGGCTGCGGGATGACCAGCTGGAAGATCTCTACCACCGGTTCAAGGCGAAGGCGGACGAGCTGAAAATCGTCACCGACGACGTGCTGCTGCAGCTGGTCGGCGAAGCGACCGCCTCGTCGGTGGAACCGTACTCCCTGGTGGATCTGCAGGTCGTATCCGGGACGCAGCGCAAGCGCATGGCTTCCGTCACGATCCGGACGTCGGACGGCGAGGAACGGACGTTCACGGGCACCGGCGAAGGGCCGCTGGAAGCGGTGATCCACTGCATCCGCCAGGCGATTCCGGATGCGGGCGAGTTCGAGGATCTGGAGCTGCATTCGTTGTCCACAGGGGAGGATGCGTTCGGCGAAGCGACCGTCACCGTGCTGCACGGCGGCAAACGATACAAGGGCACGGCCATCGACCGGGACATCATCCTGGCATCGGCGCGGGCATACGTGGCCGCCTGCAACAGCGCCTGTATGTCGCGGAACCGGCAACGTCCGGTTTCGGCGGCGGCCGGACAGTAAGGGTCGCAGGGGGGCTGGGGGCGCCAGCCTGTGGATCAAAACAAGGGGTGTGGGCAACATATCCACACCCCTTGTGCACATTGTGGAGATCGTTTGCGAAAGGTTGAGGGAACAACGCTTGAAATTTTCTGAAACGGGGATTACTTTTTCACAACCGATTTTGAATATTGTGGACAACGTGAACAACTTGGCTCCGTCCCGGGGTCAACGAAGGATTTTCGCGCATATTTGGCGAACAAGACACATGCATGCCAAGGGGGCGAAAAATGGAACCGGAACTCATTGCCGGCCGCAAGCGGGAAATACGCGGGCGGATGGCCAGGCGACGGGACGCCGTGCCCGAAGGGGAGCGCCGCGATCTGTCCGCGCGCCTGTGCCGGGTGGCGGAGCGGGAGCTGGTGGAGCCGATGCGGAAACGGCTGGGCCGTCCGCTGGCTGTGTGCCTCTACGGCGCGTTTCGTTCCGAGGCGGATCCGGCGGACCTGGCCGCGTCGTGCATGGCAAAGGGCGACGTGATCTACGCGCCTCGGGTGGCGCCGGGCGGCGAGACCATGGAAGTGAGGCGGCTTGCTTCGCCCGCCGATTGGATCCGGGGCCGCTACGGCGTACCGGAGCCGGATCCGAGCCGCACCGAAGCTTTGAGTCCGGCGGAATTGGCGGAAAAGCTGGATCTCATCCTGGTGCCGGGCCTGGCGTTCGACCGGTGGGGGCGGCGTCTTGGATACGGCGGGGGACATTACGACCGCCTGTACCGGCTGGTGCGGGCCGGCGAACCGTCAGATTCCGCTGGAAGGGGACCGCTGTGGGCCGGTTTCGCCTTTTCGTTTCAGATCGTCGATGAGGCGCTGCCGGCGGAATCCCACGATCTGCGTCTGGACGCGGTGGCGACGGAGCTCGGGATTCAATGGTGCGATCGGCCGTCCCGCCCGTCCGGACCGCCTCCGTCGGACCGACCGGCGAAGTCTTGGATAGCGGAGTGATGCACATGCGTTGGCAGGTGGCTCTTCTGGTGACGTGCAAGGGCGGAGTCCGCACCGCGGCCGAGGAAGAGAGCGCGCAGGTCATCCGCGAGCTGGTGGAAGAGGAACTGGGGGGAGTCTTGCGGGAAGAACGGGTCGTGCCCGACGAGCGGATCGAGATCCAGGCCGCGCTGATTGAAATTGCCGATTATTATCGCCCGCATCTCGTGCTGACCATCGGGGGTTCGGGGGTCGGTCCGCGCGACCATGTGCCCGAGGCAACCATGCTTGTGGTGGACCGCATTGTTCCCGGCATGGCGGAGGCGATGCGCCGGACGGCGATGCGGCGGATGCCGGAGGCCATGCTGCACCGCGGCGTGTGCGGCATCCGCGGCGGCACCCTGATCATCAATCTGCCCGGTGACCCGCACGGCGTTCACGAGCACTTTTCGGCCATTCTCGGGACGCTGCCCGCGGCGCTGGCGGCGGTGTCGGCGGCGGCTCCCGCAGTCGAGGAGGCGGAAGGCGGCGACGGGTGAGCAGGCCCCAAGGCCGGCCGCGCGCAATCCGGCCGGCTCAGGCGTCACGCGGACGGTCACCCGGACAGCCCGCGGGTTGAAGACCCCTGCAAGATCGCCATACAAATGTCAAGGTCCGGGGCTTTGTCCGAGGAACAGGGTATGATATGATACGGATTACGGAAAAGAACCTTATTGTAACTGGAGGCGCGTTCGATGTCCGGAATCGGCGTCACGGGGCTGATCTTGCTGGTGATCGTCGCCCTTTTGCTTTTCGGGCCGAGCAAGCTGCCCGAACTGGGGCGGGCGTTCGGCCGCACGCTGCGCGAGTTCCGCAAAGGGGCCAGCGAGCTGATCGAAGACGAGGAGGATCGGAAGAAGCGTTCGCTCCCGCCGGAGCCGGCGGCGAAAACCGCTTCGGACGCCGCATCGGCTGACGGCAACGGGCGGCCGGACGAGCGGCGGCTTCCGGAATGACCGCGCCAGCGGCGCGGAGGGGAGGTTGACGGTCTGATGACCGAAGAGCGTACCGACCCGCAACCGGAAGAAGCGCGCAAAATGACGGTGTGGGAACACATCGGCGAGCTGCGCACGCGGCTGATCCGCGTCCTGGTCGTGTTCGGCCTGGCGCTGGCGGGCGGTCTCGCCGGCGCGGAGCCGGTGTTCGAATATCTCGTCGGGGCGGCGCCTTCCGACAAACTGGAGCTGAACGCCTTCTCGCCGTGGGACGCCGTGAGCCTGTACGTGAAGATCGGAGTGCTGCTCGCGCTGGTGGCGGCCGTCCCGTATGCTTTCTATGAAATGTGGGCGTTCGTCAAACCCGGGCTCAGCCGGAAAGAGCGGGCCGTGACGCTGCGCTATGTGCCGTGGGCGCTGCTGATGCTGCTGGCCGGACTTGCGTTTGCCTATTTTGTCGTGTTTCCGATGGCGTTTCTGTTCACCGAGCGGGTCACCCTCGCCATGGGCCTCAAACAGACCTACGGCGTCGGCCAGTATTTTGCCTTCATGCTGAACATCCTGCTTCCGGTGTCGCTTTTGTTCGAAATGCCCCTCGTCATCCTGTTCCTGACCCGGATCGGGATTCTCAGCCCGCGGCTGCTCGTGAAAATGCGGAGGGTCGCCTGGTTCCTCATGGTGCTGGTCGCGACGATGATCACGCCGCCGGACGTCATCTCGGACCTGCTCGTTTCCGTGCCGCTGGTCGCCCTGTACGAATTCAGCGTATGGCTGTCGAAGGTCGCCGAACGGAGGCGCCTCAGGGCGCTGGAACAAAGCCTCGGCGAAAGCTGAACATCCGATTTCGGACCCGTCCCTGCGACGGGTTTTGTTTTGTTCCGGCTCCCTGGTGCGTCTCAACAATTTTGGGTATAGGTCTTGAAAAGGATACACAAAATCAGTATGATTAAGATTGGCTGTTAGCACTAGGTTGGGTTGAGTGCTAACAAAACCCATCATTTTCCAAAAAAAACACCGGACAAAGGAGGCCATCTTCATGATCAGACCTTTGGGCGACCGTGTTCTGGTCGAGCCGAGCCAAAGAGAAGAAAAGACGCCCGCGGGCATCGTGCTGCCCGACACGGCGAAGGAGAAGCCGCAGGAAGGCAAAGTCATCGCGGTCGGCAGCGGCGCTCTGAACAAGGACGGGCAGCGGATCCCGCTCGAGGTGAAAGTGGGCGACCGGGTGCTGTTCTCCAAATACGCCGGAACGGAAGTCAAGTACGAGGGCAAGGAATACCTCATCATGAAGGAGAGCGACATCCACGCCGTGATCGAGTGAAGCCGGAACCGACCCTGGAGCCGGCTTGAGATTTCCCCGGAAACGATACCGATACCAAGGAGGGTTTTACCGATATGGCGAAAGAGATCAAGTTCAGTGAAGACGCCCGCCGCGCCATGCTTCGCGGGGTCGACAAGCTGGCCGATGCCGTGAAGGTGACGCTCGGTCCGAAAGGGCGCAACGTCGTTCTGGAGAAAAAATTCGGTTCCCCGCTGATCACCAACGACGGGGTTACGATCGCCAAGGAAATCGAGCTGGAAGATCCCTTTGAAAACATGGGCGCCCAGCTGGTGAAGGAAGTCGCCACGAAGACCAACGACGTGGCCGGCGACGGCACGACGACGGCGACGGTGCTGGCGCAGGCCCTGATCCGCGAAGGCCTGAAGAACGTCACCGCCGGCGCCAACCCGATGGGCATCCGCAGAGGCATCGAGAAAGCCGTGAACGCCGCTGTGGAGGAACTGAAGAAGATCGCCAAGCCCGTCGAAGGCCGCAACAACATCGCCCAGGTGGCCGCCATCTCCGCGTCGGACGAATCGGTGGGCACCCTCATCGCCGACGCCATGGAGAAAGTCGGCAACGACGGCGTCATCACCGTGGAAGAGTCGAAGGGCTTCCAGACCGAGCTTGAAGTCGTGGAAGGGATGCAGTTCGACCGCGGCTACATCTCCCACTACATGGTGACGGACACCGACAAGATGGAAGCCATCCTGGACGATCCGTACATCCTGATCACGGACAAGAAACTGTCCAACGTCCAGGACATCCTGCCCATCATGGAACAAGTCGTGCAAACGGGCAAGCCGCTGCTCATCGTCGCCGAGGACGTGGAAGGCGAAGCCCTGCCCACGCTGGTGCTCAACAAGCTGCGCGGCGTCCTGAATTGCGTGGCCGTGAAGGCGCCCGGCTTCGGCGACCGCCGCAAGGCCATGCTGGGCGACATCGCCACGCTGACCGGCGGCCAGGTGATCACGGAAGAACTCGGCCTCGAGCTGAAAACGACTCGTCTGGATCAGCTCGGACGTGCCCGCCAGGTCCGTGTGAGCAAGGAAAACACCATCATTGTCGACGGCCATGGCCGCAAGGAAGACATCGAAGCCCGCATCAAGCAAATCAAGGCGCAAATTGAGGAAACGACCTCCGACTTTGACCGCGAAAAACTGCAGGAACGCCTGGCCAAACTGTCGGGCGGCGTGGCGGTCATCAAGGTCGGCGCGGCGACGGAAACCGAGCTCAAGGAGCGCAAACTGCGCATCGAGGACGCCCTGAACGCCACCAAGGCGGCCGTGGAAGAAGGCATCGTGTCCGGCGGCGGCACGGCGTACATCAACGTGCTCGAAGCCGTGGCCGCGGTGCAGGCCGAAGGCGACGAAAAGACCGGCGTCAACATCGTGCTGCGCGCGCTGGAAGAACCGGTGCGCACCATCGCGGCCAACGCCGGCGAAGAAGGTTCCGTCATCGTCGAACGCCTGAAGAAGGAACCGCTGGGGGTCGGTTTCAACGCCGCCACCGGCGAATGGGTCAACATGTACGACGCGGGCATCATCGACCCGGTCAAGGTGACCCGCACCGCCCTGCAAAACGCGGCCTCCGTGGCGTCGCTGTTCCTGACGACGGAAGCCATCGTGGCCGACAAGCCGGAGAAGGAAAAAGGCGGCCGTCCGGGCATGGGCGACATGGACATGTAAGCCGAAACGCCGGCAATAAAATCGGAAGCGGAATTCCCGCAAGGGAGTTCCGCTTTTTTCGTTCCGTCGATCTTCCGCCTGCTCCCGCGGATTTCCGATCGGACCGATTTTAAATGAGTTTTTATAAAAATTTTAACTGTTCTTTAACATGGCGTGTTATTGTAGAGTCAGCCGATCAGGAAATTCCGCGATGGAGGGAATCAAGATGTCCGTCGAAAACGTGAAGATGTTTCTGAAAAAGGTCAACAACGATGAACAGCTGCAAAAGCGAATCTCCGGCATGGAAGCCGACAGCTGGGAAAATATGCTGGTTGGCCTGACCAGGCTGGGCGAGGAAGCGGGGCTGCCTTTCCGCGCGGATGATTTTTTGCGGTTCCAGGAGGAACTCTTCGCCAACTTCAACAGAAACGGGGAGCTGGACGACGAGCAGCTGGATCTGGTGGCCGGCGGAACGGGTTCCATCTCGCAGGACGAAATCGACGGCCATTCGTACATCCTTCAGGCGGCGGTCCGGTTGGGTTTTGCCCCCTTCAAGGGATGACGCCGACGCGTTCGTTTTGCCATCCGGTTTTTTTGGACGGATTTTAACTGTATTCACGTTTAAGAAGATATTTTTTTATGGACAGAAATAAAGAAGCGGAGTGAATCAAGATGTCGATGGAAAATGTCAGGCTTTTTTTGCAAAAGGTTCGGGAGGATGAAGCGTTGCGGGAAAAGATCGCCCGCCTTGGCCAGGAAAGCCGGGAAAACATGAAGGGCGTCCTGGTCCGGCTCGGGGAGGAAGCGGGTCTTCCTTTCAGCACGGAAGATCTGGAACGGTACCAACGGGAGATCGTCGCCCAGTATCGGGCGGCGGGGGAACTGGACGACGCGCAATTGGAGGCGGTCGCCGGCGGAGATTGGTGGCTCATTTTTTCGTTCATACCCGCGACCGGCGTTTTATGCGCACTTTCGGCAATCGGGGCGGTCGCGGAGGCGGCGGGCGATTCACACTTCTCTTGTGTTTTTAAATGATCGGCTCGGGAGTCTTCAGACGGGCCCGGCTTCGGGTGCCACTCCTCAAGTCAGGGTGCGCATCCGAAAGCCGGGTCTTTGCATGAGATCCGCGTCCGGTCCGCCGGATGAACGGAATATTGCGGGCCGCGGCGCCGGTAAAAAAAATTTAATGTAAATTTTAGTTGAACTTTAGGTTGGAGTGCTAAGAATGAAATGGCGACGCGTCCGGCATGAAACGACAAGATGTCGGGACAACCCGGAAGGAAAAATCGGGACGATTGTGGAACAAATAAAAGGGTTTCCGCAAAAAGCGCTGGAAAACGACGAATTTCGGAAATAAACCGGAAAAATCGATACGGCGAGGTTGCAAGCGTTGTCCGGCGGCTCCGCGTGCGCCGGGGCGGGGAGCGGCCTGAATGGGCGGAGGGAGATCCTGACGATGGCGATGAGGAATCAGCAGCTTTTTCGCAAAGCGTCTCTTGAATCTCTGGAATCGCCGGAGCAGCTCGACCGGCTGCTTACGGTCATTTCCTGGCGGTCGTGGATCGCCCTCGCCGGCGTCGTTGCCCTGCTCGGGGCCATTGTCGTCTGGGGATTCGCCGGAAGTCTGCCGGTGAACGTGTACGGCCAGGGCATCCTGATCAGTTCGGGCGGGATCCAGACCATCGTGGCCACCGAAAGCGGACAGGTGTCGGACATCCGGGTCGGGACCGGCGATTTCATCGAAAAGGGCGAAGTGGTCGCGCGGCTCCAGCAACCGGAAATCCTGAGCGAGATCCAGTTTACCGAAGCCCAGCTCCGCAGCCTGCTCGCCGCCGGAGCCGGGGACGACCAGCCCCTGGTGCGGGAGTTGCGCGAGAAACTGGACGCCCTGAGGGACCAGCTGAATCTCGCGACCAGAATCGTCAGCCCGTACTCGGGCAAAGTCGTCGAGGTGAAAGTGCGGCGCGGCGAATATATCCCCAGGGGGGCCCAGGTGGCCACCATCGAGCAGGCGGGAGAGCAGCTGAACACCCTCGAGGCCGTCCTGTACGTGTCGCCCGGCGACGGAAAGCGGATCCATCCCGGGATGGAAGTGAAGCTCGAGGCGGCTTCCATTTCGAAAGAAACCTACGGATATCTGCTCGGACGGGTCACCCGCGTCAACGAGTTTCCTTCGACCTTCCAGGGAATGGTCAACGTGCTCGGCAACGAAGATCTGGCGAGAACGCTGGCCGGGGCGGGCGCTCCCATCGAAGTGAGGGTTCATCTGATTCCGGACGCCGGCACGGAAAGCGGCTATAAATGGTCCAGCTCGGATGGCCCGCCCGTTCCCATCCAAAGCGGGACGCTGGTGAACGGCATCATCACGGTGGAAGATTCGCCGCCCCTGGCGAAGATCTTCCCTCAGCTCAAATGAGGCGGGTGCGTTCCGCAATGGGCAATCGCGTGAAAACTCCCACGGTCATCCAAATGGAAGCGGTGGAGTGCGGGGCCGCCGCTTTGGGCATTATTTTGGGTTACCACGGCAAGCACATCCCTTTGGAAGAGCTGCGGGTCGCCTGCGGCGTGTCGCGCGACGGCAGCAAGGCGAGCAACATCGTGAAGGCGGCGCGGGAATACGGCCTGGTCGCCAAAGGCTACCGGAAAGAGCCGGAAGAGCTCAAACAGATGAAAATGCCGGTGATCATCCACTGGAATTTCAACCATTTTGTCGTGCTGGAAGGCTTCCGCAACAAGAAGTTTTACCTGAACGATCCCGCCACCGGCCGGCGAACCGTGACCGAAGAGGAATTCGACCGCAGCTTCACGGGAATTGTGCTCGTCTTTGAGCCCGGCGAGCATTTCAAGAAGGAAAAGCGAAAAGCGAATTTTCTCTCCCTGCTGTACGCCCGGATCGCGCCGATGAAAGCGGCGCTCTTGTACGTCGTGCTCGTCAGCCTCCTGCTGGTCGTGCCGGGTCTGGTCATTCCCATGTTTGTCCAGCTTTTCGTGGACGACATCCTGCTGGCCGGCCTGCATCACTGGCTCCTCCCCCTGCTCGTCGGCATGGCGTCGGCGGCGTTGCTCCATGGCGCCTTCACATGGCTGCAGCAATATTACCTGCTGAGACTGGAAACGGCGCTGTCCATCAGCATGGCGGGCAAGTATTTCTGGCACGTGCTTCGCCTGCCCATGGAGTTTTTCACCCAGCGGCACAGCGGCGACATTACGCAGCGGATCGGTTCGAACGACCGGGTGGCGATGCTGCTGTCGGGCCAGCTTTCCACCAACTTCCTGAACTGCCTGTCGGTCGTTTTCTATACGGTGATCATGGTGCGATACAGCGTTCTCTTGACGCTGGTCGCCGTGTTTTTCGCCATTTTGAATTTCCTTTATCTCAGGCGCGTGTCGCGAATCCGCGTGGACGAAAACATGAAGCTCCTCCAGGAACAGGGGAAAATCGCGGGCACGACCATGGCCGGACTGCGGATGATCGAAACGCTGAAAGCCGGCGGCCGGGAAGGGGACTTCTTCAACAAGTGGGCCGGGCTGTATGCGAAGCTGACGAACACGCAGCAAAAGCTCGGGCTGCAGACACAGGCGGTGAACGCCGTTCCGCCTTTCCTGACGTTTCTCAGCCAAATCGCCATCCTGGGGATCGGCGGCTGGCTGGTCATGTCGGGCGAGATGACGATCGGGATGGTGGTGGCGTTTCAATCCCTGATGCAAAGCTTCATGGCCCCCGTGAACGGCCTGATCCAGCTCGGCAGCCAGCTGGACGAAGTGAAAGGGGATCTGAACCGGCTGAACGACGTGCTCCGGTACAGACTGGATCCCGAAACGCAAAGGGAGCGGGAAGCGGAGTTTCAGGCCGGTCATCCGGTAAGCAAGCTGACGGGCAAGGTGGAATTGCGCGACGTGACCTTCGGATACAGCCGCCTGGAACCGCCGCTGATCGAGAATTTCAACCTGGTGCTCGAACCCGGGTCCAGGGTGGCGCTCGTCGGCGGCTCCGGCAGCGGCAAGTCTACGGTGGCGAAACTGGTGACCGGTCTCTATCAGCCCTGGAGCGGGGAAATCCTGTTCGACGGAAAGCCCCGCCGGGATTGGGACCGTTACGTGCTGACGAATTCCGTCGCCGTCGTGGACCAGGACATCCACATGTTCGAGGGCACCATCCGGGACAATCTGACGCTGTGGGATCCGACGGTGCCCGAAACGGACATCGTCCGCGCGGCCAAGGACGCCTGCATCCACGACGATATCGTCAAAAAGCCGGGCGGTTACGACCATATCATCGAGGAGGGGGCGCGAAACTTCAGCGGCGGCCAGAAGCAGCGCCTGGAGATCGCCCGGGCGCTCGTCAACAATCCGTCGATTCTGGTCCTGGACGAAGCGACGAGCGCCCTTGATCCCAAGACGGAACTCGCGATCGACCGCAACCTCCGCAGGAGGGGCTGCACGTGCCTGATCATCGCCCATCGGCTCAGCACGATTCGCGACTGCGACGAGATCATCGTGATGGACCGGGGGAAGATCGTCCAGCGGGGAACGCATGAACAGCTGGCGGGCGTGGATGGCCCCTATGCCAGGCTGATACGGGAAGCCTGACGCTCCGGGAAGGGGAACGGCAGATGTCGGACAGTCTCGCGTTGGAACTGGAAAAACTCGGCGAAATCATGCCGCTCACGGGAAACCGGACCGTTGACTGGGGACGGGACCGGTCCGCGTGGTATGTGCGGACCGGCGAGGTGAACCTGTTTGCGGTGGCGGGAACGGATCCGGAAGCGCGGGGGAGACGGGAATATCTCTTATCCGTGCGGGAAGGCCAGCTCATCGCCGGCCTCGGCATCGACCCGGACAGGGAACGCGAATTTCCCTTCCGGTTGGTGATGACCGGGGTTGCGGACACGGAACTGATCCGGATCGACGCGCCGGCGGACGAGCGTTCCTCGATTCCGGGATTTGCGCGTCTGGTCCGGGAGTGGGAAGACCGGCTGCTCAGATGGATGCAGCTCGCCGGCACCGATGTTCCCAAGCCGGAATCCTTCGACCGGGAAGCCTTTCTGGAGGCGGTGCGGCGGTTCCTGGCGGCGTCGTCCGCGCGGGAAGCCGAACGCCTGCGGCGGCTGACGGTCATCGACCGGAAACGGATGGAGCTGTCCGTGAAAAACCTGACGGACACCATCCGGTTCGGGAAGGACCAGGCTCCCAAGGTGACGGAGCTGGATCGCGATGTCCTGTTCCGCACGTGCCGGCTCATCGGACAAAAAAGCCATATTCCCGTCACCGCGCCGCTGAGGAAATCGTCCGATGAGGATCCCGCGGCGCGGCTGAAACAGATCGTCAAGGCGTCCAAAATCCGGATGCGCCAAGTCCAGCTGGAAGGCGAGTGGTGGAAGCAGGACAACGGACACCTGCTGGCCTTCCGCAAGGAGGATCGGCGTCCGGTTGCCCTTATTGTCAAAAGAGACAAACACTACGAGATGCACGATCTGGTCGACGGGAACGTCCGGCGGGTGACCCGGGAAATCGACCGGCAGTTGGACCGGCGGGCCTACATGTTGTACCGGCCGTTTCCCCCGCGCCGGCTCACCCTCTGGGATCTGATGCGGTTCAGCTCGCAGACGCCCCGGCTCCGGAAGGACGTCTTTGTGATGACCGCCTTCGGCATCATCGGCGGTCTTCTGTCCCTCGCCATTCCCATGGGGACGGGAGAACTGGTGGACCGCATCATTCCGGGCGCGGAACGCGGCCGGATGTTCGATTTCGTGCTGATCCTCACCGCCATTGCCGTGGCGTCGCTTACGTTCCAGATTACGCGCTCCATCGCCATGCTGCGCATGGAAGCGCGGCTCGACTCCGGCATTCAGGCCGCGGTCTGGGACCGGGTGCTCAATCTGCCGGTGCCGTTTTTCCGGAAATACAGTTCGGGGGATCTGGCCCTTCGCGCGGGCAGCATCGCCGCAATCCGGCAGGCGCTGTCGGGGACGACGCTGAACACCGTCTTCAACGCCCTGTTTTCATCCACCCAGTTTTTTCTGCTGTTCTATTACAGCGCCCGGCTGGCCTGGATGGCCACCGTCCTGGTGGCCGTCGGCATCGGGGTGGTGGCGCTCATCGGTTTTGTCATGGTCCGCAAGGAACGGGTGCTGGCGGAACTCAACGGCAAGCTGACCGGAATCGTGTTCCAGATCGTAAACGGCGTCTCCAAGTTTCGCATGGCCGGCGCGGAAAAAAGAGCCTTCGGCATGTGGTCGGACCATTTCGGGGAAGTCCGGAAAACGGGCTTCCGCACGGGGCTCATCCGCATTTGGTCCTCCGTGTTCCATGCGGTCTATCCCACGGTTACGACGATGCTGCTGTTTTTCGGGGTGATCGGGTTCGCGCCGGCGATGCCCGCCGGGGCGTTTCTCGCTTTTCACAGCGCGTTTTCCGGATTCATCATGTCGATGATGGCCATGGGGACGTCCCTCATCATGGCGCTCAACATCATTCCGTTGTATGAACGGGCCAAGCCGATTCTGGAGACGGAGCCGGAGATCGGCGAGGAGAAGGAAGATCCCGGGGAGCTCACGGGCGCCATCGAGGTGAGCCACGTCGATTTCCGTTACGATGAAGACGGGGAATTTGTGCTCAAGGATGTGTCCATCCGGGTCAACCCCGGGGAATTCGTCGCCATCGCGGGACCGTCGGGAAGCGGCAAGTCGACGCTGCTCCGCCTGCTTCTCGGATTTGAACGCCCGACCTCCGGAGCCGTTTACTACGACAATCACAATCTGCAAGACCTGGATATCCAGGAAGTGAGAAGCCAGCTGGGCGTCGTCCTACAGGGAGGACAGGTGCTCGCCGGCGACATTTTGACCAACATTATCGGTTCTTCGAACCTGACGATGGAAGACGCCTGGGAGGCGGCCCGGATGGCCGGGCTGGAAGAGGACATCCGCAACATGCCCATGGGCATGTTCACCGTGGTCGACGACGGCGGCCGCACGCTGTCGGGAGGACAGCGGCAGCGCCTCCTGATCGCCCGGGCCCTGGTCCACAAGCCGAAAATCCTCTTCTTCGACGAAGCCACAAGCGCCCTGGACAACCGGACGCAGAAGATGGTCAGCGACAGCATCGAACAGCTGAAAGCGACGCGGGTGGTCATCGCCCACCGGCTGAGCACGATCATGAACGCCGACCGCATCTACGTGCTGGAAAACGGCCGGGTCGTGGAAGAAGGGACGTTCCGGGAACTGATGGACCGCGGCGGGACGTTTTACGAACTGGCCAAACGGCAAATGGCCTGACAGAGGGGGAGCGCATGAATCGGGAATTCAAAACCTTCCTGGCCGCACTGGTCCTGTCGGCAATCCTTGGCGCATGCGGCGCTCCCGCCGGCAACGGGCCCGAGACAAGCGGAACGCCGAGGCCAAACGGCTCGCCCGAGCCCGTGAAAACGATGGACCCCCGGTATTTTCCGACGCTGCCCGACGAATTCCGGCGGATCCATGAAAACGGCTACCTGACGGTGGGCATGTATGCGGAAGACCGCTTTCCCTTTTTCTTTGTGGACGAGCGGGGAGAACTGGTCGGCAGCGACGTGGAAATGGCCCGGGACATCGCCCGCCAATTGGGCGTCGCGGAGGTCCGGTTCGACCGCTCGGCGCGGTCGTTTGAAGAGCTCATCGATCTGGTGGCCGCGGGCCGGTACGACATGGCCGTCTCGAAGATCAGCATCACGCTGAACCGCGCCCAGCGGGTGCTGTTCAGCGAACCGTATCTGTCGCTGAGGCAAGCGCTGCTCGTCAACCGGATGCGGCTGGCCGCCCTGAAAACCCGGCAGATGACGGACCCGATCGAACTGCTGCGGACCAACCCGGTGGAAATCGGCGCCATGGCGGGAACATCCTACATGGAATTTGCCCGGGAAATTTTCCACGCGTCGGAAGTCGTTCCGTATGATTCGAGGGAGCGCATGCTGGAAGACGTGCGGCGGGGAGACATCGCGGCCGCGTTTTACGACGAGTTCGAGTTCCAGCGGCACATCAACGAATTTCCGGACGTCCTGTTGGATCTGCAATTTGTCGTGCTGGAAGGGCGCAAGGACAACCTGGCCGTCGCCATTCCGCCGAGCCACTTCCACATGCAGGCATGGCTGAAGGAATATCTGGCCTATCTGCCGCCGCTGGACATCGGCCAGCTGCTTGACCGGTACGGCAATTCGCCCGGCGAACCGGGCCGGGGGACGGAGTGAAACCCATGGCGAAACTGGAATGGCTCAAGCGGCCCGGCACGTCCCTGGCCGCGATGGCGATCGGCATTCTGCTGGGGCTCTACGATCGGAATGTCGCCCTGTTTATCGCCCCCGTCGGGGAATTGTATCTTTCCTTTTTAAAAATGCTGGTCGTTCCCATCATGGTGACGGCCATCATCTCCAGCCTGGGCAAGCTCATGGCTTCGCGGGAGGCGGTGCGTTACCTGAAGCGGACGGTGCTGACCTTCGCCACCGGCCTGCTGCTGGTCAGCCTCATCGGCGTCGGCGCGGGGCTGATCGGTAATCCGGGGACCGGCCTGGATCAGCGCGCGCGGGAAGTGCTGGGAAACGCGATCATGGGCGGAGAGGCGATGGTCAGCGGCCAGTCCGGAACGCAGGGCGCCTTTACGGTGATGGATTTTCTGACCATGATCATCCCGACCAACCTGTTCGAATCGCTGCTCGGCGAACAGAACCTGCAGGTGCTGTTCGTGGCCATGGTGTTCGGCGTGGCCATCGGTACCGTCCGCGAGAAAAAGCGGGACGACGTCCTGGACGTCATCGAGGTGATCTACAAGGCTTTCGAGCGGATCATCGGCTGGAGCATCTACGGACTGCCCGTCGGGCTGCTCTGCCTGATGGCCGGCCAGTTCGCGTCGATGGGAATGGATTTGCTGGCGGCCATGACGAAATTCATCGTCCTGATCCATCTCGCGTGCCTGATCATCCTGCTCCTGAGCGCGGTTCTGATCTGGAAGCTGACCGGGCGTTCGTTGGTGCGGTCGACGGCGGACCTCAAACAGCCGCTGCTCATCGCCTTCGGCACCCGCAACAGCCTGGCGACGCTGCCGTTCATCTTCCAGGCGCTGCGCGCGCGTTACCGGCTGGAGGAGAAAACGGTCAATTTCGTGACTCCCCTGAGCATCATCCTTTGCCGGTACAGCATGGTGACAATGTTTTCCGTCGGGACGATCTTTGTGGCCCAGCTGTATGGCGTGCCCTTGGGCCCGGGGCAAATCGCGACGGTCCTCCTGGCTTCCATCCTGGCCGCTCTCTCGGGCGCGGGGGCTCCCGCCCTCGTCTCGCTGTCGATGATCGGCATCATTCTGGCGCCGCTGGGGCTTCCTTCGGAAACGGCGGTGGTGCTGCTGCTCGCGGTCACGCCCATCGTCGACCCGATCCTGACGATGCTGAACGTGCATTTGGCCTGCGCGTCGACCATTCTCGTCAATGGTTCCGAGGTCAAGGCGACCCGTCCCGTGCGGGTTGGAAAGGAGATCAAAGCATGAGACGCTTGCCGATTGCCATCCTCCTCTTGCTGGCGATGGCCGTTGCCGGTTGCTCGGTCGCATCCATGGCGCAAGAGCGCGAAGCCTTCGCCAAGCGCCACAGGGGTCCCATTTCGATCGGAGTGGCCTGGCCCATCTCCGCCGCCAACGACTGGTTCCTGGAAGGCGTTGCCCTTGCCGTGTCGGAACTCAACGCCGACGGCGGGGTGCTGGGGCGCCAGCTGAACGTCATTATCAAGGACGACGAATCCTCGGTGACGAAAGGGCTGGAAATCGCCCAGTCTTTCTCGGAGGACATCCAGGTGGTGGCCGTGATCGGGCACCGGAATTCCTACGTGTCCATTCCGGTTTCCTCCATCTATGAACGGGCCGGCATCCTCATGCTGTCTCCCGCTTCCAGCGCTCCCGAATTCATCAGCGAGAAGCAGCGGCTCGTGTTCCGCAACATCGCCAGCGACGAGCAGGTGGCCGCCTCCGTGGCCAACTACGCCGCCCGGAACGGACACCGCCGGATGGTCATCCTGTACGACGACGACGCCTATGGGAAGGGGCTGGCGGACGCCTTTGAAAAACACGCGGGCCGTTCCGGCATCGACATTGTGGACCGCCTGACCTTCTATACCGGACCGTCGGAACTGGAGCGGCTCAAGTTCAAATGGGAGATCCTGGAGTACGACGGGATCTTCATCGCCAAGTCGGGCGCGGCGGGCGCGCAGCTCGTCGCGGAGCTGCGGGCGGCCGGCATCGGGGTTCCGCTGTTCGCGGGGAACGCCATGGACACGCCGAACCTGTGGAGCATCGCCGGGGCGAAGGCCGCGGAAGGCATGGTGATCGGCGCCTTCTTCAACCCCGAAAGCCGGCGGGAAAAGGTGAAGGCGTTCATCGATGTTTTCAACAGGGCTTACGGCACCATGCCGACCCAATATTCCGCGCAGGGGTATGACGCCGTCCACCTGCTGGCCGAGGCCATGAACCGGGCCCGGTCGATCGTCCCCCGCGACATCGCGGCTGCCCTTCATACCATCGAAAACTGGGAAGGCGTCGCCGGGTTCCACACCTTCGACCGGAACGGGGAGGACATCGGCGACCTCGTCGTGCTGAAGAAGGTGACGGGCGGCAAGTTCGAGTACCTGGATGCGGGTGTCTAGAATGGCCGTGTTCACGGAGAACGAATGGCGCGAAATCGCCGGCAGGGCGCTGTTTCTCAAAGAACGGCTGGAACTGTCGCGGGCGGGGTCCGTCGAGATCGGGGAGGCGCCGCCCGGGGTCCGTGAGGACCTGTTTGCCCGCTGGCGGAAAAAAGCCGGCGGAAGCGGCGGAGAGACGGCGTTTCGCAAACGCCTCGCCCTGGACGGACTTTCGCCGGACGAGGCCGGACGGCTGCTCGGCCCCGTGCGTTGGAAGGCGGAAACGCCCCTTCCCGAATGGGTGCGGGAACTGGAGCGCATCTTGTCGCGGCTTCAGCGGATGTCCGCTTCGCCGCCGGAAGAAGGCCAAGGGTTGTGGGATCCGACCCCGGCCCTGGAGCCGTTTCTGGAGGATGCCTGCGAGCAGCTGGCCGGAAGGCTTGGGGAGAAACTCCGGTTGTTCGCCGATTCCGCCGTACGGGACATGCGCAGGGCGCTGGCCAAGCGGCTGGCAACGCTTAGTTTCCGGACGTGCCGCGCCGGTTTTCTGGCGGCCATGAGCGGCAAAAAACCGCTGCATCTCCTGCTTGGACCCTCGTTCTTCCACGAGGAGTGGCAGGCGGAATGGAAAGCGTATTTGGCGGAACTTGCGGCGGGAAAATGGAAGGACGTGCTGGCGGAGCATCCCGTCCTCGCCCGGTTCATGGTGCAGGCGATCGGCCAATGGAAGAGGAATCTGGCGGAATTCGCCGCCCACCTCGCGGCGGACCAGATGAAGCTGGAAGAGGCGTTTCACGAAGGCAGGCCGCTTGGGCGGGTGACCGCGGTGGAGGCGAACGCGTCCGATGTCCACAACGGGGGCAAAACCGTTCTTCTTCTCGCCTTCGAATCCGGCCTGAGACTCGTTTACAAGCCCAGGAGCCTGGCCATTGACGCCGCCTGGAACGAATGGATCCGCTTCCTGGAACGGGACGGAATTCCCCACCGGCTGTGGACGCCCCGGGTGCTGGACGAGGGAGACCACGGCTGGACGGAATTCGTGGAGCGAAGGCCGCTCACGCGGCCAGAGGACGCCGCGGCCTTCTATTTCCGGGCCGGTGTACTCCTCGGCACGATCTACGCGCTGGGCGGAAACGACTTTCATTTCGAAAACCTGATCGCCAGCGGCGCCCATCCCGTCCCCGTCGATCTGGAAACGCTGCTTCTGCACCGGGTGAAACCGTTCCATCTGGGGGAAAGCGGCAAAAGCGCGGCCGATCTGGCCCTCGATACCCTTGGCGATTCGGTCCTGCGCGTCGGCATGCTGCCGTACTGGCACGTGAACGCCCAGGGGAAGGCGGCGGACTGGGGGGCGCTCACCTGCCGGGAAGAGCGCGGTCTCCATCTGCCCGTTCTGGACGGCCGGCCGCTGGATGTGCGGGATTACGAGGAGCATCTGCTGGCCGGATTCGCGTGGGCTTACGACCGGATCGCCGGGGAGAAGCCCCGGATCCTGGGAGAACACGCGGGGGAAACGTCGCCGCTCGACGCTTTCGGAACGTGCCGGTTCCGCATCCTGATCCGGAACTCGCAAGTTTATGCCGATGTGCTGAACCATGCCGCCCAGCCCGGGTTTCTCCGCGACGGACTGCTCTATTCCTTCGAAGTGGAACGCCTGGCTCCGGCCTACCTGATCGCGGCGCCCGACGACGGGCTGCGGGAGCTGTGGAAGGTGTTTTGCGCGGAGCGGGACGCGCTGGAAAACCGGGACGTCCCGATCTTTTACGGGCACGCGCGGAATCTGGCCCTCGAGGACGGAAGCGGGACGCTTCATCCGGGCTATTTTCTCGAAAGCGCCTTCGACCGGGCGAAAGCCCTGATCCGGCGCATGGACGAACGGGACAAAAACGCGCAGATCGATCTCATCAGGACGGCCCTGTCCATGGCCTCGGAGCCGTCCCATGCGGCGGGGGAGCGGCCCCCGGACCGGACTTCGGAACAGCCCCCGGACCGGCTGCCGGACCCGACGCCGGGCCGGACGCCGGAGCGGACTCGTAACCAGAGGCCGGACAAATTCCGCGTCCCGGCGGAACCGGAAGATCCGGGCGACGAACTTCTGATCGGGGAAGCCGCCGGCATCTGCGAGGAAATCATGGCCAGGCGGATCGTGGGAGCGGACGGGGATTTCACGTGGATCGTGCGGCAGTATCATTTGCAGGCCCAAAAAATGACCCTCGGCCGGATCGGCTTCGGCTTCTACGACGGACTGGCCGGCCTGGGCGTGTTCATGGCCGCCCTGTACCGGCTGACGGGGAAGGAAGCGATCCGGGAAACGGTCCTCCAGGCCTTGAATCCTTTGCTGAAAAGCCTGAACGACCGGGATCATCCGTTCCCGGCGTACCGGATGCCCCTGGGACTGGGAAGCGGCCTGGCGGGCATCGTCAGGGGTCTGGCGGTCATGGGCGATTATCTGGGAGAACCCGGCCTGACGGAAGCCGCCCTGTGGCTTGTGCGCCGGATCCGGCCGGAACAGATCGACGGCGACCGCTGGCTGGACGTGCTCGGCGGGGCGGCAGGCCTCATCCTGGTGCTCCTCGATCTGCACCGCTCCGAAAAGAGCGGCGATCTCCTCGATCTGGCGAAACGGTGCGGCGAACATTTGCTGAAATCCCGGGTGCGGGCGAAGTCGGGCCACCGGGTCTGGACCACCGGAATCGCCCCGGAACCTCTCACGGGGATGGGTCACGGCGCGGCCGGCTATGCCGCCGCCCTGTACCGCCTGTGGCGGGCGACGGGAGAACGGGCGTTTCGGGACGCGGCCATGGAAGCGGTGGATTATGAAAACAGCCTGTATGACGAAAAGCATGGCAATTGGCCGGATTTGCGCGAGAAGGCCGTACAGGCGGCGGGCGGCGGTGCGGCGTTCATGCCGGGCTGGTGCAGCGGCGCTCCCGGCGTCGGATTGGCCCGCATTGCCATGCTGACCGCCGGCGCGGACGGCGGGAATGCCGGAAAAAGCGCGCAAACCGGAACAGGCGTCGAAGCCGGGACAGAGGCGGAAGCCGCAGCAAGCGGGGAAGACGGGGAACGGAACTTGCGCCGGCGGTTCATGCGGGACGTCGAAAACGCGGTGGAATTTGCCCGCACGTGCACGCTGGAAATGAACGACCACGTCTGCTGCGGCAACGCGGGCAAAATCGACTTTCTCGTCGAGGCATCGCTTGCGCTTGGCCGGCCGGATCTGCTGGAGGAAGCAAGGCGGAAAGCGGGGGCGGTCATCGCCCGCAAGCGGAGAAACGGGCACTATCTGCTTCACGGGGGCGACGGGGGCGCCTGGTTCAATCCGTCCTTTTTCCAGGGGATCTCGGGGATCGGCTATACCTTGCTGCGGTGCGCGGCTCCCGCGGAAATCCAAAGTGTATTGCGATAGGAACATGTGCACGTCGCGCGAAAATCTTCTCAAACCGGAGGCGGCCGTGGATCCGATCACGCTTCGAAGGGAAGTGCTCGCGCGCTTCGGCGCGACCGGGCGGGTAGCGGAAGAACTGCTTGCCTACAATGACAACGTGTTTGCGCATCCGCCTCCGCAGAAGTATCCGCTGGACGACGAGCCGTTTGTCGCCGACTGGCGGCGCTACGCGGAGGAAGCCCGGGGGACCGGCGTGTTTCCCGTGCTGAAGGAGAAGCTGGTCCAGCTGCGGTTTCCGGTCCGGGAAGGCATGAGCTCGACGGCCGCCTACCAGGCGGTGACCCGCCAGGGCGCAAATCCCCGGGGCATGCCCGAAGCGACGGGACTCATCCTGCGAAGCCCGGACAGCCTCGAGCTGATTTTTCACCCGACGCCGGCCGGACACCTGCCTGTCATCGTCGTCCGCGAGCGGAGCGATTTCGTCGCATTGGTCCAGGCCCTGGTCCGGAGAAACGAACCGGAACCGATCCCCGACACCATGGGCGCCTGCCTGATATCCGGCTATCGCAATTGGGACCGGCTGAAACGGCACCGGGACGGGCGGGAACCATCGGGTGAAGGGGGAGAGCTCCCGAAGGAACTGTACCTGGACCGCTTTGCCATCGTGACCGACGGACCCTACAGCAAGGTCGGCGCGGCGGAAATGGGGCTTCCGGAGCACGAATGGCGGATGCTGTCGCTGGCCATCCGCCTGGAACACGAATCCGTCCACTATTTCACCCGGCGCGTGCTCGGCGCGATGCGCACCCGGCTGCTCGACGAGCTGATTGCCGACTTCGTCGCGATCATCGTCGCGGCGGGCGAATACCGGGCGGAGTGGTTCCTGCGTTTCCTCGGCCTGGAACGCTACCCGGACTGCCGTCCGGACGGACGGATTCACCAGTACCGGGGAACGCTGTCCGACGGCGCCTTCGCCATTTTGCAAGGGCTGGTCGTCGAAGCCGCCCGGCGGCTGGAAAAATGGAACCGCCGGTTTCCCGGCGGGAAGCTCTCCCATGAGGAGAAGGCGCGGCTCATCCTGACGCTCTCGCGGTTCACGCTGGAGGAATTGGCCGACGATGAAGGATTCCGCCGGCTGGCCGATGAGACGAAAACCGATGGATAATCCGGACTCGAAACAATCAAAGGATGGGATGAAACGCATGTCGCGAAAATGGTTCCTCGTCGCCCTTGTCGCAACCCTGCTAGTCCCGGGGGCCGCGGCCTGCGCCCCTAAGGACCGCGAAGCATCGCCGGAAGAGGAGGGGAAAAACGGCCGCTTTACCCTGACCGTCCTGCACACCGCGAACATGCACGGCAACGTCGATCCGGCGGGCCAACTGGCCCGCTTCGTCAAAGACGCGAAGGCCGCCGGTCCCGCGCTGTACCTGGACGCGGGGGACATGTTCAAAGGCAATCCCGTGGTGGACATCCTGCGAGGCAAGCCCATGATCGATCTGATGAACGATGCCGGGCTCGACGCCATGACGGTGGGCAATCTCGATTTTGACTACGGACAGGAACAGTTCGCCCGCAACATGGCCGACTCCCGTTTTCCGTGGCTCAGCGCCAATATGGAGGTGGCGGACCCTTCGATCCCCATCAGGCAGCCGCAGCCCTATGCCCTGTTTGAATTCGACGGCGTGAAGGTCGGCGTGCTCGGGATCACCGAGGCGCCTCCGGAGACGCGCCGGAGCGGGATCGTCGGCCTGGAATTCCGGGATTACGCCTCCACCGTGGAGCGTTTCGCCAGCCTGCGCGGCGAGGCGGATATCCTGATCGCGCTCACGCACATCGGCGATGAGGAAGACCGCCGGCTCGCCGAGCGGTTCGACCTGTTCGACCTGATCGTGAGCGGCAGCGGGGAAACTCCGCCGGGCGGTCCCGAAGTGGTGAACGGCACGCCCATCGTGCGGGCCGGCGCCGATCTGCGATACATCGGCGTTGTGAAGCTGGAACTGGATCGCGCGACCGGACAAACGAAACTTGCGGACAGCCGGCTGCAGCCGACGGCAGAACTCAAGGAAACCGATGCGGCGGTGCGGGATAAGGCGGAAGGCTACAAGAAGGAACTGGAAGCCTTCCTGAGCGAAGTCATCGGCCGCACCGCGACCGGATTGTCCGCGGAAGGATTATATGAAAAAGACGTCCCCGTCGGCAATTTCTGGACGGACGCCATGCGCGACGCGTACAACGCGGAGATCGCCTTCACGAACAACGGCGGCATCCGCAACGAGATCGCGCCGGGCGACATGACCGTGGGCGACATCCATCGGATCGAGCCGTTCCAGAACCGGGTGATGATCGTGGAAATGACCGGCAAAGCCCTGCGGGACGTGATCGAATACTCGTATACGCGTCAGGGCAGAAACCGGGTCGACCTGCAGACGTCGGGCCTGCATTACGTCATCGTGACCGACGGGTCCGGCGCGTTCAGGTCCGCGGAGCTTGCCATTGGCGGGCAGCCCGTCGATCCGGATCGGGTCTACCGGGTCGCCGTGCCGGATTTCCTTGGCACGGGCGGCGACGGATACCGGTTTGAAGGCAGGGTCGTCGACGAAGACGCGGGGGTCCTGACCGACGCCTTGATTCAATATGCAAAGAAACTGACGCGGGAAAAAGGGTCTGTCGATTACGGGAGCGAAGGGCGGATCCGGATCAGAACGGAAGGCTGAACGCCGGTACGGCTTTTCCGATTCTTGTTATTCCAATTTCTCGCCCCATTCCACAATTTCTACGGCTATGCATCCAAAGACGGCAAAAGAAAACACAATATGCCAGAAGAGATCGAGACCGCCGGACACCGATTCCAGCCGGGCGTCGTCCAGTTCGCCGGAAACCGCGTTATGCCTGATCTCATTGGCGGCCTGCAGCAAATCCTCCCTGCTGAACGCAAAGCCGGACTCCGCGCCGATGGCGACCAGGCTGTCCAGGAACCAATCCTCCTTCGCGTCAACCGGCTTGTCCGACGCCAGGGAGCCGATGCGGCTTTGCAAGCCGGAGTCGGACCGCACTTTTTCCAGGAACGACTTGACATTTTCTACAGACATGGTCATCCCTCCCCGTCTTTGTGTTGGATGAAGTGCGCCGAACGGACCCGGAGCCGAAAGCAAAACCGAACCGGCGGCGCGAGAAGAGCCCGCAAGGGTGAATCGCCTGCAGGCGAACGAATCGTCAGTAGGAAGGATCATAGGGACCGGGCGGTCTATTCGCTTTTTTCGCTTCTTCTTCAAGATCGCAGCCCTGAAGCCACGATACGAGACATCCGAAGCCAAACGATCCAAAGGAGTACGCAATGACGTCCTCCGAAACGCCGCCGGCCACCGATTCCAGCTGCGTTTCGTCCAGGCCGTCCGTTCGCCTGGCGACGATTTCGGAAACGGCCTCTTTGACGGCTTGCAACAGATCATCCTTGCTGAATGTGTAACCGGCCTCCGAACCGGCGGCGACGAGGGCGTCCAGAATCCGGTCCGGCTGTCCGGCGGCCGGTTCCAGGATTTTGGCCTTAAGCTCGGAGTCGGCCCGGACCTTTTCCAACCAGGCTTGAGCGCTTTCCAACGACATTGGATCTCCTCCCAGTCAATTTAGGGGTGTTGATTCGAGGGATGAAGGGGTACCCGGGTCCCCTGACGCGGGTTTCTTTTCAGGAACCTTTGATGGCATGCTTCAAGCCAAGCATGGCACATCCAATTCCCGCCGTGATAATGGACCCTAAAACGTACAGGATCGTATCGTCGCCGCCGGCCACCAGCTCCAGCTGTTCTTCGTCCAGCTCGTCCGGGCTCCCGGCGGCGGAAGATACCGCCTCTTTGGCGGCTTGCAGCAAATCTTCCTTGCCGAACGCGTAACCGGCCTCCGCACCGGCGGCCACGAGGGCGTCCAGAATCCGGTCCGGCTGTTCGGGGGCCAGTTCCCGGATTTTGGCCTGAAGATCGGGGTCGGTCCGAACCTTTTCCAACCAGGCTTGCGCGTTTGTGAGCGACATTGGGAATTCCCTCCTTTGAGATTAGGCGGATGTGATCGAACGGATATGGATTCACGGAAGAATCGTTCGTTCGTTGTGATCAAAAGATACCACACAACATTCAAAACTGGTTTAAATCAAGTTTAAATTCTGTTTAAAATTTCAAACCATCCCCGCTAAAAAACTGGGTTTGAATAGATTTTTTTCCTTCCCGGATTATAATGGAAAGTAACGAATCTTGCGAATAGAGCGAAATGTCTCGTATCGTATGGGTATGGCCGAAAACCGAGGTAAAGGAGACCGTTTCCCGATGCAAGGGCAACCCCTCATCCTGATCGCCGATCCCGATGAAGCGGTTCGTCGGGAGATCGGCACGGCGCTTCAGTCGGACGGATACCGCGTCACCGGCTGCCATTCGGCGGACGCGGCCTTGCGGAGCGCGCGGGACAATCCCCCGGATCTCATTCTCATGGAAGCGATCCTGCCGGACGGCGATGGCGTCATGATCTGCCAGGAATTGCGCAAGCTGACGGACGTGCCGATTCTCATGATCAGCGCGAAATGTTCCGAGATGGACAAGATCATGGGGCTCATGGCGGGAGCCGACGACTATATCAGCAAGCCTTACAGCCAGGGGGAAGTGGTGGCCAGGGTCAAGGCGCACCTGCGCCGCAGCCTGTTGATCAAACGCAAGAAGGAGCTGGCGGCGGCCCAGGAAACCAAAAGCGTCATCCGGCTGGGTCCGCTCACCATCGATCTGGAAAGCTGCACCGTGGAAGTCGAAGGCCGCCCGGTGCAACTGACCACGAAAGAGTTCAAGGTGCTTGTCCTGCTGGCGGAAAATCCGAAGCGTGTCTTTCAGCCCGAAGAAATCTACCGCATCGTGTGGGGCTACGACGGCCTGGACGATTTTCGCACGGTGGCGGTGCATATCAGCACCCTGCGCAAAAAAATCCTGCAAGTCTCGAATTTGTCCGTCATCCAGAACGTCAGGGGCATCGGATACCGGATGGAAATTTTATAATGATTTAAAAGGAATTTAAACTCCATTTTAAAATGGCATGTTACGATGGGCATACCAAAACACGAGGAAAAAGAAGGAATGGAAGATGAACGGGGAAGGCTTCAGTCCGGAACGGGAAAAGGACGGCGAACGCGGTCTGTCGAATCGCGAACTGAACGATGAGGAACTCGAATTCATTTTCGGCGGCACCGGCGCATCGGTTCACCCGTGCGCGACCCCGGGTTGCGACAACGTGGCCGTCCAGGGGTTCGATCTTTGCTCCAAATGCCTTGTGAATTTGAAATCCCGGCAGGGATGAACCAACATCCAAGGAAAGCGGAGTTGCCCGATAGACGGACACGGGAAGATCCGGCCCGGAGAAACGGGAAGCGGATCGGAAGGACGCAGCGCGAAGAAATGAAAGCTTGCAGACCATAACCAGCGAAACGGAGGAATGACGCATGGATCGGGAAAACCTTCACGCGCGGAGTGAAGCCGGCGGACGGGAAGGACACCGTCCGGATCACCGGGAGCTTGGCAAATCGGATCTGGAGCAGGTCGCCGGGGGGTCCAAATCGGATTTGTGCGTAGCGTGCGGCAAAAGGCCCAAGAAGCCGGGATACTCGATGTGTTCCATCTGCGATGCGCGATATGGCGTTTGACAGGGATGCCGGTCACGGCCCGGAGACGACGTCTCCGGGCCAGCGCTTCATGCCGCCTTCCATGTTGACCGCCCGGTAGCCGCACAAGGCAAGATACTCGCACGCCCGGGCGCTGCGCACGCCGCTCAGGCAAACGACGACCGTCTCTTTCGACCTGTCCAGTTCCCCCAGGCGGAAAGGCAGCTCGCGGAGCGGAATGTGCAGGGCGCCCGGAATGTGTCCCTCCGCCCATTCGTCGTATTCCCGAACGTCAAGAAGGGTGAAAGATTCGTTGCGTTTCAGCCTCTCCAGCACTTCGGCGGGCGATTCGGTCCGGAACAATGGATTTCCTCCTTTTCCTCTCGTTTTTATACCCCAGGGGGTATCGCAACAATCCTATTGTATTCCGGAACCGCCCCCGAGTCCAGATGCGGAGGAGCGTGTTCAAGTCGCGCATCAGGCGAAAGCGCACGAACGGCACGGGAAACGGCGAATTTTCGCGTCATGCGCGAAATTCGCAGGGAAAAGGCGATATTTGTCGAACTTGTTAGGTATGGGCTAAAAATTTGAAAACGGTGAACCCGATGACACCCCAGCAGGTCTTTGTCCCTTTGCTGACCCACTTCGTGCCGATCCTGTATTTCGCCTTCATGAGCATCGACATGCTGATCCGCGACGCGAGGAAAATCGAACACCGTCTGGTCAGCGTGATTTCGCTTTGCTTCATGAACCTGTTCCTCGCGGAATACGTGCGTCACCAGCTTCCCATTGAATACAGTCCGGTGGTGGCCGCCGTATGGTTCAGCACGTCCGGCATCCTGATTCCGGGACTCGGATTTCACCTCTTCGTCAAACTGACGAAACTGGACCGCAAGATGCCCCGGTATGTGTACCCCTGGATCTTTTACCTGCCGGTCATCCTGGTCGTGATCAACCTCCTGCGGATCGACACCACCATTTCCGTCACCCGGTTTTATGAATCGGGACTCTGGAAACTTCCGGTCTACAATACGCCTTACTATATCACCATGGTGCTGTGCGTGATCAACAATCTCCTGTACCTGATCCCGCTCGTCATCGGTAAACGGCAGGCGGCGAACCGGGAAATGCGCGACCTTTACAAGCATCTCGGCATCGGCGTGGTTCTGGCTGCGGCGTGGTTCGGCATTTTCGGCCTGATCGAATTCGGCAGCGCCCTTCCGCCGTATCCCTATCTTTACGGCGGCGTGGTGTGGTTCTTTTTCCTCAGGCGCACGATGCGGAAATACGATTTTCTCAATTTTACGGACCGGAGATTCGAGAAGCTGTTCCATCTCAACCCGGCCGCGATTCTCCTGGCGGATGCGGGCGGCCTCATCAAGGAAGCCAATCCCGGGGCCAAAGAGATGTTCGGTTCCCATGCCGTGAAACAGGATAATCTGTGGTCGATTCTGGGCGAAAATTTCCGCGAGCTCGTGGAACGTCAGCGGGAGGTCAGAAACCATGAGATGACGATCTCCGGCGGCGGCAAAACGATCCACGCCCTGATCGACGCGGGCTACATCCTCGTCGAGCATCATCCGCACATCCTGGTCATCATTCGGGATGCCACCCCGTTCATCGAACAGCAGAAGCGAATCGCCTACCTCGCCTATCACGATCCGCTTACGGAACTGCCGAACCGCCGGCACTTCCGGGAAAAGCTGCAGGAAAAGCTGGATCGTCCGGCCGAACGGCGGAAACCGCTGGCGCTTCTGCTTGTGGACGTCGACAACTTCAAGACGGTGAACGACCGCTACGGGCATCAGACGGGAGACGAGGCGCTGGTGAAGATCGCCGCCCTGATGAGCGACACGGCGGGAACGGACGGCATGGCGGCCCGCATCGGCGGAGACGAATTCGTCATATTCCTTGACGATTACCCGGATGAAGGCCACGTGGAGGATCGGGTCGGGCGGCTGCTCGACGCCTTTGCGCAGCTGAAGATGTCGAACCGGCCGGTCATGGACGAAGTCAGTCTGAGCATCGGGATCAGCCGGTATCCCGAACACGGCGATACCATCGACCTGCTCCTGTGGCACGCGGACAAGAAGATGTATCAGGCGAAGCGCGAAGGCAAGGGGGATGACCGGGAGAACATCTCCTAATTCTCAAACATCCAGTCAATCCTCGAATCCCGGCTGTACAATTCGGTTCCCGTGTCCTGAAGAACGGTCGCCTGCCGCCCCCTTTGCAGCGCGAGCAGCGAATGGACGATCCGCTTGCCCCATTGGAATTCGCCCTGCGAAACGACATGCGTGATCTGCCCGTTGTTCACCGCTTCCCATACCTCCCGCGTGAGCCCGAAAGCCAGCAAATATTGTTTGAGCCCTTTGGCCTTCCAGAAAAGAACGGCGGAGGAAACGGAAACGGGATCCAGGGCGATGAGGGCGTTGAAATGGGGATGGTTTTCCGTCATGATTTCCAGATCGGCCAGCGCTTTCTGGTCGTCGCCTTCGTGGTATCGGACATCCAGCACCCGGACGTCCGAAGTTTCATAGATCCGGGTCAGAAATCCTTCCAGCCGGTCCCGCAGCGATTCCATTCGGCTCATGCCGCTCTCCACGATGACCATTCCGCCCTCACCCAGCATTTCCGCCAGCCTGTCCGCCAGCACGCGCCCGGATTCCAGGTTGTCGGTTCCGATGAACGCCATCCGCTTGCTGTCCGGCGCGTCGGATTCGAAACAGACGACGGGAATGCCGCTTTCGACGGCGCGATTGATGATCGGGACGAGGGCGTCCGAATCCACGGGGGCGATGGCGATGCCGTCCACGCCTTCCTTGATCAGGGTTTCCATCATGCGGATCTGCTGTTCCAGATGCGCTTCGTCCGGCGCCCTCACCATCAGTTTCACGCGGTGCTCCCTGGCGGTCTCCTCGGCTTGTCTCGTCACCCATTCATACAGCGGATGGGCGTAAGGGTAAATGATGCCGAACACGTAGGCGGGTGGTTCCGGCTCGGGAGAGTCGCCGGGCCCAGGCAGGGCGGTGTCCGGCATCCCTCCCTGGCATCCCGTTCCCGCGGCCAGAACCAGGACGGCCAGGAGCGCCGCGAGCCGTTTCCGTCCCCGTTGCTTAGCCCTTCGACGCCGGAACATGGCCGGAAATCTCCCTTCCCCCGTCCATGAACGCGGACGCGCCCAGCGTGCCCCGCTTCCGGAATTCCTTCGTGGTCATGCCGGTCATCTTTTTGAACAGGCTGGAAAAGTAGTGCGCGTCATTGTAACCGACCCGGTAGCCCACTTCGTACGATTTCAGCCGGGTGGTCAGCAAGAGTTCCATCGCCTTGCGGATGCGCGTCCGGGTCAGATATTCGATGAACGTGATTCCCGTGCCCTGGCTGAAAATCTTGCTCAGATGGCTGGGGCTGACGCCCGCGTGTTCGGCGGCCAGCTGCAGGGACAGATCATACCGTTCGTAGTTCTTCTGGATGAAATTTTTGACCTTTTCCAGGATCGGAACGTAGCGGTCGGCCCCTTCTTCCCGCCAGTCCAGAATCTGCGCCGCGAGGCGCTTCAGATAATCGCGGGCGTCTTCGTGCGAACGGACGAGCTGGATCGATTGCTGCCATTCCCGGTACCGCCTTTCCATGGTTTCGGCGTCCTGGATCAGATCCCGGGAGGCGTGGAGCGCCATCAGCGTCAGGTCGTTCAGCAGGAAATAGCCGTACATGTTCGTATGCCAGTCGATGCGTTTCAGTTCGGCGGCGAAAGAGGAGACGAACGCGTCCAGTTCCTCCCGGCGGCCGATTTTGAGGAATTCCACAAACCGGTTTCGGTCGAGCCAGACGGCGGATTCGCCGTTGCGGGCGGATCTTTCCATCTGGCGGAAATTGGCGCGCAACAGTTTCCGGTAGGTCTTCTCTTCCTCCGCCGCCAGGTAGGAAGCGTGGATGCCGTGCAGCCGCCGCTGCAGGGAACCGGTTCCCGCGATGATGCCGCAGCCCAGGGCCGATTCGGTCCGTGGAAGCAACTTTTCATGCAGAAGGCGCAATCCTTCCCGCAACGCCTCTTCGCTTTCTCCCTTGAGCATCCAGACGGTTTCCGTCCGGCTGCGCGGGTAGGACAGGACCGAAGCGGCGGACGAAAGGCCGGCCTCGATCCGGCGGACCGCTTCCCGGATTTGCTCGTCGGTCGCTCCGGCGCGATCGTCGTCCGGCGGCAGCACTTCCGTGATGGCCACGACATAATGGCCGGCCGCGAGGTCGATGCCCAGCGTGGCCGCCAGGTGGAGCGCTTCCGGCGTCGAGATGAGACCCGTGCACAGATCGCTGAGCAGTTTCTGGCACCTCAAATCCCGGTTGGCCGCAAGAAGCGACTCCATTTCCGCCAGGCGGTCCATTTGCCTCCGTTCTTCGTCAATCTGGACCGCGATCGATTTGAGGATGCCCACGAGTTCCGCGGCGCCCACCGGTTTGAGGCAGTATTCCGTGATGCCGAGCCGCAGGGCCGAACGGGCGTATTCGAATTCGTCATGGCCGCTCAGAATGACGATCTTGATGTGCGGATATTTCTGCCGGACGATGCGGGAAAGCTCAAGCCCGTCCATGAACGGCATCTTGATGTCGGTGATCAGGATGTCCGGCTGATGGGCTTCGATGAGCGGAAGCGCCAGTTCCCCGTCCGGGGCGTCGTCGCAGAACAGGAAGCCTTCCCCTTCCCAATCCACGTTTTCCCGGATGCTTTCGCGCACCAGAATTTCGTCATCCACGAGCAGAATCTTCTTCATGCCCCTCACCTTCGATGTCCGGAATCCGCAAGGTGACTTCCGTACCTTCCATATACGCGCTTTCAATATGGAGGCCGTAGGGCTCTCCGTAATAGAGGCGGATGCGCTGATGCACGTTGCGCAGTCCGAAGCCTTGATGGCGGGTTTCATCCGGACTGTCGGACCTGGGTTCGATGCCGCCCGACAGGGAACGGCGGATTTCGTCCAGGCGGTCGGGCGTCATGCCGATCCCGTTGTCGGAGACTTTCAGCAGGATGCCTCCCTGTCCGTCCCGCCAGCCCCGAACCTCGATCAACCCTTTGCGCCGTTTGTTTTTGATGCCGTGGTAAAGCGCGTTTTCCACCAGCGGCTGCAGCGTCATTTTCAGCACCTGGCAATGCAGGATGCCGGGATCGACCCGGATGTCGTAGCTCAGGATGTCCCTGTAACGCATTTGCTGGATGATGAGATAGTTGCGGATGTGATCGATTTCTTCCCCGATGGAGATCACATCCTTTCCTTTGCTCAGGCTGATCCGGAAAAATTGCGAAAGCGCTTGCACCAGGCGGATGACTTGATCGTGCTTGCGCGCTTCGGCCATCCAGACGATGGAATCCAGGGTGTTGTACAGAAAATGGGGATTGATCTGCGCCTGCAGGGTTCGAAGTTCCGCCAGCTGGATCTGTTTCTGTTCCTCGATGCTGCGGTCGAGCAGCTGTTTGATCTGTTCCAGCATGGTGTTGAAGCTTCGGCCGAGATCGGCGATTTCGTCGGTGCCGCCGATCTGCGCCTTGGCTTCCAGATATCCGGAAGCGGCCAGGCGCATCTTGTTCTTCAGAATCTGGATCGGCCGGGTCATGCGATTGGTGAGATAGAAATAGAGCGTAATGGCCACCACCACGCTCAAGATGGCGCTGGCGAAAATGAGATTGCGGATCTGCACCGCGTCCCGGGTAATTTCCGCGAGCGGCACCTGGCCGACGATGTACCAGCCGGTCTGCGAGGAAATGGTGTAGATGACGAACACCGGGATGCCGAGACTGTTGTCCACCAGCTGGCCGCGGGTTCCGCCGAAACGGGCGACGTCCGTAAGCGGCGGCAGCCAACCGACGCCGGCCGCTTGCGGTTCCGGCATGAAGATGGGTTTGCCGTTTTTGTCGGCCACGAAGAAATATCCGGTTCTGCCGATCCGGTTGGTTTCGCTGAATTCTTGCACCACCGAGCTGTCGAGATCGATGGTGATGAAGCCGATCACCTGGTGGGTAATGGGCTGTTTGATGGTGGATATGATGGAAATCGTCTTCTTGCCGCCGTAATCCAGCCCATCCAGCTTCGGTACGGAGGGGACCGACGAGGGGGGAACGTAAAGGGTTTCATCGGGGAGTTCCAGCAGCGTCTGGAAGTAGGGTTCTTTTCGCAGATTCTGATTCAACTGGAAAACGCCTTTTCGTTCGCTGATCCCCTTTCCGTACAAATTGACCAGGGTGACGTTGAGCACAAGTTCATTCAACTGGTACGTTTCCCGGTACAGCTTGAAGGTTTGCAGGATTCCCATGGCTTCCGGGTACGTCTCGGTCTGCGAGAACAGAAAGCGGCGCACCATCGGGTTGCTTTCCAGTTCCAGAAGCCGGCTGGCGTTGAGAAACATCATGTCGAGTTCACGCAGGAAATTCTCGGCGACCAGGGCGTTGGCGGCTTTGCTGTAATCGGAAAGGGTCTGGAACGATTTCTGGTACGACACGATGCCGACGGCGATGAGCGGCGCCGAGGTCAGAATGACGAACAGGGCCATGAGCTTGCTTCTCAGGCTGTTGAAAGGATACCTACGCAGCATCATGAAGGAATCCGCCCGCTCCACACCTTTTTCCGCTTCCCGTTGTGAAGTCTAATATATCAAATTTACGGGAAAATAAAACAAGAAAAAACGATCCAACAAAAATTTTACACCATCCGGACATGAAATTGAAAGTTTCCCGCCAAAGCCCTCCGCCTTTTCCCCAAAAATCCCCACCAATCGAAAAAGCGTCTCCGTATCCGCCGTGCGAAATTGCTTCTACAATGGACCTTGCACCATGAGGCCATGGGTCATGGTGAACGCGTTCAAAAAATTCTTGGGGAGGTTGATGGCACCTTGCGTAAGCGCTTTATCGGCAGAAGAGCGGGGCTTGTCATCCTGCTGTGCGCCATGATGGCGTTCATGGCGGCCTGCGGTTCCTCCGGGGGCAGCCAGCAGCAGGCGAGCGGCGGTGGAGGCGCTCCTGCGCCTTCGCAGTCCGCGGCGCCTAGTTCGTCTACTCCGTCCGAATCGACCGGGGAGAAAAAGATCGTGCTCGGTTTCTCCCAGGTGGGCGCCGAGAGCGGATGGCGCACGGCGAACACCAAGTCGATCCAGGAAGCCGCCGCGGCCGCGGGCATCGATCTGAGGTTCTCCGACGCGCAGCAAAAGCAGGAGAACCAGATCAAGGCGATCCGTTCCTTCATCCAGCAAAAGGTGGACGTCATCGCCTTCTCGCCCGTCGTGGAGTCCGGCTGGGACACGGTGCTGAAGGAAGCGAAGGATGCCGGCATTCCGGTCATCCTGACCGACCGCGCCATCGATTCGCCGGACACGTCGCTCTACGTCTCCTTCCTCGGCTCCGACTTCGTCGAAGAAGGCCGGCGCGCCGGACGTTGGGTGGTGGAACAGTTCAAGGACCATCAGGGCGACGTCAACATCGTCGAACTGCAGGGCACGGTCGGGTCGGCGCCGGCGATCGACCGCAAGGCGGGGTTTGAGGAAATCATCAGCGCCGATCCCAAGTTCAAGATCATCGCTTCCCAGACCGGCGACTTCACGCGGGCCAAAGGCCTGGAAGTCATGCAGGCGATTCTCAAGGCGCACAAGGACATCGACGTGCTGTACGCCCACAACGACGACATGGCGCTCGGCGCGATTCAGGCCATCGAAGCGGCCGGCCTGAAGCCGGGACAAGACATCCTCATCGTGTCCGTCGACGGGATCCGTGACGCGTTCGTGGCCGCCAGCGAAGGCAAAATCAACTTCATCGTGGAGTGCAATCCGCTGCTCGGTCCGCAGCTCATGGATCTCGTCAAGAAGGTCGTCGCCGGCGAACCGGTGCCGAAGCGCATCGTCACCGAGGAACGGACCTTCACGATCGAGGAAGCCATCGCCGAGCTGCCCAACCGCCAATATTGAGGCGGCCGGGCGGCATCCGGCACAAGCAGCGACAAAGCCGCACCGCGCCCTCGAGCGGTTGGTGCGGCTTTGTCCGCACGCGGGGAGGAGGAATGTTGGCGAGATGCAAGAGAGGGAACCCCTGCTCGTGATGTCGGACATCCACAAGGCGTTTCCCGGCGTCCAGGCGCTGAGCGGCGTGCATTTTCGGCTTTTTCCGGGTGAAATCCACGCCCTGATGGGAGAGAACGGAGCCGGCAAATCGACATTGATCAAGGTGCTCACGGGCGTGCACCCGGCCGACCGGGGCGAAATTCGCCTGGAAGGACGGGTCATCCAGCCCCACAGCCCCCTTGAAGCGCAGATGCTGGGCATCAGCACCGTCTACCAGGAAGTCAATCTGTGTCCCAATCTGTCCGTGGCGGAAAACATTCTGATCGGTCGCGAGCCGCGGCGTTTCGGGAGAATCCGCTGGAAGGCGATGAACGAAGAGGCCAGGCGGCTGCTCGAGGAACGGCTGCATCTGCGGATCGACGTGACCCGGCCCCTTGGCTCCTATTCGGTGGCGATCCAGCAGCTCGTGGCCATCGCCCGTGCCTTGAACATTTCCGCCAAAGTGCTCATCCTGGACGAACCCACCTCCAGCCTGGACCGCGGCGAAGTGGAACAGCTGTTTTCGGTCATGCGCAAACTGCGGGAAGACGGGCTGGCCATTCTCTTTGTCACGCACTTTTTGGACCAGGTGTACGAGGTTTCCGACCGGATCACCGTGCTTCGCAACGGCAGGCTCATCGGGGAGCACCTCACGGAAAATCTTCCGCGCCTGGAACTTGTCTCGCAGATGATCGGCAAGGAACTGAAAGAGCTGGAAGAGCTGCCGAAGGAGGAAAGCCGGGTTGCCGATTGGGCCGAGAAAACCCTCGAAGCCGTCGGGGTCGGCCGCAAGGGATCGGTCGAACCGTTCGACCTCGGCATCGGCAAAGGCGAGATCGTCGGCATGGCCGGACTGCTCGGGTCGGGCCGCACGGAAGCCGCGCGTCTGTTGTTTGGCGCCGACCGGGCCGATCAGGGGCGGTTCGTGATGTCCGGCGAGGATACCGTCATCCATTCCCCCCGGCAGGCCATTGACAAGGGGATCGCCTTCTGTTCGGAAAACCGGAAGACGGAAGGCATCATCGACGAGCTGAGCGTCCGGGAAAACATCATCGCCGCCCTGCAGGCGTCGCAGGGATGGTTCCGCGCGCTCAGCCGCAAGCGGCAGGAAGAGCTCGCGGACGAGTACATCCGGGCCCTGAACATCTATCCGCCGAATCCGGAGATCCCGGTGAAAAACCTAAGCGGCGGCAATCAGCAGAAAGTGCTGCTGGCGCGCTGGCTGCTCACGCACCCGAAACTGCTCATCCTGGACGAGCCGACGCGGGGCATCGATGTCGGCGCCAAGGCGGAGATCCAAAAACTGATCCTGTCGCTGGCGCGGGAGGGGATGTCGGTGCTGTTCATTTCTTCCGAGCTGGAAGAAGTGCTGCGGATCAGCCACCGCATCGCGGTGATGCGGGATCGCCGGAAGGTGAGCGAAATCGCGGGCGAGGACATCAGCCGCGAGCGGGTCATGAAGGCGATCGCGGGAGGGTGATTCATGGAACGCATCCGGAAGCATCATCTGTTTTGGCCGGTCTTGGTGCTTGTCGCGCTCTTGGTCTTCAATCTTTTGTACGATCCCGATTTCTTCCGCATCCAGGTGCGCGACGGAAAGCTGTACGGGAATTTGATCGACATTCTCTTTTTCGGTTCGCCCCTCGCGCTGGTCGCCATCGGCATGACGCTGGTCATCGCCACCCGGGGCATCGACCTGTCCGTCGGTTCGGTGGTGGCCATCTCCGCCGCCATCGCCTGTTTCACGATCAGCAAGGGGGCGGACCAGAACGATCCGGGCCTGGTGGCGACGGCGGTATTGCTGGCGCTGGCCGCCAGCGCCCTGCTCGGGCTGTGGAACGGGTTTTTGGTGACGCGCGTCGGCATCCAGCCCATCGTGGCGACCCTGATCCTGATGGTGACCGGGCGGGGCATCGCCCAGCTCATCACCAGCGGCCAGATCATCACGGTGATCAGCCCGAATTACAAGGTGATCGGCGCCGGCACGCTTCTGTGGCTCCCCGTGTCGGTCTACATCGCGGCGCTGGTGTTCGCGTTGGCGGCCTTGCTAACCCGCAAAACGGCCCTGGGTTTGTTTATCGAGTCGGTCGGGTGCAATCCGACGGCCAGCCGGCTGGCCGGGATCCGCTCGGTCACGGTCCGGCTGTTTGCGTATCTGTTCTGCGGCTTCTGCGCCGGCCTGGCGGGGATTATTCTCAGTTCCAACGTGTCCAGCGCGGACGGCAACAACGCCGGGCTGTGGTACGAACTGGACGCGATCCTGGCCGTGGTCATCGGCGGCACGTCGCTGAACGGCGGGCGCTTTTTCCTGACGGGGACGCTGCTCGGCGTGCTCATTATCCAGACGCTGACCACCACCATTTATTCGACGGGGGTGCCGCCGGAAGTCAACCTGGTGGTGAAGGCGCTGGTCGTGCTGGCGGTCTGCCTCATCCAGTCGGAAGGGTTCCGCCGGACGCTGGCCCGCTCACTGGTCTCCGTACGCCCGTCTCATCAGCGGGTGGAAGGGAAGGTGACGACCCGTGGCTAGATTCGCGATCAAAAAACAGCACGTGCCGATCATCGCGTCCACCGCGCTTCTCATCCTGATTTTTGCCGCGGGTTCCCTGCGTTACACCGGTTTCTTTTCCTTGCAGGTGCTGCTCAATCTTCTCATTGACAACGCCTTCCTGCTGATCGTGGCGGTCGGCATGACCTTCGTCATTCTGTCCGGGGGCATCGATCTGTCCGTCGGTTCGGTGATCGCCCTGACGACCATGCTGTCCGCCGCCCTGATCGAGCAGGCCGGCTGGCCGCCCGCGGTGGTCATCCCGCTGGTGCTGGCGCTCGGCACTTCCATGGGCGCCGGAATGGGAGCGATCATCCATTATTACAGGATTCAGCCGTTCATCGTGACGCTGGCCGGCATGTTCCTGGCCCGGGGACTCTGCTTTGTCATCAGCATCAACGCCATCACCATCAAGGACCCGTTCTATGTGACCATGGCGCAGACGCGGGTTCCGATTCCGGGCGGGAATTTCATTTCCATCAGCGTCATCATCGCGCTGGCGGTATTGGCCGCGGCGATCTGGCTGGCCCATTTCACGCGGTTCGGCCGCTGCGTGTACGCCATCGGCGGGAATGAATATTCGGCTTTGCTCATGGGGCTGCCGGTGGGGCGCACGAAGGTGCTGATCTACGCGTTCAGCGGGTTTTGCTCGGCCTTGGCGGGCGTGGTGTTCACCTTCTATATGCTGTCCGGATACGGGCTGCACGCCCTCGGGCTGGAGCTGGACACCATCGCGGCGGTGGTGATCGGCGGCACGCTGCTCACGGGAGGCGTCGGGTATGTGTTCGGCACGTTCCTCGGGGTGATGCTGCAGGGCATCATCCAGACGATCATCAGCTTCGAGGGCACGCTGAGTTCCTGGTGGACCAAGATCGTCATCGGCGTTCTGCTGCTGCTGTTCATCCTGCTGCAACGGCTGCTGAGCTCCCGGGGCGAAGTCCGGGAGGCGTAGCGGCACGGCGTCCGGAAGGCCCGCAGGGATGCCTGGGAGGGAGCGCCGGCCGCGGGTTTCACCCGAACGCTCCTTCCGCCTTGCCCCTCGCTTGCGGCGGCGGCGCGATATGGTCCCACCCGGGGCCCACGCCTCGGGTTCGCGGCAAGCGATCCCTATGCCATGGTCTGGCGGCAGGCGCTCCCGATGCCAAAGCCTCGTTTCAGGCGGTCCCGATGCCATAGTCTCGCGTCAAGCGGTCCCGAAATGGGGGATGGTACGTGACGGACGTAAAAAACATTTGGCGGTCGCTGGGTACGAAACTGTGCGTTTTGTTCGTGGTGTTTGTAAGCGCTTTTGTGACCGGGACCGGCCTGATGGCGTACCGGACGGCCGGCTCCGGCCTCATCAGGCAGGCAGAGACGGGGCTCATGCAGACGATGGTGCAGGCCGGCGAGAAGATCGACATGCAGTTGCGCTATTACCAGGAAATCTCCAACCAGCTCATGCGCAACGCGTCGTTTACGGAGAACCTGTTCCAGTTCGCCTATCCGAATCTGCCTCAGGATGAACGGCAGCGCCGCATCGCCGAAACAAGGGGCATTCTCGACCAGCTGGCCCTCGGCGATCCGTATATCCGGGACATTCATCTGATCCCGCTGGAAGACCCTGTTCCCGTGATCAGCACGAACCGGGATTTGGCGATGGAAGCGGGACCGGACAGCCCGTGGCTGGAAGACCTGCGCCTGGCCGCCGGGGACCCGGTCTGGTTCCCGGCCACAGAGGGCGGTTACGTCGGGTCTTCGCCGATGGCCGTGTTCGCCTTTGGTCGTCTGTTCGGAAAACAAAACGTGGGCTCGAACGAGTACGCGCTGCTGGTGGAGATCGACGCTTCCTCGCTGGAAGAGACGATTCGCGAAATCCGGCTGGGAAGCCGCTCCGCCGTCGCTTTGGCCGACCGGGACGGCCGGCCTTTCGTCGTCCATGCGGAGGCAGCCGGAGAAGCGGAGAGAGAAGAGGCTGAAAGCGCGTATGCGAATGAGCCTGGTGCCGCCGCTCTGGCCCTGCGGGACATTTCCGTTCAGTCAGAGGAGGGGCATTTGACGCGGGATGGCGCGGACGGCAAAGAAATTGTTTTTTACCGTGTCTCGCCCGTCAGCAACTGGACGCTTCTCGGGACGGTGTCGCAACGGGAACTCACCGCGGCGGCAAGGGAAATCCGGACGACCGCCCTGGCCGCCGTCGTCGTCAGCATCCTGCTGGCGCTGGCCATCGGGATCCGCATCGCCATGTGGCTGCGCGGCAGGCTGGGCCGCCTGAGAAAAATGATGGAGGAAGCGTCGACGGGCAATTTCAGCGGCAGGCTGAACCAGCGGGGCGGGGATGAAATCGGGCTCGTGTCGGAAGCGTACGATCGGATGGCGGAGCGGATCGGCGAGCTGATCGGGGAAATCCGCCTGTCGACCGCCCAGGTGTCGGAGACGGCGGCCCGGGTGGCGGAAGCCGCCCGCCGGACGGCGCTGTCGGCCGGGGAGATTCAATCCGCCAGCGCGCAGATCGCGACCGGCGCCGAAGAGCTGGCCGCGCAATCGGAACGCACCAATCTGCGGGTCGGCGAGATGAACGACCGGCTGGATGAAACCGGCCGCTTTCAGGAGAGCATGTCCGCCACCACGCAGGAGGTGGACGAAGCGTGCCGAAATGGAAACATCAAGGTGCAATCCCTGCTCGGACGGACCCATGAGACCGAGACCCGGCTCGCCCAGGTGGGCGAACGCCTGAAGCGCCTGCGGCAGGACATGGATTCCATCCACCGGCTGCTGGACATGCTGACCCGGATTGCGAAGCAAACGACGATCCTGTCGCTGAACGCTTCGATCCAGGCGGCACACCACGACGGGAAAGGTTCCTCTTTCCGGGTCATCGCGGAAGAAATCCGGCAGCTGGCCGGGCAATCGGACGACGCCATCCGGGAAGCGGGGGAACTCCTGGAAACCCTGCGTTCGGGGGTGTCCGGCGCAGTCTCGGCAATGGCGGACACGATGCCGTTTTTTCAGGAACTTGCGGCATATGTCCGGGAAGTGTGCGATATCTTTGAAAACGTGCAGGACCGGATGAGTCTGCTGCTGGAACGGACCCGGGAGGTCAGCGGCGCGGTGGCCGTCATGCGGGACACGCAGGCCGGCCTGGCGAGGTCGGCCGAAGAAGTGGCGGCGGTCGCGCAGCAGGCTTCCGCCTCTTCCCGGCAGGTGGCCGGGTTGTGTTCGCAGCAGCAGAAAATCAGCGACGAACTGGTCGCGCTGGCGGAAAATATGAGAGAATGTTCATTGAGATTGGAACGTCACGTCACCCGTTTCCAGGTCTGAGAGGGTTGATCTCCGGCAGCAGGCGACACCCCGCGCGATCGTGGAGGGATGGACATGCACGGACGACGGACGGCAATGTGGGTATGGCCTCTCATGATTTTTTTGCTGCTGGCTTGCAACAAGAAGGAGGCCGGGCTTCCGCCGGAAAGGACGCCCGACGCTTCGGGGCAGACCGTTGTCGTAACCGCCGAGGAACCGTCTTCGGTCACCGTCTCCAGGCGTCCCATCACGCTCGGCTTCTCCCAGCTCGGATCGGAAAGTGACTGGCGCAACGCGAACAGCGAATCGGTGAAGGAGGCCGCCGCGGAAGCGGGTATCGAACTCTTGTTTGAAAACGCGGAGCAATCCCAGGAAAAGCAGTTCGAGGCGATCCGTTCCTTCGTCGAGAAAAAGGTGGACGTCATCGCCATCGCGCCGGTCATCGAGACGGGATGGGAACCGATCCTGCGGGAAGTGAAACAGGCGGGCATTCCGGTGATCATGGTCGACCGCGAGATGAAAATCAGCGACCAGTCCCTGTACGTGACGTTTATCGGTTCCGATTTTTACGAGGAAGGCCGGAAAGCCGGGAAATTCTTGCGGGATTACATGCGGGACGAACCGGGTCCCATCCGGATCGCGGAGCTCAAGGGAACGGAAGGCTCCTCCCCCACCATCGAACGCGCCAAGGGCTTCCGGGACATCATCCGGGAGCGGGAGGATTTCGAGATCATCCTGAGCGAGCACGCCAATTTCACGGTGGAAGGCGGCCGGCAGGTGATGGAACAGTTTCTGCGGGAGAGGGGCGGCGAAATCCGCGTGCTGTTCGCCCATAACGACGACATGGCCCTAGGCGCCGTGGAAGCGATCAAGGAATACGGCCTCAGGCCGGGCAAGGACATCATCATCATCTCCGTGGACGGATCCCGCAGGGCGCTGGAGAAACTGGCGGCCGGCGAGTTCAATTTCGTGGTCGAGTGCAACCCGCTCATCGGCCCGCAAATCATGCAGGCGGTCCAGGAAATCATGGAAGGACGCTCGCTGCCGAAGCGCATCGTGTCTTCCGAGACGGTGTTCACGCAGGCGACGGCGGCGCAGGAGCTGCCGAACCGGAGATATTGAGGCGCGACTGCCTGTAAATTTTGGTCCTTCGGCGGAGGACGGAGGAGCGGATGTCGGAATTGAGGCGGGTGCGGACGGGAGCGCGGAACGGGATGGCGCCAACCGGGGATGGCGCCAACCGGGGATGGCGCCAACGGACATATAGTCCGCAAGAAGCGGGGAACCGGCCCTGATTGGAATTCTTACGGACATTGGGTCCGTTAGGGCGGCAACGGGTATTGGTGTAAGCGGTTTCAAACGGTCGCAGTAACGCCTAACGGACAGGATGTCCGTAAGATTTTTAAGAAATCGTTTTCAACTAATTATAACGGACCAGAAGTCCGCTGGCGTTGCGGGCGGAATGGCCGGGTCAGCGGAGGGGTTCGAAAACGGCGTTGGGACAGCGCTTTTTGAGTTCGGCGATGAAGCGTTCGGGGTCCCGCGGCGTGATCTTGACGCTGCCCAGCAGGCCCTTGCGGTAGAAAATCTCGATGGCGTCGAAGGCGGCGGTCAGCCGGTAGCCGTACCACACGTTGCGGGTCGGCGCGACCCGGGTGATGTCGCCGTAAGGAATCCGGCTGCGGAAAGGTCCGCCCTGGACATAGAGATAGTCCATGGTGAGGACGTATTTGATCGATAACGTGTTCCATGCAAGAAAACCGAGCGTCAGCACGCACAGGGGCGCGATCACGGGCAGAGCTTCCCGGGCCTCCCTGTCCAGCGCCATCGGAAGGAAACAGACGGCCAGGATCAGGACCGTGATGGCTGCCAGGAAGATGATGAAGGCGTTGTCGAACCGCGAGCGGAATTCCATGGCCCAAAACCTCCGTCTTGCGATTCCCATTTATAGTTTCGGCAGCAATGCGAGAAGCAGGGAAAGAAACGTTTCCTTCACCCGTTCCGACGTTTCCAGCACTTCCTCGTGGGAAAGCGGTTGGTCCAGCATGCCGGCGGCCATGTTGCTGATGCAGGAGATGCCGAGAACCTCGATGCCGGCGTGGCGCGCCGCGATCACTTCCGTGACGGTGGACATGCCGACGGCGTCGGCGCCGAGGGTGCGCAGCATGCGGATCTCGGCCGGGGTTTCGTAGCTCGGGCCGAGCAGGCCGGCGTACACGCCTTCGCGCAGGGAGATGCCCAGCGACGCGGCCGTTTCCCGGGCCAGCTGGCGCAGGCGGCGGCTGTAGGCTTCGGACATGTCCGGAAAACGCGGACCGAAGGCGTCCTCGTTGGGACCGGCAAGGGGGTTGCGGCCCGTCAGGTTGAGATGGTCGGCGATCAGCATGAGATCCCCCGGCCGGAAAACGGCGTTGATGCCGCCGGCGGAGTTGGTGACGACCAGCGTCCGCACGCCCAGCGCCTTCATGACGCGGACGGGCAGCGCCACCTGCTGCGGCGTGTAGCCTTCGTACAGGTGGAAACGCCCGCGCATGATCACCGCCGGCCTGCCGTCAAGGACGCCCTGCACCCATTCGCCGGCGTGGCCGGCGACGGTGGATTGCGGAAAATGCGGGATGAACGCGTAGGGCAGCCGGACCGCGTTCTCCATTCGGTCTCCCATCACGTCAAGCCCGGAGCCGAGGATGAGGCCGATTTCGGGACGGATGGCGCTTTTCGAGGCGATAAAGGCCGCGGCCTCGTCGACCATGGTTTTGCTTGCGTGGGTCAAGGCTTGTTTCACTCCTATTTGAGTTCTTTCAGGAAACTGCGCCCGTGGGTGTCGAAGGGCACGCCGAAGTTTTCCGCCACCGTTGCCGCCAGGTCGGCGAAGGTGGAGCGGACGCCCAGGTCGCCCGTCTCCCGGAAAGCGGGGCTGACGACCAGCAGCGGCACGTATTCCCGGGTGTGGTCCGTGCCGTGATGGACGGGGTCGTTGCCGTGGTCGGCGGTGATGACCAGCAGGTCGCGTTCCGTCAGGCGGGAGACGAGATCCGGCACCGCCCGGTCGAATTCTTCCAGGGCCCGCGCGTAGCCCACCGGGTCGCGGCGGTGACCGTACAGCGAGTCGAAATCCACGAGGTTCACGAACAGCAGCCCGCGGAACGGTGCCGCGAGCTCCTCCAGCGAGGCCCGGATGCCGTCGGCGTTGCTCTTGGTCGGGATGGCGCGGGTAATCCCCTCGCCGCTGAAAATATCGTTGATCTTCCCCACGGCGATGACGTCGAATCCGCCGTCCTTGAGCGCGTTCAGCACCGTCGGTTTGGGCGGTTTTACCGCGTAATCGTGGCGGTTGGGCGTGCGCACGAACGCCCCCGGCTGGCCGACGAACGGCCGGGCGATCACCCGCCCGACCATGTATTCCTCCGCCATGGTGAGCCGGCGGGCAATGCGGCATGCCTGGTACAGCTCCTCGAGGGGGATGACCTCCTCATGGGCGGCGATCTGGAACACGCTGTCCGCGGAGGTGTAGACGATCCAGGCGCCGGTTTTCATTTGCGTCTCGCCGAGCTCGGCGATGATCTCCGTGCCGGAGGCGGGCTTGTTGCCAAGGACCGGGCGGCCGGTTTCCTCTTCGAAGGCGCGGATCAGCTTTTCCGGAAACCCGTTCGGGAACGTGCGGAACGGCGTCCGGATTTCCAGGCCCGCCAGCTCCCAGTGGCCGGTCATCGTATCCTTGCCGGCGGAGACCTCCGCCATTTTGCCGTAATAGGCGGCGGGTGAAGGCTCGGGCGGCCAGTCGCCGAGGGGCGCGATGTTGGCCAGCCCCATCCCGCGCAGGTTCGGAAGCTGAACATCCGGTACGCGCTCCACGATATGTCCCAGCGTGTGGGCGCCTTCATCCCCGAAGGCGGCGGCGTCCGGCAGCTCGCCGATGCCGACGCTGTCCAGCACGATGATGATGATTCTCTCAAAGTTCATGCCGCCAAACTCCCCTTTTTGCCAATACCCCTTCGGATAGTCCGATGACCGGCGGGCGGTCTGGTAAACTTCGGGCGGTCCGGCCCGGTCCGGGAACGCCCCGGCCGAAATGCGTCACTCGACAACGCCGTGGATGAGCCGGGGCTTCTTTCGGCGCTCGGGCCGGATGTCGAAGGCGCGTTCAACTCTTTGCCGGATGTCCGTGACGTCTTCCCGGCCCGCGTGAAGAATCGCGAGGATCTCCCCGCGCCGGACGGGATCGCCGATTTTTTTCGCCAACACGATGCCCACTGCCGGATCGATGGACGATTCTTTCGTGGCGCGGCCGGCCCCCAGCGTCATGGCGGCCAGGCCGATCTCTTCCGCCTGGATGCCGTGGACGAACCCGTCTGCGGGAGAGGGAACCGTGATACGGTACGGCGCCTTCGGCAGAAGTTCCGCCGGCCGGTCCGCCACGTCCGGATTTCCGCCCTGGGCCGCGACGAACTGCCGGAATTTCTCCAGCGCCTTGCCGCTTTTCAATATTTTTTCCAACATTTCATACCCTTCTTTGAAGCTGCCCGCCTTGCCGCCCAGCACCACCATATGGGCGCCCAGGGTCAGGGCGAGACGGGTCAGGTCTTCCGGTCCTTCCCCGCGCAGCGCGTCAACGGCTTCCCGGACCTCCAGCGCGTTGCCCACGGCAAGGCCGAGGGGCTGGTCCATGTTGCTGATGACCGCCACGGTGCGCCGGCCGACGGAACGGCCGATGTCCACCATCGCGGAGGCCAGCTTCCAGGCTTCCCCCACGGTTTTCATGAACGCCCCGGAGCCGGCTTTCACGTCCAGCACGATGGCGTCGGCGCCGGCGGCGATTTTTTTGCTCATGACGGAGCTGGCGATAAGCGGGACGGAATTGACGGTGGCGGTCACGTCGCGGAGGCTGTAAAGTTTCTTGTCCGCGGGTGTAAGATTTCCCGTTTGCCCGACGACGGCGATGCCGATGCGGTTCACCTGCTCGACGAAGGCGTCCGGGGAAAGTTCGGCGGCGAAACCGGGGATCGACTCCAGCTTGTCGATGGTGCCGCCCGTATGACCAAGGCCCCGGCCCGACATTTTGGCCACGGGGACGCCCGCGGCGGCGACCAGCGGCGCGACCACCAGCGTGGTTTTGTCGCCGACGCCGCCGGTGCTGTGCTTGTCCACCTTCACCCCGCGGATGCGGGACAGGTCGACGGTGTCGCCCGAACGGGTCATCGCCATCGTCAGGTGCGCCGTCTCCGCCGGCGTCATGCCCCGGAAGAAGACGGCCATCGCCCACGCGGACATCTGGTAGTCGGGTATGCCGCCCCGGGTGTATTCTTCCACGATGAAGTCGATCTCTTGCCGCGTCAGCTCTTTGCCATCGCGTTTTTTCGCGATCAGGTCGACCATTCTCACGTACCGGTCACCCCGCTGATGACGGCTTTGAGCAAGGCGACGAATTTCGGCCGGGTCTCTTCCGCCACCCGGACCACCTGTTCGTGGGTCAGCGGCTCCAAATGATCGGCCACGGCCATGTCAGTGATGCAGGCGATGCCAAGCGTCCGCATGCCGCAGTGGTTCGCGGCGATCACCTCGGGGACGGTGGACATGCCCACCGCGTCACCGCCCAGCGCGGCCAGCATTCTCAGCTCCGCCGCCGTGCAGTATGAAGGACCGGAAACGGCCACATACACTCCTTTCTGCAGCCGGATGCCGAGACGGGCGGCTGTCTCTTCAGCCAGCCGGCGCAACCCGCGGTCATAGGCTTGCGACATGTCCGGAAAGCGCGGACCCAGCTCATCACAGTTGGGACCGATAAGCGGGTTGCCGCCCATGAAGTTGATGTGGTCGGTGATCAGCATCAGGTCGCCCGGCGCAAAGGACGGATTCATGCCGCCGGCGGCATTGGTAACAAGGAGCGTGTTGATCCCCAGGCGTTTCATGACATATACGGGGAAAACGACATCCCTCATGCTGTAGCCTTCATAATAATGCACGCGTCCTTTCAATACAACCACCCGTTTGCCTTCCAGTCTGCCGGCCACCAGCAGCCCGGAGTGGCCCGCGACGGTCGAAACGGGAAAGTGCGGGATCTCTCCGAAAGGAATGACCACGGAATCCTCCACTTCGTCAGCCAGCACGCCGAGCCCGGAACCAAGAATCAGGCCGATTTCGGGCGTCTCTTTTAAATACGTGCGGATGTAAGCGACGGCTTCGTTGATTTGATCCATGGGGTTTTTCATCGCTACGGACTCCTTTGGCATATGCTGATCATTCAGAATCGGTTATTAAAAAAACGAATGGCCAATTTTCATCATATCCCATCATTGAACATGTGTAAAGAAAGGTCTTTTCATTTTTTTTGAATAGGCGAAAACGGGGCTGGGATGAACACCGGGCATCCAAAGGGGATGACAGAAAGGCGAACAGTCGCGGATCTTTGGAAGCATTTTCACTGCACTATTTACTTTTTTGTTCCTTTAGGCTAAACTAAGAATAAAAAAGGAATTTTACATTTGTTCAGAAGGAGGGGCTGGAACTTTACATAGGGGAAAGCGCAATCAAGTCATCCCATGGAAGACAAGGAAAAGGAAACAAGAACATCGACATTATAAAAAGGAAAGACCGTCTGTCAAAGGGCTTGTGGCGGAGCGCATTTGACAGACGGCTGTCGCGGGCTCGATGCAGCCTTTTTTCGGCATGCAACCAAAGCCTTTTCCAGTTTACCAAATTTTTTGATGTGCGACAAGAATCGATATGCAGGCCGGGCGTTCCCGATCGGAATGTCCGATTGCCGCTTTTCGGGCTGACGGTATCGGCTTGTTGGCGAAGCGCACGCTTCAGGTCCATCGGAGGTTGGCGAAAGGTTTCCGGAATCCCCGACGATACCCGGAAATCGCGTCGGGAGAAGCGGATGACCGATGGAGGTAAAGCCATTTCGGAAGACGGAGGGGAAACAGATGAAGCGTTTCAGCCGCGCGTTGTCCGTATTGTTGGCGGTTTTGCTGGCATTTCCCTACATCCAGGTGCCGGCGGCGTCGGCGGCGGGGGAAGAAGTCATTGCCAAATGGAGTTTTTCCTCTCAGCCCACCCTGCCCGTCGGACCGACGGAAGGCACGCTCCAGGAGTCGGGCGAATTTTCGGTCCACAAAAAGACTCCCACGGATTTAAGTCATACACCGTCAAACAGAAGCATCTATACAAACGATTGGGCCGTCGGCGACTATTGGCAGGCCCGATTCAGCACGTCCGGCTATTCGCAAATCGTGCTGAAATGGCAGCAGTGGGGAAGCAGTACCGCTCCGAGGGATTTCAAACTGCAATACAGCCTGGACGGCGTCAATTTCACGGATGAGTTCGGCTATGCCCTCACTGCCACTGCGTCGACTGGTTATCAGCGGAACCTGCCGAGCGCGCTGGATGACCAACCGCTCGTTTACATCAGATGGGTTGTCGATTCCGATACGGCGATCAACGGGAGTACGATCGCATCCACCGGCAACAGCCGGATCGCCGAAATTGAAATCCTGGGCATTCCAAAGCCGTCGGACCCGGGTCAAACGGCAAGGCCGGACGCCAGCAAAATTACGCTGACGGATGACGAATGGCTGACCGGCGAACCGGGGGCGGTAACGGGCGAGGCGTATGTCTATGTTTACAGGGAGGATCCCGCGACCGTATCGAGTGCGGTATACGACTGGCATGCAATCGCGAAGTCGGACGGGTCGTTCGGCCCGATCCAGTTGAGCCTCGATGGCGGATCCGATGTCTGGGTGACCGCGCAGGAAGCGGGGAAGGCCGAAAGCCTGGCGGTGAAGATTTCCATCCAGACGACCGCGGCTCCCGATGCAAGCAAAATCATTTTTGCGGACAATAACATCACGGGTTATGCGGGGGCGGTGCCCGGCGGTTCGACGGTCAAGGCCTATTTCGATGACGATTCCGAAGGCGGCACGGCGACGGCCGAACCCGACGGGTCCTTCGAGCTGGCCCTGACCAACCCGGACGGCAAAACCGAGGTCTATCTGACGGCGAAAGAACCGGGCAAACGGGAAAGCGCGAAAGTGCTGATCAGGCAGCGCGAACAATATAAGCCCGGGGACATCGTCATCAGCCAATTCTATCCCAACGGCGGCAACAGCGGCGCGTTCTACAAAACCAAATTTGTCGAATTGTACAACACGACGGACAAGGACATTGAATTCAACGGAGAATGGTTCCTGCTGTACGGGTCGGCCTCCGGCACGGCGCTGGGCACCAACAATAACACGCGCGTTCAGCTGTGGGGGACCATTCCGGCCCGCGGCTATTACCTGGTGACGGGAAATTCCGGCAGCAACGGAGCGGACTTGCCCGTAACGGCGGATCAGACGTCCACGCTAAACCCGAGCGGCGGAAATCCCGGCGGCATTCTGGCGCTGGTGTATGGCAAGGATCCCTCGAATCCTGTCGTGAGCAGCCAGGATGATCCCGCCCTGATCGACGTGGTCGCCTACGGCAACGGAAGCAATACGGATTTTGCCTTCAAGACCGACAAGTGGGGATCGCCGTTCTATGTGTCCAACGTGCAATCCGGCACGATTCTGCGCAAGACGGACACCGGTTCCGATCCGAGAGGGGTCGTCGGTGCGGGCAACGGCTGGTTCACGCGAAATCCTTCCGAAGATTTCGTCATGAACATTCCGATGGCCACGAGCGATCCGAAAGAGATCGTGGTCCGGAACTCGAAATACCGTGCGACGCCCGACGCGTCCAGGATCACATTCACGGAGACCGGCGGAACGGCGGTGGTGACGGGCGCCGCGGGGGCCGTGCCGGCCGATGCGGTGGTCAACGTCTATGTTTCGGACAACCAGGGCGTTGTGCCCAATCTGACCCTCGCCGGAACGGCCAACGCGGATGCAAACGGCGCCTTCACGGTTTCATTCAGCAATTCCGATAACGCGCCATCGGTCTTCGTGACGCATGCCGCTTCCCCGACGGCGCCCGAAAGCGCTTATGCGCGCATTGATCGGACGCCCGATCCGAATGCGGTTCGCCAAATCGGGGATTTGCGGGCCGTGAACGAAAACGGTGTGCCGCTTCACATCGGCTACCGGACGGTCATCGAAGGCGTGGCGACCACCGCCAACCAGGCTTTGGGCGACGAGCCGACCAGCTTCCATCTGCAGGACGGAACGGGCGGCATCCACGTCGTTGCCGGGAAATCGCCGTCCGCATTGGGAGCTTCCGTGTCTGTTGAGACCGGAAGAAAATTCAAGGTTACGGGTTATCCGATCCTGGCGGCGGGCACTTTGCAGTTTGTGGCGGAGGCCATCGATTACACGGGCGATGAGACGCCGCCGGCCCCGGCCGCAATGGCGCTGGCCGATCTGGCTGATTTGGCGAAAGCCGAAGCGCAGGAAGGGAAGCTGGTGGCTGTCTCGGGCAAGCTGACCAACATTCCGGCGCTCGGCCCCGACTACGACCTGACCCTTGCGGATGACGACGGTCACAGCGTCATCGTGCGCATCCTCGGCAAGACCGGCATTGATGTCCAAAAGCTGAGCGTGGGCGAATCGTTCCGGTTCATCGGCCTGCTCGCGCAGAGCAAGTTGTACGCTCCTTACCATGACCGGTATCTCGTCTACCCGAGATCGGACGACGACGTCAAGGGTGAACTGCAACTTAGCCATCAGCCGCTGGAGAAGGCGTACATCGGTTTTGACGTCCATTTGCGGGCGCAGGCCAAATATGCCGATGAAGTGGTCATTTACTACAGAGCGGAGTCCGACACGGACTACAAGTCCGTCCGCATGACGACGGCGGACGGTCAGAACTATACCGGCACGATTCCGAAAGATGACGTCCCGCAGGACAAATTCTACTATTACATTGAAGCGACGACGGTTGACGGCCAGAAGAAGAGCGTCGGCAGCGCCGCTCAACCGTTCGAAGTTCCGGTGGTGCAGGACACCGACGGCCCGGCGTTCTTCAACGAACAGCCGCGCGACGGCTCGGAAGTCGAGACGCCGCGTCCGGTCATTTCCGTGGAGATGGAAGACCCGAACGGCGTCAAAACGGACAGCGTGCGCATCACCGTCGACGGCCGGGACTATACCGCGGAAGCCGTCATTTCCGAAACGCTGGTCAAACTCGAATTTTCGCCGGATGATGTCCTGGACACAGGCGAACACACGGTGACCGTAACCGCCGAAGACGGCATCGGCAACCATTCAAAGTTTACCTGGAAATTCAGGGTGGCCGCGCGGTTCACCGGCGGCAACCATTACTACGGCTCGACGCACAACCATACCAATATCTCCCACGATGCGACAGGCGAACCGGAAGACGCGCTGAAGGCGGCCATGTTGCATGGATACGACTGGTTCGCGTTTTCGGACCATTCCCATGACATCGACCCCGACATCCGGGGCATGGACGTCGAGGATCGCAACGGCCTGCCGGAGCGGACCGGCGGAGCGGAATGGCAGCTGACCAAGCGGTTGTCCGACCAATATACGAAGGACGGCGAATTCGTCGTCTTCCCCTCGTTCGAGATGACCTCGACCACCTGGGGCCACTCGAACGTGTTCGGCACGGACAACTTCGTGGACCGCGTGCAAAACGGCGGACTTTATCAGGATTTGAGCAAGTACTACGCCTGGATTCTGACGTACGACGACATCGCGGCGCAATTCAACCATCCCACCTGGGGGGGCGCCAAGCCGTTCAACGGATTCCTGCCCTATGATCGCAAGCTTGATGATCTGTTCACCATGATCGAGGTGGGGAACGGATCGGGCCAATATACGTATGTGAATGCGGAGGACATTTTCTTCCAGGCGCTGGATCTGGGGTGGCATCTCGCGCCCACCTACGGCGAGGACAACCACAATGCCACCTGGGGCCAAACGAAGAAACGCACGGTCATTGTCGCCAAAGAACTGACCAGAGACGCGTTGCTCGACTCGATGCGCAAACTTCGCGTCTACATGACCGAAGATCCCAACTTCCGTCTGGATGTGCTGGCCAGCGGCTGGTACATGGGCTCCACGACGGACACCAAGACGCTGAAGTTTGAAATCCGCGGTGAAGACCCGGTCTGGGAAGAAAGGTCCGATCCGAAATATTCCTATTTGGATAAGGCGACGAATGACAACATCGACCGCGTCGAACTGATCACGAACGGCGGCGTCATCATCGATACGTTCCGGCCATCCCAAAATATGACGAGCTTCACCTGGAATCCCGAATTTACCGTCATCGGCGGCCAGCAATGGTTCGTGGTCCGCGTGACGCAGAAAGACGGGGACCGCATCTACTCGTCGCCGATCTGGTCGCCAGTGGAGCCGCTCTCCATCCGGGTGACCCATGTGGAAGTGGAGGAAGGCGGCATGGTGGGCGGCGTGCCCGCCACGCTGGTGGCCGGCCTCAGCAATACGGGATTGCTCGATGTGGCCGACATCCGGGTCGACTTCTACTACGACCAGATCGATGAGCATCACAGGATCGGATCCGTTGACATCCCGTCGCTGAAGGTCAACGAATCGATGAATGTCTCGGTCATCTGGAACCACCCGGAACCGGGCGAGCGGAAAATCATCGTCACGCTGGCGTCGGAAAACGCCGATCTGGGCGGCTACCGCTTCGAGCAGCTCTTCGAGGTGAAACGGCCGCTCGGCAAGACCATCCTGATCGATGCTTCCAAGAACAATGAAAATACGACCAAAGACACCGGCAGTTACAAAGACAACCTGAAAAGGTTCACGACCCAGATGAGGCAGGCGGGGTTCACCGTCGAAGAGAACGAGCAGCCGATTACAGCAGCATTGCTGGAGAAGGCCGATATCCTGTTCATTTCGCAGCCGGCGTCAGCTTACAGTGAAAGCGAGCGGGAAGCCATCGCGCAATTCGTGGCGAACGGCGGCGGGTTGTTCATGGCCGGCAAAGGCGTCTACAACAACACTGCCGGAGCGGACCGGCTAAACGACGTGCTCGCGGAAATCGGATCGGCCATCCGGATCAACAAGGACGAGCTGTACGACGAGACGGAGGAAGGAAACTTCTGGAGCAACCCGTTGAACCAACGGTGGGCCGTCCGGTTGCATCCGCTGCCGGCGATGGACCATACGCTGAACGATTTTGTCTCCACGATCGAGTTCTACAGCGGTGCAAGCCTCGCCGCGGACGACGACAGCGGCGGATTGGCGCCGCTTGCGGAAAGCGAAACCGAAACCGTAAGGGTGCTGGTGAGGGGCAACGAAACCACCTTCCAAAACATCGGTTCGATCGCTGCGTCGGCGGCCCGGTACAACGTGCACACGCCGAGCAGCGGCTCGAGCGGACCGGCGCGGGATGACATCACCGGCGGTTCGGCCATTCCGGTCGTCGCGGCCGAGACGATCGGCCATGGACGACTGGTCGTCGCGGGCATGAACATCTTCAACGACCTTCAGATGGACGAATCCTACAATGAAAAAGGCAACAACGAATTTGCGCACAACGTCATGCATTGGCTTGTCGGCCTTGAACCGAAGGTGATGCCCATCCGCGAAGCGCGCATGTTGCCGACCGGAACGGAGACGGTCGTACAAGGCCGCGTCACGAGCGCCGCGGGCGTGTTCTTCGACGCCTTCTTCCTCCAGGACGACACCGGCGGCATCATGGCCTTCAACGAAGTGCCGGATGACGCCCTCGATTTGGGCGACGTGGTGCGCGTGTACGGCAAGATCGAAATCTTTGAAAACAGCCTGGAAATCCAGTTCGGTTCCTTCGACAGAAGCGTGGTGCGGATCACCAGCGGTCCGCCGGTGGATCCGACGCCGCTTTCCACGAAAGAATCGGTGGCCGAAGAACATCAGGGCAAGCTGGTCAAGGTCACCGGCGTGATGGTGGAAAGACCGGATAAACTCATGTTCCTGCTGGATGATGGAAGCGGCCCCGTGCTGATCTTCGTGGACGGCTACATCGAGAATCAATCCGGGCCGATGCCGGAGATGAAAGTCGGGGACACGGTGGAAGCGGTCGGGATGGCCGACCGGTACTCCGGCGGGGACCGCATCCGCGTCCGCAATGTGCAGGAACTGAAAGTCGTGGCGAAAGGCATTTACGTCACCGGCGTCGAGGTGTCTCCGACGGAACTGACGCTGACGGTCGGTCAAACCGCGAAACTGACCGCCAATGTAAAACCCGACAACGCGACCGTCAAAACCGTCCGGTGGAGCTCGTCCGACGAACGGATTGCCACCGTACAGGACGGCGTGGTAACGGCCGTGTCGCCCGGCCGGGCGGCGATCACCGTGGAAACGGTGGACGGCGGCCATCAGGCGACGGCTCGGGTCACCGTGCTCCCGAGGTCTACAGGTTCCGGGGGTTCCGGCTCCGGCGGTTCCGGCGGTGTGGAGAACATCGCATCCCCCGTTGCGCCCGGTGACGGAAAAGATGCCATCCTGGATGTGGCCCCCGGTTCGGTGCGGGAAGGCGAGGACGGCAACCTTTATCTGGACGTGCCGGAAGGCACGCAGGCCATACGAATTCCGGCCGACTTTGCGGAGCAATTGACGCAGGGTTCGCTGGTGCTGCAGGCGGGTTCGGTGAGACTGGACGTTCCGGCGGATGCCTTGCGCGAGCTGGCGGATTTGCCGGTTAGCGGCGAAGAACGGGCGGATTCGATTCTGGTGACGTTCACACCGCTGTCGGAGGAGGATGCCGACTTGCTGCTCCAGGCGGTCGAACAGAATTCGGGCCTTGAAATCCAGGTGTTCAGCGGCGTGTACGACGTTGCCCTGGGAATCACGGGAGGCGACGGCACCGGGATGCTCCTGTCCGAATTCGCGGTTCCGCTGGTCATCCATCTGCCGGCCGGGCCGGATGCGAATCCCGAGCTGGCGGCGATCTTCCGTATCGCCGAAGATGGAAGTTACGAATATGTCGGGGGGCAATACGACGACGGGACGATCCGGGTGGAGGTGACCCAGCCCGGCAAATATGTCGTGCTTGAAATGACACGGCCGTTTGCCGACTTGGACCCCGGGCACTGGGCTTACACCACCGTGCAAAAACTGGTGGCCATGCAATTGGTTCGGGGTACGAGCGACACCACCTTCGAGCCGAATCGACCGATTACCCGACAGGAGTTTGCACTGCTTCTCGTGCTTGCCCTTAATCCCGATGGGCTGGGAGGCGAACTTGCGGAACTTCCCTTTGAAGATGTCGACCGGATTGCCGATTGGGCGAAACAGGCCATCGCCTGGGCCGTCCGGGAGAACATCATCCTGGGGGACGGGGCCGGCCGGATTCGTCCGGATGCGCCCATCACGCGGGCGGAAATGGCGGTGATGGTGGCCAGGGCTTTGGGACTCGGCGGCGGCAGTCTGATGGGAAGCCCCGGATTTGCCGACAGCGAGCAAATTCCGGATTGGGCCATAGACGCTGTTGAAGCGCTTCGTCAGCTGGGTCTGGTCCAAGGCCGCGGCAATGGGCAATTTGCGCCCCGGGAGTGGCTGAGCCGGGCGGAGGCGGCGAAGATCATCCTGAACCTTCTTCAGTATCTGAAACGCTTCTGAAGCGCGAAAACGGGATGCCGTCCGCGGACGGCATCCCCCTTTCCGTTTCATGGAAGGAGCGATAGAAAAATTGCAAATCCGGCGGAAAATGCGTCTTTTTCTTTTCGGCACGGTCTTCGCGTTATTGTCGGTGATCGTCCCGGTTCTCCCGGCCGACAGAATGGCGGCCCACCCATTCAGCGCCGCTTACACGACGCTGGAATTCTCCAAATCGAACACGCGGATGGTTTACTCCATTGACGAATTGTCCGTCATCGAGCTGGCAGGCGGAGATGTGGACCGGAACGGCATGCTGGACGAACGGGAATTCGACGCCGTGAAGGAAACGCTGGTCGGGGTTTTGCAGGAGCACGTGGTGCTCCGGATCGGCGGATCCCCGCAAGATTGGGCCGGTGTGGAAAACATCGAACTGGAACGAAAAGGAAGCGCCACCCAGGCGCATGTCACCGTGATTTTCCCCCCCATCGCCGGTGATTTGACCGTATCGCTGAACGACACCCTCTATGTGGGAGATCCAAACACCCGATACGTCAATTTGCTTACGGTCCGTTACGGCGAAAAATATAGCACGGCGGCGCTTTCCGAAAGCCATCGCACCTGGCTGATCCGGCTTGCCGAAGAGGAGTATGCGGCATTGCCCGATGTTCTTGAGCCGCGTTTGGAACCGGAAAAGGAGGATGATCCCGTGAACGGAACTTTCATGCCGGAAAGCGTGACGTCCGGTGCCTGGTCGTTTTTTTTGCTCGGCGTAGAACACATTCTCGGCGGGTATGATCATTTGCTCTTTCTGTTCACCATTCTCATCCTGAGGCAAAGTTTCAAGCAGTACGCGATCGCCATATCCGCCTTTACGGTCGCGCATTGCACGACGCTGGTGTTGACGGTATTGGGCCTGCTTGAAGTTTCCCCCCGGCTCGTCGAACCCTTGATCGCCCTGAGCATTTGTTACGTGGCCGTCGACAATCTGGTCCGTAAAAAAACCTCCGCGAACCGCTGGCTGCCGATCTTTTTCTTCGGACTGATTCACGGGATGGGGTTTGCCGACCTGCTGAAGGAAATGCAGATTCCCAAAAACGAGCTTGCGCTTGCCCTGTTCAGTTTCAACATCGGAATAGAAGTCATCCAGCTTGCCATTGCCGCGGCGATGTGGCCGGTGCTTACGTTCCTGCACCGCCGCAAGTTTTCGCCGCAAATGGTCACGGCCGGATCGGCGATTGCCTTGATTTTGGGCGGCCTGTGGCTCATTGAACGCATTTGGGTGTAAACGGCGGGTGAGCTTGCATGAAACCGGGGCGAACGGCGGAGCGGAAAAAGGGAAAGAAGTCACCGGCAAAGCGGGAACGCAGCTGTCGAAAAACCGTCATGGCGATTGCCGTGACGGCAGGCGTGCTGGTTCTCGCAGGACTGTCGTATGCGTGGACGCAACGCGCGTCTTCTCCGGTGCCACCCGTGGTCATCGACGAGGAAAACGGGCTGCAGACGGTTCTCATCAGAGTTGGCAAGGACGGATACCAGCCTTCCGTTCTTGAACTGAAAGCCCATATGATGACCAAGCTCAATTTCAGGCTGGAGACGGACGCAAGCGGAATGGATCGGCTTCTTTCTCCCGATCTCAATTTCGAGGCGACGCTGAAAACGGGAGACAATTATTTTCTCATCGGAAATCCGCAACCCGGAACGTATAGGTTCCAGAACGAAGACGGCACCCATGTGGGATATCTCGTGGTCCAAAGCTGATTGGCGCCTTTACATCCCCACATGAATGTAATATAATGGAGATACAAATGTTCATTTCATATTTTTCATTTTTTCATTTTGTTGAACCGAAATTGGGGGTGAAATCAAAATTACGTTTGAAAAATGGGGATCCGTGGAAAATCGATGCACAATCTGATTTTGAATTCTACACCACTGTAAGAAAGGGGATTGTCAAATGTTAATTCGGCGCAAAAACGGGATTGCACTATTGGTCGCCGTATTCGCACTGGCCTTTGTATTGGCAGGCTGTTCGGGAAAGGGAAGCGGACAGGGCGGCTCCTCGCAGCCTCAGGAATCGCCGGCCGGACCGTCGGCGGAATCTCCCGCAGCGAGCCAACCGTCCGGACAGGAACAGGAAAAAGAGTGGTTTGTCGTCATGGTTACCGACGTAGGGGGGGTACACGACAACTCGTTCAACCAAAGCGCCTGGGAAGGCTTGCAGGAACTCGCATCCAAATACAAGGTGAAAGTGGATTATTTGCAAAGCCAAAGCGACGCCGATTACGTGCCCAACCTGAACCAGTTCGTCAAAGGCGGCGCCGATTTGACCTGGGGCATCGGGTTTCTGATGGGAGACGCCGTAAAGCAGGTGGCCGACCAAAACCCGGATGCGAAACTGGCCATCATTGATGCCGTGGTGGACGCTCCCAACGTCGCTTCGGTGACGTTCAAGGAACATGAAGGGTCGTTCCTGGTCGGCGTCGTGGCGGGCCTCATGACCAAAACCAACAAGATCGGATTCGTGGGCGGCATGGAAATTCCCGTCATCAAGCGTTTTGAAGCCGGTTTTGTCGCTGGTGTGAAAGCGGTTAATCCGGATGCGAACATCATCATCAATTACACGGGCGCTTTCGACGCACCCGATCAGGGCAAGGCGGCCGCGGCCACCATCTTCAACGACGGTGCGGACATCATTTTCCATGCGGCGGGCGCGACGGGTGACGGCGTCTTCAACGAAGGCAGCGAGCGCAAGATGAGAAATAACGAGGATGTCTGGGTCATCGGTGTGGACAAGGACCAAGCCCTCACTTTTGGTCACGAAATTACGCTGACTTCCATGATGAAGCGGGTGGACCAGGCGGTCATGAGGGTCAGCGGCGATCTGATCGAAGGCCGGTTCCAACCGGGTCTGACCGAGCTGGGCCTGGCCGAAAACGGCGTCGGTTTGCCGGAAAACAACCCCAACATTCCCCAGGAAGTGCTGGACAAAGTCAAGGAATTCGAGCAAAAGATCATCAGCGGCGAAATTCAAGTGCCTTCGGAATGACACAAGCGAACATCCGATCAAGCCTGCGGTCGGGCGGGAAACGAACGGTCCATTCTTTCCCGCCCGCCCAAGTGTAAGCGAGGGATGAACCGGTGCCGGACGAGCTCGCCGTGGAAATGAAGGGCATTACCAAACGATTTCCAGGAATCGTCGCAAATGACGGGATCCATCTGCAGGTCAGGCAGGGAGAAATCCATGCCCTGCTCGGGGAAAACGGGGCCGGCAAAACCACCTTGATGAACATCCTGTTTGGATTGTATCAACCGGACGAAGGCGAAATCTTCATCCGCGGGAAAAGAGTGAGAATCACCGATCCGAAAAAAGCGATCGACCTGGGCATCGGCATGATCCACCAACACTTCATGCTGGTGGAGCCGTTTACGGTGCTGCAAAACATCATCCTCGGAGCGGAACCGCGGAAAGGCTTCGTGATCGATTACAAAAATGCCCGCGGACGCGTCGAGGAACTTTCCGAAAAATACGGGCTTCATGTGGATACAAACCGGATCGTGCGGGATATTTCCGTGGGAATGCAGCAGCGGGTGGAAATTTTGAAAACGTTGTATCGGGGCGCGGACATTCTGATTTTTGACGAGCCGACCGCCGTGCTCACGCCGCAGGAAATTCAGGAATTGATGGCGATCATGCGCCGGTTGGCCGGCGAAGGGAAAACCATCATCCTGATCACCCACAAGCTGAAGGAAATCATGGCGGTTGGCGACCGCGTGACCATCATTCGCCGCGGCAAGGTGATCGACAGCCTTCCCGTCCGCGAGACGACGCCCGAAGATCTGGCCGCCAAGATGGTCGGGCGAAAAGTCAGCTTTGTCATCGAGAAAGCGGAAGCGCGGCAGGGGGAAACCATTTTGGAATTCGACAACGTCACCGCCTTTGACAGCCGGGGCGTGCAGGTGCTCAAAGGGCTGTCGTTTGAGCTTCGCAGAGGCGAAATCCTCGGCATTGCCGGCGTGGAAGGCAATGGCCAGCGCGAGCTGATCGAGGTGCTGACCGGGCTGCGGAAAGTGGCGTCCGGCGAAATCCGCCTGCGGGGCCAGCCCATTCAAAATCGCAGCCCGCGCCAGATTTCCGAGGCGAAAGTCGGTTATATTCCGGAAGACCGGCAAAAACGCGGTCTTGTTTTGGACTTTACCGTCGGCGAAAACATGGTGCTCAAAAACTACTATACTCCCCGTTTCTGCAAAAGGGGCTTCCTGCAGTACGACCGGATTTTTCGGCACGCCGCCGAATTGATCAAAGAGTACGACGTTCGAACGCCGAGCGAAAAAACGGCCGCAAGAGCGCTGTCGGGAGGAAACCAGCAAAAGGTGATCGTCGCGCGCGAAGTCGCGGACGATCCGGATTTGCTCATCGCCATGCAGCCCACGCGCGGCCTGGATGTGGGCGCCATCGAGTTTATTCACCAAAAGCTGATCGAACAGCGCGACAAGGGCAAGGCGGTTCTCTTGTATTCGCTGGAACTCGATGAGATCATGAATCTTTCGGACCGCATCGCGGTGATGTACGAAGGGCGGATAGTCGGAATCCTGGATCCCCGGAAAACCAGCGAGCAGGAAATCGGTCTCCTGATGTCCGGAGGAAAAACGGAACAAAGAGAGGAACGAGCATGAGGGGATTCTTGTCACGATTGTTTGGGGAGACGACGATCATTCCGGTATTGTCCATTCTGGCCGGGTTGCTGGTCGGCGCCGTCATCATGCTGGCGGGCAATTACAACCCGATCCTGGCATACGGCTCTTTGTTCGCAAAGGCTTTCGGGGATCTCTTCAACATCGGAGAGACCGTCCGGCAGATCACGCCGCTGATCTTTACCGGTTTGTCCGTGGCATTCGCCTTCCGAACCGGGTTGTTCAACATCGGTGCGGAAGGGCAGTTTATCGTGGGTGCGCTGGCTGCCGCCTACGTCGGCATCATGATGCCCCTGCCCGCGTACCTGCACATTCCGCTGGCGCTTGCGGCCAGTGCGTTGGCCGGCGGTTGCTGGGGAGCGATCGTCGGATATCTCAAGGCGGCGCGGGGCGTGCATGAGGTCATCACAACGATCATGCTCAACTGGATCGCCCTTCACCTGTCAAACTATGTGGTCCGAACCGTTTTGCTCGAAAAAGGGCTGGCACGTTCGAAACATCTCCCGCAGAGCGCCTGGCTGTCATCGCCGCAACTGTCCGAAGCGTTCGATCATGCCCGCATCCATTACGGGATCCTGATCGCCCTTGCGCTCTGCGTGTTGTTTTATCTGCTGCTGTGGAAGACGAAGCAGGGGTTCGAGCTTCGTTCCGTCGGATACAACCCGGGTGCGTCCGAATACGCGGGAATCGACGTCAAAGTCTCGTATGTCAAGGCGATGTTCATGAGCGGGTTGTTTGCCGGGATTGGCGGTGCCTGCGAAGTGATGGGAGTGTTTCATTACCTCACGATCAACGCCGCATTCCCGGGCTACGGCCTGATGGGCATTGCCGTCGCGCTGATCGGAAGAAACACGGCCGTCGGCGTGCTGCTCGGCGCCGTACTGATGGGGGTGCTGACCTACGGCGCGGCGGGCATGAAATTTGGTGCCGGCGTTCCCGAAGAATTGATCAATATCGTCATTGCCCTGGTTATCTTCTTTGTGGCCGCCAGCGGAATGATGGCGGACCTGATCCGGCATCTCCGAAAAAAGAACAGGGTGGTGAATTAGCATGGCGGTGTTGCAGATCGTCAGCGATTTGATCCATACGACGATCGTGTTCGCGACGGCGCTGATTTTCGCCATGCTCGGAGGGTTGATTTCCGAACGTTCCGGGGTGGTCAACATCGCCCTCGAGGGCATGATGATGACGGGGGCGTTCGTGGCGGCCATTGTAACCTATTTTTCGGAAAAAGATCTGGGGATGGGAGGATTCTCTCCCTGGCTCGGATTTGTCTGCGCCATCTTTGCGGGAGCCTTGTTTGCGGTGCCGCATGCGGTGGCTTCGATCACCTTTCGGGCGGACCAGGTGGTCAGCGGTGTCGCGCTCAACTTTCTGGCCACCGGGGCGACCATTTACCTGTGCAAAATCATCCTGGACGGTTCGGCCCAGACGCCAACGCTGAAAAACGTGTTTTCCAAATGGGCCGTTCCAATCCTGTCGGATATCCCTTATCTGGGACCGGCCCTGTTTGTCGCCTATCCGACCAGCTTCATCGTGTTTCTGCTTGTAGCCGTCATTACTTTCGTGCTGTACAAAACGCCGGCCGGATTGCGGCTGCGCGCGGTGGGCGAGCATCCGCACGCGGCCGATTCGGTGGCCGTCAATGTGATCCGCGTCCGGTATATCGCGGTCATGCTGAGCGGTGCTCTTGCCGCGATGGGAGGCGCTACGATTGCCCTGACGACCACCAGCAATTTTTCGCACAATACCATCTCGGGCCAGGGATTTATTGCGCTGGCCGCGCTCATTTTCGGCAAATGGAGACCGGTGGCGGGCATGTTCGCTGCCATGTTCTTCGGCATCGCATCCGCCTTGAAATCGGTGTTTCAGGTCTATGGCATCACCGATTACATTCCCGTCGATTTCATTTACATGTTCCCGTACATCATGACCATTTTGGTGCTTGCGGGCTTTGTGGGCCGCGCCGTGGCGCCCGGAGCCGTGGGCAAGCCCTATGAAAAGGGATCACGTTAGGTCGGGGAGGCGACGCATATTTTGAAGGATCAGCTGATTGAGCATGCGAATCGGGCGAGGGAACTCGCCTACGTCCCCTATTCGCGTTTTCCGGTGGGGGCCGCGTTGCTGACGAAAGACAACCGGATCGTGACCGGTTGCAATATCGAAAACGCCGCTTACGGGCTTTGCAATTGCGCGGAAAGAACGGCGCTGTTCAAAGCCTGGTCGGAAGGCATGCGGGAATTTGCCGCGCTCGCCGTGATCGCCGACACGGAGGAACCCGTTTCACCCTGCGGCGCCTGCCGACAGGTCATGCTGGAGCTTTGTCCGGGAGATATGCCGGTCATTCTGGCCAATCTCAAGGGCGATGTCCTGGAAACGACGGTGAACGCGTTGCTGCCCCATGGATTCCGTAAAATCGGTTGAAACATCGCCAGGCGAGGGATTGTTTTGATGAAAGAGACGCTGCTGGCATTCGCAGCCGGAGTTTTGGTCGGTTTGCTGTTCAAATGGATTCGTCTGCCGATTCCGGCGCCTCCGGTTCTCAGCGGAGTCATGGGAATCGTCGGCGTCTATCTCGGCGGAAAGCTGTACGACTGGTTGCAGCGCCTCCTGTGACCCGTACCGGTACAGGGATTGAGGGTCAGACGGTCGGTTGTCATCTTCCTTCTTTCTGTGTTACAATAAGGCCATGAAAAAAAGTTAATTCTTATTTGAACTTTTTTTCTTAGTGATTTACAGAAATAGAGGAAGAGTTAGAACGAAATGGAAACGGAGAAACTCAAAAAAATCATCGATGCGGCCAAAATGTACTATCAATTGGATTACAGCCAGCAGGAAATCGCCAAAAAACTGGGGATTTCCCGGCCGACCGTGTCGCGGCTGCTGCAGATGGCCAAAGAAGAAGGCATCGTCCAAATCAAGATTTTGGATCCCACATTGGACAATGAAAGGTATGCGCGTCAATTGGAGGAGCGATACCGGCTAAAGAAGGCCATTGTGGTATCCGTGCCCCAGAACGAGGACCGGCATATCAAGAAGTATCTGGGAGAAGCCACAGCCGAATATCTCTATGCCATTGTCAAAGACGGGGACTCCATCGGCGTGACGTGGGGGACGACCTTGTACCAGGTGGCCGTCAACCTGCAGAACAAGCATGTGAAAAACGTCAACATCGTCCAGTTGAACGGAGGGGTCAGTTACTCGGAAACGGACACATACGCGTCCGAAATCGTTCATCTTTTTGGCAAGGCGTTCAATACGACACCGCATTTCCTTCCCCTGCCGGCCATCGTCGATCATATGGTGGTCAAGCAGGCGATTGAAGCGGACCGTCATATTCGCAGGATTCTGGAAATGGGGAAAAGCACCAACATCGCCGTGGTGACCGTCGGTGTTCCGGATTCCGATTCCGTCTTGATCCGGGCGAACTATTTCACCGAAGAGGATTTGAAGCTGATTTACTCCTGCGCGGTCGGGGACATCTGTTCCCGGTACATTGACATCAACGGCAACCTGTGCAGCGAGGAACTGGACCGGCGAACGATCGGCATCGACCTGGCCGAGCTCCGCAAAAAAGAACAGTCGATTCTGGTGGCGGGCGGACCCCGGAAAGTCGATGCCATATTCGGCGCTTTGAGGGGAGGGTACACGAACGTCCTGATCACCGATCATTTTACGGCCAAAGCCTTGCTGGAACGCAATCCGGACGGAGGCGGGCAGGATGGATGAGAACAGGCTGGCGGAATGGATCGGGCAGACAATCGTGGAGGAACTAAAGGAGCGGGAAAGGGAACGGGAACAAGCGGAACTTGAAATTCCCATCGGAGTTTCCAACCGGCACGTGCATTTGTCGCCGAAGGCGATTGAACGGTTGTTCGGTTCGCCGAACGCCTTGACCAAGCTGAGGGATCTTACGCAGCCGGGGCAATATGCCTGCCGGGAAACGGTGGATCTGATCGGACCGAAAGGACGCATCAATCGGGTCCGCATTCTCGGACCCGCCCGCAAGGAGACGCAAGTGGAAATTTCCCTGTTTGACGGATACACGCTGGGTCTTATGCCTCCCATACGCGATTCCGGCGATCTGGAGGGCACGCCGGGCATCATCCTGCAGGGACCGAGGGGACAGCTGGAAATTTCCCGGGGTGTCATTTGCGCGGCGCGCCACATCCACATGCATCCTTCCGATGCCGCCAGGCTGGGGGTGCGTGACGGCCAGCGCGTCCGGGTGCGGGTGGGCGGCATCCGGGGCCTTGTCTTCGACAACGTGCTGATTCGGGTTTCGGAAAACTTCCGGCTGGAAATGCACATCGATCTGGACGAAGCGAACGCCGGCAACATCCGGAACGGCCAGACCGGCACGTTGCTCTTGCCATAGGAAGAGGTCATGGTCCATGAGGCTGGAAGATTTGGTTTCCGACATCGTGCACCGGGTTGTTCGCGAGGTGATGCGGCAGAGGTTGCCCGAAGAGGAAAGGCAGCGGGATCCGGATCCGGCGGCCGGATTTCCACCCGGAAAGAAAAGCCTGCTGGTTCTCCTGACAGAACCCGGGCAGGAATCGGAAGTCCCTCAATGGAGCAAAAAGATGGCGGCCGTCTGCCGGATGGCGATCGGATGGTGCTGCCGGTTGTCCCGAAGCGAGGAGGGGACGGGCGATCCTTTTGCGGAGGTCCCGGTGATGGTTTTGACGGAGCGCGACCGCAGGGGATGGATCGAGGCGGCGCGAAGCGCGGACATTATTGCGGTGCCCCGGCTTTCGATCGGAACACTGGCCAAAATCGCCTGTCTGATTGACGATGAACCGGTGTCCGCGGTCGTCTTGCACGGGCTGATGAATGGAAAAGCGGTGGTGATTTCCTCCGGAGGCGTTTTGCCGTCCGGCGCGCAAAAGCTCTTGGTGCCCGGGGCGATCGCCGATGCCGTCTCCGCTTATTTTCGGCGGGTCATCCGGTATGGCGCGCGCCTGGTTCCGGAAAACCGCTGGCAGGAACGCGTCCTTGCCTTGTTGCAAAACGAAAGCCCGCCGAAAAAACCGCTGGTTCATGCGGAACTTGTGCGGCAATGGGCGGAAGAAGGGGAAAGCCGCATCGAATTGCCGCCGGGCGTGCTGATCACTCCGCTGGCCCGCGAGGAAGCGAATCGTTTGGGCATCTCATGGATGGCCGGGCAGGAACACCAAAGTCCGGATGCCGAGGAGGATTAGCATGAACATTTGCCGGGTGGTGGGGACCGTGGTTTCCACCAACAAAGACGAAAAATTGGTCGGGATGAAATTGCTTGTGGTCAGACCGTTGGATCCGGTCACCCTGGAACCGGACGGAAAGGCGATGGTGGCGGTCGACACGGTGCAGGCGGGGAAAGGGGAGATTGTCCTGACCGTGGGCGGAAGCTCCGCGCGGCAGACGAAAATGACGCAAAACGTTCCGGTGGACGCCGCCATCATCGGAGTGGTGGATTCCATTGAAGTCGAGGGAAAGACAACATTCCGCAAAACCGGGACGATCCCGGAACCAGAACGATGACGGAAGGGGATGACCATGAAGATTTCCGAAGCTGAAGTCCGGCAGATCGTGTCCGAAGTTCTTCTTCGGCTGCGGGATCAACTTCCATTCGATGGGGAATCCGCCGGCATCTCCCTGGGGGACGGCGTGTTCGCGACGGTAGAGGAAGCGGTCAACGCCGCCAACGACGCGTACCGCAAAATGGGAAAACTTTCGCTTGCGCAACGGGAACAAATCATCCGGAAAATGCGGGAAATCAGCCTTGCGCACGCCGAGGAGCTGGCGGAAATGGCGGTGCGGGAAACCGGTTTGGGGAGGGCGCGGGACAAGATCCAAAAAAACCGGCTGGCCGCGGAGAAAACGCCGGGGGTTGAAGATCTGGAACCGCGGACGTTTACGGGGGACAAGGGATTGACGCTGGTGGAACACGCTCCCCTCGGCATCATTGGCGCGATTACGCCCATGACGAATCCGGCGGCGACGATCATCAACAACGGTATTTCGATGGTGGCGGCCGGCAACGCGGTGGTGTTCAACCCGCACCCCAACGCGAAGCAAGTTTCCATTCACGCGATGAAACTGCTGAATCGGGCCATCGTCTCGGCGGGCGGACCGGAAAATCTGCTCACCTGCGTGGCCAACCCGACCATTGAGACAAGCGAACAGATCATGCGCCACCCGCGTGTCAACGCCCTGGTCGTGACGGGAGGCGGGGCCGTGGTCCGGGCGGCGCTGGCGTCGGGCAAAAAAGTGATTGCCGCGGGGCCGGGCAATCCTCCGGTCATCGTGGACGAAACGGCCGACCTGGCCCAAGCCGGCAGGGATATCGTGCTGGGCGCCAGTTTCGACAACAACATCCTGTGTACCGCCGAAAAGGAACTTTTCGTCGTGGAGTCGGTCGTTCAATCCTTGAAAGAAGAGATGCTGCGAAACGGTGCGTTTGAAATCCGCGGAACGCAACTGGACAAATTGATGGAGCTTACGCTCGTCAGACGGGAAGGCTCGAACGTCTGGCTTCCCAACAAGGATTGGGTGGGAAAAGACGCCGCCCGGTTGCTGGAGGCGATCGGGATCCGGGCGAAGGAAGATGTCCGGCTGATCATCGCAGAGACGCCGGAAGATCACCCGCTGGTGGTCACGGAGATGCTCATGCCCGTGTTGCCGATCGTGCGCGTGCCCAATGTGGACGCCGCCATTCACGCCGCCGTGCGGGCGGAAAAAGGAAACCGCCACACCGCGGTGATGCATACCCGGGACATCCGCCACGCGACCAAGGCGGCGCAAATGCTGGGCACCGTGATCTTCGTCCTGAACGGGCCGTCTTACGCCGGGCTCGGCATGGGCGCGGAAGGGTTTACTTCCCTGACGATCGCCGGGCCGACCGGAGAAGGGCTGACTTCGGCGCGCACCTTCACCCGAAAGCGTCACTGCGCGCTGGTGGATGCTTTCCGGATCCTTTGAGCGAGGCAGGAATAGGGAATGCGTCGGCAAACAAACCGAAAAAACGCCCTTTCGCGAAACAGACGACCCGCTGACGGCGGAACCGGATCCATCCCTGTATCCGTCTCCGTTTCCACGTCCAAACCATCGGAAGGAGTGCTGATGATGAGAGAAGCGCTGGGCATGATCGAAACAAGAGGATTGGTGGCCGCGATCGAGGCGGCCGACACCATGGTCAAAGCCGCCAATGTCACCTTGATCGGCAAGGTCTTGACGGGAGGCGGTCTGGTTTCCGTCATGGTGCGCGGCGACGTGGGAGCCGTCAAGGCGGCCACCGAAGCCGGAGCGGAGGCTGCGCGCAGAATCGGCGAACTTGTCTCCGTGCATGTCATTCCCAGACCGCATGGCGATGTGGAAGGCATCTTGCCGGTTCCCGTGAAAGAGTAATCGGGGCAAGCATCATCACCCCGCGAAGTGGCGCAAGTCGTCGAGCGGGTCAGGGGGGATAGGGCCCTGATGGTCAAGACGGTGGCGATCGGGAGTGACCACGGAGGATTCGAACTAAAGGAACATCTGAAGGAGCATTTGCAGAAGCTGGGATATCGGGTCGTGGATTTCGGCTGTTACGATCCGAATCCCGTCGATTATCCCGATATCGCGTATCTTGTGGCGGAAGCGACCGCGGCCCATCCGGATTTTGTGGGAATCATGATCGACGGTGCCGGCATCGGCAGCACCATGACCGCTAACAAGGTGCCCGGCGTTCGGTGTGCGCTTTGCTGGGACTTGTCTTCGGTGCTGAACAGCCGCGAACACAATGATGCGAACATGCTGGCCCTTGGTGCCCAATTCATCGGCAAGGGGCTGGCGACGCAAATGGTGGAGACCTGGTTGAAAACTCCCTTTTCGGGCGGCCGGCACGACAGGCGTGTCACCAAAATCATGGAAATCGAAAGCCGTTTTTTGAAACGGCACCGCTAGAACCGGGAAGTGTCGCCATGTTCCTGGGAAAAGTGATCGGGACGGTCGTTTGCACACGGAAGGACGAAAGCCTGGAAGGATTGAAGCTGCTGGTGGTGCAGCCCATGAAGGATGAACGCACCCCGGGCGGCAAACCGCTTGTCGCGATTGACACCGTCGGTGTTTCCGGAACGGGAGAACTGGTGTATTTGGTCAAAAGCAGGGAATCCGGCATGCCCCTCGAGCGGGACCTGGTAGCTTCCGATGCCGGCATTGTGGGAATTGTGGACCATTATCAAACGGTTCAATACGGAGGGATCAACCATGCAAAACGCCTTGGGCATGATTGAAACGAAAGGTCTGGTCGCGTCCATCGAAGCGCTGGACGCCATGGTCAAAGCGGCGAACGTGAAATCGGCGGGAAAAGTTCACGTCGGCGGCGGGCTGGTCACGGTATTCGTGCGGGGGGACGTCGGCGCGGTGAAAGCGGCCACCGACGCGGGAGCACGGGCGGCGGAAAAGGTCGGCCAGCTGATTTCCGTCCATGTGATTCCCAGGCCGCATGACGAACTCGAAAAAATTTTGCCGAAGACCGACGCGTGATCCATGAAACTGGGAATCGTACTGGGATGCGTCGTATCCACCGTCAAAACCGAAAGCCATCATGGATACAAACTGTTGGTGGTTCAGGCGGTGGACGACGAAGGTCGGCCCGACGCCGATCCCGTGATCGCGGTGGATTGTGCGCAATCGGGAGTGGGCGATCTCGTCCTGCTTGTGGAGGAAGGGGGGGCCGCGCGTGAAGTGATGCGGCATCCCCGTGGAGCGGTGGATACGGTCATTGTGGGCGTCGTGGATCAGCTGGAATCGGAAGCGGGCCCTTTCCTTAGGGGGAACTGTTCATGAATTTGGACCAATTGATTGAGCAAGTTACAAAGAATGTGCTATCCAAAATCAACGAATCCGAGCGTGTCTCCGATCCCCGGCCAAAGGAACCGCCGCCGGCGGCAACGGTCCGGGATGCGGCTCCGGCAACCCAGGGCATGTTGATCACCCCGGCGGAAATCGTCAGGAAAATTGATCATACCTTATTAAAACCTGATGTCACCGCAGCCGAAATTGTCCGGTTGTGCGAAGAGGCCAAAACGTACGGGTTTGCCACCGTATGTGTCAATCCGTATTGGGTTCGTCTGGCCGCCAAAACGCTGTCCGGTTCCAAGGTGGGCGTTACGACGGTGGTTGGATTTCCCTTGGGCGCGACGAGCACCTTCGTCAAGATCGCCGAGGCGCGCGATGCGATCGCCAACGGCGCCACGGAGATCGACATGGTGATCAATGTCGGAGCGCTCAAATCCGGCGATCTCGATACCGTGAGAAGAGACGTGGAAGGCGTTGTGCAGGCGTGCCGCGGACAGGCCGTTGTCAAGGTCATTTTGGAAACGGGTCTGCTGACGGAAGAGGAAAAGATCAAGGCTTGTTCGATTTCCAAGATGGCCGGAGCCGATTTCGTCAAAACGTCGACCGGCTTCGGGCCTGGCGGCGCGACGGTGGAAGACGTGGCGCTGATGCGGAAAATCGTCGGCCCGGAAATGGGGGTAAAAGCTTCCGGAGGCGTGCGGGATTTGGATACGGCCCGCAACATGATTGCCGCGGGAGCCAATCGGATCGGGACGAGTTCCGGCGTGGCCATCGCCACGTTTGGCAAGGGTGACGCCGGCAAGAACGACGGTTATTGAAGACGGATGCCGGACGGGAAAAAAGGCCGGACGGATGTGCGGAAAAGAGACCGGCTTGAAGAGAACGGTTCAAGGCGGGTCTCTTTTCCTTTTTCTTCCGTCTCTCCTTCCTTCGCTTTACACGGAACCGAGGACGTATATAGAATTGAAAGCGTGAATTCATCGAAAAGGATGCAAAGCATGTTTCCCAAGCGAAACCGTCCGCATGCATGCGCTTCTTCTTTCCCGTCCGGATGGCGGGATACGCTGGCGACCTGGCGAAAAATTCTTTCCCTCGGCTTGCCGTCCCTGTTCGCATTTGCCACGATGACGCTTACCGGCACCATCGTGCTGATCATGATCGGCGACCTCGGCTATCTGGCCATCGCGGTCATGGGCGTCGTCAACATCATCATGTACAACGTGTGGGCTCTGTTCTCGGGCATCGGGCATACCGTCAACTATCTGGTGGCGCAAAACTACGGAGCCGGCGACATGGCCAAAGGGATGCAGCGGACGCAGATCGCGCTGCTTTGGTCCATCGTCATTGCCGTCCTCGTGGCGGCGTTCGGCTGGGCCGGCAGCGAGACGGTACTGCGGTTGACGGGCGGATCGGAGGAACTGGTGGCGGCCGGAACGGAGTTTTTGCAACTCCGCTTTTACGCCATGTCCTTCGGCATCATGAGTTTCGTATTCCACGGTTTCTTCCGCGGCGTGGGCAACACGAGGGTCTCTATGGTCGTGTCGGTGGTATCCAATGCGATCATCCTCACCCTTTGCTACGTGTGGACATACGGGCACCTGGGCTTTCCGGCGCTCGGGCTGGCCGGGGCCGGATACGCGTTTCTTGTGGGTGAAGCGCTGCAGCTCGTCATTTGCGCCCTCGTGTTCTGGGGACTCATGCACCGGCCGTTCGGCACCCGGCGGATCCTGAGCCTGTCCTGGCGGGAAGCCGGCCTGATGGCCCGTGAAAGCGGCAAGCTGGGCCTGATGGAGTTTTCCATGAGTATTTCCATGTACATTTTCACCATGTTTGTGGCGCGGCTCGGCGACCGGGCGCTGGCTGCCAATGAAGTGTCGCTGAACGTCATGTCTCTCGGGTTCATGCCGGCGTTCGCCTTCGGCACGACGGCCACCATCCTGGTCGGCCAGGCGGTCGGCCGGGGCGACGGATTGGCAGCCCGCCGCGCGGGGACGGACACGGCCATCCTCGGCGCGCTCTTTCTGTTCCTTCTGGGCACGGTGGAGCTGATCTTCGCCGAGCCGATCGCGCGGATCTATACGGACGATCCGGAGGTTTACAAGCTGGCCGCGTTCCTGATCTCGATTTCCGCATATCTGCAGATTTTCGACGGCCTGTTCAATTTTTACGCCGGAGGGCTGCGCGGCATCGGCGACACGTCCTTCCTGATGAAGGTGTCGCTGCTGCTCAACTTCGCGTACTTCGTACCGGTGACGTGGCTGTTCGTGCAGGTGCTGGGCTGGGGAAGCGTCGGCGCCTGGGTGGCGCTCTACACGTATGTTTCGTTATTGGGACTCGCGGTGACCGTTCGCTATTACCGAAACGACTGGACCGCCGTGCGCGTCCGGGAGGCGGGGCCGGCAGAGGGCGCAAGACGGACGTAAAAGCGTGCCCAGGCAGACCGGGCGCATGGAGCCAACGCCCGCGGCGAAAATGGTGAAGCGGAACCGCTGCGGAAGGCGGAATATGGACCTCACCGGAGGAAAATCGGCCCGCAAATTCGGGAAAAATCCCGTTTTTGCGGGCTTTTTTCGCTTGACAAAATGGTCTGACGCCATTATTTTTATTCAATAAAAAAAGTTTGCTTTATGCAAAAACATTTGGCTTTGAGCATAAATTGAAACCGGCGCATGCGTTGCAAACGGTTCATGCGGGCACGCGGTCACGGCCGACATTGCGGCATGCCGCATGCCTTGCGGAGCGGAGGGAAATTCCATGACCGGGAAGGATCGACCCGGTTCGCGGCGGGGGCGCGCGAGACGATGTTTCGCCGGTGCCACCGTGTGGCTGGCGCTTCTGGTGTTCGCAGCAGCGTGCGGATTCGCAGGGGGCGGTCGGGAACCGGCTTTTGAGGGGGCGGAAGGTAAAATCCGCGTGGTAACCACCATCGCGCAGATCGCCGAACCTCTCTCAGTGATCGGCGGCGAACGGGTCGCCGTGGAAAGCCTGATGGGGCCGGGGGTGGACCCGCACCTGTACCAGGCGGCGCTGAGCGACATCCGCAAGCTGGCGAATGCCGACGTGGTGTTTTACAACGGCCTGCATCTGGAAGCCAACATGCTCAGAGTTTTCCGGGAGCTGGGCAAAGCGGTTCCGGTGCTTGCCGTCGCCGAGGCGATTCCGGAGGAGGCCCTGTTGCGGGACGAACATGGGGCGATCGACCCCCATGTGTGGTTCGACATCGGCCTGTGGCAAAAAGCCCTTACGGCGGCGGTGGAGGAACTGAAGCGCGTTTCCCCGCGGGACGTGGCGTATTTTGAGGAGAACAAGGCGGCCTATTTCGCCCGGATGGATGCGGTGCGGAAGGAAGCCGAAGCATTGGTGGCTCAAATCCCGAAAAGGCAGCGGGTGCTGGTGACGGCGCATGACGCCTTCGGGTATTTCGGCCGCATGCTCGGCCTGCGGGTGGTGGGCCTGCAGGGGCTGAGCACGGACGATGAGGTCGGACTGACAGATATCAACCGCACCATCGACCTGCTCGTGGAATATCGGGTTCCTGCGGTGTTTGTGGAAAGCAGCGTCAATCCGGCAGCCATTCGGGCCGTCATCGAGGGAGCGAAGGAGCGGGGGCTTGACGTCCGGCTGGGAGGGGAACTGTTCTCCGACGCCATGGGAAGGGCCGGGACGGAAGAAGGCACGTATCTCGGCATGTTTCGCCACAACGTGGCGATCATCACCCGTGCGCTGGGCGGAGGGGAACGCTGAGCGGCGGGAAAGCTATTCGGAAGACAGAACCGCGCGAAGAGGCAAACGGACCGGCAGGGAGAGCTGGATGGCAGGATGGCGCAAACGGCTTGGAAGGCCGGACGGCGCTTCCCGCACCGGGCCCGAAGGACAGGAAGAAGCCGGCGCGGACCGTCGTCCCCGCCGTACGGCGGAAATGGCTGACGAAAGGAAGGCGAACGGGATGAAAACGGAACAGCTCGTGAAAAAGGAAGTATCGCATGCGGCCGGGGCGGCGGAAGACGCGCAGCCCTTGCCCAACGGAACGGAGGACCGGGAGCGGGAGACGGAGCGAAGTCAAAGCGGCGGATCGGATCCGGCGGAAACGATGCTTGAGGTCCGCGGCCTGTCTGCCGCCTACCGGAAAAACCCGGTGCTGGCGGACGTGAATTTTTCCGTCGGGCGCGGCACCCTGACCTGCATCGTCGGTCCCAACGGGGCGGGCAAATCCACGCTGCTGAAGGTGATGCTGGATCTGCACCCGAGGCTGGCGGGAACGGTGTCGTTTTTCGGCACCACGTATCAAAAGGTAAAATCCCGCGTCGGGTATGTGCCGCAGCGGGGGACGGTGGACTGGGATTTTCCGGCCGACGCTCTTGACGTGGTCATGATGGGGCTGTACGGCCAAATCGGCTGGCTGAGGTGGCCGCGCCGGAAACACCGGGAACTGGCCCTGGCCGCGATGGAGAAAATGGGCATCGAGCATCTGGCCAAGCGGCAGATCAGCCAGCTGTCGGGCGGTCAGCAGCAGCGGGTGTTCCTCGCCCGCGCGCTGGTGCAGGACGCGGACCTGTATTTTCTGGATGAACCGCTGGCCGGGGTGGACGCGGCGACGGAGTGGGCGATCATGGAGACGCTGCGCGCCCTGAAAAACAGGGGCAAGACCGTGCTGGTCGTCCACCACGATCTGCATACGGTGCGGGATTATTTTGATCATGTGTTGCTGTTCAACCGTACGGTCATCGCCCACGGCCCGACGGAAGAAACGTTCACCCGCGACAATCTCGCCCGGACCTACGGCGGGACGCTGCGCTGGCTGGAGGCGGTGGTCCCGTGATCCCCGCGCTCTCTCCCAACGCACAATGGGTGCTGTTCAGCACGCTGATCCTGGGCGCGGCCTCGGGCATCGTCGGGTGTCTTGCCTATTGGAAAAGGCACAGCCTCCTGTCCGATGCGCTTTCTCACGCGGCGCTGCCGGGCGTGGTCGTCGGATTCATCCTGGCAGGCGCGAAAAGCGTGCCGCTCATGATCGCCGGAGCGGCGGCCAGCGCCCTGCTCGGCGCATGGCTGGTGGTGGGGATCCGCGACCACAGCCGCGTGAAGGAAGACACGGCGATGGGCATCGTGCTGTCCGTGTTTTTCGGCCTCGGCATCATGCTTCTCACCATCGTCAACCGCCTGCCGGGCGGGAACCAGGCCGGGCTGGACAGCTTCATTTTCGGGCAGGCCGCCTCCATGGTGCGCAAGGACGTGTACGCCATGGCGGGCCTGGCCCTCACGGTCCTGATCGTGACGATCCTGTTCTTCAAGGAATGGAAGCTCTGGCTGTTCGATCCGCTGTTTGCCAGGGGGCTCGGCCTGCCGGGGCGCCTGATGGACGCCGCCTATCTGGCCGTGGTGGTGCTGGTCATTGTCATCGGCATCCAGGCCGTCGGGGTCATCCTGATGGCCGCGCTGTTCATCATCCCCGCCGTGAGCGCCCGCTACTGGACGCATTCCTTCGGCGCCATGATCGCATTGTCGGCGCTGTTTGGCGGGGCGGCGGGCGCAACCGGCACGCTGGTCAGCACGATGGGCGAAGGCTGGCCGACGGGACCGTTCATCGTCATCGCCGCGGCCGTCCTGTTCCTTGTTTCCCTGGCTTTCGGAGGGAGAAAAGGAGTGCTGGTCGGCGCCTTGCAGCGGTATATCCGGAAAAGGCGGATGCGCCGCCGGAGCGCCCCGGGGGCGTTCTGACGGGAACTTCGGCGCGTTGCGGAGGCAATCCCGTCGATTTGACGACACATCCCGACGAAAAGGACGATCCGCGATGAGCTACGACGGCTGGATATTGTTGACGGCGGCGCTGGTGGGGCTTTCCTGCGGATTGGTGGGGACGCTGCTCATCCTGCGGCGGATGGCGATGATGGCGGATGCCATCAGCCACACCGTGCTGATCGGCATCGTCGCCGCCTATCTTCTTACCCGTCAGCTGAGCGGGCCGCATATGGTGATCGGCGCCATGGCGGCGGGGCTCGCGACCGCGCTGCTGGTGGAATGGTTCCACGACCGGGGCGTGCGCCAGGAGGCTTCCATCGGCGTCGTCTTCACCACCTTGTTCGCCATCGGCGTGGCCCTGATCGCTACCCGGGTCGGCAATGTGCATCTCGACGTGCAGCACGCGCTGATGGGGGAAATTCTGTTCATTCCCTGGGAGCGCATCGAGCTTCCGCTGTTCGGGAGCGTGCCGGAAGCGACGTTTCTGCTGGCGGTGGTCAGCCTGGCGGTGCTGGCGCTCATCATCCTGTTTTATAAAGAATGGAAGATCACCACCTTCGATCCCGCCCTTGCCGCAAGCCTGGGCTTCCCGGTGGCGCTCATGCACTACGTCCTGATGGCGATGACCTCCATGACCGCCGTCGCCGCCTTCGACGCGGTGGGCGCGATTCTGACCCTCGCAATGCTGATCACCCCGGCCGCCGCGGCGTATCTGTGGACGGAGCGGTTGTCCGTCATGATGGCGCTCGCCTGCGCCTTCGGCGTGCTGTCCGCCTTCCCGGGCTATTACGTCGCGTATCTGCTGGATACGTCGGTGTCCGGCACGATGGCGTTCACCACGGGCGTAATTTTCCTGGTCAGCATCCTGTTTTCGCCCCGGCATGGCATCATCGCCAAAAAGTGGAAAAACAAACAACGGCAAGCCGCGTGAGTGACCGGGTCCCGCCTTCTTTTGGCGGGAAGAAGCGGCTTGCCGTTTTAATATGGGCGTCGAAAAATCAGGTGGACGGGTCTGCGTGGGAAGAAAGAAGGGACCGGTACGCCGCTTCGTAACCTTCCACCATGCGTTCCACCGTGAACAGCCGTTCCACCCGATCCCGGCAGTCCCGCCGCCGGATTTCGGACAGGCGTCCGACGCACGCGGCGGCTTCGTCCAGGTCGGCCACGACGAAGCCGGTCCGTCCGTGTTCCACCACTTCCGGCACGGAGCCCCGGCCGAAGCCGATCACCGGCGTGCCGCAGGCCATCGCCTCGGCCATGACCAGGCCGAAGGGTTCCGGCGCGCGGACGAGGTGCAGGAGCGCCAAAGCGCCGCCCATCAGGCGGTTCCTCTCCACGGGACCCACCTCGCCGACGAAACGAATTTGTTGGCCGTCGATCCAGGGTCGGATTTTTTCCTCGAAAAACGCCTCTTCCCCGCCCGGCACGAGTCCGGCGATGACCAGGGGAAGGCCCGTCCGGCGCGCCAGTTCCACCGCGAGATCCGTCCCCTTGTCCGGGCAGATGCGCCCGATGAACAGAAGGTAGTCTCCCGGCCGGTCGACGAAATCGAACTGCTCCAGCCGGATGCCGTTGTACACGTTGGCGATGTATCGAAGCTCGGGGCAGCCTTCCCGTTCCGCGTGGCTGATGGAGATATAGGGCATGTCCGGGAAACGCCGGTAAGCTTCGCGGGAGTCGGCTTCCAGGAGGGCCGCGCCGTGCAGGGTGGTCACGACGGGGGTGCGGATGAGCCGGGCGAACGGCAGCGTGAGGTAGTTCATGTGATTGTGCAGCACGTCCAGTTCCAGCTCGTCGGCCCGCTTCAGCGCGAATCCGATGTGGATCAGCTCCCAGGGGCGCGAGGGAAGCTCCGGATGCTCGCCCAGCGGGACCGGGCACACCCATTCGAGCCTGGCTTTCGTGACGGAATCGCCGGTGGCGAAAAGGTACACTTCGTGCCCCCGTTCCGCAAGTCCGTCCGCCAGGTTGGCGCAGACCTGCTCCCAAGGGCCGTATTTGCGCGGCGGCGTGCGCCAGGTGACGGGGGCCAGTATGCCGATTCTCACGTTCGCTCACTCCCACCGCATTGGTTTCGGATCGGAAAAAATCCACCCGATATTTTACCACAGGCAGGAAATTCGATGCCGGCCGGCGGGACAAACGTTCCGTGCGGTCGGGGCGGGAAGCGGGCGTTGCCGGTAAACGATCCTTCGTGGGGGATTGGCGCATAACCCTGCCAAAGGGGCGTTTTGGCGAGCATGGGGCGTCCGGACGGAAAGAACCGGACCTTTTCGGGGCGCGCGGCGCCGGAGCCGGCGGATTTGGCGTTTTGCGAACCAGGGGGACGACGGGATATAATGGGACATGGAAAACGGAAGAAGCTCCCGGTCATCCGGAGACCGCGGCAAGACAGGCAAGGGGGCTCCGCCGCATGTTTCATGAAACGTCGCTGAAGACGCGTTACTACGAATCGGACATCATGGGCCACATCAACAACACGAGCTACATTGCCTACCTGGAAGTGGCCCGGGCCGATTTTTTTCATGACACGGGAATCACCAGGGACGGCGAGCCGGTCAAATTCGTCGTCGCCTCCGTCCGCTGCGATTATCTGCGCCCGCTCTATCCCAGGCAGACCGTCCGGATCCGCAGCTGGGTCGCCCGCATCGGCAACAAGAGCGTCACCTTGCGGCATGAAATGCTGACCGAAGACGGCGCCGTCGCCGCAAGGGCGGAAACTGTCATGGTCCGCTACGACAGGGAGGCGAAGGCTTCCCTGCCGCTCGAACCGGAAATCGCGGACAGGCTAAGGCCGTACCTGAAGCGGGATGAAGCGGAATCGTGATCATGCGGATGTTTTGGCCAGTCCATGCTCCACTCTCACCGAACCGCGCGGCCGCATCACGGTCTCGGCGCTGGATGGCCTGACGATCCCCCCCGGTACCGGGGGGATTGCCGTTTTCGCCCCAATTCTTCGACCCGTGTCCGAATATCTTGGCGCCTTTGTTCCGGCGAGTCTTCCCCCTGTCCTCTTGGTCCCGCATTTACTCCCAATCTTCCAGGACTCCGCTTCCGCCGCAGCGGTAACAGGCGAGGAATACGCCGCTGTGTTCCCGCGGGCCGTCTCCGGTTCCCGGGCCTGATGTTTCGCCGCCGGAGCCGTGTTCAAAACCGTTCCCGGCGCGGAATCCGGAGCCGCGTCCGAAGCCGGGGACGATGCCGCGGGCGGGCAGTTCCAGTTCTCCGCTTCCCTGGCACACCGGACAGTTCATGATCGCAGCCTCCTTTTTATTTTTATATAAAATAAATTTTATATGGACAAATTATATAACATAAATCTCGGTGGCTGCAATATATGTTATATAAAAGATTATATTGAGTTAATAAATTATATAAAATAGTGCACCGACTAAATCCATAACTTGCATCCCGGAGCGGGCGTGACGCAAGCGCGGTTCGGCGATCCTCGGATTTTCGATGCCGGGAAGGGGCGAGTACCCGAAGCGGGCCGAAGGCGGGGCGTGAAGGAGGTGCGGGGATGGGTTTGCGAGGGGCGGATCATCGAAGGGCAAAGACGAATGAGCAGGCACGAAGAGGCAGGCCCGCGCCTGCCTCTTCAGCGTTTTTGCACCCGGAACCGGAGTACCGTTCTCAGCTTTGCCGGTTCGGTCTTGCGGGGATCGGACAGGTAAATTTCCCGGTGCGTCCGCTCGATCCGGACATACCCGTTGTCCGCGCAATACGCTTCCATCCGCGCGAAGCTTGCCGGTTCGTCGTCATAGGGGCCGATGTGCAGCATCTGGCAGCAGAGCCCGTCTTCCATGCGGATCAGCCGGACTTTGTCCAGAAACGGGTTGGGCTTTTTGCGTTTCGTCTGTTCGCGGAACCGTTCCAGGAGCGCTTCGGTCAGGAAATCCGGCTGGCGGATCATGATCGTGTATTTGAGGTTGTTTTTGTCCGTCGCCGGCTTGGCGTAGTCCATCAGGTCCCAAACTCCTTCAAGGGGGAACACCTTGTAGTCGTAGTACCCTTCCGGAACCTGTTCGCCGCGGTGCGACATCTTGACGGCGTAGCTCAGGGCGTACAGCGCTTCCGTCCGCCGGGCGAACGCTTCGCCGTTCGGGTCGCCGGCGCCGTCCAGGGCGAGAAAGGGCATCGGCGGCACTTCGACGATGACCGGGGATGCGGGCGGCAGGTACAGGTGTTTGAAATCTTTTTTGTAATCGACCGTTTTCGCCACAGCCGTTCTCTCCTTTGTTCCCGATTGGATCAAGAACAGCTTACCCCATTAAATATGACAACGATATGTCATATTTTACAGGGTTTCGTCCCCGCGATAGATCCGCAGCATGTTTTCCAGCCTCGCCCGGATGTTGTCCCTGACATGCCGCGGAGCGATCACTTCCGCCCGGTCTCCGAAGGACAGCACGTACCCGTACACCCATTCGTCTTCCGGGCAGGTGACCCTGACCGTAAACGAGCCGTCTTCGTGCCGGACATATTCGGATTCGTCGAATTCGTCGCAGACGCGGGGGGCGGCGGATGGAGAAAGGCGCAGCACGAGCTCCGATTCGCGGGCGGAACGGGCGTCCTCCGGATCCGGCCAGACGGCCGCGTCCCGGATTTGCCGCTCGCAAACGCGGGGTGTCATGCGCACGTTTTTCATGCGGCTCAGCTTGAAGATGCGATAAGCCTGCTTCTTCAGGCAGTAGGCCTTGAGGTACCAGGTCCGGTGTTTGAACCAAAGCTGGAGGGGCTCCGCTTCCCGGGCCGACTTCTCGCCGGAGGAGCCGATATATTCGAACTCGACCGTACGGCGTTCGATGATCGCGTTTTTGAGCAGGGCAAAGACCTCCTCGCGCCGGCTTCCCCAGTGGGAAAACTCCACATCCACCCATGGGAGGCCGCCGCCGAAGATCGCGGCAAGCTTCTCCAGCACCGCGCCGGCGTCCGGATCGCGAAGGGCTCTCAGGCCGTGCAGGGCGGAGAGGATTTCCCGCCGTTCGCGCTGGGAAAGCATGGACTTGTCCAGCACGAAGCCGTCGAGCAGGCGGATGCCGCCGCCCCGGCCCTTGCTCATGTAGACGGGGATGCCCGCCGCGCTGAGCCTTTCGACGTCCCGGTATACGTTGCGCACCGAAACTTCCAGCCGTCCGGCGAGTTCCCGCGCGGTGACGGTCCGCTTGTCGAGAAGGAAGGATGTACAACATTTCAAACAGGCGGCTTTCGCCCACGGGCATTCCTCCCGGCCGGGGAACGGCGTTTTCCGTAAAAAGACCGTTCCCGCCATATCTTGCTTAGGGGGACCGCCGTCCGTTCTATTCTTTGGTCAAGCCCGAATCCCCCATCAAACGGCTCCCTTGGTTGAAGCATAACATTACGAACGAGATGGTGGAAGATGCTTCAAGATTTGCGGATATCGAACGCTCTGTCGCGGAGCGTTTGCGTCATGCCGTTTTTGTAGCCCATAACGCGAGGATCGATTGGAAACTCCTGACCCGGTACATTCCGAACCCGGAAGTTCTGGCCGTATTGGACACGATGAGATTGTCAAGAAAGCTCAGCCCCGGTTTGACACGCCATCGTCTTCCGGATCTTGTCCGCCATTACGGTCTTGACGAGGCGGTCAAAGTACTGAGCGGCGCGGCCGAACACCACGCTTTGCACGACGCGGTCGGCGCGGCTCTGGCATTTGTCCGGATGGCGGAAGAGTTCCGTTCGGGAAAAGCGACATTGTCGGAACTAAAGCGTATATGCGGGATCGAAACCGGGGGGGTCATCCAGGAGTCGCTGTTTTAAAGAATGTGAAGGGCACCGGCGGAGGAACGCGACTCTGCCGGAAGAAGGACCGAACGACACGGCGGGGAGTTTGTGCATGAGACTGCGGCTGATGATGCAAGACGGCGAATTTGCAAAATACTGGATCGGGCAAACCTTTTCCGTTTTCGGTTCCAATGTCGCGGCGTTCGCGTTGCCGCTGACGGCGGTTTACTTTCTGGAAGCTTCTCCCTTTCAGGTCGGGCTGCTCCAATCCATGAGCGACTTACCGTTTTTGCTGTTTGCCTTGCCGGTGGGCGTTTGGGTGGACCGGATTGAGGGCGACCCTGTTCATCGGGGCCGCGGGAATCACGCTGATGGTGGTCTGGATGCTGCTGTCCCGGATTCGCACGGCGTCCGGCCGCCAGCTGGAGAACGAGTATTCCATTTCCGCATGAGGAACAGACGGGGAGGAATGGCCATGACCCTGGCGTTTCCGCGGTTGTTCCGCGGGTTTACCCCGGAGGCGCTGCAGTTTTTGCGCGATGTGCACGAAAACAATTCAAAGGAATGGTTCGAACGGCACCGGTCCGTTTACGAACGGGCATTGCCGGAGCCGATGCGCGCTCTGGCGTCCGATCTGAGCGGGCAAATGTTGGAAATCGACCCCCTGCTCGAAACGTGGCCCGCCGTGAACCGAACGATCTCGCGCATTCACCGCGACACCCGCTTTTCCAAAGACAAATCGCTGTACCGCGACTGCATGTGGTTCACGTTCAAGCGTCCGTCCCGCGAATGGCAGGACGCGCCCGGTTTCTTTTTCGAGCTGCGGCCGGAATCTTACCGGTATGGCATGGGATTTTATTCGGCCGGGAAAGAGACGATGGACAGGCTGCGCGCGTGGATCGACGAGGAGCCGGAAGAATTCCGGCGGTCCGTGGCGTTCTATGAACGGCAGCGGACGTTTGTCATCGAAGGCGAATGCTACAAGAAGCTTTACGCCGGTTCCAAGCCCGAGTCGATTCTGAAATGGTACGCGCGCAAGAACCTTTATCTTGTCTGCAACCGGAGAATCGACGATCTGTTGTTCTCCCCGGACCTGGTGAGCGAACTGGCGGCGGGATTCGACATGCTTTCCGGCTTGTACCACGCTTTATGGAGATTGAAGGAGCGGCAATGATGGATTCATTTCCCCAGCCGGATATAGGACGATCCCGCAATCAGCCAATCCAGGACGACCGCATCCGGCAACCGGCCGTATGGTGATTCCGGATGGAACACCGCGGCCGTTCTTTTTTCCTTGTCGAAACGGTAAAGGATGACGGCGTCTTCCCCTTCGATCCAGGAGTACCAGGCCCATTCCCCGGTGCCGGCGTCCGGCACCGGGAATCCGTATGCGTGGCTGTGTTCCACCATTAGACGGTTTTTTGCGAGGTCAATCCTGTAGAGTGAACCGTCTCCCGTAATCGAAGGCACGTAGACGGAATTTTCCCATCCGGCCGGGCCTTCGGCGTTCGCGATGATTTGCAGGGCGGTGCGTTTCCCGGTGTCCGGGCGCAGCCGTTCATAGCCTAGGGTAACTTTCTTCGGGCGCTGGCCTGGGATGGGGCGATCCAGCTTGAAGAAATGAAGCAAGACTTCCTTGCCGTCGTCCAGCCAGGCGGCCGATTCCACGTATTCGCCGGAACCTTCGGGCGTTTTGACGGTCAGGTAGGTGCGGCCGCGGCGATCGAGGAAACGAACCTCCTGCGGCGCGATGTGATAGATTTCGTCGGAACCGACGATATGTTTCTCGGACACGTCGCGTGTATAGGCATACGAGGCGTAGCGCCCGTCCGGCGACCAGCGGAACGGCGGGTATTGGTCGAATCCCGGCGGAAACGGCATTTCCGCCACCGGTTCGCCATCAGCGGTGTGCAGCCGATACTTTGCGCTTGCGATATCCGTGTACCAGAACAACTTCCCGTCGGGAGAAGGATGGATGAAGGTTAACGGCCATTCGTGGGAGAAAAGCCGTCCGGACTGCCAGACTTCGCGCCGGGCGAGATCGAGCGTCCACAGCTTGCCGGAATGGTATGTGTTCAGCACCAGCTTGCTTTTGTCTTCAGTCAGCCAGCCGTCGGCAAAAAAATCGTCCATCGGCGTGCCGGGGATGTCCGGAAACAGCACTTCGGTCTGTCCGGTTCGGATATTGAGGGTCCGCACCTTGTACGTCAGATCCCCTGTGACGGGGTGATCTCCGGCGGCGACGTAAAGCAGACGGTCCGCGTCGAGAAAACCGAATGCGTTCGTCACCGAATCGGCATTGTAACTGTCGTTGACATAAGCTTCAAACAGCGGGTACACTGTGCATGCCGGCACATTCCGGTCCGAAAAATCGAGGATGACGGCGTCTTTGCGGAAAAGTCCCGACGGCCCGTCCGGATTCCACCGCGCGAGCTGAACCACCAGCGGGTTCCCGCTGTCATGCGGCGAAAGCAGCGTTTGCACCATCGCGGCATCCCTCAGATCGCTCGCGAGCTCAAAACCGTAGTCTTTCCCGACCAATCTCCATCCGGCCGCGGTTTCCGCAGGGTCAAAACAGACAAGCTCGGCGTTGTCGCCGGGAAGCCCCGCCTCCGACGCGTCGGAAGGCCGCACGGCCGGGGGTTCGGTCGGTCCGGCGGGTTCGGCAGTTTCGCCGGGCAGTTCGGGCGTCGCGGTTTCTCCGGCGGCGTCCGTTCCGCCGGGTTCCGCGGGATTCAACGTATCCGAAGCGCGCGCGCTTCCTTCCGGGCCGTCCGCGTTTTTCCGGTCGCAGCCCGAGAGGAGAACGAGCAGGACGAGAAGCGCCGCCATCGCCAATCGTTTTGCCATTCGCCAATCACTCCGCGGCTTGTGTTCATCTGGTTAGACCGCAATCCGCTGGAAAAAGTTTCTCGTATCTTTTTTTTCACGAAAAAAAGTGAACTTTGTCCCCTCTACGGATTGACAACCAACCCCAAAAATGGTAAAATGGGAACAAATGTTCGGTTTGGTGGTGGTTTTTGTGGACGGTCTGGAGAAAAGGCTCGACCGGATGGAGGTCATGATCGGCGACCTGATCAAGTCCGTCGGCGCGCTGAGAAGCTCGTTCGAGGAGGAGAAGGAGGAAAATCGAAAGCGGTTCGGGGAAATTGACAAGCGGTTTGGGCAGATCGACAAGCGGTTTGAGCAGATTGACAGACGGTTTGAGCAGATTGACAGGCGGTTTGAGCAGATTGACAGGCGGTTTGAGCAGATTGACAGGCGGTTTGAGCAGATCGAAAGCCGCCTGGACCGGATTGAAGCCCGTCTCGACCGGCACGATGAACAGTTCCTGCGGATCGACCGCCGCTTTGATGAAGTGATGGAGGAACTGCGCGGCAACAAGAGGGAGCACGAATACTTTATCTCCAGACTGTTCCGGGTCGAGATGGAAGTGGAAGATTTGAAGAAGCAACTGGCCGGAAGCCAGGCCTGACGGGGCGCAGGCTCGGGATGCCGCGGACAGGCTTTGGTTTATCCGGATGGAATGAAGGCGCCGGCGGGAGCAGACCCGTGTCCGGCGCCTTGCGTTTTCCGGGCGTATCCGTCATGGTTCCACGGGTTCGCCCGCCGCAAATTCCGAAATCCGCCACTTGCCGTCCTGCCGGACCAACCGGAGCGTGACCGGGATTTTGGCCGCGATTTCTTCGTCCCCGGTGATTTCAATGATCTCGCCTGTAACCTCGCAGGAGTCGCCGGGTGCGGCGGTGATTTCGCCGATTTCGATGCGATCCGGCCAGGGACTGGACACCAGACGCCCCGGCGCGGCGGAAGGATCGTTCAGCCAGGCTTCCAGCAATTCCCCGGTTACATATTCCCCGTAGTGATCCCGGATACTCTGCTTGAGATCCTCTTCCGGAGCCAGCAGGGACACCATCCGGAGTTGCCTGCCGAACTGTTCGACCACCGCCGCGGCGGCTTCCCGGTCCGCCTCTTCGTCGGTCTCCGGCGATGCCGTTTCCGTGGCGGTCGGCGGGCTTTCCCCGTTTGGCGCTCCCTGCGACGATTCGCGGGGCTCGGCGCCGCAGGCGGCGAGCAGTGACGTTGCCGCCAAGACAGCCGCCAGGAAGCACGCTTTCGCTTTGCCCATCGTTTCTCTCCACTCCTTGCGCATTTAATTCTCTTTGACCTATTAGACGGATGAGCGGGCTGGAGGGTTACAGCCCGCATTGACCTGGACGGCGCGTTGGCGGATAATAGGGTACGGCGACGTTTTGGAAACAGCGGCTAATGCTGCCGTAAATCCTTATATCAACCCGATCTGAAGGAGAGAGTCAGATGAAGTTTTTTTTGGACACGGGGAACATTGAGGAAATCCGGCGCGTCAACCGTCTCGGCCTGGTGGACGGCGTAACGACGAACCCCACGCTGATCGCGAAGGAGAAAAGGCCGTTCAAAGAAGTCATTCAGGAAATCTGCCGGGAAGTCTCCGGCCCCGTGAGCGCCGAAGTGGTGGGACTCACCACGGAAGAGATGCTGAAGGAAGCGCGGGAGATCGCGACCTGGGCCCCCAATATCGTGGTCAAGATCCCGATGACGGAAGCGGGGCTGGAAGCGGTCAATATTCTGTCCAAGGAAGGCATCAAGACCAACGTGACGCTGATTTTCTCCGCGGCCCAGGGCCTCATGGCGTGCAAGGCGGGGGCGACCTACATCAGCCCCTTCGTCGGCAGAATCGACGACATCGGCGAGGAAGGCATGCAACTGGTCCGGGATCTCAAGGCGATCAAGGACAACTACGGCTTCAAGACGGAAATCATCGTTGCCAGCGTCCGCAGCATCGCCCACGTGCAGCAGGCGGCGGTGATCGGGGCGGATATCGCCACCATTCCCGGTTCCCTGTTCCCGTCGCTGTGGAAACATCCTTTGACGGACGTCGGAATCGCAAGATTTCTGGAAGATTGGAAAAAGGTTCCGCAATGACGGGACAGCCGGCACAACCCGGCAGACTCCATGCAGCCGCAGGCGCGGCTGCATGTTTTTTGGTACGCCCAGCATGGGCGTCATCTCTACGGTGAAAGTCCGGAATGGGGGCTGGCGAGCGCCTACCATTAGCCAAAGGCAAGGGTGCCTGCCG
>Ga0207872_100046_pt1 | contig 105633 bp, 90 predicted proteins | sample Passage260B_FD_187372 | JGI IMG/M metagenome (GOLD analysis project Ga0207872, IMG submission 187372) | Cellulose adapted compost microbial communities from Newby Island Compost Facility, Milpitas, CA, USA - Passage2 60B (SPAdes) (version 2) ...
GCTGTGGTATCGCGCGGCCGCAGCCGCGCGCCGGGGGGTGAACGCGAGGTGGGTGGTGCGAAGGATCCTGCACCCTGGCCCGTGCCCGGGGCTCAAGCCGCCGGGCTGAATAGTGGGTAAGCCCACTGAAGGGGCTACGATGGCCACATCCGGGCCGTGATGATCCGGCCACCCACCGGACACCGCGTCCCTAGCCCCTTCAGTGGGCTTCGCCGTGTCAGCCCGGGGCTTGAGCCCCGGGCACGGGCCGACCGCGTGCATCTATGGAATTCGTCAAACGCCATCATCAGCGATGCACGCACGCGCCCGCCAGCCAAGCCCGGCATCGAGACCTCCGCGTTGTAGCGCCCGGCGCCCGGCGTGCCCCTACGCCGCGCTCGCGGCCATCTGGCGGCACGATTCGGCGCAGCGGCGGCACACCTCGGCGCAGGCCTGCATCCGCTCGTCGCCCGTGAAACGCGCGCAGTCGTCGGCGCAGGCGTCGCATACCTCGGCGCATACGGCGCAGACGCGCCCCTGCAGGTCCGAGTCGCGTAACATGAACGCCGCCGCGGTCCGGCAGATGTCCACGCAGTCGAGCATCAGCCGGATGTGCTCGGGAGCGGCGTGCTCACCGCCCTGCTCTAGGCAGTAGGTGATCGTCATCAGGCAGGTGTCGTGGCACTCGTTCGCCAATACGATCGCGTCGGCCATCTGATCGTCCATGCTGTGTCGGCTGGTGGAGTGTGCCATGGTCGGCTCCTTTGGTGGCCCGGCGGCGTGCGTCCCGTGCGCGCGGTGGCACGCAAGGGGCATGCCCCTTGCCGCGGCCGGTCCGAGCGGCGACGATAGGCCCGGCGGCCCGGCCGCCCCACGAGCGAGCGTAAGGAGGGACCATGTTCACCGGCATCGACCACGTCGTGATCTTGGTGCAGCGGCTCGACGACGCGATCCGCACCTACCAGGGGCTGGGCTTCAACGTCTACCCGGGCGGGGAGCACCCCGGCGGCACCCACAACGCCCTGGTGATCTTCCGAGACGGTGCCTACCTGGAGCTCATCGCCTTCCAGCAGCCCGACCGCCCTCACGACCACCGCTGGTACCGCTTCCTCTCGACCGGCGGCGGGATCGTCGACTTCGCCGTCGGGGTGGACGACGTCGCCGCGACCGTCGAGCGGGCCCGGGCGGCTGGGCTCGACTACCGCGGCCCGGTGCCGGGTGCGCGCCGCCGGCTGGACGGCGTCGAGGTCGCCTGGCGGCTCGGCGTCACGGCCGAAGACTTCACTGGCGAGATGCCGTTCGTGATCGACGACGTCACCCCGCGCGAGGTGCGCGTGCCGACCGGTGACGTGGCGGTCCATCCGATCGGCGTCGTCGGGCTCCGCTCGGTCGTCGTCGCCGTGCGCGACCTGGAGGAGGCGGCCGAGCGCTACGGCGCGCTCCTCGGCGTGACCCCGCCCGCTCCCGTCGCCGACGACGCGCTCATGGCTCAGACCGTCACCTTCGCCATCGGCCCGCACCAGATTGTGCTCGCCTACCCCTCCGACCCCGGCAGCCCGCTGGTCCGGCGCATCCAGCGCCAGGGCGACGGCCCCTGGCAGATCGTCCTCACCGCCGAAGGCCGCGACACCCCGCTCATCTACGAGCCATCCCAAGCCGAAGGCGCCCGGATCGTGATCGAGCCGGTGTAGCGGGTGCCCCTCACCCCCTCACCCCCTAACCCCCTCTCCCACAAGGGGAGAGGGGGAACGGGATGCGTCCTGCGTCATACGTGATACGTCGTCAGTGCTGATGATCCTCAAGCTCCCCTCTCCCCTTGTGGGAGAGGGGGAGTGGTCGGTGGTACCAGCGCTCCCCTGTCATCACGACGGGGACCGATCCATCTAGGAGCGCTGGTTGTTCCTCCCCTGTCACTCCGCCAGATTCGCCGGTCGCGGAGAGAACCAAGCCACGATCTACCTATTCAATCATAGATCATGGTCATCGTACGACAACATAATACGTTATCATCACGCAGGCGTACGTACAACATTAGTTTCTATTGCCAGAACGTGCGCTATGATAGTATCGAAGTGATGGCAAAGAATGCACTCGATGATGTCAATCGCGGCATCGTCGACGGGCCGTGCCATGTGGTCTGTGGGGCGGGGGGAGCGATGGGGATGGGTAGCGCGACGGCTGAACGCGTGCAGAGCTATCTGCGACGACTGGAGAGTCTCGACGACGTCCGTGAGCTCTTCTCGGAGTTGAACTATGAGCCGGTGGCGTCGGCCCCGGTCTCCCGGCGTGACTGGCCCGAGGAGGTGCGGCGCGACCTGGAGGACGACCCGTGCATCATCGCTCGCCACGGGGAGTTTCGAATTATCTATTCCCGGCTCGCCTCGCACCAGCTCCGGCGCGGTACCGAGCGCGCAGTTGTCGAACGACTACATCCCCAGTTCCGTTACGCGCTCTTCGTGTTCTCTGACTCCGACGCTTCCGACTGGCGCTTCATTAATGTCAAGTACGACGACGACCGCACGCGGCGCCGCGTGCTGCGCCGCTACACGATCGGCCCTGACGAGCGCTTCGGCAATCGGCTTCGCACCATCAGCGAGCGGCTGGCTCTGGTCGCGCTTAAGGACGACGAGTTGCCGCGCCTGGCCCAGGCGCCGCTGGAGATCCAACACCGCTACGACAAAGCGTTCGACGTCGAAGCGGTCACCGACGAGTTCTACAAGGAGTACAGTCGCGTCTTCGAGTCGGTCGAAGCGAGTATCAGCGGGTTCGATTCCGACCACGACCGGCGGCGCCTCTTCACCCAGCGCCTCTTCAACCGGTTGATGTTCATCGCCTTTATTCAGAAGAAGGGGTGGCTGCGGCTCGACGGGCAGCACGGTAACGAATACCTGTCGGCGCTGTGGACGACCTACCGGGCCGCGCGCGACCGGGGCGACGCGGCCAACTTCTACGAGGAGCGCCTGAAGCTGCTCTTCGCCCAGCTCAACACGCCGCACGGCCACGACGGCCGGCACGCCAACCGGGGCAGCGTCGTTCAACAGTGGATCGGCGATGTGCCGTACCTCAACGGTGGCCTCTTTCACCAAGACGATGACGACACGCGGGCGGACATCGTCGTGCCGGACGAGAGCATCCACCTGATCCTGCGTGACCTCTTCGACCGCTTCAACTTCACCATCACCGAGAGCACACCGCTCGACGTCGAGGTTGCGGTCGACCCGGAGATGCTGGGCAGGGTCTTCGAGGAACTAGTGACCGAGCGGCACGAGACGGGCAGCTACTACACGCCGAAGCCGATCGTCTCGTTCATGTGCCGCGAGGCGCTGAAGGGCTACCTTGGTTCGGCCCTGCCGACCGAGTCCGCTGAGGCGATCGAGCGGTTCGTCGAAGAACAGGACCCGGGTGGGCTCCGCGACCCGGAGGCGGTGCTCGACGCGCTGCGGCGTGTGCGTGCCTGCGATCCGGCGGTCGGCAGCGGGGCCTACCTGCTGGGCATGCTGCACGAGCTGCTCGACTTGCGCCAGGCGCTGTTCCAGGCGCAGCATCTCGACTCGATCTCGACCTACCAGCGGAAGCTGGAAATCATCCGGAACAACCTGTACGGGGTGGACATCGACCCGTTCGCGGTCAACATTGCCCAACTGCGTCTCTGGTTGTCACTTGCGGTCGAATTCGACGGCCCCGACCCGCAGCCGCTGCCCAACCTCGATTTCAAGATCGAACAGGGTGATAGCGTTCTCGGCGCGGCGCCGCCGTCGCTGGAGCACGACCCGATGCGGTTGAGACTGATCGAGGTCCTCGCGGGTCTCAAAGCCGACTACCTGACGGCCGACTCGAGCCAGAAGCGGCGGCTGGCACCAGAGATCGAGAAGACTGAGGCGCAGATCGCGACCCTCACCCCGCATGCTGCTACCGGCAACGGGTTCAATTGGGCTGTCAAGTTCGCCGAGGTCTTCGTCGACGGCGGGTTCGACGTCATCCTGGCCAACCCGCCCTATGTCCGGCAGGAGTTGATCCGGGACATCAAACCGGCGCTCAAGCGGGTGTACGGCCCGCTCTACTCCGGCACGGCCGACCTCTACGTCTACTTCTACTACCGCGCGCTCCAACTCCTGCGACCGCGGGGCATGCTGGCGTTCGTCAGCAGCAACAAGTGGTTCCGGGCTAACTACGGCAAGAAGCTCCGTGCCCACATGGCCGAGGCGGCGGCGGTGCGCAGCATCACCGACTTCGGGGACCTGCCGGTCTTCGAGTCGGCCACGGCCTACCCGATGATCTTCGTCGCCGAGAAGGGCGGGGCGCCGGGGACGACGCACTACACCGAGGTGCCGTCGCTCGACCCGCCGTACCCCGACGTGCGGGCGGTGATCCACGAGTACGGGCAGGCCCTCCCGGAGGGCGCGCTGGCTGGGGAGAACTGGATCCTGGCCGACGCCGACGTTGCAAAGCGCATCCAGATAATGACCGCGGGTGGCACGACCCTGGGCGAGTACGTGCGGGGGCAGATCTACTACGGCATCAAGACCGGCTATAACAAGGCATTCGTCATCGACGGCCGGAAGCGGGCGGAGTTGATCGCCGCCGACCCGAAGAGCGCGGAGATCATCAAGCCGCTCGTCGTCGGTCGGGACATCGCCCGGTGGCGGGTCAACTATCAGGATCGGTGGTTGATCGTCACTCGACGTGGCGTGCGAATCGACGAGTATCCCGCGATCAAGGCCCATCTTGCTCAATGGAAGGACGACCTGACTCCTAGACGAAGCAGCCAAGACAAGCGCGGCCGAAAGCCTGGAAACTACCAATGGTACGAGATCCAGGACACAGTAGAGTACTACGAGCAGTTTGGAATGCCGAAGATCGCATTTCCTGATATTGCCAAACAGCCGCGGTTCGCGTTCGACACGTCAGGGTCATACTTGGCGAACACAGCGTACTTCATTCCTGCTGATGACTGGTACTTGCTCGGCATTCTGAACTCACGACCCCTGCTGGACGTGTACCTCCAGTTAAATGCCTCGATTCGAGGGGGGTATCTGCGATTCTTCGACCAGTACATTGGCCATCTCCCTATTCCGGATGCCCCGAGTAGAGAGCGAGCGGCCATCGCACGCCTCGTCCAGGAATGTCTAGAAACCGAGCAACCTGAGCAGATCACGGAACTGGAAGCCGAGATCGATGCCCGCGTCGCGCGGCTGTACGGTCTACCGAGTGGGAGGTGAGGAGTGGTCACGCACGCGCACACCAACGTCGCCGCCGCCTTCGATATCCTGCTCGAAGCCATGGATGAGGAGATCGCGGGCATCAACCGGGCGGTCACGGAGGCGCTGGGGCACGGCGACTATGCCCGGGCGAGGGAGCTCGTCGGCCTGGCGGAGCGGAAGGTAGGGATGCGCGAGCAGCTCTTGGCCTTCCGTGGGGAATGGGAAGGCGTGCCGGCCGCGCGTGTCGAGACGAATGGGCGGTCGACGCGCGCTCCGCGACGCAATCTTGGGCGCGTTGGCCCAGGGCTCCGAACTCGTGAGGAGGCGTTCTACCTCCCTATTCTGCAGACTCTGGATGAGATGGGTGGTGTGGCGCGAGCGTCTGAGGCGCTGGAGCGCGTCAAGGAGCGCATGGAGCACGTGCTGAAGCCTGCGGACCTGGACCCTCTTCCGTCCGACCCGAACATGCCACGATGGCGCAACAGCGCACTCTGGGCGCGGCATTACATGGCCAAAGAGGGGCTGGTGAAGTCTGACACTCCCCACGGCATTTGGGAGATCAGCGAGCAGGGGCGCGAGTATCTCCGGCGGGCACGAGAGCAAGGGCAGGGGGCGTGACGGCGCACGACATCATCGACAACCGGCACGAGCGGCTGGTCGACCACATCCTCGCTATCCTGCCGCAGGCCGCGCGCGCAAGGTTCGCCGTCGGCTACTTCTTCCTGTCCGGCCTGGAGGCGCTCGGTGCCAGCCTCGACGCGATCGGGGAGCTGCGCCTGCTGATCGGCAACACCTCGAACCGGGAGACGATCGAGCAGCTCAGCGAGGCGTACCGCCGCCTGGATCTGGTCCAGGAGCGGGCCGAGGAGATGCGCCTGGCCCGCCGGGCCGACCACCGGGCGCGCGCCCGCGAGACGGCGGACAACCTGCGCCAGACGATCGGCGTCATGGATCAGACCGACGCCGGGGAGGAGCTGGTCCACGCGCTCATCCGCATGGTCGAGGAGCAGCGGCTGAAGGTCCGCGTCTACACCCGCGGCCGGCTCCACGCCAAGGCGTACATCTTCGACTGGACCAACCCGACGCCCGGCAACCGGGGCATCGCGATCGTCGGCTCCAGCAACCTCACCCTCGCCGGGGTGCGGGACAACACCGAGTTGAACGTCCTGGTCCACGACAACGGCAACCCGCTTGACCCTACCCAGGGGAACCACGCCAAGCTCACCGCCTGGTTCGAGGAGCTGTGGGACGAGGCCCAGGACTTCGACGAGCTTTTGATGACCGAGCTGCGCCAGTCGTGGGCCGGCCGGCTGGCGACGCCCTACGACGTCTACATGAAGACCCTCTACACCCTGGTCCGCGACCGGCTCGACGGCGACGAGGAGCGGACGCTGCTCGGGGAGGACGAGATCACCCGCTCGCTGGCCGACTTCCAGGAGGTCGCGGTGCGGCAGGCGATCCGTATGATCCGGGAGTACGGCGGGTGCTTCGTGGCCGACGTGGTGGGTCTGGGCAAGAGCTTCGTCGGTGCGGCGATCGTGAAGTACTTCGAGCGGGCCGAGGGCCGGCGGGCGCTGATCATCTGCCCCAAGCCGCTCGAAGAGATGTGGATCGAGTATAATGAGCGGTTCCACCTCAACGCGCACGTGATCCCGATGAGCATGCTCCTGGAGGGGGATCGCGGCGTGGACCTGCTCAGCGACCCGCGCTACCGCGATCGCGACTTCGTGCTCATCGATGAGAGTCACAACTTCCGCCACAGCGACACGCAGCGGTACCGCGTGCTCCAGTCGTTTATCGCGGCAGACCCGGAGCGACGGGTCTGCCTACTGACCGCGACGCCGCGGAACAGCCGTGCGCTGGACGTGTACCACCAGGTGAAGCTCTTCCACCACGACGACAGTACCCGCATCCCGATCGACCCGCCCAACCTGCGCGAGTTCTTCGCACGCATCGGCGATTCCCGGGCGGCGGGCGCTCCGGCGCCGACACGCTTGCAGGACCTGCTGCGCTACATCCTGATCCGTCGCACCCGCCGCAGCGTGCTGCGCTGGTACGGCTACGCGGACGACACCGGGCGGCCGCTCAGCGAGTTGAGTGAGCCGGAGGCGGCAGCGTACCTCGATGGCGTGGACGGCCGGCGGGCCTACATCCAGGTTGCCGGCCGGCGCCAGTACTTCCCCCGGCGCGAGCTGGAGACGCTGCGCTACAGCATCGAAGAGACCTACGCCGGCCTGTACGAGACGATCCTCGGCTACCTCGGCCGCCCGGGGCGGCGCCGGGAGGCGGCGATCGCGGAGCGCGCGGAGGCGCCGGCCGCCGAGCTGACCTACGCCCGCTACGGGCTCTACAACTACGTGCGCCCGGAGAAGCGGGACCAGGCTCCCTACACCGACTTGCAGCGGGCCGGGCGCAACCTGCGCGGGCTGATCCGGACGATGCTGTTCAAGCGCTTCGAGTCGAGCGTCGCGGCGTTCCGGCAGACGCTGGAGCGCATGGTGCAGACGCAGACGGCCTTCCTGGCCGCGCTCGACGCCGGGATCGTACCGGCCGGCGAGCCGGCCGAGCGCCTGCTGGGCCGGGCCGATGCTCTGGGTGATGACCTGGTCGACGCGCTCGCCGCGGTCTCGCAGAGCTACCGCGCGGAGGATTTCGATGTCGTGCGGCTCCGACGGCACATCCAGGCTGACATTCGCCTGTTGCGCAAGATGCTCGACCTCGTGGCGCCGATCACCCCGGAGCGGGACGACAAGCTGCGCGTGCTCCGACATCGGCTCGCTAGCCCTCCGACTGCCGGGAAGAAGTGCCTGATCTTCACCCAGTACGCCGACACGGCGGAGTACCTCTACGAGAACCTGAACCCCGGTGGCGCGCGGGCCGACATCGAGGTCATCTACGGTGACGACAAGAACAAGTCCCGCATCGTCGCCCGCTTCGCCCCACGGGCCAACCCGCAGTTGTCCCTCCGGGAGGGAGAATCGGAGATCCAGATCCTGATCGCGACCGACGTGCTGGCCGAGGGGCTCAACATGCAGGACTGCGACGTGGTTATCAACTACGACCTGCACTGGAACCCGGTGCGGCTGATCCAGCGCTTCGGACGAATCGATCGCATCGGCTCCGAGCACGCCGTCATCTGGGGATACAATTTCCTGCCGGAGCGAGGGATCGAGCGCAACCTGCGGCTGACCGAGGTGCTGCGGAACCGTATTCAGGAGATCCACGAGACGATCGGGGAGGACGCCGCGATTCTCGACCGGTCCGAACAGATCAACCCCGAGGCGATGTACGCCATCTACGAGGGGAACACCAGCGCGCTCTCACGCTATGAGGACGACCCCGAGGAGGCGTCGTACGTCGACCTCAATGAGGCGGAGGAGATGTTCCGGCGCCTGCGTCAGGACGATCCGGACGAGTTCCGACGTATCGCCGACCTGCGTGACGGCATCCGGGCGGGTATGCCGTCGCAGGAGAAAGGGTGCTTCGTCTTTTGCCAGGCCGGGTCTTTCCAGCAGTTGGTCCTCGTCGACGAAGCGGGCAACGAGATCACCCGCGACATCGGCCGCGTGCTGGCGGCCATCCGCGCCACGCCGGAGACGCCGGCCCTCGCCACACTCCCGGCGGGACACAACGAGCGGGTGATGCAGGTGAAGCGCCGCTTCGAGGAGGACGTGCGCTACCGACGCACTCAGCGTGAGCACACCGGGTCGCGGTCGGTCGCGCAGGAGTACGTCCTGCGGCAACTCCGCCAACTCTACGGTGAGACGAGCGATGAGACGCTGCGAGAGAAGATCAACCTGCTCGAGCGGGCTTTCAGCATCCCGCCGACCGCGGCGGTGCGGCGGGAGCTTGGCACCCTGCGCCGCGACGGCATCACCGGCCTGCGGCTCATCGACGACCTCGTCACGATCTACCACCGCCACCGCCTCCAGGACCGCCTCGAGCAGTCCCAGCGCGCGGGGGACGAGATAGAGATCCCCCACATTGTGTGCAGCATGGCGCTGGTGTGATATCGAATGCGGGTGACCGCTTGTTTTCGTGTCATCCTGAGTAGTCGGCCACGGTGAATTCGTCACCACTGACTGCCGCCCGGTGCCTGTCATCCTGAGCGGCTCCGTGCGAGCCGACCGGCGCGGGAGCGCCGGGCGGCGGGGTCGAAGGATCTCTTGTTGGCGGAGCCACTCCAGGCGAGATCCGTCGCTCTGCTCAGGATGACATGCGAAAGCGCCTACCCGCATTTGATATGAGGGGGATGGCCCTCACCCCCGACCCCGCTCCCAATCCTGGGAGAGGGGAGAAGACAACGTGCATAACCGTTCCCCCTCTCCCAACGTTGGGAGAGGGGGCGAGGGGGTGAGGGCTGCTCACGCCGCGACGGTGAGGGCGGTCAGGTACATGATCGCGAACCCGGCCGTCAGGCCGCCGAGCGAGGTCCAGTCGACCAGCGGGGTGCGCCGCTCGGGGCCGGTGAGGAGCGCGGCCACCTCGACGATGACCTGGGCGATGGCGCCGATGCCGATGGCCAGGAAGAGCGTGGCCCAGAGGGGACTGAAGGCGAACCCGCCGATCCAGACTCCGGCGATGGCCGGCCCGCCGGCCAGGAGCGCCAGCAGCGCAAAGTGGGTCAGGCGCGGGCGCTCCCGCAGGATCGGCGCGGCGATGCCGACGCCCTCGGTGACGTTGTGGAGCGTGAAGCCGGCGATCAGGAAGACGCCGAGCGCGACCTCGCCCAGCGCGAAGGCCGCGCCGATGGCCAGCCCCTCGCCCAGGTTGTGCAGCCCGATCCCCAGCGCGATGCGGTAGGCCACATCCAGCCCGCGTCGCGGCGCGCCCTCCGGCCGGCGCGCCAGGGTCATCAGCAGCAGGAAGGTGAGCAGGGCCACCGCCGGGACCAGGAGCGGTCCGCTCAGCGCCCCAGGCACCCGCGCCGCGGTCTCCTGCGCCTCCTCGAACATGTCGATCGCCAGGAAAAGCAGCAGCCCCACCGTGAGCGCCAGCAGGAAGCGCATCCCGCGCCGGCCGAGCTGGCGCAGGGCGGGGTACCAGAGAAGGCCGATCGCCACCGGCACGACCCCGACGTAGAACCCGATGAGTCCCAGCCGCACGAAGGTGCTCGCCTGCGGCGCGGGCGACTGCACCGCGACCGGTACCTCAGCCTCGAAGCGCACCCCATTGCGCGAGAGAAGGGTGATCGTGTGCGCCTCGCCCTCGACCCACGGGTATGGGATCGCGATGGTGGCCGCGTCGAGCCGGCCGAGCGTCTGGGATGGCTCCATGGTGAAGGCCCAGTAGGCGTCGTCCACCAGCACCTGGGCGATGGTGACCGGGTCGGGGCCGTCGTTGACCACCGCGAGCTGGATCATCCCCGGCGCGGGCAGGGTCACCCGCTGGATGCTGAGGGCCTCGATCGGCGGCACGTCACGCCGAGTCAGCCCGCCGCCCGTGGCGATGATCGCCGCGAGTACCGCCGCCAGCAGCACCAGCGGCACCAGCGCGAGCACAACCCGCCGCGCGCTCCACCGCGACTCGGCCCGCTGCTCCACCTGCTCCGCGCGTGCCATGGTGCTGTCCCTTCGGGTCAGGCGGCCCTCACCCCCGGCCCCTCTCCCAACCCTGGGAGAGGGGAGACCATGCAATCTCCGGCGTGTTCCCCCTCTCCCAAGGTTGGGAGAGGGGGTCAGGGGGTGAGGGCCGACACGCTCCTACCCCACCTCAAACAAGCTGCTCCAGCCCAGCTCGGCGAACTCCGACTGGTGGGCGTGGAACATGTACAGGCCCGGCTCGTGCTCCTGGTACGAGAACTCCAGGATCCCGCGCTGCGCCTGGCACTGCATGACCGTGTCGATCCGGCGCAGCGTCGGCTCCAGGGTGGTGCCGTGGTCGTAGTAGTCGAAGAAGTTCGCGTGCAGGTGCAGCGAGTTGACCGGGTCGAACTCCGTGATGTTGATCAGGTAGACCCGGATCGGCCGGGTCCGGTCCACCGGGATCGGGTGCTTCATATAGTGGAAGGCCACGGTGTTGACGGCGTAGACCTCGTTCTCGCCGTCGAAGTCGGTGTCGAAGGCGTTCATCACCATCACGAACTCCTGCCACGTGGCCGACTCGGGGTAGTCAGGATGGCGGGCGCGTGCGGCCTCTCCGTGGCGCGCCGGGTCGGGGTTGATGATGAAGGCGCCGTAGAGCCCCTTCGCGATGTGCTTCTTGAGCGGCATGCTGTGGCAGTGGTAGAGGTGGCAGCCGAACGGCTCCGCCCGGAACTCGTAGGTGAACGCCTCGCCGGGCTCGATATCGCCGCGGCCGATCCCCGGCACCCCGTCCATGGCGGCGGTATGGATGCCGTGGAAGTGGATCGTGTGCGGGTGGCTCCCGGCGTTGACGAAGTTGACGCGGACGAGGTCTCCCTCGTTGCAGCGCAGGGTCGGGCCGGGCACCTGACCGTTGTAGGTCCAGGCCGGGAAGAAGACCCCCGGCGCGATCTCGATCTCCTTGTCGAAGGCGGTCAGGGTGAACTCCCGCACGGTCTGTCCATCCGCGCCCACGCTGATGGTGCCGTAGTCGAACGCGGTGAGGAAGGCCGACGGGTCGTAGCCCATCGCCGCGGTGTCGACATCCCCCACTGTCATCGCCGGGCCGTGCGGGGTCGCCGCGTGGTTGTCGGTGTGGCTCTCAGTGTGAGACGTGTGGTCGTGGTCCCGGCCGGGCGAGCGCGTGCCGAGCCAGCCAAGCCCGCCGACCGCCGCGCTCAGCGAGCCGGCCCGTAGCAACTGTCGTCGTGAGAGCCACCGCTCGCCCACACCCTCGCTCCATTATGTCACCTTCCCAGCATGAACTGTGCCGTGGATAATTTCAAGTGTAGCTATGGCTAAATTTCGGAGAGCGGGGTGGGAGTGGCCCTAACCCCCTAACCCCCTAACCCCCTCTCCCAACCTTGGGAGAGGGGGAGACTAGTCTGCGGCGCCTGCTGTGTCCCGTGTCGCGTGTACCGTGCTCCATTCATCTCCGCTCTCCCAACTTTGGGAGAGCGGCCGGGGGTGAGGGCCGTCCCCCTACCCAATCAGGACCCCGGTCGCGGCATCGAACTTGACATCTCTTACACTCCGATGTATCGTGGGGCTGGACGGTGAGACGCGGAGGTGCGCGATGGTAGCAGCAGTTGCGATTGCAGCAACACCGGAACTGGAAGCGACGGAGCCGCGCATCCATGATGCGCTGCGGCGCTTTGAGGATCGCCTGAATGCGCTCCAGCCGGCCGAGATGGAGGCGGTCATCGAGGCTGCCACGCGCGCCCTGAGCCCGGCCGAGGAGCCGGTGCCCCCGATCGTCGACGCGCTCAGCGGCGGGCGGCGTCCCACCGCGGCCGAGCGTGTCGAGGCGGAGATCGATGTTCTGATGCGGTCGTTTGCTCGCCGTCGGGAACTGCTGGCTGGCGCGCTGACCGCGTCGCAGGTCGCGCGGTTGCTCGGCACTTCGCGCCAGACACCGCACGACCGGCTTGCCGCCGGCACGCTGCTCGCCGTCATGGATCAGGGCGCCTGGCGCTTCCCTGTCTGGCAGTTCGACCCCGAGGGTGACAACGGGGTTGTACCAGGTCTGCCTGAGGTGATCCGCGCGCTGCGCGTCTCACCTATCGCCAAGATGAGCTGGCTCACGCGCCCCAACCCCATGCTCAACGGTGACACCCCGCTGGCCCGCCTCAAGGCCGGACAGGTCGAGCAGGTGGTCGCCCTGGCGCGTTCGGTGGGTGCCGACTGAGGTGGTGCGGGTCGCTCTCCCGCCGCCCACCCGGCCCATCGCCCCCTGTTTCCACGAGATCCCTGCCGGGGCGCGGCTCGTCCGTATTTTCGACCCCACGCGCCGGAACGCGACGGCGCTGACCTTTCGGTCGTACGGTCCCCTCAAGCGCTTCGACCATCACCGCGGTCAGGAACCGGACCGTACCCCGTGTGACGATCCCGAGCGAGCGGTCTACTATGCAGCTTGGTCGGGCGATATCCGGCAGGCGCTGTCGAGTTGCCTCGTCGAGGTGTTCGGGGATACCGGGTTTGTTGAACCTGGCGCGTACCACGTGGCGATGCCGACGGTCACCCGCCCGCTCCGCCTGCTGGACCTCTGCTCCCGCGGCGCGATGCGCGCAGGCACCGTCGCCGCCATTGCGAAGTGCGAGTATCGGCTATCCCAACCCTGGTCACGTTACTTCTACGAGACGCCCGCCGCCTACGGCCCGATCGACGGCCTGTGCTACCTCAACGCCCACAACGACGAACCCGCCATCCTCCTCTACGAGCGCGCCCGCGACGCCCTCCACTGCACCGACGCCGACACCATCCGTCTCGACGACCCCCACCTGCGCCCGACGCTGCTGGAGATCATGCGGGAGCACAATTTGGTGTGGTGAGTTGCGCGAGACGTAATGAGAGACACTGTACATGCGCGGTGCGTTTCGGGGGCGTCATGGCAAGTTGCTTATGTTCGGTGGGTTAGGGGCTTCCGCGTCTACTCGCGTGAATCGACTAGTCGCACCGTCTCGCCACACTCCCGATGGTTACCAGCGTGCATTCTCTGGGCACCCAAGCTCGAAGATTCGTTGCCAGGGATCCGTCCTTGACAGGAGCTTCTCGCCTAGATGAGAGAGCAGGTGGATACGCCCACTAGTTGTGTACGTACGTGCGGTATACTCGTCTTGAACGCTGGGCACGAGGGCTCGGATCAAGTCTTCTTTGCTGGGGCAGTTGTGTCACCCTCGCCGACGGCGTCATTGGCCGGAGCGTGGGCGCGGCAGGGAGCGCGAAAGGCTGAGCGAGCATTCGATGGCGCACAATGCTTTCACTGGAATCCAACTCGGATTCCTGCCACGGCCTTCACCAGACGAGCTGCGCGTCCAGCAGCATGGTGTGGTGTATACCAAGCCGTGGGTTGTGAGACTGATTCTCGATCTAGCTGGGTATGCTGACGAGCAAGACCTCGCAACCATGCTGGCGGTCGAGCCGGCCGCTGGCGATGGGGGTTTTCTGGTACCCATGGTGCAGCGGCTAATCGCCTCCTGTCGAAGGCATGGTCGACCCATCACCGATGCGAAGGACTCTCTCCTGGCCTACGAGCTCAATGAACGGAGCGCGCTGCTGGCACGCGCGGCTGTGATGGCTACCCTGCGTGAACATGGGGTGGCAGATCATGAAGCGAAGATGCTCAGCGCGAACTGGGTTCGGGTGGGTGACTACCTATTTGATGCACCTACGCTACCGCCCGCGGATTTCGTTGTTGGCAACCCTCCCTATATCCGCATCGAAGACATTGATGAAACAGTTGCTGCGGTATATCGTGCCATGTATCGCACCATGAAGGGGCGAGCCGATATCTATATAGCCTTCTTTGAGGCGGCACTCCGCCAACTCAAACCACAGGGCGTCTGCGCGTTCGTCTGCGCTGATCGCTGGATGTCGAATCAGTACGGTGCGGAGCTGCGACGGCACGTAAGCCGCGACTACAGCGTGGACACTGTCATCGAGATGCATGAGGCTGATGCGTTTCTAAGCAACGTCAGTGCTTACCCAGCCATAACAATCCTCCGGCGCTGTCGACAAGGCCCAGTTGTAGTGGCGCGTGCCGAGCGATCGGTTGAGATGGCGAGTACTGCAAGCATTGTAGAGGCGCTCCAAGCAATCCGTGATGAGGCGCCTGTGTCCTTGCCTAAGGGGCTGTCGGCTGTACGCATCGCCACGTGGTTCCATGATGCGGATCCGTGGCCACGGGTATCCCCAGAACGATTGGCGCTCTTGAAGCAGCTTGAGGAGCGGTTTGGACCATTGGAATCCGAGGAGACGGGCACGCAAGTTGGGATCGGTGTAGCTACAGGGGCGGATGACGTTTTCATTACGACTGATCCTTCCCTCGTCGAGTCATCACGGGTTCTGCCATTGGCAATGGCATACGATATCGAGGACGGTGTCTTTCGATGGTCCGGCCGCTATTTGATCAATCCGTGGGCAGCGAATGGGCTGGTGAGCCTGGATGACTTTCCTCGCCTCAAGGCATACCTCCTACGCTTCGAAGCCCGCCTGCGCCAGCGTCACATCGGCCAACGGCGCCCTGAGCAGTGGTACCGCACGATTGATCGAGTCAATCACGCCCTAACCACACAGCCGAAGCTCTATATTCCTGATATCAAGAGTCGTATCGAGCCTGTGCTCGATCGAGGTCAAACGTATCCTCACCACAATCTCTATGTCGTTTGCTCGAAGCGGTGGGATCTCGAAGTATTGGGGGGTCTGCTGCTCTCAGATCTTGGGCAGTTCTTTGTTGAGTGCTACGGGGTGCGTATGCGAGGTGGTTATCTTAGATTTCAAGCGCAGTATCTTCGCCGAATTCGGGTTCCTCGTCCGGAGGAAGTCTCGAGACTACAGGCTGAGCTGCTCAGGCGGGCGTTCCTCACACGAGATAGAGAACTAGCAACCCGGGTGGCCCTTGAAGTCTACGGCGTAGATGCATTGCCAGAATAAGGGGCAGCGCTCATGAGCTTGGACGAACGCTTTCGGGAGGCTGTGCAGCAATTCTGGCGCGCGAGGGATGCCCAGCTCGCGAAACAGGTGGCATCGGGGCGGATCGATGCCGGTACGCGCGGCGCCGTCACTGGAGGCACGCAGATGGGTGCCTTGGAAGTGCTTGTGCGCGATCTGTTAGTCGAAGCCGGACTTGATGAGAACCATATTCACACCAGGACTGCCTTGGAGCTGCCTGGATACTTCCGCCCTGAGAAGAAATGGGATCTCTTGGTCATAGCAGATGGGCAGTTGGTGGTTGCGATTGAGTTCAAGTCTCAAGTTGGTCCATCGTTCGGCAATAACTACAATAATCGAGTCGAGGAGTCAATTGGCAGCGCGAAGGACATCTGGACTGCTTACCGTGAGGGGCGATTCGGCACAGCTCCCCGACCGTTCCTCGGCTATTTCTTCCTGCTTGAGGATGCACCGGACGTACATCGACCGGTGAGAGTGTTTGAGCCCTACTTTGACGTCGATCCTGAGTTCAAGAACGCGTCGTATAGTAGACGATACGAGATTCTGTGTCGACGATTGGTGCTCGAACGGCTCTACGACACAGCGTGCCTGACTCTGTCGACGAATGAGGATCCCACGAAGATCACGTTTCCGGCGGAAGACCTCACCTTCCACAGGTTCGCAGCGGCACTACGAGGACATGTGCGCACGTTCGTGGAGAGTCAGTAGAATGCACGTCGTCACGTACGCCACCAACAAGAACGGATCTTTCGGCCTCGTTGAAGCGCCTTCTTGAAAGATCGCTCCGGAACCGTCCGCTTCCGTTATGAGCCGGATCAATGAAGGCATGTGGATAGGTAGTCACCGGGTGATGTCCGCTGCGTGCGCGTCTGCCTACCTCGTCACCCCACCAACGCCTCCCGCGCCACACGCATGCCTTCGCCGGTCAGGGTCAGCGCCTGGCCGTGGTGGTGGATGAGGCCGCGGCGTTCGGCGCGGTGGATGACCTGGGCGGCGAAGTCGGGATCCCAGCGGAGGTGCTCCTGGAGGTGGTCGACGCGGCTCTCGGTGGCGGCGTCGGGCGTGTCGCGGTGGTTGAAGAGGTGGATGGCGAGCATGGTCTGGGCGAACTCCCAGCGCTGCGCGGCCCGGCGGCGGGCGGCGGCGATCACGCCCCGCTGGGGAGCGAAGAGGCAGGCGGCGCCGAAGAGGAGCCCGGCCACCATGGCCATCGACCCGGCGATTGAGGCGTCGAGCCAGTGGGCCAGCCAGTAGCCGCCGATGGCCGCCACCGCGCCGGTGAGCGCGCCGAGGCCGAGCATGACCGGCAGCCGGTCGGTCAGGAGGTAGGCGGTTGCCGGGGGCGCGATCATCAGCGCCACGACCAGGATTGAGCCGACCGCCTCGAAGGCCCCGACGGCGGTGATCGACACCAGCCACATCAGGATGTAGTGGACCACAGCCGGAGCGAAGCCGAGCGCGGCCGCCAGTCCGGCGTCGAAGGTGACGAGCTTCAGCTCTTTGTACAGCAGGCCGATCACGGCGACGTTCAGCGCCAGGATGCCGTCCATCAGGTAGAGCGCGCGGGGGCCGAGATCCCAGCCGGCCACGATGAAGCGGTCGAACGGGGCGAAGGCCAGTTCGCCGAGGAGGACGGCGTCGGTGTCGAGGTGGACGTTGCCGGCGTAGCGGGCGATCAGCAGCACCGCGGCGCTGAAGAGCACCGGGAAGACCAGGCCGATCGCGGCGTCCTCCCGCACCCGGCCGGTGCGGTTCAGCAGTTCGACCAGGCTCACGGTCACCACGCCGGTCAGGGTGGCGCCGACAATCAGCAGCGGCGACGCCAGGTCCTCGGTGATGAAGAACGCGAGGACGATGCCGATCAGGATGGCGTGGCTGATGGCGTCGCTCATGAGCGCCATGCGGCGCAGCACCAGGAAGGTGCCGGGCAGGGCGCAGGCCGCCGCGACGACGACCGCGATGAGCTGGATCTCGAGCTGGGGCGCGCTCACGGGATCACCTCCCCCTCCACGTGCAGGCGCCGCCGGTTGCGCCGCTGGCGCAGCGCGTGCCACACGATGCCCCGGTTCGGTGCGAAGCAGAGGGAGATCAGCACCAGGGCGCTGGCGCAGAGGACGATGAGCGGGCCGGTCGGGAGCCGGGCGGCGGTGCTGCTGATGACCGCGCCGCTGACGCCCGCCAGCGCGCCGAAGCCGCCGGCGAGGGCGATCATCAGCCCCAGCCGGTCGGTCCACTGCCGCGCCGCGACGGCCGGGGCGACCACCAGCGCGCTCATCAGCACCACGCCGACCATCTGCAGGCCGACCACGATAGCGATGACCAGCAGGGTGGTCAGGAGGATGTCGAGCGCGCGGATCGGGAAGCCCAGCGTGCTGCCGAACTCGGGGTCGAAGCTCAGGAGCTTCAGTTCCTTCCAGAAGAGGAGCATGAGGAGCAGGGCCACCCCGCCGAGCGCGGCCATAGTGACGACGTCCTGGGCCAGGATCGTCGCGGCCTGGCCGAAGAGGAACTTGTCGAGTCCCGCCTGGGTCGCGTCCTCCCGCTTCTGGATGAAGGTCAGCAGCACCAGGCCGATGCCGAAGAAGACCGAGAGGATGATGCCGAGGGCGCTGTCGAACTTGACGCGGGTGCTGCGCACCACGCCCATGACGAGCAGGGTGCCGAGCCACCCGGCCACGGCGGCGCCGAGGACGAGCACCAGCGGCGCCTTGCTCCCGGTCAGGAGGAAGGCGAGGGCGATGCCGGGGAGCGCGGCGTGGGAGATGGCATCGCCCAGAAGGCTCTGGCGCCGGAGCACGGCGTAGGAGCCGAGGGTGCCGCTGACGATGCCGAGGATGGCGGCGCCGAGCGCGACGGTGCGCAGGGTGTAGTCGAAGAACAGGTCGTGGAGCAGGTCCGGCATCGGCGCGCTACTCCTCCCCGCCCGCCACGGCCGCGACGGTGCCGTCCTGGTCGGGCTGGCCCAGGAAGGCGATGTGGCCGCCGTAGGTGCGCCGCAGTAGCTCGGGGGTGAAGACCTCCTCAACCGGGCCGCTGGCGATCTTGCGCACGTTGAGCAGCGTCACCCAGTCGAAGTACTCCGGCACGGTCTGGAGGTCGTGGTGCACGACGACGACCGTCTTGCCGGCCGAGCGCAGGTCGCGCAGCAGCCCGACGATGGTCCGCTCGGTGGTGGCGTCGACGCCCTGGAAGGGCTCGTCCATCAGGTAGATGGCGGCGTCCTGCACCAAGGCGCGGGCGAGGAAGACGCGCTGCTGCTGGCCGCCGGAGAGCTGGCTGATCTGCCGCCCGGCGAAGTCGCGCATGCCCACCTGCTCCAGGGCGTCGAGCGCGGCCTGCCGCTCCCGGTGGCCGGGCCGGCGGATCCAGCCGAGCGCGCCGTAGCGGCCCATCATCACGACGTCGAGGACGCTGGTCGGGAAGTCCCAGTCGACGCTGCCGCGCTGGGGCACGTAGGCGACCCGGCGGCGCACCTCCGCCAGCGGCTTGCCCTCGATGCGCACCTGTCCGGCGACGACCGGCACCAGCCCGAGGATCGCCTTGATCAGCGTCGTCTTGCCGGCGCCGTTCGGCCCGACAATCGCCATCAGCACGCCGCGAGGGACGTCGAGGTCCACGTCCCAGAGGACGGCGCGATCGTGGTAGGCGACGGTCAGGTCGCGGACGGTGATCGGGTGGGCGGTGGCGGTGGTGGTTGCGAGCATCGATGTGGGTCCTTTCCGTCAGGCGAGGGACGGCCCTCACCACCGGCCCCTCTCCCAACCCTGGGAGAGGGGAGTGTCTCGTCGTCTCATTCCTCCTCTCCCAACGTTGGGAGAGGAGGTCAGGGGGTGAGGGCCGCGATCGCCGCGCATCATTCCCCCTCCAGCGCCGCGACGATGGTGTCGATGTTGTGCCGGACCATGCCGATGTAGGTGCCGGCGGGTGTGCCGGGGCTGCCCATGGCGTCGGAGTAGAGCTGCCCGCCGACCGCCACCTCGAAGCCGCGGGCGCGGACCGCCGCCTGCACCGCCTCGATGGCGCGCGGTGAGACGGAGGACTCGACGAACATGGCCCGGATGCGGCGCTCGACGATGAAGTCCGCCAGCTCCTGGACGTCGGCGGTGCCGGCCTCTGTGGCGGTGCTGATGCCCTGCAGGCCGCGAACTTCGAACCCGTAGGCCCGGCCGAAGTAGTTGAAGGCGTCGTGCGCGGTGATCAAGACCCGCTGCTGCGGCGGGATGCGCTCGGCCTGGACCGTGACGTAGGCGTGCAGGTCGGCCAGGTCCGCCAGGTAGCGGTCGGCGTTGGCGCGGTAGATCTCGGCGCTGCCGGGATCGAGGTCGATCAGCGCGTCGCGCACAGCCTCGACCGTGTGCATCCAGAGGGAGGCGTCGAACCAGACGTGGGGGTCGTAGGCCCCGGCGAAGGCGGGCGGGGCGAGGAGCCGGTCGCGGGGGATGCCGTCGGTGACCGCGACGGTGCGGGTGCGGCCCTGCATCCGCTCGAACACCTCGGCCATCTTGGCCTCCAGATGCAGGCCGTTGTAGAAGACGATGTCGGCCTCGGCCAGGCGGATCACATCCCCCTCGCTGGCCTTGTAGAGGTGCGGGTCCACCCCGGGACCCATCAGCCCGACGACCGAAACCCGCTCGCCCCCGACCTGCTCGACCACGTCGGCGATCATGCCGGTAGTGGCGACGGCGCGCACCTGCCGCCCCGTGACATTCACCTGCGCGGCTCCGCTCGCGACGCGGCCGCACCCGCTGAGGAGGAGGGCGGCGATCAGAGCCAGTGCCAGCCAGCGGCGATGCGTCATCCGGTCTCGTTGCCTCCCTACTCCGGCGCCGGACATGTCGCGGCGCCCCCTGTTTCACACGATCACCAGTCTAATTTAGCCATTCTTCCCTGTCAATCTTAGTCATGTCTAAAATCGTCGACTGGCGACCCGGCCGGTGCTCCGGCTCCGGCGCTGTGCGAGAATGCCGGCTGGGCGCGAATGGCGCTGTGAGCAGTCAGCCACAGCATGTGCACTATTGCTCTGCGCATCCTGTCATCCTGAGCGAAGCGAAGGATCTCCTATCGGAGCGATCAACCCAACCGAGATCCGTCACTCTGCTCGGGACGACAAGATGCGGGGCGACATGCTGAGCGTGAGGCAAAGGAGAGGATCAGCATGGCGGAGATCAAGCGGCTGGCGGATCTGCACTGGCCCGACGTCCGGGCGCTCCTGGACTCCGGGGTGCGCACGGTAGTGGCGGCGGCCGGGTCGATGGAGCAGCACGGCCCGCAGTTGCCGTTTCAGACCGACACGCTGCTCGGCACGGTTCTGGCCGAGGCGGTGGCGGAACGGCTCGGCAATGTCCTGGTCGGCCCGACCATCCCGTTCGGCGTCTCGGAGCACCACATGGCCTTCCCCGGCACGATCACGCTCGACACGGCTACCTTCAAGGCGGTGGTGCGGCACTACGTGGCGAGCCTGGCGCACCACGGGTTCACGACCGTCATCGTGATCCCGAGCCACGGCGGCAACTTTGCCCCGCTGCGGGAGCTGGAGGAGGAGACCGGCGGGCAAATCGGCGGCGCGCGCTACCTGCCCTACACCGACCTGATGGCGTTCATGAAGCCCATGGAGGAGATTGCGGCGCAGGACGGCATCACGCCGCAGGTGGCGGGCGCGCACGCGGGTGAGGCCGAGACCTCGATGGTGCTGGCGACCCGGCCGGACCTGGTGGACATGAGCCAGGCGGCCGAGGGCTTCGTCGGCACGTTCGACGAGGCCGCCGCGCGGCTGATCTTCGAGCGCGGGATGACCGCCTTGACCGCGAACGGCATCCTGGGCGATGCCCGCCCGGCCGATGCCGCCCGTGGCGAGCGCTACATCGCGGCCCTGGCCGACATGCTGGCGGCGTACTTCCGCGAGCGGATGTAGGGCGTAGTGTGTCGTGCGTGGCTAGGCGGAGGCTCCCTCGTCCCTGGCAGCACCAGGACGGAGTCGCCAGAGGGCCGGACGCCCCCTACGCAATACGCAACACGCAACACGCACTACGCCGCTGGGTGGCGGTCGGCCGGTCGGCCGGGGTTGACCCAGCCGTGCTGGATGGCGAAGAGCACGGCTTGCAGCCGGTCGCGCACGTGGAGCTTGTGGAACAGGCGGCTCATGTGGTTCTTGACCGTCTGCTCTGAGATGAAGAGCGCCTCGGCGATCTCCCGGTTCGACAGTCCCCGCACCATGCAGTCGAGGATCTCGACCTCTCGCGTGGAGAGGGGGAGGGCCGCCGCGTCCCGGGCCGGCGCAGCCCGTGGCTGAGCGCAGACCCGGTCAAGCGTCGCCAGCAGTTCCTTGTTGGTGCTCCTCTTGGTGATGTAGGCGTCCGCGCCGGCCGTGCGCGCGGCGCGGACGTTCCCCTCGTCGGCGCTCCTGGCGAGCATGACAACCCGCGGCGCGTTGCGGCGCCGCTTCAGCACGGTCGTGAGTTGCACGCCGGTGACACCCGGCAGATGGAGGTCGAGCAGCACCAGGTCTGGTCGGTGCAGGTCCATCTGCGCCAGAGCCTCGTACGCGCTCGCTGCCTCCCCGACGACGGTGTAGGTGCCACGCTCCGCGAGGAGGCGGCACAACCCGCGGCGGTAGAGCGCGTGATCGTCGACGAGGAGCACGCGCCGCTGGCGCGGAGATGTACTGCGGTCCATAGCGCGGTCCCCTCCCTTCCCATAGCGGCAACGCATCGTCCCCAGCGCTGGTAGGCTCGGGCTGCTGGATCTCGCGCGGTCTCGCAATGACGTAATCCGAATCCACAAGTTAGGATAGCGAACACTGCTGTTCACGTATATCGCCGAGGGATGCATTGTGGATGAGAGTCTGTTCATCCGGGTGGGGGGTGGGATCCGACGCGCGTGCGCCGGGCAGCGGTTGGCCCGGGCGGGATGCACGATCACGTCGTGCATCCCGGTGTCGTGCCCGTCAGGCCACGGGCACCGGTCCCAATCGGCGCCCCGGCACGTTGACGCCGTATCCGCCGGAGGGTACAGTTGCCGCTGATCTTCGAATACCGAGCGGAGCAGCCGGCTGGGTTGCCCGCGGGTGCCGGGAGACGCGCGTATGGCAGTCGTAGTTCGTGACGGGATCAAGGATCGAGCGGGGCTTGAGCGCAAGCTCGCCATCGACACCTACAACGTCGACCCGACCCGCGCTCACATCCGCATCATCGACCCCGACGTCTGCCTTCAGTGCGAGCGCCAGCAGTGCGTCAACTGTTGCCCGGCGGCGTGCTACACCCCTCAGCCGGACGGGCGGGTTCTCTTCTCCTACGAGGGCTGCGTCGAGTGCGGCACCTGCCGGATCGTCTGCTACGAGTTCGACAACATCGAGTGGACCTACCCCCGCGGCGGCTTCGGCATCCAGTACCGGTACGGGTGATACCCCGCCATTCCCAGCGCATCGGCAAGCGGCGGCCACGGCCGCCGCTTTTCGTGCCTGACGGTGCGCGTGTGCCACGGCGGCGCGCCTCGTGCCGTCCATGTGTGCCGTCGGACGTCGGGGCGGGTGGTGAGAGGATCCTCGCCCGGGCACGCGCCGAGCGGCGGGACCGAACGCCGGGATGTGAGCTCCATTTGTCCAGCCGGCTTCAGCCGGCTTTCGTTGTGAGCCCGGGGGTTCACCCCCGGGCACCGGACCACGGCGCCCGATCCCCCACCACAAGAAGCACGGCGACCGCCCCTGATCCTCACCACGGTGCCGAACCCTCTCACCACCCCGCCGCGCCCTTCCCACCCGGCCCGGGCGCGGGGTGGGTGGTAGACTAGGGGAGCGAGGGCTGGGCCGTGGTATGGTCCGGCATCGTTCGCCAGCCGGGAAGGACGTCCCCTGTGTATTGGACCCGTAAGCATGTCTTGATCTGTACCGCGCAGCACTGCAACCAGAAGGGCGCGCAGGCGGTCGCAGGTCGGCTGCGCATTGAGCTCAAGCGCAAGGGGCTCGATGTCGACGTCCTGGCCAACACCTGCGACTCGATCGACATCTGCGACATCGGGCCCAATATCGTCGTCTATCCCGACCGGATCATCTACCACGGGGTCAAGACGTCGGATATCCCGGAACTGGTCGAGTCGCTTCGCCCCGGAGGCAAGCCGGTGGAGCGTCTCCTGCTGAAGCCCTACGAGGGGGAGGAGCAGGCGCGCCGCGAGCTCTACGAGGCGGCGGTGCGGGCCGAGCCGATCTCTCCTGAGGACTTCCTGGCGCTGGCGCAGGCCCACGGCTGGGACGAAGCCTGGGTCAACGAGCAGGCGCGGCGTGGGTTCATCGCCCGCAAGCAGGTTGACGATCGTCCGGTGATCATGGTCACCAGCAAGGCGCGGCAGCGCTACGGGATCGTGGGGGGACCGTCCGAGGAGGCGGCCGGGACCTGAGGCGCGGCACGAGGAAACAGGTGTGATGGGAAAGCCCAAGGAGGTCATCCGGAACCCCGAGCCGGATGATGTCCCGTCCGAGCCGGGGGATGCCCCGTCCCCCGCGTCCGCCGAATCGACCTCGTCCTCCGAACCGAGCAAGCCTCGCTTTGCCCACCCCGCCGAGGCGGAGTTCGCCGCCTTCCTGGACTTCTACCGCATCCGCTGGGAGTACGAACCCAAGGCCTTCCCCCTGCGCTGGCGGGATGGCCGCGTGGCCGAGATGTTCCGCCCCGACTTCTACCTGCCCGAGCAGGATCTTTACGTCGAGTTGACCACGATGCGGCAGAGCCTGGTCACGCGGAAGAACCGCAAGGTGCGGCGGCTGCGCCAGCTCTACCCGAACATCAACATCGTGCTCCTCTACCGCAAGGACTACCACGAGTTGCTCTCCCGCTTCGGCTACGGGTCGGTGCAGATCACCTCGCTGCGGCCCGAGCAGATCGAGCGGGTGCTGCTGAGCGCCGCCGAGATCCAGGGGCGGGTCGCCGAGCTCGGCCAGCAGATCTCAGCCGACTACGCCGGGGAGTCGATCCTGCTGGTGGGCGTGCTCAAGGGGATCACCTTCTTCCTGGCCGATCTGGCCCGGGCGATCACCCGGCCGCTGGCGATCGACTACCTCCAACTGGCGCACACCGGCGAAGGGGTCCACATCACCAAGGATCTCGACATGGACGTGCGCGGGCAGCACGTGCTCCTGGTCGAGGACATCGTGAACACCGGGGTGTCGGTGGACTTCGTGCTGCGCACCCTGCGGGAACGTGAGCCTGCCAGCTTGCGGGTCTGCACGCTGCTCGATAAGGCCGAGCGGCGGCTGGTGCCGGTGCCGGTGGACTACGTGGGTTTCACCATCCCCAACGAGTTCGTTGTCGGCTACGGGCTTGACTACCGCGAGCTCTACCGCAACCTCCCCTTCCTCTGCGTCCTCAAGCGCGAGGTGTACGAAGAGGCCCTGCCGGGGGAGTGAGAAGCGGCCCTCACCCCCTGACCCCCTCTCCCAACCATGGGAGAGAGGGAACGTTGTACCGGGTGCCTGCCAGGTTACGGGCGGCTTGCTTCGTATTCCCTCCTTCTCCCCTCTCCCAAAGTTGGGAGAGGGGACGGGGGTGAGGGCCGTCCCCCTGTCACACCGCGCCGCCCTGTCTCGTCTCCTGGGTGAAGGTCGGACACGACACGGACAGGAGAGACCGATGATGAAGGAGCGGACGCAGGAGGTCGTGATCCTGGGCGGAGGCTATGCCGGGCTGATGGCGGCCGTTCGGCTGGCGAATCGCCGCGTGCCGGTGCGGATCACGCTGGTGGACGCGAAGGCGGAGTTCCCGGAGCGCATCCGGCTGCACCAGGTCGCGGCCGGTCAGCAGCTTCCGCAGCGGTCGATCCCCGAGCTGCTGCGCGGCACGGGCGTCGAGTTCCTGCATGGGCGGGTGAACGAGCTCGACCCGGAGGCGCGGCTCGTCGCCGTGCAGACGCGAGACGGCCAGCGGACGCTGCGTTACGACTGGCTCCTCTACGCGCTCGGCAGCCACGTGGACCTGTCCCCGATCCCCGGGCTGCGCCAGCACACGGTGGCGCTCGATGATCGTTCCACCGCCCGGGATCTGGCGGCCCGGCTCGAACGGCTTGGTGAGGGGCGGGTGCTGATCGTCGGTGGCGGGTTGACCGGCATCGAGGCGGCGGTCGAGCTAGCCGAGCGGTTCCCGCGCCTCGCAATCGAGCTGGTGACGGCCGGTGCACTCGGCGAGGATCTGGCGCCGAAGGGGGCGGCACACATCCGGCGGGTGTTCGAGCGGCACAGCATCGCGCTGCGCGAGCACGCGCGGATCGAGGAGATCCAGGAGGGAGTCGCCCTGTTGGCCGGCGGTGAGCGCATTCCCTTCGATATCTGCCTGTGGGCCGGTGGGTTCCGAGCGCCGGATCTGGCGGCGCGGGCCGGGCTGCCGACCAACGAACGGGGGCAGGTCATCGTCGACGCGACGTTGCGGGTACCGGGACATCCGGAGATCGTGGTCGCCGGGGACGCCGCGCAGGTGACCGGCCCGGGCGGTAAGCCGCTGCGGATGTCCTGCGCCGCCGGGCAGCCGATGGGCGCGCACGCCGGTGACACGCTGGCCCGGCTGGTCCGTGGGCAGGAGCCGCAGCCGTTCCGCTTCGGCTACATCCTCCGCTGCATCAGCCTCGGCCGGCACGATGGGCTGATCCAGTTTGTCGCACCCGACGACACGCCGCGCGACCGGGTTCTGACGGGTCGGGCCGCGGCAGTGGTGAAAGAGTCGATCTGCCGCTATACACTCACGAGCGTCGAGGCCGAGCGACGCCTGCGCCTCCCGATCTACTGGTGGTTGCGGTCGGCGGAACCCGTGCGCTACGCGCTGCCAGCCGGCGCGGGGACGGGAGTGACCACTGATGCGTAATCCGGGCGAGCCGGAGCGCCGCGAGGACGCGGCCGCAGAGCGGCTGGACGCCTTCACGGCGCACCGGCCGCTCCTCTTCTCCATCGCCTACCGGATGCTGGGCAGCGTCATGGACGCCGAGGATATGATCCAGGAAGCGTTCCTGCGCTGGCTGCGTGCTCCAGCCGACGAGGTTGCCTCGCCGAAGGCGTACCTGACGACGACCATCACCCGGCTCTGCATCGACCACCTGCGCTCGGCCCGCGTGCGCCGCGAGCAGTACGTCGGTCCCTGGCTGCCCGAGCCGCTGCTGACCGCGTCGTACCCGGACATCGCAGAGACCGCCGCGCAGCGGGAGTCGATCTCCCTGGCCTTCCTCGTCATGCTGGAGCGGCTGGAGCCGGTGGAGCGGGCCGTCTTTTTGCTGCGGGAGGTCTTCGACTACGACTACGCCGAGATCGCGCCGATCGTTGACAAGACCCCGGCCAACTGCCGGCAAATTGTGCGCCGGGCACGGGAGCGGATCGCGGACGAGCGCCGCCGGGTCGACGTGCCGCCGGAGCGGCAGGAGGCGCTGATCGACGCGTTCATGGGCGCCTGCGCCAACGGCGACCTGCCGGGGCTGCTCACGCTGTTGACCGACGACATCACGCTGTGGACCGACGGCGGGCCGCATGCCCGCGCGGCGCGCCGGCCGATCGTGGGTGCCGACCGCGTGGCGCGCTTCAGCATCGGCGTCACGCCGCGGATTCCGCCGGGCACCACGGTGTACCACGTCGAGATCAACGGCCAGCCCGGCGTGGTGCTCTACGCCGACGGGGAGCCGCACACCGCCTTCGTGGTCGACCTGGTCGGCGAGCGGATCCACCGGATCTGGATGGTGCTCAACCCGGACAAGTTGCGCCACCTGCCACGGGGCACGCCCCTGGCCTCGTAGCCGGAGACGGGGAGCCGATCCCTCCACGCCGACGGGCGGGACGGGCGTGGTGTCGCCTGGCCTGCGCTTGGCGCGACGGGTGGCAGGCGCAGGGACCAGATCTCGGCGGAAGACAGTTCTTCCTATGGTAGGATGTGCTCGCGGTTCGTCGCGTCGCGACGGGCCACGTACGGGCAATGGCGGGCAGGAGGACGCGCGGGAATGCAGGTTCAGCGGACGCCAATGCGCTGCCCGATCTGCGATCGGGAACTGGTGGACGTGCGTATTCGGCATATCGGCACAGTGACAGCCAATCTCCCCTGGCAGATGCACGCCGGCCGCTGCCCCGAGCACGGCTGGTTCCAGGCCGAGGTCATCAGCAAGCCGCCCCGCGAGATCTTCCCGGTCAACCGCCCCGGCGGCGTCGTCCGCCGGGTGGAGATCGACGGCCGGGAGTACTTCTCCTTCCCCACCGTCTGGAAGTCGATGGATCCTCGCCAGGATGTGGATCCCTTCGACCCGCGCTACTGGGAAGTCGATTGGGACCAAATCCGCAGCGCATCCAGCATCGGCGCCACCCGCGGGTAGAGCGTGATACGTCATGCGTCATGCGTCCCCCTCACCCCCGGCCCCTCTCGAACGGAGCCCACAAGGGGAGAGGGGGCAGGACGGAACACGAGTGACGCATGACGGGTGACGCATGACTGAGGAGGAAGCACCCCGTGCCGGAACTGCCCGAGGTCGAAGCCGCGCGGCGCGGCATTGCCGAGCAACTGCTCGGGCGCGTGCTGGTCGGCTATGAACTGACGCGCCCGGCGCTGCTCGTCTCCGCCCCGGGGCTGACGCTCGACGCGCTGGTCGGTTCCCGGCTGGAGTGCGTCGAACGGCACGGCAAGTATCTCTTCCTCACCTTCGAGCCGGCGGTGCTGGTCATCCACCTGAAGCTCGCCGGGCAACTCGTCGCGCGCGGCAGCGGCATCCCGGGTTTCGCCGCCGGTCACCCGGTGCCCGCCTACGACGCGCCGCTGCCCCACAAGTCCACCCACCTGCGGTTCGACTTCGGCGGCGACGCGCACCTCTTCCTGACCGACATCCGTCACTTCGCCCGGGTCTGGCTCCTGCCCCATGACGACCTGCCCGCCTTCCGAGAGAGCCTGCACCTGGGTCCCGACGTGCTCGATCCCGCGTTCACCGTGGAGACACTGCGACAGGGGTTGGCGCGGCGGACCGTCGGCCGGCTGAAGCCGACGCTCCTCGACCAGAGCCTCGTCGCCGGGCTGGGCAACATCTACGTCGACGAGAGCCTGTGGCAGGCCAAACTCCACCCGGAGCGCACCGCCGCGTCACTGACGGACGCCGAGATCGAGCGGCTTTACGAGGGCATCCACACCACGATGGAGCTTGCCCTGCCCACCGGCGGCGCGCGCATCCTCAACAGCAAGGCGCAGACGGAGGTCGGCAAGTTCCCCTTCGTCCACGGCCGCGAGGGGCTTCCCTGCCCCCGCTGCGGCACGGCGATCATCAAGACCCGCGTCAACAACCGGGGCACCTACCTCTGCCCCCACTGCCAACCGGCACCGTAGGGCACTGCTCCTTACCGATAACCCCGCGAGAACGGGTTTAGGACATCGCACTCACGCCCAGGTGGTACGGTGTTCACCATCCAGTGCGTGCCCGGGGCTGAAGCCGCCGGGCTGACGAGGAAAAGCCGGCTGAAGCCGGCTGAGATCGCGGTGCGGATCAGACCTCGATGTGCCGGTCCTGCCGCTCGGCGCGTGCCCGGCGGCTTCAGCCCCGGGCACGGGCCGAGCGCGTACCCCCATTTCGTACACCGATTCTCCATAACCCCGGGCACAGGTCACAGGCGGAGTCTTTCGCACCACCGTTCCCGGTCGTTCCCGGGCTCGGGAGGAGCCGATCGGGCGCGACACCCGCTGAGGGCTTGCCGGCGGAGGGGAGTCTGTGGTACTCGTGCCGAGCGTTGAGCGTTGGATGTATCGGTATCCGGCGCGGGTGCTTGCCACACCCGCGCAATCGTGCGACGCTACGCTCGCTACCGGCACAGTGCGCCGGGATCGTGCTCGCCCAGACCGGGCTACCTCGGGGGACGATCACCACGCAAGGAGGGATGTGAGCCGATGCCCGACCAGGAAATCATCGACGCGTTGATCGCGACCTACCGGGAACTGAACCTCCGGATGCGCGGCGATGCGAAGGACTTGTCCGGCGACGCGCACGAGACACTGGTCCGCACGCTACGCGGCTTGCGGGACCGCGAACTCCGCGCCTCGCAGGCGATCAAGCGCATCCTGGTGGGAGACACGGTCGACGAGGATGACGAGGCCCCGCTTACCGAGACCGAGTTCGCGGACTCGATGAGCCGCTCTCCCAACGTCTTGTTGTCGCAGTTCGGCACGGCGCGAGAGGCCACCCTGGCGATGGTGCGCGACCTGCCGGATGAAGAGTGGAACAAGGTGGTGCAGACGCCACGCGGGCAGATGTCCCTGCGGGACTACCTCAAGTCGCTGGTCGATCGGGATCGCCAGCGGCTGGAGGAGATCGACGGCCTGCTCAAGGCCCGCGCCTGACCACTCTCTCGCCATCGCCCTGCGCAGCGCGCAATTCCTGCGGCTGCGGTATGATAGAAGCGCCCCGCGGCGGGATGCCAACCCGGCACCCCGCGCGGGGGCTGCTACGTACCCATGACGCCGGGCCTCGCCCGGGCAGCGAGGGAGTGACAGACAACCCCCATGACGCGCTTTGTGAAACTCGCGGTCACCACGCTCCTTGTCGGCTATCTTCTCGTTGTCCTCGGCGGGGCGGTGCGAGTCGCCGGAGCGGAGTCCGGTTGCGGACCCGGCTGGGTCGGCTGCGACGGTTCGCTTACCCCGATTCTCTCGTTCCCCATCGCGTTCGACTATTTTCACCGCGCCTTCGCCGCCGTGGAGACGCTGCTCGCCGTCGGGCTGGTCGTCCTGGCGTGGCGTGAGTCACGCTCGCGCGGGTTGCTGCTGAGCCTGTCGGGTGCGGCGCTTGGGCTGGTCCTGATCCAGGGCGTGCTCGGGATGGTCACCGCGCAACCGGCGGCCGGCGCCGCGGTTGGGACCGCGCACCTGGCCTTGGCGGAGCTCTTCCTGGCGGTGGTGGCGCTGCTCGCGCTGGTCGCTTCGGCCGGGTGGCTCGTTCCGGCCGACTGGCGATCCGCAGGCCGCCGCACGAGCGCAGGCTGGCTGGCAATCGCGGCGGCCGTGGGGGTCTTCGCCCTGCTTTCCACCGGCGCCTACACTGCGCTGAGCGGCAGCGGCACCGCCTGCGCCGGCTGGCCGCTGTGCGGCGACCGCGTCGTGCCCACCGGCTGGACACCGGTCGACATTCACCTCATCCACCGCTGGGTCGCGTCGATCGCGACGACGCTGATCCTGGCGCTGGCGATTCAGGTGCGGCGGGTCCGATCGGACTCCCCGGCCCTGGTGGGTCTGGCGACCGGTGGGGCGGTGCTGATGGTCGCCCAGGTCTTCGTTGGGGCGGCCAATGTCTGGATGGACCTGAACCCGGTGATCACGACGGCGCACCTCGCGGTGGCGACCATCGTCTGGGGGGGCGTCGTCAGCGTGGCGGCGTTGGACCGGATGCTCCCGGTGTCGGAGCGCGTGCCGGCGGCGCAGCCTGCTCGCCGGGTCTGGCGCGACTACTTCGTGTTGACCAAGCCGGGGGTCATGGCGCTGCTGCTGACCACCACGCTCGGCGCCATGCTCTTCGCCAAGGCCGGTTTGCCGCCGGCGCGCATCCTCTTCTGGACGCTGATCGGCGGGGCGCTTGCCTCGGGCGGGGCGGCGGCGATCAACCACTACCTCGACCGCGACATCGACCGCATCATGACGCGCACCCGCAACCGGCCGGTCGCCGGGGGCCGGGTGACACCGGTGCAGGCGCTCATCTTCGGTGTCACCCTCAGCGTGCTGTCGGTCTACCTGATGGCGGTCTTCGTCAACACGCTGGCCGCACTCCTGTCGCTGGCCGGGAACCTCTACTACGTCGTGATCTACACGATGTGGCTGAAGCGCGCGACGCCGCAGAACATCGTGATCGGCGGTGTGGCCGGGTCGATCCCGCCGCTGGTTGGCTGGGCGGCCGTTACCGGCAACGTCGGTCTGCCGGCGATCATCATGTTCATCATCGTCTTTGCGTGGACGCCGCCGCACTTCTGGGCGCTGGCGCTGTTCCGCTCCAAGACGCGCGACTACGCCGCGGCGGGGGTGCCGATGTACCCGGCCGTCTACGGCGATGCGAAGACACGGCAGCAGATCTTCATCTATACGCTGCTGCTGGTGATCACCAGCCTGCTGCTCGTCTTCCCGCTACAGGCCAATGGGCTGCTCTACTTCGGGATCGCCGCGGTCCTGGGCGGGGTGTTCGTCCACAAGGCGGTGCTGTTGCTCCGGCGCCCAGCGCAGCAGCCCCTGCTGGCGCGCTCGCTCTTCATGTACTCCAACTACTACCTGGCGCTCCTCTTCCTCGCCATGGTCGTGGACCGGCTGGTCCTGGCCTAGCAGCCCCTGGGGGCGCCAGGGGCTCTGCACCGGTGGTGTGAGGATCGCCGCCGGGTGGCACGTGCGCGGCGGTGATGGACATTGACGAATCCTCCGGCATACCGGCCGCTCCGTCTCCCGCCCGCCTCCATTGAATCGTGCGGCTGCCGACCCGATCCGAGGTGGGGGGCGGGAAGGTTGCCGCGTCGTGGCGCGTGCCCGGGGGCTATGGAGTTTAGCGATCGCTCTGGGTGTACGCGGTCGGCCCGTGCCCGGGGCTAAAGCCGCCGGGCTGACAAGGAAAGCCCGCTAAAGCGGGCTCTTTGGAGTGCGGCTGCCCCAGCCGCCGCTTTGGTATCGCGCGGCATCAGCCGCGCGCCGTGATCCCATTCCGGGGAGTGTGTCGCGAAGGATCCCGCACCCCGGGCACAGGCCGGGATGGTAGGAACCGTATCGCCTGAGTGTAAGCCCTGCTCAGCCCAGCCGGCTTCAGCCGGCTTTTCTTGTCAGCCCGGGGCTTGAGCCCCGGGCACGTGCCGAGCGGCGGGATCCTTGGGACATTCATCAAACCCAATTGCGCCGGGCACGCACCTCAACGCGGGAACCACCCCTACCACACGGCGGACGGCGGCCCTTCCCGGGATACCGGCCGCACTCTTGACTCGTGCAAGGCGAAACAGCCCGGGCGGCGTCGCGTGGCGCCGCCCGGGAGAGAGGTGCTAGACGAGCTCCGCGTTGAGGCGGATCTCGACGTTGTTGCGCAGCGCGTTGGAGACGGGGCAGTTCTTCTCGCCCTCTTGCGCGATCTGCTTGAAGGTCGCGTCGTCAAGCCCCGGGACCCGGCCGCGTACCGTCAGGACCACCGTGGTGATCTTCGGAGGGTCGAAGGTACAGACGGCGGTGACGTCCAACTGCTCGGGCGTGTGCCCGTGCTCCGCCAGGGTGTTGCTCAGCGCCATGGCGTAGCAGGCGGCGTGGGCGCCGGCGATCAGTTCCTCAGGGCTCGTCTTGCCGTCCGGCTGCTCGGTGCGTGCGGCCCAGGTCACCGGCTGCTGCGAGATGACCCCGCTGCCGAGGGACACGGTCCCGCTCCCCTGGAACAGGTTCCCTTGCCAGACGACGTCAGCGCGGCGCTCCGCGGCCATGTGGCCCTCCCTTCTCCTGTGTTCGGCATCGATGAGGCTGAAGGTCGACGGCGCCATTATCGGCGCGTGGTGCCGTCGTCGCAAGTTGGGAGCCGGGGCGGAGCGGGCGTTGGGCGCTCTGCTCAGCCGACGACGACGCGGTTGCGCCCGCGGCGCTTGGCAGCGTAGAGGAGGGCGTCGATGCGGCTGAGGAGCGAGGCGAAGTCGGGTGTCGTCGGGTCGGCTGCGGCCACACCCAGGCTGATCGTCACCGATACCGGACCGGCGCTGGTCACGATCGGCGTCTCGGCGATGCTGTTCCGCAGCCGCTCGGCGACCTCGTACGCGCTGATCAGGTCGGTCTCCGGCAGCAGGATGACGAACTCTTCGCCACCGAAGCGCCCGAGGACATCGACCTCGCGCAGTCTGCTGCGGAGCCGGTCGGCCACCGCGCGGAGCACCTCGTCGCCCACGGCGTGGCCATGGGCGTCGTTGACGCGCTTGAACTCGTCGATGTCGAGGATGATCGCCGAGAGGGGGCGATTGAAGCGCTGCGCCCGGCTCAGCTCGCGCTCAGCGGTGGCGAGGAGGTGCCGGCGGTTGTAGGTTCCGGTGAGGTCGTCGGTGACGGCGAGCCGCTGGACCTCCGCGAAGAGGCGCGCGTTCTCGATGGCGACCCCCGCCTGGCCGGCGAAGGTGAAGGCGATGCCCGCCTCGCGGTCCCCGAAGGCGCCGGGGCTCTGGCTGGTCAAGACAACCACGCCGGCAACTCGGCTCTCGGAGATCAGGGGGACACCCAGCCATGCGCGCAGGTTGGGTAGACCACCCCGCTGGGCGCAGCGTGGGTCGTCCCGCATGTCGGCGATGACCAGCGGTTGACCGGTCGCCACCACCTCGGCCACCAGGATGTCGTTCGCCAGCGGGATCACGAGGCCGGGCGCCTCGTCGGGCCGGGTCGTGCCGCGGACCACGGCCAGTTCGAGCCGGTCGGCGCGGTGCAGCACCACGGCGGCCGTGTCGTAGGGAACGACCGCGGCGAGGCTGGTCAGCAGGCGATCGAGAACCTGGGAGAGGTCGAGCGTGGCGGTGAGGGCGCCGGTCAGATCCCGCAGGCGCTCGGCCAGCAGGCGCTGCTGCCGCTCCGATTCGAACTGCGCCTCGATCTGTGCGAGGCGGGCGGTCTCGAGGGCGATGGCGATGGAGCCGGCGATGGCGCGCAGGATGTCGAGGTCGGCGTGGGTGAAGACGCCGCGCGCGAGGCGGTTGTCGAGGTAGAGCACGCCGAAGGTGCGCTCGCGCAAGGTCAGCGGCGCGGCGATGATGCTCCGCAGGTCGTAGGCGACGATGCTCTCCGACCCGAGTACCGGCCCGTCGCTGCTCGCGCTGACGATCATCGGCTGGCCGGTCGTGCGCACCGTTTCGACCACCGTCCGGCTGAAGTCTCGGGGCTCGGTGACCGGATTCCCGGAAGCGTCGCGCCCGGCAACGAGCGTCAGATCCGGGCCGTCGATGCGGAAGAGGAAGGCGCGCTCCGCACCCAGAATGCGGACCGCTTCGTCGAGCGCGGCGCGGGCCTGCTGCTCAGGGTCCAGCGCCGTCGCGGCGGCCAGGCTGACCTGGAGCAGGGCATCGAGGTGCTGCTGGAGCCGCCGGGAGCTCGGATCGACGGTGGGTTGCAGCGCCGGCTCGCGGACGGTGGCGGCCGGGAAATCGGCCAGGATGCGTGCGGCGCGGTGCACCCAGCCGTGCTCGGTCGCCAGTGCGTGGGCGTAGCGTGCGGCCCGCTCGGCGCCCGGCTGGTTCCCCAACGCGGCGAGTACCAACGCCCGCTGCCGCGTGGCCTCGAACAGGATCCAGGGTGCATCGATCTCGGTCGCCACCCGCTCGGCACGGTCGAGCAGGTCGAGCGCCGCCTGGGGGCGTCCCTCCAGTCGCGCGCGGGCGGCGGCCAGCACCCAGGCGTGCGCGCGCAGGGTCGGGTGGTCGGAGATCCGCTCCAGGAAGTCGATGGCCTCGTGAAGCCGCCGCAGCGCGGCGTCGCGCTGGTGGGCCGGGGCGCGTTCGACCTGGAGGAGGCGCGCGTAGCCCTGGAAGACGAAGAAACGCCGGAAGTGGGGCAGCCCGCGGCCAGATCGGAAATCCAGTTCCTCGCCGCGCGCGATGACCTCGTCGATCTCCGCGTCGCTGCCGCCGCGCTCCACCAGGGCGAGCAGCCGGTGGCTGAGGTAGATCTCCCAGGCGAAGCGGTCGCGCGGGTGATCGTTGACGAGGGCCTCGGCCCGGCGGGCGTACTCGCGCGCCAGGGCCGCCTCCCCGAGCACTTCCATAACCGCGAGGGCGTAGGCGTCCATGTACCGCTGGACCCGGTGCGCGCCGCCCTGAGCGGTGACCCGCCCGCCCGTCCGTACGATGGCCTCCTCGATCCAGCGGCGGGCCTCGCGGATGTAGCCGCGGAGCACCAGATTCCAGATCAGGTCGCCGCAGCCGTTCAGGTACTCGGCGGGTGCCAGCCAGTCGGCGTGATGTTCCAGGCAGCGGGTCGCCAGCGTCTCGGCCTCGCGCGGGCGTCCGGCGATGTGGTGGGCGATTGCCTCGTAGAGGAGCGCGTACGCGAGCATCGGCCGGTCGTCGCGGGCGTGCGCGAGGTCGATCGCCTTGCGGAAGTACCTCCGCATTGCCTCCACGCGCCGCATCGTGGCCAGCAGCATCCCGTAGTCCACGTTGGCCTGGATCAACTCGCGGGAGGGCCCGAGCGCCCGTGCTGCACCGAGGGAGAGGAGCAGATTCTGGAGTACCGTACTCTGCGGGCGGCCCTCGAGCATCGCTACCTCGATCGCCAGGTGGTGAAGCGCGACCAGGACGCGCAGGCGGGGCGGGTCGCCGGGTGGGGCTGGGATGGCACCGCCGAGCCGGTCGTCGAGTACGAAGCCGGCCCAGGCGCCAATCGCCCGTGCCATTCGCCCGGCGCGGGCGTCGAGCGTCTCGCCGATCTCGGCGAAGGCCGCCTCAATCTCCCGCGCCGCGCGCTCGGTCTCGAGTTCCCAGATCTGGATGCGGGCCAGCCGGGAGCGGAGCTGTGCCCGCCCGGTGGCGTCCGTGCAGAGCCGCAACGCCGATTCGAGGTGGGCGGTCGCTTCGTCGACCCGCCCGGTGCGGCTGCAGACATCTCCCAAGGCGCGGTCGAGCCGCTCGTCCGGCGTCAGCCCGGCATCGCGAGCGATGCGGCGCGCGGTGTCGAGGAAGTCGTAGGCCTCGCTGTAGGCGAAGTGTTCGAGTGCGCGGATCCCGGCGGCGAGGTTCGCCTCGTAGGCCGGAATCGGGTTCTGCAACGGGTCGCCCTCGGCGTAGTGCCGGGCCAGGCGGTAGATCCCCGTCTCCGTGACCCCGGCTTTGGCCAGCGCCTCGGCGGCGCGCTGGTGCAGCGTGCGGCGCTCGTCGTCGGCGAGGCGCGCGAGCAGTGCCTCACGGACCCGATCGTGGCTGAAGCGATACGTATCGCCCTCGTCGTGCTCCACCACGTGCGCGGTCAGCGCGCCGTCAAGCGCGGCGATCGCCTCCTGTGGGGTGAGCTGGGCCATGGTCTCGGCCTCGCCCAGGCGGAAGGAGGTGCCGAGGACGGCGGCCGCGTCGAGCAGGGCGCGGGTCGCCGGGCTGAGCCCGTCGATCCGTTCGCTCAGGAGGCGCGCGATATCGGCCGGCAGCGAGAGGCTGGCGAGCCGCCCGCGATCGACCAGCCAGGTTCCCCACGATGGCCGGAGGACCCCGGTCTCGAGCATGGCCCGCACGTACTCTTCCACGGCGTACGGGAGGCCGCCACTGAGGGTCACGACACGGTCCACCACGTCGGACTCTACCTGGTGGCCGCCGAGGTGGGCAGCGATCAGCTCCGCGACCGCGCGCTCATCGAGCGGCCGCAGGCGCATTCGGGCCACCCTCGATGTGCCGAAGCCTGGCGCGCTCCTGCTGGTCTCGCCCGGCAGCCCCTCACGAGCCGTGAGCACGACCATCAGAGGCGCGTGCTCGACCCGCTCGGTGAGCCGGCGAAGCACCTGCCGGCTGGCCTTGTCGAGCCAGTGGATGTCCTCGACGATCATGACAGCATGGCCACTCTCGTGTGCCAGATCGCGCAGGAAGGTGGCGAGCGCGGCTGAGAAGTGGTCCTCGACTGGCTCCGAGGGGCCTTCCGGCTCGACGCCCAGCAGTGTCGCCAGCACCGGAGAAAGCCCGGCGACCACGCGGGCCGCGGGCCGCGCGGCCTCCTTCAAACGTGCCTCGGCCGCCATGCGCCGTTCGGGTGGCAGGCGGCGCAGGGAGCGGACATGCTCCTCAATCGCCTCCCGCAGCGGTGCGAACGGCACCGGGTTCGCCTCGGTGCACCGCCCGGGCAGCACCAGCGCACCGCCAGCCGCGGCAATGTGCTGAAGCTCGGTGACAAGGCGGGTCTTCCCGCTGCCGGCCACCCCGGTGATCAGGACGGCCGATCCGGTACCCTCGGCCGCGGCCGTGAGCAGGCGGCGTAGGCGATCCAGCTCGCGGTCCCGACTGATCAGCGGGACAAGCGGTTGCGGGTGGTGATCCTCGGTCCCGAGCGGAGCTTCGACGCCGGTGGCGAGCGCGGCATTGAGCGCAGGCAGTGCCGCCAGGTCGGCCAGCAGCCCGGCTGCGCTCTGGTAGCGGTCGTCCGGGTCCTTGGCGAGGAGCTTGGCAATCACGGCAGCCAGCGCCGGGGAGACCGCGGGGTTCCGCTCGCGGACATCCGGCGCGGGGAGGGCGGCGTGCTGGTACGCCAGTTCTCCGGCGTCGGTGCAGACGAACGGCGGGGAGCCGGTGGCGCACTCGAACAGGACGACGCCCAGCGCGTAGAGATCGCTGCGCGCATCGACCGGGCGTTTGAGGAGGCCGGTCTGCTCCGGCGCCGCGTAGCGCAGCGTCCCGGCGATTTCTTCTCCCACCGTGGTGGGCGCGGGGACGGCCAGCCCCAGGTCGACCAGCATCACCCGGCCGGTGCCGTCGAGGACGATGTTGCTTGGCTTGACATCGCGGTGGACCAACCCGAAGCGGTGGAGTGCGCCGAGGGCACCGGCCAGGGCGGTGCCGATCTCGACCACGCGCGACTCAGACAATGGACCGTGGGCCAGAAGGTCGGCCAGCGTCCCGTTCGCCGCGCGCTCGAGCACGAGGTAGGGGAACCCGTCGACCTCCCCCACTTCCAACACCGTGGGTAGGGCCGGGTGCCGGATACGCGCCAACGCGGCGGCCTCCCGGCGGAACCGCATGAGCGCGTCCGTGGAGCCGGGGGGCACCCGCGGCATTTTCACCGCGTATAGCTGCTCGTCGCGGCGGGCAGTGTAGACGACCGCGTGGGCGCCACGACCGATCTCCGCCACGATCTCCAGCCCAGGGATAGACGGGTATGGTCCCTCCACCTCGCTGTCCATCCGTCTAATCCCCGCCACCCGACCGAATCAGACGACGATGGCGGAGAGGGGCGAGCCTTGGGGCTGGGTGCCAAGGCTGGTGGTTGCACGATGCCCAGTATAGCCTCCGCGTCACTCGGCGAGTTGAGCCCTTGGGCCTAGTTCCGGCGGGCGAAAAGTACTATTGTTGATCTCGCTTCAACCTGCTGAGCTGTGACGATACTCCTGGCCGTGGTGTACCACCCCGCAGGCGGCGGCGAATACCTCCTCGGCGGTGACCGACGCGATGGCGCCGCGGCCGTCAAGGACGGCATGAGGACCGTCCGCCGGCGGACCCCAGCGCACGGGGTCGGTGTCGCCGAAGATCGTGACCGAGGGGGTGCCGAGGGCGTAGGCGATATGCGCCGGGCCGGAGTCGCCCGTAAGCAGGAGGGCGCAGCGCGCCAGGATTGCTCCCAGAACCGGCAGGGAGGTGCGCCCGGTCAGGTCCACGACCGAGCCGCCGCTCGCCCGCGCGATCGCGGCCGCGGCCGGTTGCGTCTCCGCGTCGCCGACCACGACCAGCGTGCCGCCCCAGCGTGCCCGGAGCGCACTGCCCACCGCCGCAAAGCGTGCCTCGGGCCAGCGGCGGGAAGCGTCGCGGGCGCCGGGATGGAGCGCGATCCAGGGCGGGCGGCCGGTCGCAAGGAGCGCCGCCGCTTCGGCGCGGTCGGCCGGTGTCAGCGGGAACTCGACCTGTCGCCCGCGGTCGGGTGCGCCGAGGAAGCGGGGCAGGGCCAGCACGCGGTCGATCTCGTGGCCGCGATTGGGCAGGGGCAGCGCCGCGTCCAGTCGGCCGGGCCCGTCGCCCGGTCGCACGAACCCGGTGGTGTGGCGGGCGCCGAGCAGCAGGGTGAACGGGTTGGCGTAGACGCCGGAGCCGTGCATCTGGAGGGCGAGGTCGAACGCTTCGGCCTGCATCCGCCGGAAACAGGCGGTGGCCGTGCGGGCGTCGAAGAACTGCTCGGCGATGCCCGGGAAGCCGGGGAAGGGGACGAAGCGGTCGACGTGGGGCGAGCGCTCGGCGAGATCCCGGTTGAAAGGAAGGCCGATCACCGTGATCTCGGCTGCCGGGAGCGCCGCGCGCAGGGCACGCAGCGCGGGGGTGGCGCAGAGGAAGTCGCCGATCCGCGATGCGCGCACGACCACCACCCGGCGCGGCGGCTCCGGCAGGCGCGCGAGCAGGCCGGGCGCGAAGGGGTCAGCCACCGCCAGGCGCCTCCTCCCCTGGGGGCGGTGCGTAGCGCGCGACCATCTCAGGGAGCAGGTCCAGCGCGTGGCCGTCGACCGTCCCGGCGGCGTTCAACACCGTGCTCGGCACCTCGGAGGAGTAGGTGCCGGAGGGGAGGATGCAGCAGCCGCCCCAGCGGCGCATGAGGAGGTTCTGCACCAGCACCTCCTCCCCCGAGTGGTAGCGCGGCAGGCGCCGCCAGAAGTCGAATCCGCCGACAGCCAGCAGCTTGTCCCGGTCGTAGAGGACGCAGGCGGCGACCCAGGCCACCTTGTAGCGCCGGACGACGCCCGGCGGCAGGCCCTGCGCGGCGTGGTAGACGTTGGCGGCGCGGTGGAGGTTCCAGCGTTCCCACGCCGGGGTGCCGGGATCGACGACCTCCGGTTGGACCGGGCCGTCCCACCACTCGACGATCTGCTGCGCCGGCCGTACGTCGTCGCGGTGCGACAGGCCGGCGGGGAAGGCGCCGACGAAGCCGCAATCCTCGGCCCGGAGCGTGTCCAGCAGGTGCTCCACGACCCAGGGCTCCATGAAGACGTCGTCGTCCAGGAAGAGGACGGCGTCCGCGCCGGTGCGGCGCAGCAGGAAGTCGCGCTGCTCGGCGATCCCGTGCACCGGGGGGCGATGGTGGTACTCAATCACTCCGCCACGCGCCGTCACGACGCGCAGCAGCGACTGGATGACCGGCGACTCGAACGCGGGCCGGTCGCTCTGGTCAGCGACGACGACGCGGAGGTCGGTCAGGCTCTGGGCCGCCACGCCCGCGAGTGTCATCGCCAGCGACTCGTGCCGATTCCGGGTCGGGATCAGGACATCGACCGTTGCCATGCCGCCTGTCCCTCATCGCTTGCGTGCCACGATCAGACGGCCGCCGCCCGGCTCCGGCGCCGAGAGGTCGAGCCGGGCGCCCCACGCGGCCAGCCGCGCGAAGCTGCCGGGCGGGATGCGCCGCCAGACACGGCCGAGCGCCCGCTGTCCGCCGATCCGCACCTGCTGCGCGACCTCGAGCGCGTCCCACGCCGTGACCAGCGCGGGCCGCAGGTAGGACCGGGTCGACTCGATCTCCAGCCCGGCGGCCTCCAGATGCGCCGCCCAGCGCGTGACCGGCCAGAGGTTGCGGTGGGCCAGGGCGCGGTTGCGGCGCGCGGCGTAGCCTGCCAGCGGCAAGAGCAGCCGGCGGCTGAAGTCCTCGGTTGGTGCGGTGAAGACGAGGCGCCCGCCGGGCCGGAGTACCTGTGCGACGGCTGCCAGCAGGGTGTCGATGTCGGCGACGTGCTCCAGCACCGAGTTGCTGATCACGGTCGCGAACGCCCCGGCGGGGAGTCCGGCCGTCTCCAGCGGGCGCGGGATCAGGCGGTGGTAGATGCCCAAGCGGGCGGCGCGGGCCAGTGCCGTCGCGTCGGGGTCGACCCCGACCTCGACCGGGCGGAGCACCAGCGAGGTGACCAACCCGTCGCCGCAGCCGAGGTCGAGCACCGGGCGGTGGTAGCCGTGCTCGCGCAGCGCGGCGACCTCGGCCGCGCGCCAAAGCCCGAGCGACGGCCCCTGCCGCTCCAGCAGCACCTGGAACATTGGCGCTGGGAGGTGGAGCGGGAAGCGTGCTCCGGCTGCCGCGGGCGTCGACTCGCGCCTCCGACGGATGAGCGGTAGCTGCATGGGCGCCTCTTCCTAGCAGGTCGGGGGTGCCGGGCGCTCCGGTGACCCAGCGGACGAGCCCGTGCCATCAGAAGATCCCGTTGTACACCGCGCAGGAGCGGCAAATCTCCGGCGGGTCATCGGAGTCGAGCCGGGCGCGGAAGTCCTCGAACTCCTCGCTGTCCCAGATCGTGGCGACGCCCTGCTCGGCGGCATTGCCGAAGTTGATCCGGTCGGGGGTCGCCACCATGCAACAGGGCATGGCGTAGCCCTGGTAGCTGAAGTAGGCGCCGGTCCAGGGCCAGGAGCAGCGCTCGCGGCCGGGCGTGCCCGGCGGGTGGGCGCGGGGCTCGGCGCGGGGCAGCCGCAGGTCCAGCCCCAGGTCTGACGCGACCTGCCGTGCCTCGGCGAACGCCGCGGCCACGCGCGCCGGATCCTCGTGCAGCAGCGTCTGCTCGTCGACGAAGGCGCGCATCGGCCGGTAGTGCGCCGGGAGGCTCGACTCGCCGAAGTCGTGGCAGAGGTGCTGGACGAACAACCCCTCGGCGCCCCAGCCATGCGCCAGCCGCACCAGGTCCGGCAGCTCATGCAGGTTCTGGCGCATGACCACGCCGACGATCCGTAGGCGGGGCAGCGTCGCACCCAACCGGGCGCGGGTCTCCAGCAGCAGCTCGACGTTGCGCACCACTCGCTCGAAGTGGGCCCGCACGCGGATGCGCTCGTAGGTCTCGGCGCTGGCGCCGTCGATCGAGACGTGGAGGCAGTCGAGCCCGCTGGTGACGAACTGTTCGGCGCGTCGCGCGTTGAGGATTGTCAGATTGCTGTTGGTCGTGACCCGCACACCGCGCCCCGCCGCGTACGCCACCATGTCGAAGAAGCGGGGGTGCATCATCGGCTCGCCCAGCCCCTGGAGGTGGAGCGTCTCGAGGTCGGGGAACGAATCGACGATCCGGGTGAAGGTGTCGAACTCCATGAATGCGAGCGGCCCCCAGGGCGGGCCGTCGCGCCGGAACTGGATCGGGCACATCTGGCAGCGGAGGTTGCACTGCCCGACCGGTTCGATCTGCACGTAGCTGGGAAGTGGCATCGAACCGTCCTCACTCTGGGACGTACTAGAGGAACAACACGCGGAACTTCACTGCCCCGCGCAGGCGCCAGTAGACCGACAGCGGCGGGATCAGCGCCGAGGTGACCGCCATCTCGACGACGTGGCCCGGCGCGCGGGAGGTCCCGCGCAGGCGCATGGCGCAGAAGCGTGCCGTGAGCGCCAGCCAGCCCGCCGCGGCGCCCGCCGCGAGCCGGAGGTGACCGGTCGTCCCCGCCGCGCCGGCCGCCAGCAGGGCACCCACCGCCGCGTAGTAGTGCCAGGGCGGTGCCGGCTGGATCCGCGCGCGGTAGAGGCGCGCGTGCTTTTTGTAGAGAAGCGCGTTGTACATGCTCTTGCGCTGCTGGCGGAGGCTGACGCCCCAGCCGGCGGGGCGGACCGGGTGCACGGCGACCGCGCCCTCGGCATGGGCCAGCCGCGCGCCGCGGGAGAGCAGCGTGAAGAAGAGGTCGGTGTCCTCGCGCCAGGCCAGGCGGAAGCGCTCATCCAGCCCCCCGGCGGCAGCCAGTGCCTCCCGGCGGTAGAAGCAACTCGCGGTCACGAACTCCGACCCGGCGAGCTGCGCCGCGTTCCACTCGTAGTCGGTCGGGTCTTTCGGTAGGGGCACCAGCACCCGGCCGGAGACCGCGGCGACGCCGTCGACGAACCCGGCCAGCCCGGCACGCAGCCAGCCGGGGGCCGGCTCGCAGTCGTCGTCGGTGAATGCGATGATCGGGCCGCGAGCGGCGCGCCAGCCGGCGTTCCGTGCCGCGGCTGGTCCATGCCCGCCGCAGACCGGCACGTAGCGCACCGGCATCGAGCCGCGAGCGGCCCACGCCTGCACCAGCCGGCGCGTCTCCGGGCAGCCGGCGTCATCGGCGACGATCACCTCGTACGCCTCCGGCGGGAGGTCCTGCGCCGCCAGCGCCGCCAGGCAGCGATCGAGGAGGTGCGGGCGCCGATAGGTCGGCACGACGACGGAGGTGCGCAGCGACGGTACCGTCATCGCTCCGGCTTTTCCAGCAGGAACTGGCCGATCGCCAGCGCATCGAGCGGCGAGGCCCAGAAGCACTCGACGGCGTCGCGTGGCGTGCAGACGATCGGCTCGCCCCGCGTGTTGAACGAGGTGTTGACCAGCACCGGCACGCCCGTGCGCGCCTGGAACGCCCGCAGCAGGTCGTAGTAGCGCGGGTTCTGCGCCCGCGCGATGGTCTGGATGCGGGCCGTGCCGTCCACGTGCCGCACCGCCGGGATGCGGTCCGCCTGGTCCGGCCGCACCTCATGGACGAAGAGCATGAAGGGGGAGTCGTCGGCGTCGCGGAACCAGGCGGCCGCCTCTTCAGCAAGCACCACCGGCGCGACCGGCCGGAAATCCTCCCGATCCTTGATCGCGTTCAGCCGGGTCTGCATTTCGGGGTCGAGCGGCGAGGCCAGGATCGAGCGAGCGCCCAGCGCGCGCGGGCCGAACTCCATCCGGCCCTGGAACCAGCCGACGATCTTGCCGCCCGCCAGGAGGTCCGCCACCTCCCCGGCAACATCGTCCATCCGGCGATAGGGCAGCTTCGCTCCATCCAGGAAGGCTGCGACCTCGCCGTCGCCGAACTCGGGTCCGAGGAAGGCGTGGTCCATCCGCCAGACCCGCTCGCCCGCGCCCCGCTCCCGGGCGTCGACCCAGAGCGCGGCGCCGAGCGCCGTCCCGGCGTCGCCGGCCGCCGGTTGCACCCAGATGCGGCGGAAGGGCCCGTGATCGCGCAGGCGGGCGTTCAGGACGCAGTTGAGCGCCACGCCCCCCGCCAGGCACAGATCGTCGGCGCCGGTGGCCTCGTGCAGCCAGCGGGCGAGCGCCAGCACCGTCTCCTCCAGCACCGCCTGGAGCGAGCGGGCAAGGTCGTAGTGACGCTGCTCCAGCGGCTCGCCGCGGCGCCGCGCCGGGCCGAACCACGCCTCCAGGCAGAGCGGCGCGACGGTGTAGTTGCCGTCCCCCTGGAGGCGCACGACCTCGCGGAAGCGGTCCAGATAGCGCGGCTCGCCGAAGGAGGCGAGCGCCATCACCTTGTATTCGTCCGCGGAGTGAAGGAATCCGAGGTGCTCGGTGACCTTCTCGTAGAGGAGCCCGAGCGAGTGGGGGAAGTCCACCTGCCCGATGCGCTCCAGGTGGATCCCCTCCCCGATGGCGTACGTGGTCGTGGCGCGCTCGCCGCGGCCGTCGAGCGTCATGACGGCGGCGCGCGAGAAGGGCGACGGGAAGAAAGTGCTGGCCGCGTGGGCCTGGTGGTGCTCGACCCAGTGCCAGCGGTACGGCCCGTCGCGCGCGACGCCGTGGAAGCGTGCCCGCAGGTGATGCGGCGCACCACCGGCGAGGTGCCGCGGGGCGTTGACGATGTGCGCCAGGAAGAGCGGATCCCAGGCGGCCTCCCACTCCTCGGGCAGCGGGTGCGCCGACGGCTCCAGCGGCAGGGTGATCGTCGCCGTGCCCCGGTGCCGCCCCAGCAGGAGCGCCGGGTCGAACGAGTAGGCGACGTGGTCCACCTCGGCCAGGTCGATCCCGGCTTCGCGCAGGCAGTAGTCGATGGCGTGGAAGGGCAGCTCCCAAGTGGAGAACGGGACCGGACGCTTGCCGTGCTTGACGCGGGTGAAGCGCTCCTCCTCTGCGGCGGCGACCACCCGGCCGTCCGCGACCAGGCAGGCAGCCGAGTCGTGGTAGACGGCGTTGATACCGAGCGTGTACATCGCGCGTCCCTCCGAGCCCCCGGGCCGCTCATCCGCACGTTGCGCGCCGCGCTTCTCTGAAGACAAATTCCCGTCACATCGCGCAGGCCAACACGAGAAGCGCCACCATCGCCCCCGCGCCGCTCCGACTCGCTCCCCTCGCCCAACATGGGGTTCGACGAACTATGCAAGCGTACGCGCTCGGCCCGTGCCCGGGGCTCAAGCCGCCGGGCTGAATACGGGTAAGCCCACTGAAGGGGCTGCGATGGCCACACCTCGGCGGATCCGGTCCGGCATCTCACGTGACGCCCAATCCCTAGCCCCTTTAGTGGGCTTTTCGTTGTCAGCCCGGTGGCTTTAGCCCAGGGCGCGCGCCACGCCGCGGGGATCCTCACGCCACCCACCCCGGGTACGGTCGGCAGCGGCCCGAGCCGGCGGAGGCGGGCGAGAGACGGGGCGGCCGGAATGCCAGCGTATGCGGTCCGTTCTCGCCGTAACCAAAGAGCCGCCCCCTGGAAGGCTCCAGGGGGCGGCTCCGGTGTGACGGGTCAGCGGGAACCGACCGGCGGTCGGTTCCCGCCAGTCAGTCGTGCGACGGTGCCGCGTCTACCAGTAAACGTAGATCCACGACGATTGCCGTTCCTGACCACGGATCGTTGCCTTGGCGACGATGACGTCGGTGCCTGATGGGGTCATGCCGCTGAAGGAGCAGTACGCCAAGCCATTGATGCTGGTCGTGGTGGTGACGGTCTTGCCCGCGTTCGTGCCTTGGATAACCTCGCAGGTCACCGGGAGGTCCGGTATCAGTTGGTAATAGCCGTCGCGGACGATGAAGGCGACGCTGACGGAGTTCGAATACTTGCTCGGCTGCCCGCTCAGGTTGATGCTCGACTGACCCGGCAGCCAGGTCACGGTCGCCGTCGCGGTCTCGTCGGTGCCGTCGCCGTCGACGTCACCCGTTACGGTGACGGTGTCGACGTAGTTGTCGTACGTGGCGTTGTCGTAGTTCTTGACGCTACAGGTTGTACTGCCGTTCGCGCCGGTCGTGGCGTTGACCCACTGGCCGGTGTTCGGGCCGGCTGTGATCTGGCATTTCACGGGGACACCGCTCACCGGGCCGCCGTACGCGTCGACGGCCGTCACCGTCATGTTGAACCAGAACGTATACGCCAGCGACGACGACGTCGGCGACACCGGCAGCCTCGCCACGCCGGAGGGTTGCCAGGTGACGGTCACCGAGGTGGTCTCACCGGTGCCGTCGCCGTCGACATCGGCCGTGACGGTGATGGTGTCCGTGTCATTGTTGGCCGCGGCCTTGGCATCGGTGATGGCGCAGGTCGTCTGGCCGTCCGCTCCGATCGTGGCACCGGTCGACTGGCCGCTGTTCGGGCCGCTCGTCACCGCACAGGTGACGGCGACTCCGTTGGCCGGACCACCGTAGCCGTCCACCGCCGTGATGGTCAGCGTGACCGACTGGCGGGCCGTCGGCGTCGTGGTCGACGGGGTCGCGGTCAGGATCGTCGGGCCGGAGGGCTGCCAGATCAGCGTCACCGCGGTCGTCTCGGTCAGGTCCCGGACGCCATTGCCGTTGAAGTCGGCCCAAACGGTGACGGTGTCCTCGTGGTTGCTACCGGAGGCGGCGGTGTCGGTGATGGCGCAGCTCGCTCGACCGTTCTGGTCGGTCGTGGTCTGGATAGCCGGCGCTCCCGCGTTCGGACCGGCGCTGACCTTGCACTCCAGCGGGAAACCGGCGATCGGGCCGAAGGCGTTGAGAGCGGTGACGTGCAGCGTGTAGGTGCCGCGCGCCGTCGGCGTGGCCGACGTGGCGTCGACCGACAAGCCGGCCTGGAAGCGGGTGAAGTCGGTCCGGAGGAGGTTGTAGACCGCCGAGCCGTCACCGGCTACCTCGTAGTTGACGTTGTTTGAGACGCCGACCAGCGTGCCCCCGCCCAGCACGCCGACCACGGCTGCGCCACGGAACCCGCCCGGCATCTCGCCCAGGCTGAGCGTGTAGACCGTCGCCCCGGCGCCTGCCGGCAGAGTCAGATTCAGCGGCGCCTCCCCGTCATCCGCACCGGTTGTCGGCGCCACCGGCACCCCGGCCGCGTCGACGAACTGAACGCTCGCCGTCACGGCCATGCCGCTCGGGTTGAACAGGTTGATGCCGGAGGTATCTCCGGAGCCCGTCTGCGCGTTGCCCTTCTGCAGCAGTGGGAGCGCCAACTGCGACTCGTAGAGCACCCGGCCATTATCGAGCGTGCGCGATGCGCCACCCATCTGCGCCTGCCCGGCCGGGTACGACATGGCATGCTCCTGGCCCTGCCCGCCGAGGTACTTCACCTCGTCGACGGCGGCCGCCAGCGGGGCGGTGCCCGCTATCCGGACCGCGGTGATCTGGTTCTCGCCGATGCCGAAGTTCTCGCTCGCCGGGGTGTAGACGTACTCCATCGCCCGCGCCGGGATCGTCACCGTGTCGCTCGCGACGACATTCCCGGCGTAGTTGTAGTACGTCACCGTCACCCGGTTGTCGCGGTCCGACAGGTTGGCGATGTTGATGCCGGTGTTCCAGCCGTTGTAGTCGCGGAAGACCAGCGGGCCGAAGGTCACCGTCGCCGCAGCGCCGCCGGTCCGTGGCTGGGCGACGGTGGTCAGCATCATCCCGGTCGCCGGCTTCATGCGGAAGGCCGCCGCCACGACCGCATGGGTGGCATCGACCCAGACCGAGCCGACTTCGCCCTCGGGGAAGCCCGCGTCCTGGCGCAGGTCAACCGTCACCGACTCGCCCGGCTTGAGCATCCGGCCCGCGAGGAGCGCGACGCTCGGCCCGGCATAGCCCTGGCCGCCCGCGGCGTAGAAGGTCGCGTTCACCGAGGTGTTCTTACCGGAGACGTTCGTGATGACCAGTGCGGTGTTCCAGCCGGCGTTGGTCTGGGCGATGGGCACGATCCAGCGGGATTGGCCGTCAAGGAGCGCGCCGCCGTTGCCCGCGTCGGCGATGTCCGCGGCCGGGAGCGCGGTGTAGCCGTCCACCATCGCGGTGTCCGCCGAGGTCTGCACCCCGGTTGTGCCGACGGTGTGCTTCTCCACGCCCGCGATGCGGGGCGTCGGGCAGTCGTAGGCCGTCACGGTGTACGTGCCCGCCGGCTCGGCACCCCGCGGGCTCCAGTCGATCGCCACGGCGCCGTCGGCGTAGGTCCAGGTATAGTCGTGAGCCTCGGCAAAGGTGAGGCCGCCCTGGGTGACTCTGATGTAGTCCGGCCGCGCTGCCAGCCCGGTGATGACGTTGCCGTCGACCGTGTTCGGCGTGCCGCGCGTGGGTGACGCCGACGCGACCTCGACACAGACCCCGGCGCGCTCCAGGGCGGCCACGTCGGCCCAGGCCGCCACGGCGACCACGCCTGCGCCCGGCTCGGCGATCCCGAGCTCACCCGCCGTCCAGCTCTGCGATGCCCGCGGGTTGAGCGTGAGCGAGGTCAGCTCGTTGCCCGCCGCGTCCTTCACGGTCACCTTCACCGGGAATGGCTCGACATTCTGGACCGTGATCGCGCCCGAAATCCCCGCGATCCCGGCTAGACTAGCGTTGTTCGGTACCCAGGGGAAGTAGATCGTTCCCTCCCCAGGGGAATCGGGCGCCGCTGCCGCGGGCGCGACCGTGCCGATCGAGAGGCTGGCGACAAGCACCAGCATGACCACCAGGCTGGCCAGGCGGTGCTTCACTGGCGTGTCTCCTTTCGTAACGGGCCCCTTTCCGACATCGGCCCAGGAACACCATCCACCTGTTCGAGGGCTGGTCGGGTGGGTTGCACGTCAGGAGCACACGCCACTCGAACGAGCTTTGCCGAAACTCTATGACGTACGATTCGGCATATGGTTGTGTCATTATGTCATGAATCGGCATCGTCTCGCCCGAGGACGGGCGCTCGCAAACGCACATGAGGTAGGATGCGGCCGGGTTCGGCAAAGCAGCGGGAGGTGCGGCATCGGCGAAGAGCAGGCCATCATCATCGCCGCGGTGTTCAGCGTCCTGGTCATCGTGGCGACCGTCGGGATCGTTGGCCGGGTCCTGCCGGGGCACTGGCGTGCCCGTCGCTGGTCGCTGGTCGTCATCGATGTCATGCTTATCATCGGTTCGCTGCTGATTGCCTCCCGGCCGGTGATCGGTGTTGTGCGGCTGATGCGGTGATCGACCGCTCCCTCCGCGGGCTCGGGATGGAGCGGAGACACGGATTTCGTCGTGAATCCGGGGTTTTTTGGTCCGAAGGCGTGCATCAACTGGCGTGAGTGTGGCGCGTTCGGAAGCCGATCGGCCACGTGATGCCCCCCAACGTACTTGACATCTTTCTTTCCACTCTGTAATCTGGGGCCGGTCACGGCTGGACCCCGTGCCGAAGGGGACGTCGGCCGGGGTGGCGAGCCGGCCAGTCCGCGGCGACGCCACCAGCGTGGCCAACGCGCTCTCCCAGAGCGCGCGTCGTGGAAGACTCCAACACGACACCGGCACGGTGCGCCGGTTGGGGGACCGGTTGTGCCGCTGTCACGGTGCGGTGAGAGGAGCGGTCGCGGCATCGAGTGAGTCGCTCTCCAAGCGGCTCTGGCGTTGCCGGCCACCGCGTCAAGGGAAGGGAAGGGTGTCGGCTGGGATCGGCAGACAAGCGTTCTGTGGCTGCCCACCCGACCGCTCCTCCCACGCGCACCCACACTCTCTCCACCCGCTGGTCCGGGCGATCCTCCCACCCGCCTCAGGGCGCCAGATCTACCACCCACCGTCGATCTCAGCGAAGATTGCCCCAGACCGCAGCGGCACGGCCTTGCGGCGATAACCGGTTGTCCGTTTTGGGTGCTGTGCGCGCCCAACGCGAACGGGAGTGCTGAATGTCCGAGACGACCACGCCCGCCCCTGAGCTCGACGGGGTGGTGGAAGCTGCGATGACCCGCTGGGGAGTGCCCGGCCTGACGCTGGGTATCCTGCGCGACGGGGAAGCCGAGACCCGCGCCTACGGCGTCGCCAGCCTGGAGAGCGGCTACCCCGTACGGCCGGATAGCCTGTTCCAGATCGGGTCGATCTCGAAGGTCTACACCGCGACGCTGGTCATGACCTTCGTCGAGGAGGGCGTGCTCGATCTCGACACGCCGGTGTCGACGTACCTGCCGGACCTCGTGCTGGCCGACCCCGCGGCGCGCGACGCGATCACCGTCCGCCACCTGCTGGCTCACACCAGCGGGTTGGAAGGTGACCGCTTCACCGACTATGGCATGGGGGACGATGCCCTGAGCCGCGCCATCGCCGAGTTCCATACCCTGCGGCAGATCACCCCGCCCGGCGAGACCTGGTCCTACTGCAACACCGGCTTCTACCTCACCGGCGCCATCATCGAGCGGCTGACCGGGAAGCCGTTCGAGACGGTCATGCGGGAGCGGATCCTGGAGCCGCTGGGCCTCACACGCTCCTTCTTCTTCGCGCACGAGGCGATCACCTACCCGGTGGCGGTCGGCCACTTGCCGGTCCAGCCGGGTGAGCCGGCCCACGAGGTGGCACGCCGCTTCCCGCTGCCGCGCTGCGTCAACGCCGCCGGCGGCATCATCTCCGACGTCGGCGACCTGCTCCGCTTCGCCGCGTTCCACCTGGGCGACGGCACGGTGGATGGGCAGCGGGTGCTCTCCCCGGAATCGCTGGCGGCGATGCGCGAGCCGCAGACGGAGGCGGGGAGCTTCGCCGAAGCCTACGGCCTGGCCTGGGCGCTGCACGCCTACGACGGCGGGTGGGTCGTCGGGCACGGCGGCTCGACCGGCGGGTACCAGGCCCAGCTCCGTATCGTGCCGGGGAGTGGCTTCGCCGTGGGGGTTCTGACGAACAGCGCGCAGGGCGCGGCGGCGTACAGCGAGATCATCGACTGGGTGCTGGAGCATGAGTGCGGCCTGCGGCCCGTTCGGCCGGAGCCGGTGAGCCTGTCCGCGGACGAACTGGCCTGGTCCGCCGGGCGCTACCACCGGCCCGACGTCGACATCACGATCTCGGTCGATGGGGACCGGCTGCGCGGCGAGGTGGTGAACCGCAACCTGATCACCGGCAAGGTGACGACGCTGCCCCCGATGACGCTCATCCCGATCGGCGAGCGCCGCGTCCGGATCGCGGACACGCACGTGCGCGGGGAGACGATCGAGTTCCTGGAGGGCCCCGACGGCAACCCTCGCTTCCTCCGCTTCCACGGCCGCCTGGCGGACTGGCAGGGGCGATAGCGCCTGGGCTGGACGACCCGCAGCAGTATCGCAACGAGTGCCGCCGTCGGTGTCAAACCGACGGCGGCTTCGCGAATAGCCCTCACCCCCGGCCCCTCTCCCAAAGTTGGGAGAGGGGAGCTGGACACGAGCGGCCGGCGGGCACGCCCGCGCTCGTGAGTAAAGAAGAACCCCCTCTCCCACAAGGGGAGAGGGGGTCAGGGGGTAAGGGGTCCGTCCCCTAATTCGCCTTCGCGATGGCCGCGCGGATGCGCGGGGCGGTCATGGGGAGGTCGGTGACGCGGGCGCCGGTCGCGTCGGCGATGGCGTTGGCAATGGCCGCCGCGGTCGGGATGACCGGCGGCTCGCCGACGCCCTTCGCGCCGAACGGCCCGGCCGAGGACGGCAGCTCCACCAGCTTCACCTCGATCGGTGGAACCTGCGGGGCAGCCGGCAGGCTGTAGTCCATCAGCGTCGGGTTCAGCGGCTGGCCGTTGTCGTCGTAGATCAGGCCCTCGTGCAGCGCCCAGCCGATGCCCTGAGCCACACCGCCCTGGACCTGCCCTTCCACGAGCGCCGGGTTCAGCGCCCGTCCGACGTCCTGCACCGCGACGATCCCCAGCAGGGTCACCTCGCCGGTCGCCGGGTCCACCCGAACGTGGGCGAGCTGACCGGAGAAGCCGGGCGCGCGCGCCGTCACGGCCGACTTGCCGACACCGTAGACCGGCTCGTACTTGCCGCCGAACGTCATGCTCATGCGCGCGATCTCGGTGATGGCGATCGACCGGTCGGGCACGCCCTTGACCTGGACCCGGCCGTCGACCATCTCCAGATCCTCCGGCGCCGCTTCCAGCTCGGCCGCGGCGATGGCGAACACCTGCCGCCGCGCCTCCTCCGCTGCGGCGCGCACCGCCAGCCCCACGGTGTAGGTGATCTTGCTGCCGCCGCTCATCCCCGCGTACGGGGCGGCGTCGGTGTTGTCGGTGACGATCTTCACCCGGTCCACCGGAACGCCGAAGGTCTCGGCGGCGATCATCGCCATCGTCGTGTTGGTGCCGGTTATGTCGACCGACCCCAGGGAGACGGTGAGACTGCCGTCGGTGTTGAGCCGGACGTTGGCCGCGCAGGGCTCGACCCCGCCGGGCCAGCCGCCAACGGCGATGCCGAAGCCCTCGTTCGGACCGGCATTGCGCTGCTGCCAGCGGTCGCGCAGCGCCTCCAGCACCTCACGCAACCCCATCTCGGGCCAAGGCACGTCGTTGGGCTGCGGGTCGCCCGGGGCCGAGGCGTTGCGCAGGCGGAACTCCAGCGGGTCCCAGCCGAGGGCGCGGGCCGCCTCGTCCACCGCCTGCTCGATCGCAAACGTCCCCTGCGGCGCGCCGGGGGCGCGGTAGGCGCCGACACCCGGCTTGTTGGTCAGCACTTCGTAGCCGATCAGGTCGAGGTTGGCGCAGCGGTAGTAGCCGCCGATCATCAGCAGGGCCACGTTGGTGGGTGCACCGGGGTAGACGCCGGAGTCGAAGATGACGCGACCCTGGATCGCGGTGATGGTTCCGTCCTTCTTGGCACCAAGCTTCAGGTCGATCACCGCGCCCGGGGCGGGAGTCGCCAGCAGGAACTCCTCCATGCGGGTGAGGACCAGCTTGACCGGGCGGCCGGTGCGCAGCGCCAGCGCGCCAACCAGGGGCTCCAGGAGGACCGTCTTGCCGCCGAAGCCGCCACCGACCTCCATCGGCACGACCGTCACCTGGTTCTGCGCCAGGCCCAGCGTGTCCGCGGTGACGGTGCGCGCGTAGAACTGCCCCTGGGTCGCGGTGTAGATGGTGAGGTTGCCCAGTGGGTCGGGCACCGCCAGCGTCGCGTGCGGCTCGATGTAGCCCTGATGCACCGAGGCTGTGGTGTAGGTGCGCTCGACGATGACGTCCGCCTCGGCGAAGCCCTGCTCGACATCGCCCCGGCGGAAACGGATGGCGCTGGTGACGTTGTCGCCCAGGCGGTTGACGTCGACCTCCTCACCGCCCTGGACCGTGGCGTGCATCTGCGCCTCAGCCCACTCCCCCTCCTGCGCCTTCGGGCGGATCACCGGGGCGTCGGGCTGCATGGCGGCGTGCGGATCGACCACGACGCCGAGCGGCTCGTAGTCGACCTGGACCAGCGGCGCGGCTTCCTCCGCGGCCGCCTCCGTCTCGGCGATCACCACCGCCACCGGCTGACCGTAATAGATCACCTTGTCGCGCGCGAGCATCGCCCGCGCCCGCTCCGACGGCTCCGGGCCGTCCGGCAGCAGGTCCGCGCCGGTGACGACGTCCACCACGCCGGGGACCGCCCTCGCGGCGCTGGTGTCGATGCCTTTGATGCGGGCGTGTGCCTGCGTCGCGGTCGTGAGCCGGGCGATGAGGGTTCCCGGCGGGGTCAGGTCGGCGGTGTAGCGGGTTTGGCCGCGCACCTTCTGCGGTGAGTCGACGCGTGGGATCGCCTTCCCGATGAGCGTAGTCGCGGTCATTCTGCCTCCCTCGGCTGCTCGTGCCGGTCTTGCGACCGGAATCTTGAGCCTTCGCTGCCTTACCGTCAAGGCACAGCCGCCGCCGCGAGGCCACCCCGGCCACGGGCGAGCGGTACATCCAGCCCTTGTCGCGTGTACGGACAATGCGTACGATCATCGGGCGGGATGGCACGGTTGCGAGAGAGGACGGCCGGCGTGCGGCGGAGATCGCGGGGATCGTGGAACAGCGTCCAGCGGCGAGCGGTGCAGGCGTTCGCGATGATCCTGGCCGCAGCCATCCTCGCTGCCTGCGGTGGATCCGGTCCCGCTGCAACGACGGGACCGGGCGCCGCGCGTGGCACCCCCGGCGTGGCCTCGCCGGTCACCTCGGTCCTGCCCCTTATCGCGACCCCGACGCTCGCCGCCACGCCCACGGCGTCGCCGCCCACCGCGTCGCTGCGCGATGTCGACTGGCGCGCGGTCCTGACCGGCGATCCCGCGCTCGACTTCGGCGCCGCGCCGTCGGGCTTCCCCGACGAGCTGGGCGACCTCTACCTGCCGGATGGGCCGGGTGGGGTCTACGGTTTCCCCGCCCTGGATGAGATCCGCTACGGCGACCTCGACGGCGACGGCCAGGAGGACGCCGTCATCCCGTTCCACTCCGGCGGCACCGCGGGCGCGATCGGCGTCCTGGTCTACCGCGCGACGCCGGACGGACCGCGACTGGCGGCGGCGCAATCGGCATACAAGATGGAGATCCGCCTCGACGGCGGCGAGCTGGTTCTGCGCACCGCGGCGTACGCCGGTTGGGAGCCGAACTGCTGCCCCAGCGCCTGGGTTGAGACCCGCTACCGGCTTTCGGGTGACGCGCTCGTACCGACCGCGGAGCAGGTCGAGCCGGTCCAAGGGGGCGAGCTGCGCACCGTCGAGCACTTCTACGGGCTGCTCGATGCGGGCGACTACGCGGCGGCGTACACCTTCCTCTCGCCCGCCTTCCAGGCAGCGAACCCCTACGACGCCTGGGTCGCCGGCTTCCAGAACACCGAACGCGTCATCGCCTACGTGGCTCAAAGCGAGCCGAGCCGCGTCACGGTGAACCTGGAGGCCCACGAGCGCGACCCTGCCGGGGACACCCGCGTGCGCCACTTCAGCGGCACTTGGGACCTGATCTTCGACACCACGCGCCGACAATGGCTGCTCGACCGGGCGGAGATCCGCGAGGTGGAGTGACGCTCGCGAACAGCGCCGCGCGGCGCGTATGTCTCGTCCTTTGGAGTGCGGCGGCCCGAGCCGCCGCTTTGGTATGGCGCGGCCGCAGCCGCGCCGGGGTTGGTTCCGTACCGTCGTCGGGACGCGGATGGGTGGCGTGCAGGATCCCACGCCGTGACACGTGCCCGGTGCTCAAGCCCCGGGCACAGGCCGCGGCATGGGATCCTTCGCGCAACCCATCCCCGGGCCCCTACCCGGGCAGTGGATACCGTGTCAGCCGGGGGTATCGGAGCGTCGGTTCCTTTCCGTTACTACCTGCGGTCAGGGGTGAAGCCCGCTTCGGCCTCCAGCTCGGGCAACAGCACTACGCTCTCTTGCTCGTTCGGGTCGGTGCGGGCGACGACGGCGATGCACGGCTCGGTCTGACTGCGGTTGGCCGGCAAGTGCGGGACGCCGGCCGGGATGTAGACGAAGTCGCCCGCGCCGGTGACGACATGCTCGCGGAGCCCTTCGCCGTACCACATCTCCGCCTCGCCGCTGAGCACGTAGATGGCCGTCTCGTGTCGCTCGTGCAGATGCGCCCTGGCTCGGCCGCCGGGCGGAATGGTCAGCAGGTGCATGCAGAGCCCGGTCGCACCCGCGCTCTGGGCGGAGATACCCTCGAAGTAGGAAAAGCCCTGCTTGCCCTCGTAGCTGTGGCTGCCTCGAACGACGGTGCAGGTGGGCTGGCTCCGGCATGCGCGTCCTCCTTGCTCGTTCCCGGTCATGCGTTCGGCGCATCGTAGCACCGCGCTGGCTCGGGGCCAAGAACGGGCCGCGAGGAATACTGGTGGATTGGCGGGTGAGCCGGTCGTCAGGACGCCAGCGCTGAGCGGATTGAACGATGGGACTGGATGCGTGACCGGCAATATATGCGCAACATTCAGAACAACCCAGCAGCCTAATTGCCATTAACTCAGCCTCGCGCCTTCAGACTACTTGACTCGGTGGAACCATTCCCCTACGATCTCTTCGTCCGTCCAACGGCAAGTGGTTCGTTTGGTCCGGTGACCGGGCACAGCGAGCCCGCCGCGGTGGGGTGTACGCGAGAGAGGGGGCGAGTTTGACGCGGGGATCGGTGCTCGGTCGCCTGGTGCGATCGGGACGGGTGGTGGTGCTGCTCGTCGTCGGCCTGCTGGTGGGGCTGTTCAGCGGGGTGGCGCTGGCCAACCAGGACGCCCAGGTGATCTACGGCTGAAAACCGGGTTGGCCGGGTTGCTGCGCATCGTGGACAACCCGAAAAAGTGTTGGTGGTTCGAGACGCCCATTTCCTGGAACCAGATGGGGCTGCAGGGGCCACAGGGGCCGCAGGGTGAGAAGGGTGACCCGGGTCCACAGGGGCCACAGGGGCCAGTGGGACCGGCGGGACCCAAGGGCGAGAAAGGCGATCCGGGTCCACAGGGGCCAGTGGGACCGGCGGGACCCAAGGGCGAGAAAGGCGATCCGGGTCCACAGGGGCCAGCGGGCCCGCAGGGGCCACAGGGACCGAAAGGTGAGAAGGGCGATTCAGGTCTGGATAACATCACGATCTACACGCCAACCCCAGTGACCATTGAGAATGGGCAGAGTGGGTCCTGGGAGTTCACCTGTCAGGTTCCCAGTAATCGCGTCTTGGGTGGAGGGTATGAAATTCAGCCTGGCGGACCTGGGGTGGAAGTGCGGGCGAGCCGACCGATTCAATCCTTAGTCCGAGTGTGGCGGGTGATCGTTACTAACAATTCCGGAACAAACCAGGAATTGACCGTCTCGATGATCTGTGCGCAATAAGGCACACCGGTCATCCCATCGGTGATCCACTGGCCGCTGGCGATGTCTCGTCTCCAGCGGCTTCCTTGTCTCCATCCGCGGGGCGGTCGCCAGCACCGTTCGGACGGTGCGCCGGCTGGGGGCGTGGTGGCGCGCCGGCACGGCCTCCGCGTTCGGGGTGCGTCGCGTCTCAGCGGTGGGAGTGCGGCACGCCGGGGCCACGACCGCGAGTCGGCCCTCCATGTCCAGGGTCCGGCGCGCAGTGGGGAGAACGGCTGAGGCCAGGGCCGAGTGTCGCGCTCCCGAGCGGATAGACTGGGAGGGACGGACGCTGTTGGACGTAAGCAGGTATGAGTGAGGAGTGGGAGGGGCATCGCGATGCTCGATACCACCACGGAGTGGGGACGGCTGGCTGAGCGGCGGCTGCGTGAGGAGGAGGTCATCTGGCTCACGACCGTCCGGCGGGATGGGCAGCCGCAGCCGATCCCCGTCTGGTTCCTGTGGGACGGGGAGACGATCCTCATCTACTCGCGGCCGGATCAGCAGAAGGTGCGCAACATCCGCCACAACCCAAAGGTGTCGCTGCACTTCAACACTGACGAATACGGCGACAGCGTGGTGCGGATCGACGGCGTGGCGGAGATTGTGCCGGACGCGCCGCCCGTTACCGAGGTGCCGGAGATGATCGAGAAGTACCGGGACGGGATCCGGCGCATCGGCTCCGACCCTGAGTCGTTCGCCCGCGACTACTCGGTCGCCATCCGCGTCGTGCCGCAGCGGTTCTACGGCTGGTAGCCTCATGCAGAGCCGGACAGGGTCGTCGGCAGGCTGCACGGCGGACACGGATCGCCTGCGGTTCGTCGGGCGACGAGCTTGGCAAGCCGGCGCTCACGGCGGCAGCCCGCCGGATGAGCACTTCGCCATCTCGGAAACGGCCGGTCTATCCTGTGCTCGTTGGGTTCCTGCGCCTTGGACTCTGTGGGGGAGATGAGTCATGAGCATTCCCGGCGCGCGTGATTGGCGCGAGATGACGGCATGGATGGCCGAGTTGCTGAAGCGGCGGACCGGTGACGACGTGGAGACGTGGAATGCCCGCGTGCGCGAATCCGGCGCGCACGACGAGGCGAGCCTGCGGGCGTGGCTCACCGAGCAGGGCGTAACCGGCTACGCGCAAACGCTCCTGGTGATGGAGCGGTTCGGCTATCCGGACTTCTTCCTCGCCACGGCGGACGATCTGATCGCCGGGCAATACGCCGACCGACCCGCGCTCCGGCCGATCCTGGACGCCGTGCTGGTGCGGGCGGGGCAGCTTGGTGAGGTGAAGGTTCAGGCGCGCAAGACGTTTGTGGCCCTGGTCACGCCGCGCCGGACCTTCGCGGTGGTGCAACCCACGACCAAGCGGCGGGTGGATCTCGGGCTGCGACTCGCGGACCCGCCACTTGGCGGGCGCCTCCGTGCTGCCTCGAGCATGGGCAACGGCGCCATGACGGCGCGGATCGGCCTCGAATCGGTGGAGGAGGTCGACGACGAGGTCGACGAGTGGCTGCGGCGCGCCTACGAGGAGAACACCTGATCCGACGATCGCGCCGGCGAATGACGCGCGTTCGTCCACGGCGCCGGCGACAGAACGAATGCGGTCGTGCCGCGGCTGTCCCGACCAGCGCCCCGATCGGGAGCCGCTGAGTGCGTAACCTGGACTTGACACGGCCGTCCGGGTTCCGGATGATGCCCGCATCGACAATTCGCGCGGTGCTCGTTGAGTCGCTGCGTAGTCCGTGGTTGGACGCCTCCCGCGCCTAGGAGCATCCTCCGCGCGTTTCACGCAGTTCCCGGGGAAGGCGATCATGGTCATCCCCCTGCTCCACGTGACCAGTGACGCGAACCCGGTCGAGTGGTATCTGGCCTGGCATGTCGATCCGCTCCTCACCGTGCTGCTCGGCGGCTCCGCGGCCGGGTACCTGCTCGCCTACCGGGCGGCCGCCCGGACCGGTCGGCGGGTGCCACCCCGTTGGCAGGTTCTCACCTACCTTGGTGGGCTGGTGAGTCTGGCGGTGGCGCTCATGGGTCCGCCGGACCACTTCAACGGCGTGCTCTTCTCGGTCCACATGGTCCAGCACCTGATCCTCATGCTGGTCGCCGCGCCGCTGCTGGCCTTGGGCCGGCCGGTGCAGGTTCTCCTGCGTGGCCTGCGCCCGCACCACAGCCGCGCGCTGATGGGGATCACGGCCGGGCACCCCGAGTTGCGCGGGCTGCTCGGTATGGTCGTCCACCCGGTGACCGTGTTCCTCCTCTACAATGGGAGCTTCCTCTTCTGGCATCTCCCCGGACCCTATCAGGCCGCCGTGCGCGACGAGCTTATCCACGATCTGGAGCATGTCGCCTTCTTCGGCACGGCACTCCTCTTCTGGTGGGTGCTGATCGATCCGGTCCCGCGGCACTATCGCCTGTCCACGACCGCGGCCGCGCTGCTGCTGTTCGCGACGTGGATGGCCGGGGATCTCATCTGCGCCACGATCACCCTGTCTCGCGACCTCATTTATCCGGTTTACGCCGAGACGGAGACGCCCTGGGGCTTGACCCCGCTCGGCGACCAGCGGCTTGGGGGAGCGATCATGTGGGTCAGCGCGGGCCTCTACTACGCGGTGGTCCTGATCGGTCTCCTCGCCGCGCCGTACCTCCGAACGCGCCCGGCGAACCACGCCGGCCAGCACGCCTGATCGGTCCGCGCCCAGCGACTTGGCGCGGCATTGGATCCCACCCCAGCGGGTGGGGCGAAACCATCCCGACGGGTAGGACACAGCCGGTGGCGTTGTTGCTACCGTAGCGCAAACCCGGTAGCGTAGCGCGACCTAGCGTCCCAACGGTAGTTCCCTGGTCATCCGCGGCAGCGGTTCATATCGCCGGTTGCGGCTCGATGAGCGTACCGGAAGGGGCATGACGTATGGCACACGACGATCCAACGCAGACTCCGAGTCGGGAGCGACCCCCCTGGCCGCAGGTGCTCCTCGACGACCTGTTCTTGCTCCTGCTCGCCGGACTGGTGGTGCCGACGTTGACCTACATCGTGTGGGGGCTGATCAGCCTGGCCAACGTGCCGCTCTTCGGGGAGTAGCGCCAGGGTCGGGTGGATCGCCCTCGCGACGGGGGAAAAGGGGGTGTGCATGGCTGGCCGGTTCAGCCCGCTGGCGAAGCCCCAGGGGATGTGGTGGAGCCCGCTGGGCCGCGACGAGCGGCTCTGGGTGGCAATCGCCGCCATCTGGGGTCTGGGCATGTTCCTCATGATCGCGTTCATCTGGCCGGCGATCGGCAACGAGCAGAATGAGATTCAAAGCTACCGGATCGATCCCGCCGAGTTCCATCGACTAACCACGGAGTTCACCGAGACGTACCAGATCGGGGAGATGGATGGCGTCCCGGTGGTCGCTCCACCGCCCGGCAGCGACATCTACCTGGAGGCGCAGCAGTTTGCCTGGCGGCCCGTGGTGCAGCTCAAGCGCGGTGAGCAGTACCGGTTCCTGATCTCCTCGCGCGATGTGCAGCACGGCTTCTCGCTGGTGATGGAGCGCCACAGCCTCAACTTCCAGGTCTTGCCGGGGTTCATCACCGCGATCCACCTGACGCCCGAGCAGGTGGGCGAGTTCGCCGTCGTCTGTAACGAGTTCTGTGGCGCGGGTCACCACCTCATGACCGGCCGGATCATCGTGACCGACTAAGGCGCGGGGGAAAGGGGCGACACGATGCAGACGGTAATATCGGGCCTGGCGCGCCGCTGCGGGGTTACCGGGCTGGTGATCGACCGGTCGGCCGAGCGGCTCATCAAGTTCCACGCGGTGACCGCGGTCCTCTTCCTGGCGCTGGGCGGCACGCTGGCACTGCTGATCGCGCTGACCCGCTGGCAGGTGGTCCATCTCCTGCCGGCCAAGCAGTTCTACGCCTTCCTCTCCGCGCACGGCATGGTCATGCTGATCTTCTGGATCCTCTTCTTCGAGATGGCCGGCCTCGTCTTCGGCAGCACGGTGCTGCTGAGCGCGCGGATGGTAGTACCCGGGCTCGGCTGGGTGGCCTACGCCATGATGCTGGGTGGCGCGGTGGTCGCCACCGGGCTGATGCTGACCGGCCGAGCGACGGTGATGTTCACCTCCTACCCACCGCTGCAGGCCCCGCCCCTCTACTACGCGGCGGTCCTGGTCTTCGCGGTGGGGGCGATCCTAGGGGTGGTTCACTTCTTCATCAACGTCGTCGCCGCGCGGATGCGGGGGGATGTCGGCACCCTGCCGCTCTTCACCTTCGCGCTGGCGGGGGCGGGGATCATCGCGCTCTGGAGCCTGATCTCGGGCGCGGCGGCGCTGCTGCCGGCCTTTCTCTGGTCGGCGGGGGTGATCGACTCGATCGATCCGGGCGTCTACCGGCTCCTCTATTGGGGGTTGGGGCACGGGGCGCAGCAGGTGAACCTCGCGGCGATGGTGGCGGTCTGGTACGGGCTCGCGAGCATGATGACCGGCGGCCGCCCCCTCAATGAAGGCCTGAGCCGCTTCGCGATCGTCCTCTACATCTTCTTCATCAACATGGGGTCGATGCACCACTTGCTGGTCGACCCGGGCCTGACTCCGTGGCTGCGCAACATCAACACCAGCTATTTCATGTACCTGGCCGTGCTCGGGAGCCTGATCCATGGCTTCAGCGTCCCCGCCTCGATCGAGCTGGGGATGCGGGCACAGGGGCACCGGCAGGGGCTGTTCGACTGGCTGCGGCGGGCGCCCTGGGGTGAACCCGGCTTCGCCGCGCTCGCGGTGAGCCTGCTCATCTTCGGGGTCATGGGCGGCATCAGCGGCGTGATTATCGGCGGGCCGCAGGTGAACATGATCGTCCACAACACGCTGCTGTCGCCCGCGCACTTCCATATGACGGTGGTGGCGGGCACGACGATCGCCTTCATGGGGCTCGCCTACTACCTGGTGCCGCTGATCTTCCAGCGGCAGCTCATGCTGCGGGGCTGGGCCAGGTACCAGCCGTACATCTACGGCGCGGGCATGGTCGTCTGGGGGCTTGGAACCGGACTGGCGGGGCACTGGGGCGTGCCGCGGCGGCACTGGGACATCACCTTCGACCGCGTCTCGACGCTCCCCACCGAGATCTTCCAGACGACTGCGGTGAATGTCTTCATGGCGCTGCTGGGTATCGGCGCGGTCATTGCGGTGATTGGCGGGGCGATGTTCGTGACGATCATCGTTGCCACCGTCGCGCTTGGGCAGCGCACCGCGACGCCGAACCTCGGGCGGGTTATGGCGAACGCGTTCTCGTCGGCGCCGGCCGTGGCCGGAGCCTCCGGTGAGGAGGGGGAGGCTCCGGTGCCCGCCCATGGCGCGTTCGAGGCGCCGGGCGCGCTGGTGCTGTCCCTGGCGTTCTTCACGCTGTTCGTGTTGCTGTACGACTTCTCCTGGTTTGAGTTGAGCACCGTGCCCTGGCAGGTGCGCTAGATCCGGCCGGGGCGTGGGACGTAGGAAAGCGTGAGAGGTGGTCTAGCTCTGGTGTCCTCAACGAAGGTCCCCCGACGTTTCGCCCGGCTGGCGATCGCCACCGCGGTCGCTGGCTATCTCCTGATCGTGGTCGGCGGCACGGTCCGCGTGACGGGTGCCGGTATGGGCTGCGGTCCCGACTGGCCACTCTGCAACGGCCAGGTTATCCCAGAGTGGGACGTGCTGGCCTGGACCGAGTTCATCCACCGGATCGTGGCGCTTTCGGTCATCCTGCTCACCGGGCTGCTCGCGGTGCAGGGCTGGCGGCTGCGGCGGGTCAATCCCTGGTTCGCTCGCCTGCCGCTGGCTGCGGTTGGGCTGGTACTGGTGCAGGCGTCGCTCGGCGCGATCACGGTGTTCACCCACCTGGACGCGCTGGTCGTCACGATCCATCTGGGGGTGGCGCTCACCTATCTGGCGATCGGCCTGACTCTCGCCCTGCTCGCAGTGGCGGCGAACGGCGCGCGTGGGGAGTCTCGCGCCGGGCGCGGCACGCGGCTCGGTGCCAGGGCGCCTGCCGCCGCAGCGGGCGTCTTCGCGGTGATGCTGACCGGGGCGTACACCGCCAAGAGCGGCGCCAGCATCGCCTGCACCGAGTGGCCGCTCTGCGGCGGGGCGTGGGTGCCGACGGGCTGGACGCCGGTCGACGTCCACCTGACCCACCGGTGGACCGCGGTCGTGGCGGCCGTGCTGGTGGCGGTGGTGGGGCGGAACGCTCGGCGCTGGCGTGTGGACGCGCCGATGCTCGCGACACTCGGCAGCACCGCCGACATGCTGATGGTCCTGCAGATCCTGGTCGGGGCGGCCAACATCTGGCTCGACCTCGCGCCGGCGGTGCGGATCGCCCACCTGGCGATTGCGACGCTCATCTGGGCGCTGATGGTGTTGCTGGTGCTGCTGGATCGGCGCCCGGCGCTGGCGGCCGCCCCGCTGCCCCGTCCGGCGCCCGCCCCGTCCGGTGCCTGAGCGGGGATGCTAACCCCGGTTCGGGCCGGGTGCCTCGTCGCGGCGAGGGCTGAGGGCGTTGAGCGTCTCGACGACTTCGTCGCCGACGACCCGGGCGCCGTGGGGGACATCCCCCGGGATGACCGCGACCTCGCCGGGGCCGAACACCCGCCGGGTGCCGGCAACGTCGAACTCGATCCGCCCGCGCAGCACGGCGGTGACCTGCTCCTGCGGGTGGTGATGCTGGGGGAAGACGCTGCCCGGCTGGTAGACGTAGCGGACCAGCGTCTGCCGCTCGCCGTGGACCACCTGGCGGGTGATCCCGGGGTAGACCTCCTCGGCCGGGATGTCATCCCAGGCCACCGCGCGTACGTCCGTCATCCTCCCGCTCCCTTCACCGCTCCCGGGTGCCCCCTCACCCCCCGGCCCCTCTCGGATGGAGCCCACCAGGGGAGAGGGGCGGTGATGGACTCCTGCACTCATACGAAGTGGCTCCGAGCCGGTCCGAATGGCACCGAGGCATGAGGCTTTCACGCTCGGAGCGCCGGGATGCGGCCGGCGCTCCTGGTCGGTGGGTGTCCTGACACTCAGGACAGGTGCTTGGATGGTCAGCCGGGCACCCAGGGGGGCACGTCGTCGGTGCCGGAGGTGACGTCCACCGGCTCAACGCCGAGCAGTTTGGCCACCTCGGCGCTCAGGTCGTCGATCGCCGGCTTCTGGAACCCCATCCCCTGCCAGACGATCTCGCCCTCCTGGTTGATGAGGAACACCGACGGCGTGGCCATGATGTCGTACGCGCGCGAGGTCGCGTAGTCGTCCTGGTCGACCAGGAGCGGGAAGGTCACCCCGTAGCGGCGCGCGAACGAGCGTGTGACGTTCGGCGAGTCCTGCGCGATCCCCCAGACGGTGAGACGATCCTTCGGGTACCGCTGGTAGATCCGCTCCAGGAAGGGAAAGATCGTCTTGCTCGCCTGGCAGGACGATTTGTAGATGCTGATCAGGACCGGACCGGTCTTGAGAGCCTCGGCCAGGCTGTGCTCTTGCCCTTCAGCAGCGTCCTTGAGCGTGAACTCGGGCGCTCTGGCACCGGCCTCCAGTGGCATCCCGCTTTCCTTTCCTGCCGCCGCGCCTCGGGCGTGGCGGACCAACCCGCTCCCCCTCACTCGCGACCGTGCCGGGCACGGTCGCATCCCCCATGCAATGCAACCATACCCTATCCGCGCCCGTTAGAGCTGCGGTAATCCAATCCCGGTGACGTCGCGGACGCGCTCCATCTTCGCCGCGGCGATCTCCCGTGCCCGTGCAGCACCCTCGTGCAGGACCCGCACCACCTCGGCCGGCTGGGCGCTCAACTCCTCCAGCCGCTGCTGGAGCGGCGCCAGGCGCTCGACGATGACGTCGGCGAGGTCCTGCTTGAAGGCTCCATAGCCCTGGCCCGCGTAACGCTCCTCCAGCTCCGGTATCGGAATGTCCGAGAAGAGGCTGTAGATGGTGAGCAGGTTGGAGATGGCCGGCTTCTCGTCCTCATCGTAGCGGATCTCGGTGCCCGAGTCGGTCACGGCGCGGCGGATCTTGCGCCGGATCACGTCCGGGCTGTCGCGCAGTTCGACGCGGCTGTTGGGGTCCGGGTCGCTCTTGCTCATCTTCTTGGTCGGATCCTGGAGCGACATGATGCGGGCCCCGGCTTCCTTAATGTCGGCGTCGGGCACGACGAAGGTCTCGCCGAAGGTGTTGTTGAAACGGATGGCCAGGTCGCGCGTCAATTCGATGTGCTGCTTCTGGTCCTCACCCACCGGCACCAGTGCCGCGTCGTAGAGCAGGATGTCGGCTGCCTGGAGCACCGGGTAGAAGAGGATGCCCGCGCCGACGCGCTCGCTCCCCTTCGACTTCTCCTTAAACTGCGTCATCCGGCGCAGCTCACCGTAGGTTGCCAGGGTACCGAGCATCCACGCCAGTTCGGTGTGCTCGCGCACGTCGGACTGGATGAAGAGGATCGAGCGCGCGGGGTCGATCCCGGCAGCCAGGAGCACGCTGGCCAGTTCGAGGTTGCGTGCCCGGAGGTCGGCCGGGTCGTAGGGGAGAGTCATGGCGTGCAGGTCGACAATGCAGAAGACGTTGTCGTAGTCGTCCTGCTGGCGGACCCAGTTGCGGATCGCCCCCAGGTAGTTACCGATGTGAATGCCGCCCGTGGGCTGGATGCCGGAGAAGACGCGCGGGCGCTGCTTCGGCGCGTCCGCGGTCTCACGGCTGGCGGTGGTGGCCTGTTGGACCATGTGCGCTGCGCCTTTCCGTACGATAGGTTCGCCCTGAGCCGATCGTCGCGGCCGGGCTCGAGAGCCAGTTCACATGCAAAAGACCTCCGCCCGCAAGGGACGGAGGTTGGTGTGTCAACTCCGCGGTGCCACCCTCATTGGGCGCCGATCAGGTGGGCGCCCCACTCGGTGAGCCTTTGGACCGGCATGCGCCGTCCGGGGCTCGGCTCCGTGGTAACGGTGGAGCTTCCGGCGCCGCCTACTGGCTGCGGCATCCCGCGCGTTCGGGGCGCGGCTCGCGGAACCATTCCGCGCCGCCGCCGGGTCGGCGTTCCACCGGCTGCCGACTCTCTGGGCCGCGTGTCGGCGCGTACTCGCTCCGGTCGTCGCCATTCACGCTCTCGCGTTGTCGGTCTGAGCCTACCAGTCGCTGGGAAAGGGTGTCAAGGCGAGGTTTTCCGACGGGTCGGTTATACTATGCGGTACAGGCGTACGACGGGGTAGGGGTGGAACGGGCCCGGATTTCAGCGGGAGACGCATCCTGTTGCGACGATCCGGACGTATATTGAAATGCCACGCCTGGTGGCCGGGGCGTGGCGGCTGCACAGGTCGGCATGGGCACTGACCTGCGGCAACTCCCTGACGACGAGCTCGTCCAGCGCATGCGCGAGGGTCAGGTCGAAGCGCTGGAAGTGCTCTATGATCGGTACGCGCGAGTCGTCTTTTCCTTCGCGGTACGGATCGTCGGGGATGGACTGCTGGCTGAGGAGGTGCTCCAGGAAGCGTTCATGCGCTCCTGGCAGCAGGCGGGCCGCTTCGAGAACGCCAGAGGGAGCTTCCCGAACTGGCTCTTGAGCATCACCCACAACCTCGCCATCGATGAGGTCCGCAAGCGTCAGCGCCGGCCCCAGCGCGCTGATCTGGTGGACATCGCCGACGTGCTGCGCAGCGAAGTCGATACGACGGCGGATGTGGAGGAGACCGCCGAGGCGTCGGAGCTGCGGGAGCGCATCCGCGCCGCAATGGCAACGCTGCCCCCCGCGCAGCAGCGGGTGATCGAGCTGGCCTACTTCGAGGGCCTGACCCAGCGCGAGATCGCAGCGCTGCTCAACGAACCGCTCGGCACGATCAAGACCCGCATGCGTCTAGGGATGCGGAAGCTCAAGGACGTGCTGGGCCCACAGGAGGAGCCGTAGGGCTGAGGACTGTTCGGGGTATGAGTGAGCACGAGGACCATCACGACGCGATAGCGGAGCTGATCCCGGCCTACGTGCTCGGTGCGCTGGAGCCGGATGAGATCGAGGCGGTCGAACTGCACCTCCTCGAGTGCCCGCAGTGTCGTGCGGAGGTCGAAGCGCAGCGCCAGGTCACCGCGCTGCTGCCCTACCTGGCCGAGCCGCGGTCGGTGCCCTTGCGTGCCCGTCGCGAGTTGCTGGCGCGGATCGATGCCGCACCGGTTCCAATCGCTACCCGGCGGCGCCTGTCCGGCCCGCTGGCGCGCCTCGGCTGGGTGGCGGCTGTCGCCGCGGTGCTGGTGGCCGCGGTGCTGGGGATCAACAGCCTGCGGATGCACGAGCAGGTCAAGCAGAAAGATCTGGAGTTGACGGCGGCCCAGGAGAGCCAGCGCGCCGTCGCACGCTTCGTCGGCTCACCCCGAGGCTTCGTCACCGCGCTGGAGAGCACCGGCGTCGCCCCCGGCGCTGAGGGGGGTGTGATCCTCGACCCGACCCGCAACGCCGCCCTGCTGATGGTGGACGGGCTGCCCAAGCCGTCACCGGGACAGGCCTACGTCGTCTGGATGGTGCGCGGCAACCAGCACTTCAACGTCGGCGTCCTCCCGGTCGGCAATGACGGCCGCGCGACCCTCTACATCTCCCCGCCCGACGCGCTGGCCAGCTACGACGGGATCGTCGTCACCGAGGAGTCCGGCCCGCTCGCCGCGAACCCCCGCGGCGTGCGGATGATGACCGCGCGCGTCGGCCAGTAGTATCCCCTTGCCGAGTCTTCACCACCGGGGCAAATGGGGTTTGGCGAGTTAGCCCCAGCTCCCCGCTGCCGGCGCCCGGTTGCTGTCATCCTTCACTCCGCCACCCGCTCTCGCGCGGCTGGCATCCTGAGCGCAGCGAAGGATCTCGCGTCGGACCGGCCACGCAGCGGAGAGATCCTTCGCTGCGCCGGGAGCGGCTGGCCGCCGCCCCCGGCGCAGCGAAGGATGACAACGCGGGGGGCGCGGACGGCTGTCGCGTTTACCGGATTAATTCGTCAAAGTTCATAAGCCGGCTGGGACACGGCAGGGTCCACATCCTGGCGAATGGATGCTCGGAACCGGCGCGTGCCCGGCGGCTTGAGCCCCGGGCACAGGCCGCGACGTGGGATCCGTCGCGCCACCCGGCCCGTGTCCCGACGACGGTGCGGCACCCACCCCCGGCGCGCGGCTGCTCCCGCGCGATACCAAAGCGGCGGCCGAAGCCGCCGCACTCCATAGCCGGCTTCAGCCGGCTTCCGTTGTGAGCCCGGGGGTTAACCCCCGGGCACGCGCCATGCCGCGGTGATCCTCACGCCACCCACCCCGGAGACGGTCGGCAGCGGCCCGAGCCACCGGAGGCGGGCGGGAAACGGCGCGGCTGGTAGGCAGGGTGAATTCGTCCCACTCCATTTGCCCCGTGCCCGAGATGCTCGTCACCCCGCCGCGTGGCGTCGGCAGGTACGTTGTGCCGCCCACGACCCGCGCATAGACGAACGTACCGGTTTCAGCCCCGTCAAAGGGCCGCTTAACAGGACGAAAATCCCTTGTGAAAGGGAGAATTCTCCCTTTACGCTGAGGCTACGCGGGTGCTTCGGTTGTCCGTGATCTGGAGATCGGAGTCAGCCGATGCACAGCCATCGGCCAGGTTGGAGTCACACAGCGGGACAGGCGGTCGTCGAGTTCGCGATCGCCGGTGTTCTGTTCTTCATGATCGTGTTCGGCACGGTCGACTTCGGTCGCGCGATCTTCGTGTACTCGGAGTTGACCAATGCCGTCCGCGAAGGGGCACGCTACGCCCAGATACACCCGACCCAGACCGCGGGCATCAAGGACGTGGTCGTCAATAAGTCGCCGAGTCTGGGTATCCGCGCCGCGGATGTCACGGTCAGTTGTTCCCCGGGCGGGTGCGAGCCCGGCGGGACGGTACGGGTCACGGCCAGATTGCACTTCCAGGCGGTAACCCAGCGCCTGCTCGGCATCCGGCCGCTCACCCTCCAGGCATCGGCGGAGAACGTCATCGAGTGACGCCCACAGAACCCGCGGGCGAGAGAGGTTGATGATGCGCGTCTGGGCCGACAAGCACACAACACCGCGCCGGCGAACCCCAGGCCAGAGCCTGGTGGAGTTGGCCATTGCGCTGCCGCTCTTGCTGCTCTTGCTGCTCGGCACGATCGACCTCGGCCGGATGTTTGTGGACTACGTCCAGATGCGGAATGCGGCCTTCCGCGGGGTGCGCTACGGCATGACGGCTCCGGACGATACCGACGGCATCCGGCAGCGCGTACACGCCCACGGCGTGCCGTCGGATACGGCGGTGACGGTCACCTGTCGTCCCGTGGCGTGCAGCCAGATTCAACTAGGCCAGGAGGACGCGACGATCACGGTTTCGGCCACCCGCACGTTCAGGCCGGTCACCACGAGTTTTCTCCAGAGCTTCTTCGGGCTCGGCCCCGTGAACCTACGGGCTCAGGCGACGGCGAGGATAGCGACATGACGTGGGAAACAATGCGCCGCTGGTTGTGGCAGGCCCGCGCGCGCGGGCAGGTACTCATCCTCTTCGCCGTGGCGTTGGTGGGGATGGTCGGGATGACCGGCCTCGCCATCGACCTGGGCTACACGTTTTCCCAGAAGCGCGCGATCCAGAATGCCGCCGACGCCGGCGCGCTGGCCGGCGCGCAGTACCTGACCAAGTCAACTCCGGATGTCCGTCTCCCGGTCCGAAACGAGGTCGCGCAGGTCGTATCCCAGAACGGATTCGGCGGCGCAACACCCCAGTTGGTGTCGTGCCAGTACGTCGACGCGTTGGACAACGCCCTGGGGGACTGCAGCCAGGAGCCGCCGGACGAGGCGACGGGTGTGGAGGTTCGGGTCAGGGAGACCCACCGAACCTTCTTCATCCAGATCGTGCCCGGCGCGCCCGATACCGCCTCGACCGAGGCGATGGCGCGAGCGCGAGTCTTCAAGGTGACCAATGCTCCAGGTGATGCGCCGTTTATCGTCTGCGGGTACGACACCGAGCTGGCCGATGGCGGAACGCTCTCGATCCTGAAGCCGGGAACGAGCGAGATCGACCCGGAGGCGATCGGCAAGACGTTCCGCATTCACGCCCCGCAAGGCATCTCCCGCTGTGGGACGGGCAACGCGTTCAAGGGCCTCGTCGGAGACAACGACGAGGAAAACATCCCGATCCCCGGGATCTGGGAGGGCACTCCGGGTACGCGCGCCAGTGTACGCATCAAGGTGCCCGGCCTTCGGGGATGCCGGCCGGGCTCATCGGTCAACGATTGCATCCTGCTCCTGCCAATCGCGGACTCAGGAGAAGGCAACGGGTCGCATGTCAAGTTCCATGTGGTCGCCGTCGCGGCCTTCTGGATCCAGGAGTGCCACGCGAACTGTCATGAGGGCACGCTGATCGGGCAATACGTCATCGGCCCCGGTGACGGGTGGCTGCCCGACCCGGGCGACACCTGGCAACTGGGCGACAACGGCCTGATCATGATCCGGCTCGTCGCCTGATTCCCACGGAGCGATCTGACCTCGGGCGCAGCAGGAGCCCGGCGCGGATCTCCCTGCGGCTCACCGCCCACGGATCGCCTGCATGAAGCGGTCCAACTCGATCGCCGGCATGGTGAGGAACTGGACCGTCCCCCGGCTGCTGAGGGCAACCGAGACCTTGGCGATCGTCTCGTTGTCGGGCGCCTCGACGATGTTGACGAAGTCGTAGGGCCCGAGGACCGCCCACTGCTGCACCACCCGGGCGCCCATCGCCTCGACCTCGCGGTTGACCTCGGTGATCCGCTCCGGCCGCTCCTGGATCGTCTCCCGGCCGTCGTCGGTCAGGGTGCTGAGCATGATGTAGATGGGCATGGCTTCCCCCCTCCACTGCGGGCGTGCGCCAACCGCACGACGCCCCACCTACCCCGCAATTCCCGTGCAGACGCGGACCTTGACCTGCCGGACCCTGCCACGGAAGATGGTGAGAATGGGAGTGGGCAATACCGCGCCGCGGGCGCGGCTGAGCGAGAGGAGTCGTGCCGGTGGAGTCGATGCACATCGTGCGCTACCGGGATGGGGAGCGCGCGGCCTACGGGATCCTGGAGGACGGGGTCGTACGTCAGGCGTCGGGCGATCCGTTCAGCGGGCTGACGCCGGGTGCCGAGGTCGGCCCGCTGGAGGAGGTCACGCTGCTGCCGCCGGTCGAGCCGAGTAAGATCGTCGCGATCGGCCTCAACTACCTGGACCACATCACCCAGGACGCGCACGGGTTCGAGCAGCCGGAGAACCCGATCATCTTCCTGAAGCCGCCGAGCTCGCTACTGGCGCACGGCGGCAATATCGTGCTGCCGCGCGGCACCGAGCGGGTGGAGAGCGAGGCGGAGCTGGCGGTGGTCATCGGGCGACGGGCCCGCTATGTTCCCGCCGAGCGCGCCTACGACTACATCCTCGGCTTCACCTGCTCGAACGACGTGAGCGCCCGCGATTACCAGTTCAAGGACGGGCAGTGGGTACGCGCCAAGGGCTTCGATACGTTCACGCCGCTCGGCCCGGCCATCGCCACCGGCCTGCGCGCCGATGACCTGGCGATCGCCTGCCGGCTCAACGGCGAGGTGCGCCAGCAGTCGACGACGGCAAAGCTGCTCTTCGGCGTGCCGTACCTCGTGGAGTTCATCAGCCGGGTCATGACCCTGGAGCCGGGCGACGTCATCATGACCGGCACCCCGGCCGGTCCGCCGCGCATGGCCCCGGGCGACGTCGTCGAGATCGAGATCGAAGGCATCGGCGTGCTGCGCAACGGCGTGGTGGCGGAGGAAATGCCGGAGTAGATGGCCCTCACCCCCTAACCCCCTCTCCCAACTTTGGGAGAGGGGGAATGGGATGACGAAACACTCCCCTCTCCCAAGGTTGGGAGAGGGGCCGGGGGTGAGGGTCGCTTCTTGCCTCACTCGCTGCCGATGAGGTCTTCGATGGAGCGGAGGCCTTCGCGGTCGAGGTAGGTGACGAGGTCGCGGAGGATGGCGCCGGGGAGGGCGGGGCCGCCGTAGACGAAGGCGGTGTACATCTGGACCAGGCAGGCACCGGCACGCATCCGCTCGATGACGTCGGCGGCGCTGCTGATGCCGCCGACACCGATGATCGCGAGCCGGTCGCCCGCGCGGCGCCGAACCTCACGGACGAGCGCGGTGGCGCGGGCGCGGAGCGGCGGCCCGCTCAGCCCGCCCGGGACGTCCGGCACCGGCCCCTGCAGCCCGCTCCGGTCGACGGTGGTGTTGCAGACGACGACGCCGGCCGCGCCCCCCTCGATCGCCCCGGCGAGGACGTCGTCGAGCCCGGCGTCGTCGAGGTCGGGCGCGATCTTCACCAGCACCGGGTGGGGGTGGCGGCGGTGCAGTGCGGCGGCGCGGGCGTTCGCCTCGCCGACGGCCCGGAGGATCTCCACCAGCGCCGTGCGCTGTTGCAGGTCGCGCAGGCCGGGGGTGTTGGGCGAGCTGACGTTGACGACGACGTAGTTCGCCACGTCCCAGAGCGCGTTCAGCACGTCCACGTAGTCCCTGGCGGCGCACTCGGGTGGCGTGTCGCGGTTCTTCCCGAGGTTGATGCCGACGACGCCGGGGAAGCGCCGGCCGACCAGCCGAGCACGGACGGCCGCCGCGCCCTCACTGGGGAACCCCATGGCGTTGATGAGGGCCCGGTCCTGCGGCAGGCGCCAGACGCGAGGCGACGGGTTGCCGGGCTGCGGACGCGGGGTGACGGTGCCGACCTCGACCGCGCCGAACCCGAGCGCCAGCAGGGCACCGACCGCCTGGGCGTCCTTGTCCAACCCAGCGGCGACACCGAGCGGGTTGCGGAACGTCAGGCCGAAGCGCTGCACGCGGAGCCGCTCATCGGCGGGGCCGGCAAGCCGACCCAGGAGCGCCGTCCCACCCGGCATTCGGTCCGCATCGCGCAGCAGCCGGAGCGCCAGGTGATGTGCGCGCTCCGGGTCCATGCGCTGCAGCAGCGCCGGGTAGAGGACCGCTCGGTACAGCCGCTCCATACTGGTGGACTCCTTCGGCGTCATGCGTCATACGTCATGCGTGTTGCGTGTTGCGTGATGCGTGTCGCGTGGTCCGTTAGCTTGGGTTCGGACTCGCCATGACGAACCACGAACCACGGAACACGCAACACGGAGCACGCATCACGCACCAGTATGACGCATGACGGGTGACGTATGACGTGTGACGTCTCGCATTCCCCTACCCCGTCTCACAGACCCAGGCGCGCGGCCCGCCGGGCCGCTCGGGGTGCCATCACTGGTTGCCGCTGGGGTAGGAGATCTCGTAGCCGGTGCCGCGACGGGGGATGGCGAGCGCGACGAGGCGCTGGGTGCCGTCCAGCTCGGCGCGCAGCGTTGCCTGCGCGGCGCGGACCTGCTCCCGGTCGATCCCCTCCTCCGGCACGCTCAGGGTGATGTAGACGGAGTCGGGGTCCAGGTCCACGTACTCGGCGGCGACGGGGTCGTCCGTCCAGGGCTGGAGTGCCGTGGTCAGGTCGAGGCTGGGCGGGGGCATGATCTCGACCCCGACCAGCCGGCCGCCCTCGCCGACGTCGACGTACCCCGGCAGATCGACCGTCCGGCTGGGCTCCCCCGGCTCGCGATCGAGCGACAGGCGCAGGGCGTTGGTGGTCGGGTCGTAGGTGAGACGCATGGTGTGTCCTTATGTCCAGTGGCGAGGGCCGGGTCGCGCTAGTTGCGCGGCGCGGTCAGGCCGATGCGGGCGTCGGCATCGTAGGCGGCGAGCCGGCTCCGGTTGCAGCGGACGCGGACGCGGGTGCCCGGCGCCAGATCGACGTGCGACGGCTGGTTTGACAGGAGCTGGACGCCGCACGGGAGCTGCACGAGATAGGTGTACTCCGCGCCGTTGAACGTGCGCGAGGTGATGACGGCGATTCCCTCAGGATCCTCCTCCAGGCTGACGTCGCGCGGGCGGATCAGGAGCTCCACGAGTTGCGGCCCGGCCGGGTGCTCGAGCCCGAAGCGGCCGAGATCCGACTCGGCCACGTCCCCGGCGACGCGGGCCGGGACGAACGTGCCCTGTCCGACGAAGCGGGCGACGGCGCGGGTCGCCGGGAAGTGGTAGACCACGTCCGGCGTGTCGATCTGCTCCACGCGGCCCTGGAGCATCACCGCGACGCGGTCCGCCACGGTCATAGCTTCCTGCTGGTCGTGCGTCACCAGGATGGCGGTCGTCTCGGTCGCCTTGAGCAGGGAGCGCACCTCGGCGCGCATCTGGGTGCGCAATTCGGTGTCGAGGTTGGAGAAGGGCTCGTCGAGCAGCAGCACATGCGGGCGCGGCGCCAGGGCGCGGGCGATCGCCACGCGCTGCTGCTGGCCGCCCGAGAGCTGGTGCGGGTAACGATGGGCGACGCCTTCGAGGCCGGTCAGCGCCAGCAGGTCACTTACGCGCGAGCGGCGCTCGGCCGACGAGAGGTGCCCGAGGCCGAAGGCGATGTTGTCGGCCACGCTCAGGTGCGGGAAGAGGGCGTAGTCCTGGAAGACCATGCCGACGCCGCGGCGCTCCGGAGGCACGAAGGTGCCGTTCCCGTCGGCGACGCAGCGCCCGGCGATGGCGATGACCCCGGTGTCGGGGCGCTCAAAGCCCGCGATCAGCCGCAGCGTCGTGGTCTTGCCGCACCCGCTGGGGCCGAGCAGTGCCACGATCTCACCCGGCGCGATGGCGACACTCACCTCGCGGACCGCCGGCTCGGCGGCGCCCGGGAAGCGCTTACTGACGTGTGTCAGCTCGATCGCCGCGTGCATACCTCTCCCCCGCCTGTCTGCCGGTCACCGCCGGGCGACCGGTCCAGGTTCAGTCTACCATCCAGGCAGCGTCCCTCACGCCGGATCCCGCTCCCAAGATGAGAAAAGTGAAGAGACCCATCGTCGTATTCCCCTCCTCCCCACCTTGGGAGAGGGGGGCCAGGGAGTGAGGGCCGACGCGCGCACGTTCGAATCACTCATCGCTCTTGCCCTCGCGCCAGGCGGTGACGGCCATCGGGACGGCCGAGAGCAGGATCAGCAGCAGGGCCGGCGCGGCGGCCTGTGCCCAGAAGCCCCCGGCGGTCGCGCTCCAGACCTGCGTCGCCAACGTGTCGAAACCGGTCGGGCGCAGCAGCAGTGTCGCCGGAAGTTCCTTCATCACCGTCAGGAAGATGAGCGCCCCGGCGCTCAGGATGCCGGGGTAGGTCAGCGGCGCGGTGACGCGCAGCCAGACGCGTGGCGGGGAGTGGCCGAGGCTGCGGGCGGCTTCCTCGACGCGCGGGCTGACCTGTAGCAGCGCGGCGCGCAGAGTGGCGAGCGCCTGGGGCAGGAAGCGAATGATGTAGGCCACGAGCAGGATGCCGAGCGTCTGGTAGAGCCACGGCGCGTAGCGGGCGCCGAAGAAGACGAGCGCGAGCGCCACGACGATGCCCGGCAGGGCGTAGCCGAGATAGCTGAGCCGTTCGAGGACCCGGCTGAGCGTGCTCGGGTGGCGCACGGCCATGAGCGCGATCGGCGCCGCCGCCAGCACGGCGACCACGGCCGCGGCCAGGGACACGGACACCGAGCTGAGCGCCGCGGACCAGACCAGCCAGAGCGGCTCGCCGGCGCGCAGCCCCCGGATCAGCCAGTGGATGATCACACCGATCGGGATCAGGAGCGTGACGCTGACGATCGCGGCACAGTAGGCCAGCGCCAGCGGCGTCCAGCGGCCCAGGCGCACGCGGGTCGGCGGGCGGCTGACGCCCACGGTGCTGCGGTGGTAGCGGGCACGGCCACGGGCGCGCGCCTCCAGCGCCAGCACCACCCCGGTCATGGCGACGAGGACGAGAGCCAACCCCGCGGCCAGGGAGCGGTCGAAGGCGCCGCGGTACTGGTTGTAGATGGCGCGCGTAAAGACGTCGTAGCGCAGCAGCGAGACGGCGCCGAAGTCGCCCAGGACGTAGAGCGCGACGAGCAGCGATCCGGCCAGCAGGGCCGGGCGCAGGAGCGGCACGGTCACCCGCCGGAAGCTCTCCCACGGGCCGAGCCCCAGCGAGCGGGCCGCCTCCTCCAGGGCCGGGTCGAGCTGGGCCATCGCCGAGCGGACCGCCAGAAGGACGTAGGGATAGCTCAGGAGCGTCAGCGTCAGCCAGGCGCCGAAGAAGCCGTAGATCTCCGGCAGCCGCTCGATGCCGAAGATGACCTCCAGCACTCCCTGGAGTGCCCCGCGCGGCCCGAGCGCGGCGATGAGGACGTAGCCCCCAACGTAGCTCGGGATCACCAGCGGCAGCGCGGTGAGGACCGTCCAGATGCGCCGGCCCGGCAGATCCGTCCGCACCGTGAGCCAGGCCAGCGGCAGCGCGATGGCTGCCGAGGCGGCGGTCACGGTCGCGGAGAGGAGGAGCGAGTTGCGGATGAGCATCAGCGTCCGGTCGCGCCATAGCAGGTGGAACAGCTCGGGTCCGGCCTGGGCGGCGCGCAGGACGAGGTAGACCAGCGGGGCGAGCATGAGGAGCGCCACGACGAGCGACGGGAGCACCAGCAGCGGCGGGACGTGCGCACCGTCCCAGAGGCGGCGGCCCGCCCGTGCCGGTTGGGTGCCCGGCGTCGCGGTCGGCTGCGGCATCGAGGCCCCGCTGGTCGTCATGGCTACAGCAGCCCCACGTCGCGCAGCATCTCGAGCGTTGCCTCCAGGTCGGCCAGATCCGACAGGTCGATGTCGGGTGTCTGAATCTCGTTCAGCGGGACGAGGTTCGGGTCGGTCGGCACGCCCGCGACCAGCGGGTACTCATGGGTCTCCTCGGCGAAGTAGGTCTGCGCCTCGGGGCTGAGCATATAGCGGATGAAGGCGATGGCCTGCTCCTGGTTCTTGGCCGTGGTGAGGATCCCGGCCCCGGCCACGTTGACCAGCGCGCCCGGATCGCCGTTGCGGTAGATGTAGTTCCGTGCCGGGAGATCCCTGCCCGCCTCGGCACGTTGACGCTCGAGATAATAGTGATTGACAAACCCGGCGTCGATCTCCCCGGCGATGACGGCGCTGACGATCACGTCGTTGTTCTCGTACACCCGGGCGCCGTTGTCCCGAATCCCCTCCAGCCACGCGCGGGCCACATCGTCGCCGCGCAGCACGCGGATCGCCGTGACGGCGGCCTGGAAGGAGGCGTTGGTCGGCGCCCAGCCGAGCCGATCCTTCCACACGGGGTCGGTGAAGTCGAGGATCGAGGGCGGGATATCCGACTCCTTGACGCGCTCGGTGTTATAGACCACGGCCCGCGCCCGGCCGCTGAGCCCGATCCAGTGCCCGTCGGGGGAGCGGAAGCGCGGCTCCACCAGGTCCAGCACGTCGGACGGGAGTTCCGCCAGGAGCCCCTCGCGGGCGACCGCACCAAGCGCGCCGGCGTCCTGCGCGAAGAAGATGTCGGCGGGACTGCTCTTCCCCTCCTCCAGAATCGCGGCGGCCATCTCGGCCGTGTCTCCGTAGCGCACCTTGACGTCGATGCCGGTGGCCGCGGCGAACTCGTCGACGATCTTCTGGACCAACTGCTGCGAGCGGCCTGAGTAGACGGTCAGCGAACCGCCGATGGTGCCGGTCGCCGGGGTGCCCGCCGGGGTGCTTGCCGGCGTCGTGGCGGCGGGCGTCGACGTCGCTGCCGCCCCGCTGCCACCGGTGCTGGCCTGGCTGGTGGCGGTCGGCGCCGCGGTCGATGCCGGACTCTCGTTTCCACCACAAGCGGCCAGCACCGGGCCAGCCAGTGATGCGCCGGCCACGGCGGCCAGCGCACGGATGATGTCGCGTCTGCTTACTGAGCGGTTTGTGTTCACGTCCCCTCCGCGCTCCCGCGCCTATGCGCCCCTCGCGAGGGGCGCAGCACTCATTCCTCTTCACGATTGGATGCGCAATCCCGACCTGCGCAGTCGGGATTAGAGTACGAGGCGTGGTGCGGCCTTGTCAAGGGGGCGGCATCGCGACGCGGATCACGACCGCCGTCCGCCTGTCGATGCGGGGTCCGCCCGGCGGCGTGCGACGATGCACGGGGTGATTGCGTCGGCGAGCGCATCGAACGCGTCGCGGATCGCGATGCCGGGCGTGCTCCCCTCGCCGGTGGCGGACAGGTCGCGGTCCCCCACACGGAGGAGGACGTGGACGGCGTAATCCTCCCGATCGGCGCGGTGGGTCAGCGTGACGTCGATGAGCGGCGGATCCTGAAGCGCCCCGCGCAGGCGATGCGTGAGGAGGGCGGCCTCGCGTGCCAGGGTGGCGTGGAGCGCCGTCGTCAACAGGTCCGGCTTGTTGCTGTGGATCCGCATGGGGTCATCTCCAGGCGTCGTCGGCGGTCATGTACCCCGGCGTTGCCGGGTGGGATCCATCGTGCCGGAGCAGACGCGGCAAAGGCATCGACATCGCACCCGGCGGCGCGACAATGCCGTGCACGTTTGGCTGGCGTGCCTCCAACGCGGGCCGTGCGACGCGGTGAGGCTGCTGGATCCAGTCGGCGAAAGCGGCCGCGACGGGGTACGGCGGGCGCTCCACCGGCGGCGGTGAACCTCAACGGCTCCTCGTTCGTTGTAGCCTTTGGCGGGTACCGGCCCGCCCAGCACGCAGCGGGCCGGTGTCCGCCGAACCTGGAACGGATCGGAAGCGGAGGTTGTTCGTGCGCAGACCGAGGTTGCAACCCCGGATCGCGCGCATGCTCGCTCTTGTCATCATCCTCAGCGCGCTCCCCCTCGCACCGTCTCTTGCCGTCACTGCCGCCAGCATCCAACCGACCGGCCTGGTCGCTTACCTGGACCGCGGCAACAACCTGTGGGTCAGCCAGGACAGTGGCGCGGGCGCCGTCCAGCTCACCACGGCGGGCGGCTACACCGGATTTGTCTGGTCGCCCGACGGCACACGGCTGGCCGCCGTCGGCCCGGTCAGCGGCGGCGCCGGTGTGTCGCTGGTCGGGACCGACCCGAGCTTCGGCGTGCGTGAGCTGCACACCGGCACGGCGCCCGCCTGGTCCCCGGACAGCCGCCGCGTCGCGATCATCGACGGCGGGACCGTCCACATCTACGGCCGCGAGGGAGGCTACCAGCGCAGCGTCCCCGTCGGGGCCGATGCCATCCAGTGGTCGCCTGACGGGAGCCGCATCGGCTTCACCCGCTGGCTGAGCGACCCCTACGGCACCGGCTGCGCCATCCGGGACCTCGGCTGGATCGACGCCGACACCGGCGCAAGTCACGGCGTCGCCCGCACGTTCGGCAAATTCGCGTGGGCCGGAGACGGCGCTCGCCTCCTCTACGTCTCCGCCGACGACGGCACCGTCCGCGCCTTCGACACCCGTTCCGGCGCCGGCCAGCGCCTCTCCTCCCGGTCGGCCAATCCCTGCGGCGGGCCGTTCTTCACGAGCAACGACGGCCGCACGCTCTTCTTCCTGGACTACGGTGCGGGTGGTCGCGACCTCGTCGCCGTCAACCTGTCGTCGCTCCAGGAGCGGGTCTATCGGAACCTGCCGATCGGTTACCCGGCGCGCACGCTGCCCGACAGCTACGTCTCGGTCGACCCGCTGGCGCGCTACGCCTACGTGGTGCAGACCTACCCCACCACCATCACCCGCGTCGATCTCCAGTCCGGCGCGCTCCAGCAGATGCTCTTCAACGATTACCGCATGGTGCTCGGCTTCTCACCCGACCGCGACCGGGTCGCCCTGCTGGCCACCCCCTACGGTGAGCCGAGCGTGACCTACATCCGCGACCTGACCACCGGCGAGGAGACCGCCTTCACCAACGTGGGCTGGCTCGCCTGGCAGGGGTCGCCGATCACCGCGTCCACGGTCGATGCCTGGACCCGCGTCTGGGATCGGGAGGATCGCCCGGTCGCGGCGAGCGCGGCGCACCGCACCTGGATCTGGGGCCCGGCACCCTTCGCCACCCGCCAGGAGCCCTATCTCGAAGCACCCGGTGGCCGCCGTGCGGTGCAGTACTACGACAAGAGCCGTATGGAGGTGACGCATCCCGACGGGGATCAGAGCAGCCGCTGGTACGTCACCAACGGCCTGCTGGTCAAGGAGTTGATCACCGGCCAGATGCAGGTCGGCGACGCCAGCTTCGTCGAGCGCGGCCCGGCGCACGTCCCGGTGGCGGGGGATCCGGACGACACGCACGGGCCGACCTACGCCACGCTCCAGGGCGTGCTTTCCGCCCCGCCGACCCCGGCCGGCACCGAGATCCGCGCGACGATTGACCGGAACGGCAACGTCGGCAGCGGTGGGCCGGGTGGCGTCTTCGCCCAGGAGTACATCCCGGACACCAACCACACCATCGCCGACGTCTTCTGGGCCTACCTCAATTCCCGCGGGCCGGTCTGGGATGGGGCGAACTTCGTCGACGGAAAGCTGTTCGAGCCGACCTTCTTCGCCACCGGCTTCCCGATCACCGAGGCCTACTGGACCAAGGCGAAGGTCGCGGGCCAGGTGAAGGACGTCCTCGTCCAGTGCTTCGAGCGCCGCTGCCTGACCTACACGCCGTCCAACCCGGAGGGGTGGAAGGTCGAGATGGGCAACGTCGGCCGCCACTACTACGCCTGGCGCTATGGCGGGTGATGCAGGCGCGAGCGGCGGCTAGCCGCCGCCCGCGCCCCACCCGCTGGAACGGGCCGCGGCCATTATGCGCTCCGGGGCCAGCCAGTGCCCGGGGCTAAAGCCACCGGGCTCACAACGAAAGCCCGCTGAAGCGGGCTGGGAATGATCGGGCAACCCGCTGCGCGTGACGGATCCGCGCGTGGTGTGTGCCCGGGGCGAAAGCCGCCGGGCTGATATGGGGTAAGCCCACGGAAAGGGGCTGCGATGGCGACATGCAGGCCAAACCTATCCGGCGTCCCATTGGGCGCTGCGTCTCCAGCCGGCTTCAGCCGGCTTTCGTTGTCAGCCCGGCGGCTTTAGCCCCGGGCACGGACCGACCTGCGGCATGGCTGGGCCACGGTGGCGGCTCAGTGAATGTGACCGGGCGAGGCTCCGTCCGACGCCAGCGCTTCGTATCAGGTGCGGAGTGCTCCCGTGCGAACTTGCGTATTGAGAGGGGAAAGCCCCATACTAGCCGATGCTATGACGTGCGTGTCGGTCGTCATTGTCAATCACAACACGGCGGACCTCCTCGCTCGGTGCCTCGAGCACCTGTATGCCAGCGTGGTTGATCGCCCGCTCGACATCTGGGTGGTGGACAATGGTTCCCGCGACAACAGCGCGGCGCTGGTCCGGGAGCGGTTCCCGGATGTCCGGCTGATCGTCTCGCCGCGCAACCTGGGCTTCGCTGGAGGCAACAACCTGGCGCTGCGCCGGATCCTGGCCGAGGCGCCGCCCGGTCCCGCCCGTAGGAACCACTACGTCCTCCTCCTCAACACCGACTGCTTCGTCGAGCCCGACACTATCGCGCTGACGGCCCAGTTCCTCGACCGGCAGCCCGACGTGGGGATCGTGGGTCCCAAGGTGCTGCTGCCCGACGGCCGGCTCGACCTCGCCTGCCGTCGCTCGTTCCCCACGCCGGCGAGCGCCTTCTGGAAGCTGACCGGGCTGAGCCGTTGGTTCCCGAACTCGCCGCGCTTTGCTCGTTACAACCTCACCTACCTCGACCCGGACAAGACCTACGAGGTCGACTCGGTCATGGGCGCCTATATGATGGTGCGGCTTGCCGCGATCGACGCCGCCGGGCTGCTTGACGACCGCTTTTTCATGTATGGCGAGGATCTCGACTGGGCGTACCGAATCAAACAGCATGGGTGGCGCGTTTTCTATTATGCGGACGCCCGCGCCCTGCACGTCAAAGGTGCGACGAGTTCACGCCAGAGCTACCGGCTGATCGTGGAGTTCTACCGGGCGATGTATCTCTTCCATCGGAAACACTACGCGCCCGACACCTTCGTCCTGCTGAACTGGCTGATCACCGCAGGGATCGTCGCCCGGGGCGGCTACGCGCTGTTCCGGAACCTGCTCCGCCCGGCCGGCGCCAAGCGCGTGGCCTGACAACACAGGGGATGGGAACCGCTGGGAGATCGGGAGTGACCAAGACGAGCCTGCCAGCCGGGATGTCTGCCGCTCCGGGCGCGCGCGATCACGCCCTGACGCGGCGTGCCACGCTGGTCCGGCGCCGGTGGACTGAGACGCTCTTCCTCGGCACGCAGGTGGTGCTCGACGCCCTGCTGGTGGCACTGGCCTGGTTCATCGCCTACCGGGTGCCGGTGGCGCTGCACCTGCTGCGCCTGCCGCGCGAGTTCTCGGCGGTGCAGGGGCTGGTCGTCCTCGGCATCATCGTTGGGACGACCCTGACCGTCTTCGCCGTCGGCGGGCTGTACCGCCTTGGGCGCGGCGCGTCCCGCGTGGACACTTTCTACAAGATCTGCACCCATCTCTCGCTCGCGGTGCTCCTGGCGATCGCTTTCAATGCGATCGTCCTGCACGAGAACGTGGTCCTCTCGCGGCGGGTGCTGGTGCTCGGCTGGCTCCTGGCCATCGCCCTGGTCACTACCGGGCGCCTGCTCCACGGCTTCGTCGTCGGTCAGGTGCGCCTGCGCGGGGTCGCGGTCGACCGCCTGCTGATCGTCGGCACCGGGACGAACGCGCGCATCGTCCACGACAAGATCCGTAAGATGCCGGAGCTGGGCTATCACCTGGTCGGCTTCCTGGCGCACCCGAGCGAGGGCACGCCGCCGGACACGATCAATGGCGTACCGGTCTACGGCACAACCGGCCGGCTGGCCGAGGTCGTGCGCCGCCACCGGATCGACGAGTTGATCCTGGCGCTGGAGGGAACCCCGCACGCCGAGGCGCTTGATCTGGTCTATCAGGTGATGGACCTGCCGGTTAACATCCGCGTCTACCCCGACCTGTTCCGGCTCATCACCAACGACGAGCTTACGGTGAGCGACCTCGGCGGGCTGCCGATGGTCACCGTGCGTACTGCCGGGCTGCGCACCTGGAGCCGCATCGTGAAGCGTGCGGTCGACTTGGCCGTGAGCAGCGCCGTCCTCGTCTTCTGCTCCCCGCTCATGCTACTGCTCGCGATCCTGATCAAGCTCGACTCCCCCGGCCCGGTCTTCTTCGTCCAGGAGCGGGTGGGGCACGACGGTGTGCCGTTCAACCTGCTCAAGTTCCGCTCCATGCCGGTAGACGCGGAAAAGGAGACCGGACCGGTCTGGGCCACGCCCGACGACCCGCGCCCGACCCGAATCGGCCGCTTCATGCGGCGCTACTCGCTAGACGAACTGCCGCAGTTCATCAACGTCTTCCTCGGTGAGATGAGCGTGGTCGGCCCACGGCCGGAGCGGCCCCACTTCGTCGAGCAGTTCCGCCAGACGATCCCTTACTACATGGCGCGCCACCGGGAGAAGTCCGGTATCACCGGCTGGGCCCAGGTCAACGGCTTGCGCGGGGATACCTCGATCCAGGAGCGGACCCAGTACGACCTGTATTACGTCGAGAACTGGTCGCTGCTCTTCGACATCAAGATCATGATTAAGACCCTTGCCCGCATCATCAACGACGAGAACGCGTACTAGCCGTCCGGGAAGGACGGGATGGCTATGCGCGTGCTGGTGACCGGTGGCGGAGGATTCATTGGCAGCCATCCGGTCGATGCCCTCCTGGCCCGCGGCGACGAGCCGGTGGTGTTGGACGACTGATCCGGCGGCAGCCGGGACAACCTGCCGCCCGGCGTCCAAACCCTGGACATGGATATCGTGGACGTCACACGTCATGCGTCATACGTCATGCGTCATTCTCCCCTCTCCCCTGGTGGGAGAGGGGCCGGGGGTGAGGGGGACGCATGACGCACGACGCACTGGCTCTTACCCCGTAGACCGCACCAACCGCTCGAGCGGCGGCAGCGCCCGCTCGATCTCGGCCCGCCGCGGCTCGTACCAGGGCGGCAGCTTCAGGCTGGTGCCCAGCTCCTCCACCGGCTCATCGACGGTGAAGCCGGGACCGTCGGTGGCGATCTCGAACAACACCCCGCCCGGCTCGCGGAAGTAAATCGACCGGAAGTACTGCCGGTCACGCACCGGTGTCACGTCGAAACCGGCGTCGATGAGCCGCTCGCGCCACGCCTGTTGCTCCGCGTCGTTCGGTGTGCGCCAGGCGATGTGGTGCACCGTGCCCGTGCCCTCTTCCCCGCGGGGTGCCGACGACGGGCTGACCACATCGATCACCGCCCGGCTCGTGCCCTCGCCCACTGCGAAGCGCAGCCGTTCGCGCTCCTCAGCTACCAGCCGGAAACCCATCAGGTCGGTGAGGAGCCTCGCCGTCGGCTCCAGCGTCCTCACCCAGAGGGTGGCGCCGTGGAAGCCACGGATGGCGTGCTCGGCCGGTATCGGCCCGCCGCCCCAGACGCGCTGTGCCGGTCCGTCGTCTCGCATCACCAGCTCGTACTGCAGCCCGTCGTGGTCGGCGAAGGTGATGACCTCCTCGTCGAATCGTGCCGCCGGGCGCTCGACGGTCACGCCGAGGCGGGTGAGCCGATCCACCCAGTAGCCGGTCGAGCCCGTGGGGATGGCGAAGGAGGTCACCACCACCTGACCCGTGCCCGGCGGGCGCCGGGAGAGGTGTGGCCAGGGAAAGATCGTCAGGATCGTGCCCGGTGTCCCCACTTCGTCGCCATAGTAGAAGTGATACGTGCCCGGCACGTCGAAGTTGACCGTGATCTTAATCAGACGCAGCCCGAGCACCTCGGTGTAGAAGTCGAGGTTCCGCTGGGGGTCGGAGGAGATCGACGTGATGTGGTGGATGCCGGGGATGGTGTTGGCCATGTCCGCTCGCTCCCTTCATGCACGGGTCGATGTTCGGGGTGTCATCGGGACTCCCCCGTATCATACGCGCAGCGCCGGGGCCACGGTGTGCCCCGGCGCTGCGGTCTTCGGGGAGGGATGGAGCGCGATGCGCGCCTAGGCGGCGCTGCGGGCGGGCGGTACGTCGGCCTGCGGCGCGCGCCGCGCGGGCGCGACCCGCAGCCGGTGCCCCTGGCCGCCACGGAGGATCACCAGGTCGAGATCGCCCCCGGCCGGTGTGCGCGCCAGCGCCTCCAGCAGGTGCCGCGGGTGGCGCACCGGCTCCTCCGCGATCGCGACGATTACGTCGCCCGGCAGCAGCCCGGACGCCTCGGCCGGTCCACCACGTTCGACGGCGGTGATCATCAACCCGGCCGCGACGCCGACCCGGCGCCGGAGGTCGGGCGGGAGCACCACCGGCAGCGCGGTGATCCCCAGCCAGGGAGCCGGCTCGCCGATATGGGTGACGAAGTCGGCCACCACGTGGCTGGGCACCGCCAGCGCCAACCCCGGCGAGGCGACCATCGCGTTGATGCCGACCACCCGGCCGGCGGCGTCCACCATCGGCCCGCCGGAGTTCCCGGGCGCCAGCGCCAGGTCGGCGCGGATCAACTCGCGCTCGTCATCGTCGGTCGGCAGCGCGCTCACGATCCCGAGCGTCAGCGCGTGGCTGAGGCCCAGGGGGTGCCCCATCGCCAGCACGAGCTGGCCGGGGCGCAGGGCGCGGGAGTCGCCCACCTCGGCGGCCGGCAGCCCCTCGCGTGGGACGCGGAGCGCGGCCAGGTCGTTGAGCCGGTCGCGCCCGACAACCCGAGCCGGCACGACGTCCTGGCTCCCAAGGCGCACGCGCGCTTGGTCTCCCGGCACGACGTGGTCGTTGGTGATGATCAGGCCGTCGGCCGACCAGATGACACCCGCCCCGGCGCCGCTGCCGTTCTCGATGGTGACGACACTCGGCCGCAGCCGCTCGGCGACGGCGGCGACCGCCGCACCGAGCGGCGCCAGCCGCCCAAGTGTGCTCAAACCGGTCATGGACTTGCTCCCTACCGCTCGCCGACCGTCACCGTGGTGTCGGCGATGGCGCCGCCGCGGACGACCCGCACCGGCTGCTGCGTTCCGGCGCTGCCCGGGCCGAGCTGCGCCTGGAGCGACTGCGGATCGGTCGTCGGCTGCCCGCCGAACGCGACCACGATGTCGCCCAGCAGCAGCCCAGCTCGCTCGGCCGGGCTGTCCGGCTCGATGCCGACCACCAGCAGCCCCGACTCCTGCGTCAGTCCCAACTGGGACCGCAGCGCCTGGGGCAGTGCCACCGGCTGCGTCGCGATGCCCAGGTAGCCGCGGGTGACCTTGCCCTTCGACACCAGTGCCTCGACCACCCGCTCCACCATCGCGGCCGGCAGCGTTACCGACAGGCCGCGCGAGAGGAACGACGTGTTCATCCCGACCACCCGGCCTTCGGTGTCGATCAGCGGCCCACCGGAGAAGCCGGGGTAGAGGGTGGCGTCGGAGCGGATCGCGTGGTCGATGCTGCCGCCACGCCAGGTGCGCCACGGGCCGGACACCGCCCCGACCACGCCCAGCGTCGCCCTCGGCTCCGTCCCACGCGGCCGACCCAGCGCCAGCACCAGGTGGCCCAGCCGCACCTCGGTGGGCGAGATGGTCGCCGCCGTCAACCCGGTGGCATCCACCCGCAGCACCGCGATGTCGGTCCCGGGGTCCCGTCCGACGATGCGCGCCGGCAGATCTCGGCCGTCCGGCAGGCCGACGGTGATGTCGTCCTCTCGCTCGAGGACGTGGTCGGCCGTCACGATGAGCCCGTCGGCGCGCCAGATGATCCCGGTGGCGCCGATCCGCCGCCGCGCATCGATCCGCACGATCGACCGCGCGCCGGTTTCGACCGCGTCGGCGAGGCTATTGGAGAGTTCGGTCAAGAGGTTCGTGCTCCCAGTGTTCCCAGTGCTCATGCGGGGACTCCTTTCTACGCCCTAGCATAGGCGCCCGCGCGCCGCGGCGAATCCCCCGATCCGGCAGCGGCGTACCTACCCAAATGGGGAGGTATGGCGACCGTCCATGTCATCCCGGCGGTATCAGCCGGTTGCGTCTCTCGGGTAAGGGCGGCGCATATCCCAGCCCGAGCGGCTGGAGATCCTTCGCTGCGCCCGGGATGACTCCCAGGGGCGCATCACGCATCAGTGGAAGGATCGTCGCGCGGTGGCCTGTGCCCGGGGGTGGTGCGAAGGTTCCCGCGCCGCGGCCTGTGCCCGGGGCTAAAGCCGCCGGGCTGACAAGCAAAGCCGGCTGAAGCCGGCTGGAGGAATCGGGCTCAGCTTCCGGCATTCGGTTACGGCCATCCGGCCGGTGCCCGGGGATCAAGCCCCGGGCTGATATTTTGGTAAGCCCACTGAAGGGGCTGGGGATGGGACGTCCCACAGGCTGCCGGATCGGATACGCCTGCATGTAGCCATCGCAGCCCCTTTGGTGGGCTTCACCTTCTCAGCCCGGTGGCTTGAGCCCCGGGCACCTACCGGGCGACGGGGTCCATCATGCCGAGGCGCCAGCCTTGCGTCGCCCCAGCGGGCTTCAGCCGGCTTTGCTTGTCAGCCCGGCGGCTTTAGCCCCGGGCACATACCGAGCGGCGGACACCTAAATCAGCCGGCTGCGTACACTCATATCATTCGTCAAACTCCATAACCCCCCGGACACGGGCCGTCCGGCGGACCCCCATGTCTTTCGTCAAACGCCATGAGCGGGCTGTTGTTATCTGTCCGGGGTTCACCTCCGGGCACGTGTTGACCGCGTGAACCCAAACTATGCGTCAATCTCAGTAGCTGCGGTCAAGTGCGGGGACGTACGGCCGATCCTCCGCGGGTGCTCGGTTCACACCGCATCCCTCACAGCACGATCAACCCGGCCCGGGCGGCGCGGGCCAGGGCCTCGGCGCGGCTTGAGGCGCCGAGCTTGTCGAGGATCGAGCCGACGTGGAACTTGACCGTGTGCTCGCTGATCCCGAGTTGGAGCGCGATCGACTTGTTGGGCAAGCCCTGTGCGATGAGTTGGAGGATCTCGCGCTCCCGCGGCGTGAGTGGCTCCCCGGTGTCGGGGGCCGTCTGTGGCGGGGAGTTGGTCGTCAGGAAGGGCACCGCGCGCGGGTCCAACACCGTGAGACCCTGCCCGGCGGCCCGCAGCGCCGCCACGATCTCGTCCGGGTCGGCATCACGGAGGAGCAGTCCGGCGACCCCGGCGCGCAGTGCCTCGGGTGCGAGATCAGGTGTGTCGACCAGGAGGAGGACCGGCGGCGCTCCGCTCTCCCCGGCCAGCCGTGCCAGGTCGTCCAGCCACTCCTCCACGTCGTCGCCGGGTGCCAGCAGGATCACGTCCGGTGCGGCTGGCTCCATCTCGGCCACCGCGGCGGCTACGTCCTCCACCGTCGCCGCCACGGCAATGTCGGGTGTTTCGTCCAGGAGTGCCGCCAGCCCGGCACGGATCGTTGGATACGCTGCAGCGACGAGGACGCGAAGCATGGCCAGCCAATCTCTGGGCCGGACCGGAGTCAGGCACCGACCGGAACGCGGGTCTCTCCGTACGAATTATAGGGGCGTGCCACCACGGCACGCCGAGCGGACGGGAGGCGGGGCAATGAACCTCCGTGCGGTGATGCTCTGGGGCTTCGCCGGGACCACGGTGCTGACGACCATCCTGCGTGGTGCCGCGGCCATCGGGCGAACGCGGGTCGATCTCCCGCTCATCCTCGGGCTCATGATCACTCCGAACCGTGACCGCGCCAAGATCTATGGCTTCCTGATCCACCTGGTGAACGGCTGGCTCTTCGCGCTCGTCTACGCCTCGACCTTCGAGTACTTCCGGCGCGCCACCTGGTGGCTCGGCACGGCGATCGGGGCGGTACACGCGCTCTTCGTGCTCATCGTCGGCCTCCCCGCCCTGCCGGGGCTCCATCCCCGCATGGCGAGCGACGCACGCGGACCCGAACCGACACTGGAGCTGGAGCCACCCGGCTTCCTGGCCAGCAACTACGGCCACCAGACCGCCATCGTCACCTTCCTCGCCCACCTCGTCTTCGGCGCTATCCTCGGCACCTTCTACCGGCCGAGGGAGTAGGGAGGCATCGTCACCGGGAAGCGCCGCAGAAGGCGGAGCCTTCGACATGCCGCGTGACATCGGGCATAATGGGCGTGTACGGATGGTGAGAAGACGAGGGCCATCATCTCCGCGGTATCGCACGTACAACCCGGGAGCGCCTCATGGTGCACAGAGCGCGGCACGATTACATCAGCGTCTCGGAGGCGGCCGACTACCTGGCGGTCAGTGCCGCGGTCGTGCGCCGGTGGGTCAAGGCAGGACGACTTCGCGCCCATCGGGTAGCGCGTCTTGGGATTCGTCTGCGCCGGGCGGAGGTCGTCGCCTTTGCGCAGCACCTGCGTGCGACAGGGGATATGGGGTTGCACACAGAGCCGGCGGACGGCGCTGGTATCTGGGCAGGATACGATCCCGAAGCGGTCCGCGCGGCCCTGCAGCGGAGCGCCGGGACGCTTGTGGGCGTGAATCCTGAGACGCTCATCCGCGATATCCACGAGGCTCGGACGCAGGGCGAGTCCGAGAGTCCCCGCTGATCGATGGCCTACCTCATTGACAGCGACTGGGTCATCGACCATTTCACCGGCATCCCCGACGCCAGCCAGCTCCTGCTTCGTCTGGCACCGGCGGGGATCGCCATCAGCATCATTCACCTACATGGAGGTCTACCAAGGTGTGCTCATGAGCACCGATCAGCCCGCTGCCGAGTTGCGGTTTCGCGAACTCGTCGCGACCCTGCCGCTGCTACCTCTCTCTCCAGCAGTCGCGCGTCGTTGTGCAGCGGTCCGGGCGGACCTGCGCAGGCGCGGCCGGCGGGTCGGCGGTCGGGCGCTCGACCTCATCATTGCGGCAACGGCCTTGGAGTTCAACCTGACACTCGTTACCCGCAATCTGCGCGACTACCGGGACATCCCCGGTCTTTCCCTCTTCCACTATTCCACGACCCGGGAGTAGGCCCCGCGCCGCGGATGCTGCTCCACCTCGTGGAGGGTCAGTGCGGCGTTGATCAGGCCGATGTGGCTGAAGGCCTGGGGGAAGTTGCCGAGCTGCTCCCCGCTCACCGGGTCAATCTCCTCGGCCAGCAGCCCGAGCGGGTTGGCTCGGGCGAGGAGGCGCTGAAAGCGCTCGTGGGCCTCATCGAGTCGCCCGGTGCGTGCCAGGGCTTCCACCAGCCAGAACGAGCAGATGAGGAAGGCTCCCTCCTCGCCGGGCAGGCCGTCCACTCCCAGGTAGCGATGGACGAGATCGTCGTGCGAGAGGCCCCGCTCGATCGCTCGGACTGCCTGGGCCACGCGCGGATCGCTCTGGTCGAGGAAGTCCACCATTGGGATGACCAGGAGCGCCGCGTCCAGGTCCCCGCCGCCCAAGGTGCGGGTGAAGGCGCCGAGGTCGGCATCGTACCCGTGGCGGAGCACCCACGCCTGGATCTCATCGGCCGTGCGCGCGAGGTGAGCCACGGAGATCGGCAGCGGTACGTGTTGCGCAATCTCCAGCGCCGCCTGCAAGCCGACCCAGGCCATCACCTTGGAGTGGATGTGTTGGGCGCGGCCCGAGCGAACCTCCCAGATACCGTCGTCCGGCTCCCGCCAGCGGCGCGCGATGACCTCGGCCAGCCCCGCGATGAGGCGCCGCCCGTCGCGATCGAAGGTGCCGCCGACCCGCTGGTAGATCCGGAGGGCATCGATCACCTCGCCGTACACGTCGAGCTGGAACTGCTCGGCCGCCGCGTTGCCGACCCGAACCGGCCGCGAGCCACGATAGCCCTCCAGGTAGTCCAGCGTACGCTCCGGGACATCGGCCTCGCCGTAGAGGGTGTAGAGGACCTGCAGCTCCGGGTGCGTCAGCCGGGTGACGTGGAGCAGCCACTCGGCGAACGCGTGGGCTTCCTTCTGGTAATCGAGGCTCAGCATCGCGCGGATGGTGAAGGCCGCATCCCGCAGCCAGCAGTAGCGGTAGTCCCAGTTGCGCACGCCCCCGATCTGCTCCGGGAGCGAGGTCGTCGGCGCGGCGATGATCGCGCCGGAGGGGGCGTACGTGAGGAGCTTCAGGACGAGCGCGCTGCGGCGCACCGCTTCCTGGTACGGCCCGGGGTAGCTGCACTGCTGGATCCACGCCTCCCAAAACCCAACCGTTAATCGCTGCATCAAGTCGAGACTGCCGAGCGTCGGCAACTCGGCCGGCGACTCACTGGAGTACGAGAGCACGAGGTCCACTCGCTGGCCCGGCATGAGGTCGAAGGTCGCCGCGAGCGTGCCGGGGTCGATGCGCAGCGGGACGCTCGAGGTGACGTGCAGCGCCTGGTCGCGCCACTCGATGACGTAGCGGTCCGCGCGCGTCTGCCGCACCCGCGGGGTCAGGCGACCGTAGTCCGGTCTCGGCCGCACGACCATCTGCATCGGCACGTGGCCCGAGATCCCCTCCACCCGGCGCACGATCGCGCGGAAGGGGATCGGGTAGCGGCGCTTCTGCTCCTCCGTCAGCGCCGGCATGAAGTCCACCACCCGCGCTTCCCCGGCATCGGTGGCGAAGGTGGTCACCAGCACGTTCGTTTCGCCCAGGTACGCCTGCCGGCCCTGGAAGGGACTGCACGGCTGGATCACGCACGACCCGCCGAGGCGCGTGTCGAGCAGCCGGGCGAAGATCGGGTCGCCGTCGAAGCGCGGCAGGCACCACCAGTCGATCGCGCCGGTGTTCGCCACCAGCGCGATGCTGCGCCCGTCGCCGATCACGCCGTAGTCGGCCAGGGGAAGGTATCCTGCCGGCGTCGGGGGAACCCTATCCGGCTCACTCGGCACGCTGCACCCTCGTCTCCTCGGTGCGCCTGGACGTCACCGCCACCACGCGAAAGCTGTTCCATCGTCCAACTCGTCGGATTCGCCGCGAGCACACACGTGGCGGACGCGAACCGTCCACGGAGGGTACGTGTGAGGCGCGGGAGCGGTTTATCGCAGCGACGGTACGCGCTACTGCTCGATGAGGTGAGCCAATGCGGGACTCGCCGGATCGATCCACTGGAGGTGAGGCACTCCGGCGAAGGCCCGATCCGCCGAGACCAACGCCGACGCGCCCCGGTTCAACGCCACCGCTGCCAGCACTGCGTCGAACGCACCGAGGGCCGGAACACGCTCGTAGAGAGCGAGGCCGAGCTCCAGGTCATCCGGCAACGTGGTGAGGAGGGGAAGCGCCACGGCGTAGTAGCGAGCGAGCATGACCGCGTCGGAACGGGATCGCCGCCGGGCACGAACGTGGGCAAACTCCTGAATCACCTCGATTGTGGTCGTCGCCGCGACCCGGCCGTCACCGTGCGCGGCGAGTAACCGGCGGCAAGGCTCGCGCAGCGGGTGATCGCTACCCACCGCGTACGTGAGCACCGTCGTATCGAGGACGATCATCGCTCATCGCTGTCGCGCGCGGTATCCAACTCCCGGCGCAGGTCCGCCGGATCGTCGGGGACCGGCATCGGCTCGGCCGCCAGGATCGCCTCGATCGCCGCGCGCCGAGCCTCGCTGTCCGTCGGCAATCGATCGATCGCCTCGCGGATCACGGCCCCAATCGAGATGCCGCGGCGCCGCGCCTCCCGCGCCACCTTCTCATAGCGTTCGTCGTCGAGCAGAACCTGAACTCGGTGGTCCAACATACACATATGCTAGCACATGTGTGAGTGGGGCGGCCAAGGATTGCCAATTCCCGCTACCTCTTGCGAGATCTTGACCCAGTGTCTAAGATGGTACGCACCAACCAAACCAAATGATCGGTTCCCGGGGAAGGAGGCTCCCATGACCACCTCGGCACCCCCACCCACTATCATCGGTGAGTTGGGCAAGCAGGAGTTACTCCACGCCTACCGTGTCATGCGCACCATCCGCGAGTTCGAGGAGCGCCTGCACATCGAGTTCGCGACCGGCGAGATCCCTGGGTTCGTGCACCTCTACGCGGGTGAGGAGGCGATCGCCGCCGGGATCTGCGCCAACCTCCGCCCGGATGACTGGGTGGGCAGTACCCACCGCGGCCACGGCCACGCCATCGCCAAGGGCTGCGATGTCAAGGCGATGATGAAGGAGATCTACGGGAAGCGCGACGGGCTGTGCAAGGGCAAGGGCGGCTCGATGCACATCGCCGACTTCGACCAGGGCATGCTCGGCGCCAACGGCATCGTCGGCGGCGCGCCCCCGCTCATCTGCGGCGTCGGCCTGATGGCCCGCATCCGCGGGACCGATCAAGTCGGTGTCGCGTTCGTCGGTGACGGCGGATCGAACCAGGGCACCTTCCTGGAGAGCCTGAACCTGGCGGCCGTCTGGAACCTCCCGGTCCTCTTCGTCGTCGAGAACAACGGCTACGCCGAGTCCACCTCGAACCGGTACCACCAGAAGGGCATCGACGTTGCCAAGCGCGCCGACGGCTTCGGCCTGCCCGGTGTGATCGTCGACGGTCACGACTTCTTTGCCGTCTACGAGGCAGCGCGCGAGGCGGTCCGCCGTGCCCGCAGCGGCGGTGGCCCGACCCTGCTGGAGTGCAAGGTCAACCGCTACTACGGGCACTTTGAGGGCGACCAGCAGACCTACCGCGCGCCGAACGAGGTCGAGAACATCCGCCAGACGCGCGACTGCCTGATGCGCTTCGCCCAGCGCGTCACGTCCGCCGGGGTCATCGACCAGGCTGAGCTGGACGAGATCGACCGCGATGTCCGGGCGCTGATCGACGACGCGGTGCGCGAGGCCAAGGCCGCGCCCGACCCGGATGTGTCGGACCTTGTGACCGACGTCTACGTCGCCTACTAGCCGCGACGGGCGCCATCGCCCCGGCCGCGGCGGGTGTCGCCCCGCCCGGCGCCGGTGTGGTGGCGGCGCGGGAGGGTGGATGCCCCTCTCCTACCAGCAGACGGAGGTGCAGAAATGGCTCGACGGCTCACCTTCCAGCAGGCGATCAACGAGGCGCTCGCTCAGGAGATGCGGCGTGACCCGACCGTCGTCCTGCTGGGCGAGGATATCTCCGGCGGCGCCGGGTCCAACGGCCAGCAGGGCGACTCCTGGGGCGGCCCGCTCGGCGTCACCAAGGGACTCTGGACCCAGTTTAACGACCGCGTCCTCGACACCCCGATCAGCGAATCGGCCTTCATCGGCGCCGCGATCGGCGGGGCCATCAGCGGCATCCGCCCGGTGGCGGAGTTGATGTTCGTCGACTTCATGGGTGTCTGCTTCGACCAGATCTTCAACCAGGCCGCCAAGTTCCGCTACATGTTCGGCGGCAAGGCCAAGACGCCGGTCGTGATTCGGACCATGTACGGCGCCGGCATCCGCGCGGCGGCCCAGCACTCCCAGGCCCTCTACCCGATCTTCACCCACATCCCGGGGCTGAAGGTCGTCGTCCCCTCCAACCCGTACGACGCCAAGGGCCTGCTGATCCAGGCGATCCGCGACGACGACCCGGTGATCTTCTTTGAGCACAAGGTGCTCTACACCATGGAGGGGGATGTCCCCGAGGAGTCCTACACCATCCCCTTCGGGGAAGCCGCCTATGTGCGCGAGGGGAACGACGTGACCATCGTCGCGCTCGGCCGGATGGTCAGCATGGCCCAGCAGGCTGCCGAGACGCTGGCTGCGGAAGGCATCGAGTGTGAGATCGTCGATCCGCGCACGACCTCGCCGCTCGACACGGAGACGATCTACGAGAGCGTCGAGAAGACCGGCCGGCTCGTAGTCGTCGATGAGGCCTACCCGCGCTGCGGCTTCGCCAGCGATGTCGCGGCCCTGGTGGCCCAGGACTGCTTCTCGGCGCTGACGGCTCCGATCCGCATGGTCACCGCACCGCACGCACCGGTCCCCTTCAGCCCGACGCTGGAGGATGCCTTTGTCCCGAGCCCGGACCGCATCGCCGCGGCGGTGCGCGAGGTCGTCGGCAAGGGGGCGGAGGTTCCGGCATGACCACGGAGACCCAGGTCATCAAGCTGACGATGCCCAAGTGGGGGCTGTCGATGACCGAGGGGCGCCTCGTGAGCTGGCTGGTGGACGAAGGAAGCACCATCCGGCCGGGAGACGAGGTGGCCGAGGTCGAAACCGAGAAGATCAACGGTGTGGTCGAGGCGCCGGCCGGAGGCATCCTGCGCCGGCGCGTCGCGGAGCCCGGCCAGGTGATCCCGGTCGGCGGCATGCTCGGCATCATCGCCGACGAGTCGACCCCGGACGAGGCGATCCAGGAGCTGATCGCCGAATTCGAGGCCACGTTCGTCCCGCCGGCCGAGGCGGGCGATACCGGGCCGGTGCCCGAGCAGGTGACCGTCGGCGATCGCAGCATCCGCTACCTGAAGCACGGCGAGGACGGTCCGGCCGTCATCCTGATCCACGGCTTCGGCGGCGACCTGAACACCTGGCTCTTCAACCAGGAGGCGCTGGCCGGGGGGCGCACGGTCTACGCCCTCGACCTGCCGGGGCACGGCGGATCGAGCAAGGACGTGGGTGACGGATCGCTCGACGTGCTGGCGGGCACCGTCGCCGGGTTCATGGACGCGCTCGGCATCGAGCGCGCCCACCTGGTCGGCCACTCGATGGGCGGGGCGACGGCCATGGCCGTCGCCACCGCCAACCCGGGGCGCGTCGCCTCCCTGACCCTGATCGCCAGCGCCGGGCTTGGTCCCGAGATCAATGGGGACTTCATCGAGGGCTTCATCGCCGCCGGGTCGCGCCGGCAGATGACCCCCGTGCTCACCATGCTCTTCGCGGACCAATCGCTCGTCACCCGCCAGTTCGTGGAGGACACGCTGCGTTCCAAGCGGATCGACGGCGTGGACCAGGCCCTGCGCACGCTAGCGGACCGGCTCTTCCCCGGCGGGCGGCAGGCGATCGTGCTCGCTCCAACCCTGGCCGGCCTCAACGTCCCGGTGCTCGGCATCTGGGGCAAGGAGGACCAGATCCTTCCGGTTGACCACGCCAGCGCGCTGCCGTCCCACGCCCGGGTGGAGATCATCGAGGGCAAGGGGCACTCGGTTCAGATGGAAGCCGCGGGCGAGGTCACACGGATGATCGACCGCTTCCTCGCTGAGGTGGATGCCTGACGCCATGCCGGTGACTGTTGGCGTCATTGCGAACCCTGCCTCCGGCCGGGACATCCGGCGCCTCGTCAGCGGCGCGTCGGTCTTCGACAACGCCGAGAAGGGGCGCATGATCTACCGCCTCCTCGTGGGGCTGGGCGCAGCGGGCGTCGAGCGCGTGCTGCTCATGCCGGCCACGGCGGGCGTGGGCGACAGCCTGGAGCGCAACCTCCGCGCACACCGGACCGACCCCACGCCGCCCCGCCTCCCGGATCTGGAGGTTCTCGACCTGCCGCTGCAGGACGGACCGGAGGACAGTGCCGCGGCGACCGAGATGATGGTCGCCGCGGGCGTCTCCGCCATCGTCGTCCTCGGGGGAGACGGCACGCACCGGATCGTCGCCGGACACTGCGGCGACACACCCCTCTGTGCCCTCTCCACCGGCACCAACAACGCCTTCCCCCAGGTGCGCGAGGCGACCATCGCCGGGCTGGCGACCGGCTTCTACGCCACCGGCCAGGTGCCGCCCGACCTCGCCCTGCGGCAGGAAACCCTCCTCACGGTGCGGGTCGACGGCGCGACGCCGCGCGAGGAGCTGGCATTGGTGGATGTCGCGCTCAGCACCGACCCCTGGATCGGCACCCGCGCGCTCTGGCGGGCCGAGACGATCTCCGAGATCATCGTCGCCTTCGCCCAGCCCGGCGCGGTCGGGCTCTCGGGCACCGCCGCCCTGGTCGACCCGCTGCCACGCGGATCTGGGGAGGCGCTCTACCTCCGCCTGACCGATCCGGCGACGGCACCGCTCGTGATCCACGCCCCGCTCGCGCCCGGCCTCATCGCCCCGGTCGGGGTCGTGGAATGGCGGCGGATCGCCCCCGGCGAAGCGGTGTCTCTGGAGGGCTGTCTCGGCTGCCTGGCTCTCGACGGAGAGCGGGAGATCGAGCTGACACCCGCCGACCGCGCCACCGTGCACCTGCGCCGCGACGGCCCTCGCACCATCGACATCGACGCCATCATGACCCACGCCGCCTACCACGGCTTCCTCCGCGCCGTCGCCGCGGGGAGGTAGCCGGGGCGGGGGCGTCTCTGGGAGCGGCCCTCACCCCCGGCCCCTCTCCCAACTTTGGGAGAGGGGAGTTGCGATCTGGGTGGGGTGAGGCGACCTCGGTCGTGGCTGCGCGGGAGGTGCGGGTCACGGAGCGGCCGCGGCGCTGCGGCGAGCGGGTCCGGCGCCGCGGTCCGTGCCCGGGGCTCAAGCCCCGGGCTGACAAGGAAAAGCCGGCTGAAACCGGCTCTTTGGAGTGCGGCGGCCTGAACCGCCGCTTTGGTATGGCGCGGCATCAGCCGCGCCGGTGTTGGTACCGCACCGCCGTCGGAACGTGGGATGGGCGGCGTGAGGATCCTGCGCCGCGGCCCGTGCCCGGGGTGGGCGGCGTGAAAGATCCCACGCCGTGGCGCGTGCCCGGGGCTCAAGCCCCGGGCTGAATAAGAAAAGCCCACTGAAGGGGCTGTGGACGCTGGGTCCGGCTGGGTGCCGAAGCGGACACGCCGGGATGTTGCCATCGCAGCCCCTTTAGTGGGCTTACCCACTATTCAGCCCGGGGCTTGAGCCCCGGGCACGGGCTGGGCGGTGAACACCGTATTGCCGGAACCTGAGCCTGATACCTCCAGCCGGCTTGAGCCGGCTTCCCTTGTCAGCCCGGGGCTTGAGCCCCGGGCACGCGCCGCGGCGTAGGATCCTTTGCATCACCCGTCCCGCGTACCGGGCTCGCGCAATGTGCCCCGATCCGACGGGGTACGAACCGGGCACCCCCGTACTCCACCCCCTCACGCCCTCCGGCGGAGGCGGGGGTCGAGGAGGTCGCGGAGGCCGTCGCCCATGAGGTTGAGGCTGAGCACGGTCACAGTCAGGGCGATGCCGGGCAGGATCATCATCCAGGGCGCCTCGCGGATGAACGGGCGCGCCTCGCTCAGGATCGTGCCCCAGCTCGGGTAGATCGGCGGCGGTCCGACGCCGAGGAAGCTCAACGTCGCCTCGCCCAGCACCCCTTCGGCGAAGACGAAGGTGCCCTGGACGATGATCGGGGACCAGGAGCTCGGCAGGATGTGCCGGCCGAGTAGGCGCCAGTCGCGTACCCCGATCGCGCGGGCCGCCTCGATGAACGCCTGCTCGCGGACGCTCAGCACCACGCTGCGCACCAGGCGGGCGACCCGTGGGATGTAGACGACGCCCAGCGCGAGGATCACGTTGGCGATGCTCTGGCCGGTCGCGGCGACGATCCCGATTGCCAGGATGATGCCGGGGAAGGCCATGACGGCGTCCATCAGGCGCATCAGCGGCGCGTCCAGGCGGCGGTAGTACCCGGCCAGCAGGCCGAAGATGATCCCCCCAAGCAGCGCGGCGAGGCTCACGCCGAAGCCGACGCCGAGCGAGATGCGGGTGCCGTGCACCGTCCGGCTGAAGAGGTCGCGTCCAAAGTTGTCGGTGCCGAAGCGGTGGGCGGCGCTCGGCCCGGCCAGCCGCTCGGCCGGATTGAGCGCGGTCGGGTCCTGTCCCGCGATCTGGTTGGCGAAGATGGCGACGAGCACGATGAGCAGCACCAGCATCGAGCCGAGCACGCCGCCGGGGTGCCGCCGCACGTAGTGCCCGACGCGCTTGCCGAATGACGGCTCGGGTCGGATCTGGTCCGCGAGCGCTCGCGGTCGTTCAACGACCGTCATCGTTGCCTCACCCTCACGCTCCCCCGATGTCCTGCACGGCTCCCCTTAGCTGTAGTGGATTCGCGGGTCCAGGAAGACATAGATCAGGTCCACGATCAGGTTGATGATGACGTAGAGCAGGGCGACGATCAGCACGATCCCCTGGATCAGGGGGAAGTCCCGCCGGTTGACGGCGCGGATCAGCAACTGCCCAGCGCCCGGGATGCCGAACACCTGCTCGGTCACCACCGCCCCGCTGATCAGGACGGCGAACGTGAGGCCGATCACCGTCACCAGCGGGATGAAGGCGTTGCGGAGCGCATGGCGCAGGATGACCCGGCGCTCGCTGACGCCCTTGGCCCGCGCCGTCCGCACGTAGTCCTCGTGCAGCACCTCGAGCATCATCGAGCGGGTCATCCGGGCCAGCAGCGCCCCCTGGGCCGCGCCGAGTGTCAGCGCCGGCATGATCAGGTAGCGCAGGCTCGTCCAGAGCCCTTCCGAAAGGGGCTGATAGCCCTGGACCGGCAGCCAGCGCAGCTTGACGCCGAAGATGAAGATCAGGTTGAGCCCGAGCCAGAAGGTCGGCATCGAGATGCCGACCATGGCCACGAGCATCGCCCCGATATCGATCGTCGAGCCGCGCCGGACTGCCGAGATCACGCCGAACGGGAGCCCGACGCAGATCGCCACGAGCGACGCGAGGAAGGTCAACAGCAGGGTCGGTTGCGCACGCTCGGCGATCGCCTCCGTGACCGGCTTGTCGAGGAAGATGCTCTCACCCAGATCACCGTGCGCCAGGTTCCGGAACCAGTTCAGCAACTGGACATGCACCGGGTCGTTGAGCCCCAGCGCCTCCCGCATCCGGTCGATCTGCTCGACCGTGGCGTCCGGGCCGAGGAGCACGGAGACCGGGTCGCCCGGGGTCATGTGCAGCAGCAGGAAGGTCGTCACCGCTACCAGCAGCATGACCGGGATCGCGAGCAACAGGCGCCGGATGATGTAGCGCGTCATGGCTCCCGCTCAGTCCTGGTCTATTCCTCGAACCACGCGTTGAAGAAGTTCCAGTCGGTTGGGTTGTTGTAGCCCTTCAACCGGGTGCGATAGCCGCGCAGCGTCGCTCCCTCGCAGACCTTGATCATGCAGGCTTCCGACCACCACAGCTCCTGCAGCTCGGCGATGTACTCCAGTTGCTTGGCGGGGTCGGTCTCCTCGATGATGGCGGTCATCAGCTCGTCCTTGCGGGAGTTCACCCACCAGCCCGGCCAGGTCTCCGGCAGGAAGACCTGGAGGATCGGGTGGTTGTAGCTCGGGTGGCCGGTGATGAAGATGTCCCAGGCGTCCTTCTGGCTGCGCTGGCTAACCAGCGTGGCCCAGTCCATCACCTGGAAGTCGATGACGGCGCCGGCCTTCTCCATCTGGTCCTTCATGACGAGGCCCATGTTGTAGTTGTAGGAGTACTCTTTGGTGGCGATCCAGCGGATCGGCGTGCCGTCGTAGCCGGCGGCCTGGAGCATCTCCCGCGCCTTGTCGGGATCCTTCAGGTCGTAGTACTGCTTGCCGGCGTCGGTGTACCAGGCCGACTCGGGCGCGCTGATCTCCGGCCCCAGCCGCCAGAACCGCTCATCCCCGAACCCGGCGCGCGCCACCGGCTCCATGTCGATCGCCGTCAGCAGCGCCATCCGCAGGTCGCGGTTGGACATCATGCTCTCTTCAGACTTGTTGAAGTGCGCGCCGTAGAAGTAGTAGGGCAGCGTGATCTGCAGCTCGACCGACGGCTCGGCCTCGAGCGCTTCGAAGTTGTCCTTGCTGAGGTCCTCGGCGAAGTCGAACTCGTCGGTGATCAGGCCGTCGGAACGCACCGCCTGCTCCGACACGGGGATGAAGCGGATCTCGTCGAAGTAGGCCGTCTTACCGCCCGCAAAGTTGTTCGGCGGCTCGTCCCGTTTGGCGTAGTCCTCGAAGCGCACCAGGCTGATGTAGCGGTCGGGCAGACGCTCCTTCAACATGAACGGCCCGGTACCGATGAACTCGCCCATCTCGCCGTCCGGCGCGGCATCGGCGATCGACTTGGGGATGATGATCGCGTCGGGCATCTGGAGGAACACGGGCGCGATGCCGGTCGGCGCGTTGAAGGCCAGGCGGACGGTGTAGTCGTCGATCTTGTCCAGCCCCTCGACGCGCGCGAACAACGTCTTGCCACGGCCCGACAGCTTGGCGTAGCGCTCCAGCGAGGCAATGACGTCGTCGGCCTTCATCTCCTCGCCGTTGTGGAACTTGACCCCCTGGCGGAGGTTGAGGACGAAGACCTTGCCCTCCTCCTGGATGTCGGCGCTCTCCAGCAGCATCGGCTGCGGCGAGAACTGGTTGTCCTGCGCCCAGAGGGTTTCGAAGACGTGAGCCGTCGTGTTCTGCGTGATGGTTGCGGTGGTGAAGGTCGGGTCGAACGCAGGCGGCTCGCCGATGATCGCGACCCGGAGCGTTCCGCCTGGTTTCCCGGCACCGGCGGCCGGCGACCCCGATGCGGCGGGCGTCTGCGCGGCGCCGCCGCTATCGCCACCGCTGCTATCCCCACCACCGCCCGTTTCCTCCTCACCGCCCCCGCAGGCAGCCAGGAAGCGGGCGAGCGCTCCGGCGCCGAGCGCGGCGGCGGTGCCGCGCTCGGCGCCGGTCGACGGTCCGGTGCAGCATCTGGTGCAGTTTCTCGCGTTCGGGATCGTACTGGGGGGTCATGGCACCTCCTCCTCGAACGACAACACTCGTGCGCACGCGACCAACGGAAAACAGGACGCTCGCCACCCAGAGCGGATGCCGGGATGGCAGTGAAAAAGGGGCCTGCGGGGCAGCGAGCGCCGGTGGCACGGTCCCGCGGCCACCGTTGGCAGGAACATCCCTCGAGGTGAAGGTATGAGGCGGACGCGCCGCGCTCGCTGGCGAACGGCGTGGAGTCCGCAAAGTTGGAACCTGTGGTTAATGAGTACGTGAAACTGAACCTTAGATAACACGGGCAATGAAGGTCTGTCAAGCGGGGGCGCTGCGCGTCGTGCGGTCCACCGCGACTTGCCTTGGCCTGCGCGAGGTGTAGAATAGCGAGCACACGGCGACGACTTGACGCGCTCGCGGCACGCCGCGGGTTGCTGGAGGAAGCGATGCTGTACTCATCCGACCTCGCTGACCACCACACCCTTTGCGACGACCGCGCACGCCGGCACGGCGCGCCGGCATCCCCTGCCCGCGCGCTGCCCGTCCCCAGCTCGATCCCTGCCCCGGACCCTACCGGCGGCCCTCAACCCGCTTCCCTCGGAGATCATTGCTGAGTCGATCGACACGGTTTCCGAGTGGGGCGGGTGCCAATGGGCACCCGCTCAGCGTTTGAGGGCCGGATACCTCCCCAAGCACAACCGGTTGTAGACCTGCGCCGCCGCGTGCGGCGCACGATGGAGGAGCCACCAATGGAGGGTACGGTGCAGGACGTCCTGCGCGACGCACGAATCGCATTCATCGGCTGCGGCGTGATGGCGGAGGCCATCATGTCGGTCTTGCTGCGCGGGGAGCTGGTTCACCCGCGCCAGATCACCGGCGGCGAGCCGATCACATCCCGCCGCGAGGACCTCGCCGCACGTTACGGGGTTCGCATCGTCCGCGACAACCGGGAAGCGGCCGCCGGAGCGGACCTCGTCATGCTCAGCATCAAGCCGCAGACGCTCGACACGGTCATGCAGGATCTGGCCGGCACGCTGCGGCCGGAACAGGTCGTCGTCTCGATCATTCCCGGCGCCACGATCGCCCGCCTCAGCGAGGGGCTACAACACGCCGCGGTCGTGCGCTCGATGCCGAACACCCCGGCGCAGATCGGCAGCGGGGTCACCGCCTGGTACCCGGCACCGGCGGTCGATGCGCGAATGCAGGCGCTGGTGGAGGCGGTGCTCAGCGCCATGGGCCTGTCGGTGCGTGTCGACTCCGAGGACCAGATCGATATGGCGACGGCGCTGAGCGGCAGCGGGCCGGCCTACGTCTTCCAGATGATGGAGGCGCTGATCGACGCCGGGGTTCACCTTGGACTGCACCGGCGCATCGCGGAGCAGCTCGTCTACCAGACGATGCTCGGCTCGGTCCTCTTCGCCCGCGAGTCGGGCAAGCACCCGGCCGAACTCCGCAACATGGTGACGACGCCAGGCGGCACGACCGCGGCCGCGCACTACCAGTTGGAGAAGGGCGGATTGCGCACGGTCATCGCCCAGGCGGTCTGGGCGGCGTACAAGCGCGCCGAAGCGCTCGGCGCCGGCCGCAAGAACGGCGGCCCGGAGTTGCTGTAGATGATCCGGCCCTCACCCCCGACCCCTCTCCCAAAGTTGGGAGAGGGGAGAAGGACGACGAACGCCTAACGGCTGACGCATGACGTTTGACGCATGACGTTCCCCCTCTCCCAAGGTTGGGAGAGGGGGTCAGGGGGTGAGGGCCATCCTCTACCCCGCCGCGAACTGCCGCGACAGGGCCCGGAGGTCGGTGTCGGGGTCGGCCAGCACGGCCGGGTCGACGGCGGCGCCGGCCGCGACGAGGCGGCGGGCAGAACGGTGCTCCTTCGGCCTGTTGAGCATCGCGGCCGCCACGATGCGCCCCTCTGCCAGGTAGAAGGCCGTCACGCTGAAGGCGGCGGCGTCGCCCCGCAGCACCACCTGATCCCAGGGGACCGGGTAGCCGTAGTACTGGAGCGTCGTGTCGTACTGATCGGTCCAGAAGGAGGGCACCGGCGCATACGGCTCGGGTTGCCCGGCCATGGCTCTGCCTGCCGCTGCGCCCTGCTCCCCGGCGTTGTCGAAGTGCTCCACCCGGATCCGGCGCCCGAGCGTCGGATGCCACCAGGTTGCCACGTCGCCCGCGGCGTACACCCCGGACGCATTCGTGGCACAGTGCTCGTCGACGAGGATGCCGTCGTCGACATCCAACCCGGCCGCCATGGCCAGATCGACCGCCGGCCGCACGCCGACGCCGAGCACCACCAGATCGCAGGCGAGCAGTGTGCCGTCGTCCAGCACCGCCTCCTCGACCCGGTCCCGGCCGCGCAGCTCAACCACGCCCCGACCCATCCGCAGATCCACTCCGTGGGCGCGGTGCAGTTCGGCGTACACCGCGGCCAGCTCGGGGCCGAGCGCGCGGCTCATCGGTGCCGGCAGCAGATCGAGCAGTGTCACGTCCCGGCCGAGCGTGCGGGCGCTGGCGGCGACCTCGCTTCCGACGAACCCGGCGCCGATCACCAGCACCCGCTCGGCCGCCAGCAGGCCGGCCCGGAGCGCCTCGGCGTCGGCGAGCGAGCGCAGCACATGCACGCCCGGCAAGTCGATCCCCGGCAGCCGGGGGCGGATCGGGGCGGCTCCAGTGGCGATCAGCAGCCGGTCGTACGACACCGACTTGCCGGAGTCGAGCACGACCCTGCGCGCGGCCGGGTCGATTTCCACGGCCGCGCGACCCAGCACGAGGTCGATCTCCCGCTCGCGGTAGAACGCCTCGGGCTGGAAGATGATCGCCTGTGGCTCCTTCGTGCCCTGCAGGATGCCCTTGGAGAGCGCCGGGCGGTCGTAGGGCCGCACCGGCTCGGCGCCGATCAGGAGCACCTGCCCGTCGAAGCCGGCCTGGCGCAGCGCGTCGGCGGCGAAGTGACCGGCAACCCCGGCCCCGAGGATGACGTACGCAGGCCGGCGTGACATGGGCTAGGCCTCTCCCTCGTCCCGCGGCGTGCGGGAGACGTACACCTCCCCGTCCACGATCTTCACATCGTAGATCGGCAGCGGCGTCACCGCGGGGAGGCTCGTGACGGCGCCGGTTCGGAGGTCGAACCCGGAGCCATGAAGCGGGCAGTAGATCACGTGGTCCTCGATCTCGCCCTCGGACAGCTCCGCGTACTCGTGCGTGCAGATCCCGTCGCAGGCGAAGATCTCATCGCCCACCCGCGTCAGGACGCGCAGCTCCCCGTCCACCTCGAACGCGTAGATCTCTTCCTCCGCGACGTCCGCCGCGGGCATCACGCGTACGTAGTCGTCCGTCGGTCCTGGCATGCAGTTACTCCCCATCGCTTGTCTGGCGCGCAGACTCCGGCGGGGTGACCGATCGGCCCCGTCCGGAGTTTGCTGGCATGTCGTGCGGCGGTTCGGCTACGGATTCGGCCGGTTCGGATTATCCTTGCTCCAGACCTTCCGGTGGCTCCCGTCGCAGAACGGCTTGGTCTGGGAGTGTCCGCAGCGGCAGAGCCAGACTTCCTCCCCCTCATACGGGATCTCGTTCCCCTGGTGGTCGACGAGGAGAACCTTGCCCTGAACGTAGTACGAACCATTCCGGCTGACCATGATCCGAACCTCGGACACGCCCCCTCCTTCTCGCGAATCTCGATGCATGCGATACCGCGTCCTGGCGCTCACGGTGCCCCCGGCAAGTGGCGGACAGGAACACCTCAACGCCGGACGAAAACCATCATGGACTATAACACGCCAAGGTTTCGAAATGCCCCGGCCGCGGCCGGGCCCGATGCTTCTACGCGCCCAAGTGCCGTGCGGTTGGGTAGCCTGATGCAAGGTATCGTGCCGGCGCGGTCACGCCGCCGGACGGGGGCGACCCAGCGGCCCTGTCGATAGAACCCGGAGAAAAAGGGCCGCCCGGGCGCGGGGACACCCGGGCGGCCGGCCGCTTGGGGCAGCGGCGAACGGAATAAGAGAACTACAGGGAAGGGCTAATAAGCGATTCAGTCGCGCCTGCATGGCCGACCGAGCAGGCGGCCGGCCTCATCGCGCGATCGGCGGGAATCAGGGACTCGCGGAGGGTTCCAGCAGAGGACCAGATCCCGGCGCTATCCTCTATAACGTGCCAGGATCGCACGATGTTACATGCATCCCCGCACGCAGATGGATGACGGCACGAGACCGGTCACATGCGATGGCCGGGAGGCCCTTCGCCGTGGTCGGCCTTCTCCTTTGAGCCCTCGCTCCGCGTCTTCAACAGGTAGTAGAGCCCCACCGCGAGCAGGATGACGAGTGCGATCAGCAGGAGTGGCATCGTGACCTCCTTCGTGGCCGGTCGGTCGCCGCGCTGCCGACGAAAACCGGTTGGAGCGGGTTCAGTTCGGGCAGGTCTGACACCCCGGCGTTGAGTTCCACCGCTCGGCCCGTGCCCGGCGGCTTTCGCCCCGGGCAC